>Ga0268247_10000004_pt1 | contig 332398 bp, 314 predicted proteins | sample AgamicOrMae_FD_200245 | JGI IMG/M metagenome (GOLD analysis project Ga0268247, IMG submission 200245) | Agave microbial communities from Guanajuato, Mexico - Or.Ma.e (v2) (version 2) | ecosystem: Host-associated > Plants > Phyllosphere > Phylloplane/Leaf | place: Guanajuato, Mexico...
CATGCGGGCGCGATCATCTCCGGCGGCAAGGGCGGCGCCGAGGACAAGATCGCCGCCATGGAAGACGCCGGCATCCGCGTCTCCCCATCCCCCGCAAGACTCGGTCAAACTCTCGTCCAGCACCTCAGGGGCTGAAACGCAACGCTGCCCGGCCGCCATTGCCGCGGCCGCATCCCCATATCGGGGAGCATGACTGGGCGGCTCCGGGGAGGGGCCGCCGCAAGCAGAGCAGGAAACCGGACCGATGGCACGCCAGGACGTGAACGAAGCGCTCCTCGAAACCTCGTTCCTCTACGGCGGCAACGCTGCCTACATCGAGGAGCTGCAGGCGGCCTTCGCCCGCGATCCCTCCTCGGTCGACCCCGAGTGGCAGAATTTCTTCCGGGCGCTCGGCGAGGACGCGGCGCTCGCCGAGAAGAACGCCGCCGGCGCCTCCTGGACGAAGCCCAACTGGCCGATCCCGGCGAACGGCGAGATCGTCTCGGCGCTCGACGGCAACTGGGGTGCCCTGGAGAAGGCGGTCGGCGAGAAGATCCGAACCAAGGAGCAGAAGGCGGAGGCCGGCGCCTCGGTCGTCGCGGCCACCGGCGTCTCCGTGGAGCAGGCGGCCAAGGATTCGGTCCGCGCGATCATGCTGATCCGCGCCTACCGCATGCGCGGCCATCTCCACGCCAAGCTCGACCCGCTGGGCCTGGCGCCGCGCGGCGACCACGAGGAGCTGCACCCGCAGCATTACGGCTTCCAGGAGAGCGACTGGGACCGGCCGATCTTCCTCGACAACGTGCTCGGCCTGACCTTCGGCACCATCCGCGAGATCGTCGGCATCCTGGAGCGGACCTACTGCCAGACGCTCGGCGTCGAGTTCATGCACATCTCCGACCCCGAGGAGAAGGCCTGGATCCAGGAGCGCATCGAGGGCAAGGACAAGGAGATTTCTTTTACCCCAGAAGGCCGTAGAGCCATTCTGAACAAGTTGATCGAAGCCGAAGGTTTCGAAAAATTCCTCGACCTCAAGTACACCGGCACCAAGCGCTTCGGCCTCGACGGCTCGGAGGCGATGGTCCCGGCGCTGGAGCAGATCATCAAGCGCGGCGGCGCGCTCGGCGTCGAGGAGATCGTGCTGGGCATGGCCCATCGCGGCCGCCTCAACGTGCTCACCAACGTGATGGCCAAGCCCTTCCGGGCGGTGTTCAACGAGTTCAAGGGCGGCTCTGCATCCCCGGCCGAGGTCGAGGGCTCGGGCGACGTGAAATACCATCTCGGCGCGTCCTCGGACCGCGCCTTCGACGGCAACACCGTCCACCTGTCGCTCACCGCCAACCCCTCCCACCTCGAGATCGTCGATCCCGTGGTGCTCGGAAAGGTGCGGGCGAAGCAGGACCAGCACGCCAAGCCCAACGTCGAGCGCCGCAAGGTCATGCCGCTCCTCATCCACGGCGACGCGGCCTTCGCCGGCCAGGGCGTGGTGGCCGAGTGCTTCGGCCTCTCGGGCCTGAAGGGCCACCGTACCGGCGGCTCGATCCACTTCATCATCAACAACCAGATCGGCTTCACCACCGATCCGCGCTTCTCGCGCTCCTCGCCCTACCCGTCGGACGTGGCGAAGATGGTCGAGGCGCCGATCTTCCACTGCAACGGCGACGACCCGGAGGCGGTCACCTTCGCCGCCAAGGTCGCCGCGGAGTACCGCCAGAAGTTCGGCAAGCCGGTCGTCATCGACATGCTCTGCTACCGCCGCTTCGGCCACAACGAGGGCGATGAGCCGGCCTTCACCCAGCCGAAGATGTACCAGCGCATCCGCAAGCACCCCACGGTGCTGGAGACCTACGGGCGCAAGCTCGTGGAGGGCGGGCACGTCACCCAGGAGCAGCTCGACGCCCGCAAGGCGGAGTTCCGGGCGATGCTCGACAGCGAGCTCGAGGTCGCCACGAACTACAAGGCCAACAAGGCCGACTGGCTCGACGGCCGCTGGTCCGGCTTCAAGGCCGTGCGCGAGGACGTGGACGACGCCCGCCGCGGGCGCACCGGCGTGCCCCTGGAGACCCTGCGCGAGATCGGCCAGCGGATCACCCAGGCGCCTCCCGGCTTCCACCTGCACCGCACGATCCAGCGCTTCCTCGACAACCGCGCCAAGGCGGTGGAGACCGGCGCCGGCATCGACTGGGCGACCGCCGAGGCGCTGGCCTTCGGCTCGCTGCTGCTCGATGGGCACCGGGTGCGGCTCTCGGGCCAGGACGTCGAGCGCGGCACCTTCTCCCAGCGCCATGCGGTCGTCATCGACCAGGAGAACGAGCAGCGCTTCACCTCGCTGAACTCGATCCGCGAGGGCCAGGCGCCCCTGGAGGTCATCAACTCGATGCTCTCCGAGGAGGCGGTGCTCGGCTTCGAGTACGGCTACTCGCTGGCCGAGCCCAACGCGCTCGTGCTCTGGGAGGCGCAGTTCGGCGACTTCGCCAACGGGGCGCAGGTCGTCGTCGACCAGTTCATCTCGTCGGGCGAGCGCAAGTGGCTGCGCATGTCGGGCCTCGTGATGCTGCTGCCCCACGGCTACGAGGGCCAGGGGCCCGAGCACTCGTCCGCCCGTCTGGAGCGCTACCTCCAGGCCTGCGCCGAGGACAACATGCAGGTCGCCAACGTCTCGACGCCGGCGAACTACTTCCACATCCTGCGCCGTCAGCTGAAGCGCGACTTCCGCAAGCCGCTGGTGCTGATGACGCCGAAGTCGCTGCTCCGCCACAAGCGGGCGGTCTCGAACATCGACATGATCGCGGAGGGCTCGACCTTCCACCGCATCCTCTGGGACGACGCCGAGCACGCCGAGGAGGGCGTCAAGCTCGTCAAGGACGACAAGATCCGGCGGGTCGTGCTGTGCTCGGGCAAGGTCTACTACGACCTCGAGGACGAGCGCGAGAAGCGCGGCGTCAACGACGTCTACCTCCTGCGCGTCGAGCAGCTCTACCCGTTCCCGCTCAAGGCGCTCGCCAACGAGATGGGCCGCTTCCGCAACGCCGAGGTGGTCTGGTGCCAGGAGGAGCCCAAGAACATGGGCGCCTGGTCCTTCGTGGAGCCCTACCTCGAATGGGTGCTCGGACAGGCAAACTGCGCGGTCAAGCGCGCCCGCTACGTCGGCCGGCCGGCCTCGGCCTCGACGGCGGTGGGCCTGATGTCGAAGCACCAGGCGCAGCTCCAGGCGTTCCTCAACGAGGCGCTCGCGGTCTGAGCGCCCCGAAACCTCCGGGGGCCTTTCGCCCCCGTCCCCCTTCCAGGCCCGGCGGCCCAACCCATCCGGCGTGACCCACCATGGCAACCGACATCCTCGTCCCGACCCTCGGGGAATCCGTGAGCGAGGCCACCATCGGCCGCTGGTTCAAGAAGCCCGGCGATCAGGTCGCCGCCGACGAGCCGATCGTGGAGCTCGAGACCGACAAGGTCACGCTCGAGGTCAACGCCCCGGCGGCCGGCGAGCTCGGCGAGATCCTGGTCAAGGACGGCGAGACCGTGGAGCCCGGCGCCCTGCTCGGCTCCATCGTCGAGGCCGGGGCCGGAGGCGCGAAGGCTCCGGAGAAGCCGGCCGAGAAGGCCCCCGAGAAGGCGGCGGCGAGGCCCGCCGACTCCGCGGCGGCCTACGGCAACCACGGCGAGGCGGCGGCGCCCTCGAAGCCCGCGGAGAGCAAGGGCGCCCCGCGGGAGGCGTCCGACAACGGCCCGGCGGTGGCCAAGCTCGCGCGGGAATCCGGCGTCGACCCGTCGAGCCTCAACGGCAGCGGCAAGGACGGCCGCGTGACGAAGGGCGACATGCTCGCCGCGATGGCGAAGGGCCCCTCCGCCGCGCCGGCCAAGGAGGCCCGCCCGACCCTGCCCCGCGCGCCCTCGGCGCCGGACGATGCCGCCCGCGAGGAGCGGGTGCGCATGACGAAGCTGCGCCAGACCATCGCCCGCCGCCTCAAGGACGCGCAGGACACGGCGGCGATGCTGACGACGTTCAACGACGTCGACATGTCGGCGGTGATGGCGATGCGCGCCCAGTACAAGGACGCCTTCGAGAAGAAGCACGGCACGAAGCTCGGCTTCATGGGCTTCTTCACCAAGGCCTGCGTGCAGGCCCTGAAGGACGTGCCCGCGGTCAACGCCGAGATCGACGGCCAGGACATCGTCTACAAGAACTACTACCACGTCGGCATCGCGGTCGGCACCGACAAGGGCCTCGTGGTGCCCGTGGTGCGCGACGCCGACGATCTCTCCATCGCCGGCATCGAGAAGAAGATCGCCGGCTTCGGCAAGAAGGCCCGCGACGGCAAGCTCTCCATCGAGGACATGCAGGGCGGCACCTTCACCATCACCAACGGCGGCATCTACGGCTCGCTGATGTCGACGCCGATCCTCAATGCACCGCAGTCCGGCATCCTCGGCATGCACCGCATCGAGGAGCGCCCGGTGGTCCGCGCCGGCAAGATCGAGGCGCGGCCGATGATGTACCTCGCCCTCTCCTACGACCACCGCATCGTCGACGGGAAGGAGGCGGTGACCTTCCTCGTTCGCGTCAAGGAGGCCCTGGAGGACCCGGCGCGCCTCGTGCTGGACCTCTGATCCGGCAACCGGCGAACAATCTCAAGACCGCTCCGCGGGCGCTCGCCCTCGGATCTCTCACGCCCGAAGCGGAATCCGCATGTCCTACGATCTCGTCGTCATCGGCACCGGCCCCGGCGGCTATGTCTGCGCCATCCGCGCGGCGCAGCTCGGGCTGCGCACGGCCGTGGTCGAGAAGCGGGCGACCCATGGCGGCACCTGCCTCAACGTCGGCTGCATCCCCTCGAAGGCGCTTCTGCACGCCTCCGAGGCCTTCGAGGACGCGGGCAAGCATTTCGCCGATCTCGGCGTGATCGTGGGCAGCCCGAAGCTCGACCTCGCGAAGATGATGGCCTTCAAGGACGAGGGCGTCGCGGGCAACACCAAGGGCGTCGAGTTCCTGCTCAAGAAGAACAAGGTCGACGCCTTCCACGGCACCGCGCGCATCGCCGGCGCCGGCCGCGTCGAGGTGATCTCGGAGGATGGCGGCAACCGCATCATCGAGACCCGCAACATCGTCATCGCCACGGGCTCGGACGTGGCGAAGCTCCCGGGCGTCACCATCGACGAGCGGATCGTGGTCTCCTCGACCGGCGCCCTCGCCCTCGGTCAGGTGCCGAAGAAGCTCGTGGTGATCGGCGCAGGCGTCATCGGGCTGGAGCTCGGCTCGGTCTGGCGCCGGCTCGGCGCCGAGGTCACCGTGGTCGAGTATCTCGACCGGGTGCTGCCGGGCATGGACGGCGAGGTCGGCAAGCAGTTCCAGCGCATCCTCGAGAAGCAGGGCATCGTCTTCCGCCTCTCCTCGAAGGTCACCGGCGTCGATGTCGGCAAGAAGGGCGCGGCGGTGAGCGTCGAGCCGGCGGCCGGCGGCGAGAGCGAGACGATCCAGGCGGACGTGGTGCTCGTGGCCATCGGCCGCACGCCCTACACCGAGGGCCTCGGCCTCGAGACGGTCGGCGTGCAGACCGACTCGAAGGGCCGCATCCAGACGGACAGCCACTACGCCACCAACGTCACCGGCATCTACGCCATCGGCGACGTGATCGCCGGGCCGATGCTCGCCCACAAGGCGGAGGACGAGGGCGTGGCGGTGGCCGAGATCCTCGCCGGCCAGTCGGGCCACCTGAACTACGGCGTCATCCCGAACGTCGTCTACACCTTCCCCGAGGTCGCCTCGGTCGGGCGCACGGAGGAGGAGCTGAAGAAGGACGGCGTCGCCTACAACGCCGGCAAGTTCCCGTTCACGGCCAACGGCCGCGCCAAGGTCAACCACACCACCGACGGCTTCGTGAAGATCCTCGCCGACGCCAAGACCGACCGGGTGCTCGGCGTCCACATTGTCGGGGCGGACGCGGGCAACCTCATCGCCGAGCTCGCCGTCGCCATGGAGTTCGGGGCGAGCGCCGAGGACGTGGCCCGCACCTGCCACGCCCACCCGACGCTGACCGAGGCGGTGAAGGAGGCGGCTCTCGCCGTCTCCAAGCGCGCGATCCACGTCTGAGGATCGCCGGAATCGTCCGGCCTCGCCCGCTTCCGCTCAGGCCGAGCGGCGGGCGGGCAGGGGTGCACCGACCCGCACCAGCGCCGTGGGGGCCGGCGGCGCGGTCAGCGCATGGAGAAGATAGGGCCGGCGCAGATCCAGGGCGTGGTGGATCGCAAGGTCGATGTCGCGGGCATAGAACGGCATCGTCATCACGAAATCGACGCCGAAGAACCGGGCCGCGTTGACGATGGGCTCGGGATCGCCCGTCGTCATCACCGTCACGTGCGTCGCGAGGTTCAGGGTCTGGACCTGGCAGGCGAGCTCCAGCCCGTCGAGCCCTTCGAGGTTGGTATCGATGAAGGCGAGGCGGTAGCCCCCCGTCCGCAGGAGCTTGAGGGCGTGGCGGCCGCTGTCCGCCTCGTCCACCTCCAACGCGAAGCCGCAGCGATCGAGCACGCGGCCGACCGCGGTGCGGGCCGCGTCCGAGGAGGAGGCGAGCAGCAGGGGCGTCGGGGTCGTGCGGCGGGCGTTTGCGGCGAGCAGGCTGCCGATATGGTCCGGGTCGAGGGGCGTCTTCAGAACCTCGTAGGCGTTGAGGCTCTGCGCCAGCTCCTGCCACTGCGGGAAGACCCGCGGCGCCACCAGCACGAGGCAGGGGATCGTCACGCCCCGCTTCCGGGCGACGGCGATCGCCTCCGGCCCGCTCAGGCCGTCGAGCTTCATGCCGACGAAGCCGATGGTGGGACGGCGCGCGGTGATGTGGGCGATGACCTCCTCGCCGGTCCGCGCTTCGAGAATGGCGGCGGCGGGATCGAACCGGAGGACCGTTTCGACCAGGGTGGACCGTCGCCGGGCATCGTCGTCCGCGACGAGGACGACCGCGCCAGGCACCGGGGCTCGGGATGGGTCTGGCATGTCAGACATGGTCGTCGCCCGGCGCGGGCTCTCCGTTTCACCCAAGTTGAAGCGCAGAAACGTGAGCGATGCCTTAATGGTGCGTCGCCTGGCATCGGATGTTTGCGTGTTCAGCCCGGCGAGGACCCCTTTGCGTCGAGGCCGCTCCCCAGCCGCGCCCGCGGATGGGTGGCGTCGAAGGCGCTCATCAGACGGGCGGCGTCGACCCGCGTGTAGATCTGCGTCGAGGACAGGGAGGCGTGGCCGAGCAGTTCCTGGATGGCGCGCAATTCGCCCTGGCGGGCGAGGAGATGCGTGGCGAAGGAGTGGCGCAGCGCATGCGGCGTGGCGCTGTCGGGCAGGCCGAGCGCGCCGCGCAGGCCAGCGACCGCGTACTGCACCACCCGCGGCGACAGCGGACCGCCCTTGACGCCGACGAACAGCGGCCCCTCCGGCGCCAGCGGGTGCGGGCAGGCGGCGAGATAGTCGGCGAGCGCCCGAGCGACGACCGGCAGCACCGGCACCATGCGCTGCTTGCCACCCTTGCCGGTGACGGTGAGGGCGTCGAGGCCGCCGAGGGGCGCGTCCCGGCGCAGGAGCCCCAGCGCCTCCGAGATGCGCAGGCCCGCCCCGTAGAGGAGGGCGAGCACCGCCGCGTCGCGGGCGAGCACCCAGGGCTCGCGCTCCTCGCCCGCCCGGACGTCCGGCGTCGTGAGCGCCCGGGCCGCGGCGACCGGCAGCGGCCGCGGCAGGCGCCGCTCGACCTTGGGCGAGCGCACCGCCGCGAGCGCCGCGCTCGCGCCATGCCCCTCCCGTTCGAGAAAGCGGCCGAAGGAGCGCAGGCCCGCCAGCGCCCGCATCAGGGAGCGTCCGGAGATGCCCTCGGCCCGCCGCGCCGCCATGAAGGCGCGCACGTCCCGGGGCTTCAGCCCCACGAGATCCGCGATGCCGATCGGCCGGCCGGCCGTTGCGTCGCGATGGACGAGGAACTGACGCAGGTCCCGGTCGTAGGCCGCGACGGTCCGGCCGGAGAGCCGGCGCTCGGCTGAGAGCGCGCGCTGCCAGGCCAGGATCGCCGCCCGCAGGGGCGCGTCGCCGGGCATGAGCGGGGTCGGGAGGGGTGTCGACATGACCCGATCAGACCCCGCGCGGCGTTTACGCCCGGTTGACGGGCCTCGCCGGCGGCGGCGCCTGTCCCAGATACGCGGGGAGGCCCGCATGCCGCCGGAGACACGATGTCGAAGCTCGTCCACGCCATGATCCGCGTCCTCGACGAGACGCGCTCACGCGCCTACTACGCGGAGGCCTTCGGGCTCGAGGTCTCCGACCGGTTCGACTTTCCCGACTTCACCCTGATCTACATGCGCGCGCCCGGCTCGCCCTTCGAGCTGGAGCTGACGGTGAACAAGGGCCGCGACAAGCCCTACGATCTCGGCGACGGCTACGGGCACATCGCCTTCACCGTCGACGATCTGGAGGCCGCCCACGCGCGTCTGAAGGACAAGGGCCTGCCCGCCACCGACCCGAAGAGCCTGGAGCACGAGGGCCAGCGCCTGGCGCGCTTCTTCTTCGCCACCGACCCGGACGGCTACAAGATCGAGGTCATCGAACGCAGCGGCCGCTTCGCCTGAATCCGCCTTCCGCATGCCACCCCTGCCCGTCCGCGTCTGGCCCCGGCCCGCGGGTGGGCCCAAATAGGCCTCATGCCCGCCCCCACCCGCATCGTCTGCATCCGCCACGGCGAGTCGACCTTCAACGCCGCGCATCGCCTCACCGGGCGCGACCCCGGCCATGTCGACGCCCGGCTGACCGAACGGGGACGGGATCAGGTCGCCGCAGCGCGGGCGGGGCTCGCCGAGATCCCGTTCGAGCTCGTCGTGACCTCGCCGCTGACGCGGGCGATCGAGACCACCATGGGACTGTTCGGCGCGCATCCGGCCGCGCCGCGCATCCTCGTCGAGGTTCTGCACCGGGAGTGCCAGGAGGCGAGCTGCGACGTCGGCCGCGCGGCCTCCGAGATCGCCGCCGAGTTCCCGCATCTCTCGGTCGGGCACCTGCCGGAGATCTGGTGGCACGCGGGCGAGCGCTCGGCCGACGGCTGGGAGATCGAGCCGCGACCCCTGTTCGACCGCCGCGTCGCCGAGTTCCGCCGCTGGCTCGTCGCCCGGCCGGAGCGGACCATCGCGGTCGTCGGCCACGGCACCTTCTTCTACCACCTCACCGGCGCGTGGCTGGAGAACTGCGGCCGGATCGAGCTCGACCTCTCGGACGGGGCTGCGGCGGCCTGAGTCAGGACGCGCGCACCGCCTCCTCCGCGCGGGCGCGCAGGCCGTTGCGGTCGATCTTGCCGGTGGTGGCGAGTGGCAGAGCCTCGAGGAACCAGACCCGGCGTGGGTGCTGGTAGGCCGGCGCGTTGGCGAGCGCGTGGCGCTTCACACCCTCCTCGTCGATCGCCGCGCCGGGGCGGCGCACCACGAAGGCGACGGGCTTGGTGCCCTTGATCTCGTCCTCGACCGGCACGACGAGCGCCTGGAGGATGTCGGGATGGGTCTCGAGGACGGATTCGACCTCGCCCGGAAAGATGTTCTCGCCGCCTGAGACGAACATGTCGTCGGTGCGCCCGAGGACGTAGTGGAAGCCGTTTCCGTCCCGCCGGAACACGTCGCCGGTGCGATAGAAGCCGTCCGCGGTGATCGGCGAGGGCGTGTCCGGGCGGTTGTGGTAGCCGAGCATGAGGGCGGGGCTTCGCATCTCCAGCACGCCGGCCTCCGGGGCATCGGGCCCGGCGAGGCGGGAGGCGACGTCGGGATGCGGATACCCGACCGAGCCCGTCGGCGTCGGCAGTCCCTCCGGATGCGGGCCGAACACGATCGGGCCGCCCTCGGTGGTGCCGTAGGCGTTGATGAGCCGGGCGTTCGGCAGAAGCTCGTGGGTCTTGGCGGCGAGCGTGTCGTTGACCGGGGCCGAGCCCATCCGCACCGTGCGCACGCTCGACAGGTCCGCTCCGGCGAGCGCGTCGTGCTCCCGGAGCATCATCGCGATCATCGGCGGCACGGCGGTGATCCAGGTGCAGCGGTAGCGCTCGATGGCGTCGATGTACTGGCGCGCGTCGAACTGCGGCATCAGCACCGCGAGCGCATCGGAGGCGCAGACGAGGAGCGCCAGAGCCAGCGCGTTCATGTGGTAGAGGGGTGCGGCGATCAGCACCCGCTCGCCCGTCAGGCTCGCGTCGCGCATCCGGGTGCGGGCGACCCAGAGATGCGAGGCATGGCTCAGCCGAACGCCTTTCGGCCGGCCGGTCGAGCCGGAGGTGTAAAGGAAGAGTGCCGCCTCGTCCGGCCTCGGATCGATCGGCTCGAAGGGGCCGGGATCGAGGAGCGCCGAGAGTGTGCCCTCGTCCTCGCCGTCGAAGGACACCACGGTGACATCGCCAGGCAGCGGCGCCTGCGCGAGGCTCGCCCGGCGCGGCCCGTCGCAGAGGACGAGGCGAGCGCCGCTGTCGGCGATGACCGCTGCGATGGTCGCCGGTGGGAAGCGGTAGTTCACGGGCACCGGCACGATGCCCGCCCGCATGGCGCCGAGCATCACGGCGATGGAATCGGGCCGGTTGGCGGCGAGAACCGCGACCCGGTCGCCGCGGGCGAGGCCGTGCTTCAGGAAGCCTCGGGCAGCGGCATCGGCCAGGGCGTCGAGCCCGGCCCGCGTCATCACGGTCGGGGAGGCGCCGATCGCGTCGGCGCCGGGCAGGCCGAGGATGAGGGGCCGATCGGGATCGCCACTGCGGTCGACGAGATCGCCGAGGTTGCGTGTCTCGCTCATCGCGGCGCGCGGCCCTACGGGATCGTCTTCGAGCGCTCGTAGGGCGCCGTGACGATGGCGCTCTCGGGGAAGGTGCCCTTGACGCTACCGACCCCCTTGAAGATCTCGAACTCCGCCTTGATCGAGGCGATGTCGCCGGGCTCCAGGCTGACCGTGTAGATATCGTCCCAGAGCGCCGCGTAGGCCTTTGCGTCGGCGGCGTCGAGATTGCCGGTCTCGGTCAGCGCCTTGGCGACGGCGGCCTTGTCGGCGCGGCCGAAGGCGTAGGCCTTGCGCATGGCGGCGACCACCTTGGCGGCGCCCTCGGGGTTCGCGGCGAGCCAGGCGTTGCGCATCAGCCCGACGCCGAGGATCGGCGGCGCGTCGTTCTTGGCGATCTTGCGCCACTCGTCGCGGAAGCGCGCGAGGCGCCGCAGCTTCACCTCGGGGATCAGCGCCAGGGTCACGGTGCGCAGCGCCGCCGCGTCGATGTCCTTCTGGACCAGGAACTGGGCAAGGCGCGTGTCGGCGCCCGGCACCGCCTGATAGTCGGAGGGCTTGAAGCCGTAGTTCGTCTCGAGGATCGCAGAGGTGATGGCGGCGGTGGAGCTGCCGGGGGGCGAGTTGCCGATCTTCTTGCCCTTCAGGTCCGCCATCGCCCGGATCGGCGAGTCCTCGGGCACCACGAACTCGAGGTCGGCGACCTGGGTGACGAGGACGATGCTGAGCGGCAGCCCGTCGGCGGTGACGCTGAGCGAGCCGCTCAAGGGGGCGGCGATGGCGAAGTCGATGGCGCCGGCGGCGAGCGCCTTGGTCGGCGCGTTGAGGTCGGGCAGCTTCACGTACTCGACCTTGAGCCCCTCACCCTCCATGAAGCGGCCGGTCTCCAGCACCGCGCCGAAGCCGAGGCTGAAGCCGGAGCTCCAGTAGCCGATGCGCACGGTCTGCGCCTGCGCGGCGGTGGCCGTCAGCGAGCCGAGAAGCGCCAGCAGGGCGAGCGCCGGTCCGAGTTTCACGTGAGATGCTCCGTCGCGAGGGGATGGCTCGGGGCTGCAAGACGGGTCAGGGCTGCACCTGCCGCTTCCAGGCGAAGAGGTGGCGTTCCAGGGGCTTCAGGACGAGGGCTTCGAGGCCGATCATCAGGCCGACGAGCGTTAGCGTCCAGGCGAAGACCTGATCGGTCTGCACGAGGTCGGCGGCCTGGCGCAGGCGGTAGCCGATGCCGCTGCTGGCGCCGAGCGTCTCCGCGACGAGGCTGACGCGCGCGCCGAAACCGAAGGCGAGACGGGCGCCGGAGAAGAAGAGCGGCAGGATCGTCGGCAGGTAGATCGCGCTCAAGACCTTGCGGCGGGGCATCCGGAAGGTGCGGGCGAGCTCGACATAGTCGGCGTTGACGGTGCGGGTGCCCTGCCAGACGTTGGTGAGGATCAGCGGCATCGCGGTCATGAAGACCACGAAGATCGTCGTCCAGTTCGAGAGCCCGAACCAGATCAGCGCGAAGATCGCCCAGATCGAGGACGAGACCGTGTTGACGACGGTGAGGACCGGCTCGAAGAACTCGCCGAGGATGCGGCTTGCGCCGAGCAGCAGCCCCAGCGGCAGGCCGATCGCCACGGCGAGCAGGAAGCCCGTGGTGATGCGTCCCAGCGTGATGCCGAGATCGGTCGCGAAGCTGCCCGAGGCGAGGAGCCCCGTCCAGGCGTTCCAGACGCGGGCCGGGCTCGGCAGGACGAAGGCCGGCGCGTAGAGCGAGGCGACCTGCCAGAGCGCCAGCGCCAGGACGACCAGCAGCAGGCGCAGGCCGAGGGTGCGCAGCCGGCCCGCGACCGCGCCCCGGAGAAGCGGCGCCCGCGCCGGGGGGCTCGGGGTCCGGCTCAGCACGATGCGCTCGCCTCGGCGAGGGCGACCCGTAGGCTGCGTACGGCCTCCGCGACCTCCACGGAGACGGGGTCGCGGGGATGGGGCAGGGCGATCGCGCGGGTCTCGGCGACGCGGCCGGGGCGGGGGCGCAGCACCACCACCCAGTCGGCCAGCACCACGGCCTCCTCGACGTCGTGGGTGACGAAGATGAGCGTCATCGCCCGCATCCGCGCGATGCGCAGCACCTCGGCATGCATCTGCGCGCGGGTGCCGGGATCGAGCTTCGAGAAGGGCTCGTCGAGGAGTAGCAGCGAGGGCCCGGTGACGAGGCTGCGGGCGAGCGCCACGCGGCTGCGCATCCCGCCCGACAATTCGTGCGGGTAGGCATCGCCGAAGCCGTTCAGGCCGACGAGATCGAGGGTCTCGGCGACGCGCCGCCGGCGCTCGGCCCCGCCGACGCCGGCGGCCTCGAGGCCGAAGCCGACATTGGCCGCGGCGGTGCGCCAGGGCAGCAGCCGGTCGTCCTGGAACATGTAGGTGATCGAGCGCCAGTCGCGGAAGGCGCCCTGCGGCTTGCCGTCGAGGGTGACGGTCCCTTCGTCGGGCTCGACGAGGCCGGCGACGATGTTGAGGAGCGTCGACTTGCCGGCTCCGGAGGAGCCGACGAGGGCGACGATCGCCCCCTCGGGCACGTCGAGGTCGATGCCGTCGAGGACCTGGAGGGGCGGGGCGCCCCGGCGCGGAAACCATTTGCCGACACCGGAGAGCCGGACCTTGCACGGCCGGTCGCCGGCCGTCCGGGCCGGCACGCTCCCGCCCGCGCTCCCGAAGGTCGGGGCGCCGGACAGGGGAAGGCTCGCGTCGGAGATCGTCGCGGTCTCGGGGGTCAGGCTCGGGCTCCCAGGCGGATTCGGGGCGGGCGAAGGCCCGCCCGTGCGGCGTCTCGAAGCGGTCCGGGAGCGTCTCCTCGGGGATCGCGGGACGATCCCGACCGGCGTTGGCCGCCTGTTCTCCCAGGTCTGGCAAGGCCGGGGCCATCTGGCAAGGCGCCGGAGGCGGCCCGGGCCCTGCAAGCGTCAAAAACTTGGGGCTGCGGGGCTTCCCTTCAAGGTTGCAGGGGCTCGGCGGCGGCCCTCATCCGACCACCGCCTGCCCGTCCCGGCGCGGATCGCTCGCCGCGACGTAGCCCTCGACCTTCGGGTCGCCCATCCGCCAGATGAACTGGCCGGCTCCGAAATCCTGGTAGCTGTCCTCGATCACCTCGACCTCGTGGCCGAGGTCCTGAAGCGCCTGGACGGTGGCCGCCGGCATGGTGCTCTCGGCGTTGATCTCGAGCCCGGCGTTGAAGCGCCAGCGGGGAGCGTCGCAGGCGGCCTGCGGGTTCTGCCCGTGGTCGAGCATGCGCACCAGCGTCTGCACGTGCCCTTGCGGCTGCATGTTGCCGCCCATCACGCCGAAGCTCATCACCGGCGCCCCGTCCTTCGTCAGGAAGCCCGGGATAATGGTGTGGAAGGGGCGCTTGCCCGGCGCCACCACGTTGGGGCTGTCCGGCCGCAGGCTGAAGCCGTGGCCGCGGTTCTGGAGCGAGAGGCCCCATTCCGGCACCACGACGCCGGAGCCGAAGCCCATGAAGTTCGACTGGATGAAGCTCACCATCATCCCCGACTCGTCGGCGGCGGTGAGGTAGATCGTGCCCCCCGACCTCGGCCGCCCGGCCGAGAATCTTTGGGCTTTTCGCGGGTCGATCAGCTTGGCGCGCTCGGCCAGATACCCGTCGTCCAGCATCTGCGCGGGCGTCAGCTCCATGGCGGAGCGGTCGGCGACGTAGCGGTAGGTGTCGGCGAAGGCGAGCTTCATCGCCTCGATCTGGAGGTGCTGCGCCTCCGGGCCGTCGGGCGCCAGGCTCGCCAGGTCGAAATGCCCGAGGATGCCCAGCGCGATCTGCGCGGCGATGCCTTGGCCGGCGGGCGGGATCTCGTGGAGCGTGTAGCCGCGGTAGTCCTTGGCGGTGGGCTCGACCCATTGCGGGCGGTAGGCCGCGAGGTCCGTCGCGGTCATGACGCCGCCATGGGCCTTCGCGTGGCGCTCCATGGCCTCGGCGATCTCGCCCTCGTAGAAGGCTCGTCCCTTGGTCTCCGCGATGGCGCGAAGCGTCCGCGCCGCGCCGGGCACGGTGACGCGCTCGCCCACCTCCGGCGCCCGGCCCTTGGGCAGAAAAACCTCGGCGAAGCCCGGCTGGCGCACGATCTCCGCGACGCGGGCGGCGGCCGCCCATTTCTGCTGGACGACGACCGGGGCGAGGTAGCCCCGCTCGGCGATCTCGATCGCCGGCTCCATCAGGTCGGCGAAGGGCAGGCGACCGAAGCGCTCGCTCAGCGCCACCCAGGCGGCGACGGCGCCCGGCACCGTCACCGAGTCCCAGCCCCGCTGCGGGGGCTTGGCGGCGTCGGAGCCGTACTTGCCCCGGAAGTAGTCGAGGCTCCAGGCCGCGGGCGCGCCGCCGGAGGCGTCGAGGCCATGGAGGCGCTCCCCGTCCCAGAGGATGCAGAAGGCGTCGGAGCCCAGCCCGTTGCTGCAGGGCTCGGTGATGGTCTTGGCCGCCGCCGTGGCGATGGCGGCGTCGACCGCGTTGCCGCCCTTCCAGAGCATGCGCATCCCGGCCTGGGCGGCGAGCGCGTGGGAGGTCGCGACCACGTTGCGGCCGAACATCGGCATGCGCACCGTGGGGTAGCCGGTGGTCCAGTCGAACGGCTTCATGGCTCGGCCTCGATGGCGGGGAGGATCGTGAGGCATCTCGCGCCGGCTCCGGCGCGAGAGCAAGGCTGCGTGCCCGAAGGGCGCCTCAGCCGCCGGCGCCCTCGCGGAAGGCCAGCGTCACGCCGAAGCAGGCCGCCGCCGGGACGGTGACGGCATCAGCCTCCCGCCGCAGGGCCGCCCCCGCCCAGCGGGGCGCGAGGCTCGTCTCGAGGGCGTCGAGGGAGCGCACGCCGAGGGTCAGCCCGGCCACCCGCGGCACGCGGGCCTCCGGGGAGAACGGTTCGCCGAGACGCTCGGCGACGGTCTCCGGGGTCTCGAACAGGATCGGCACGCCGCCGCTCTCGATGCGGCCGTCCCCGGGGGCGGGCACGCCGAGGAAGGTTGCGAGCCGGGCCGCCTCGGCCGCCGGGTCCTCAGCGGCGACATGGACGGCGAGGATGCGGTCCGCCGTGTTCGGGTGGTTCGAGAACCCCTCCTGCCAGACGAGCTCCGGCGTGAGGTGGTCGCAGAAGTAGAGCCGGGCCGGCGCGAACCATCCCGGCGCCAGCCGCGTCACCTCGAAGCGCGCCTCGACCTCATGGCCGTCGACGCTGACCGGACGGCCGAAGGTGCCGGGCTCGGAGGCCGGCAGCCCCGCCGCGACGAGGCGGGCATGGGCGGCTTGGATGTCGTCGCTGCTCCAGACGAGCCCGTCGAGGCCGAGCGGGGAGTCGAGAAGCTCCTTGCGCGGCTTCGGGTTCGCGGGGTCGAGCCCGACGATCTCGAGGTAGCTCGAACCCAGCGCCACCGTATGGTTGATGGAGCCGAGCGTATGGTAGCCCCGCGGGCTCACGGTGAAGCCGAGGGAGGCGAGGAGCGCCTCGCCCTCGTCGACCCCGTAATGCAGGTTGAGCACGGCGTGGTCGAAGAGACCCTCGCGGGGCGGTTTCATCGCCGGGCTCAGGCCTTCGGCGGCGCGGTGAGGTAGACGCCCCGGCCGCTGGCGAGCAGCTTGCCCTCGGCGTCGAACACGGAGGCCTCGGCCACCGAGAACTGGCCGCCGAATTTCACGACCTTGCCCCGCGCCGTGAGGTCGCCCGGCATCGCCGGCCGGTGGTAGTCGACCCGCATGTCGACGGTCGGCACGCCCCGGCCGGTGCGGGAGACCAGCGCCCAGTCGGCGGTGAGGTCGACGAGCGCCGCGAGGATGCCGCCATGGGTATAGCGGCGATCGGGGTTGACCACCCACTCCTCGCGCCAGGTCGCGGTCAGCTCGATCGCGTCGGCCTCGACCTTCTTGACCCTCAGTCCGAGCCACTGGTGGAAGGGCCCTCGGGTGATGAGGGCCTCGACCTCCTCGGCCGTCAGGATCTTGTCGGACATGTTCGCTCCGGTTCGGTTCTTCTCGCGGCGCTCGTGGGCCGCGGAGCTGCGTCCGATCGTGGACCGGACGCAGCTCCCATCTTTGCGACGCGCTCTCTTTCGCCGAACCGGCGTCCGCGTCGGCGGAGAGCGCTCTACGGCGTGACGACGACCTTGCCCATCACCTCGCGGTCCTGGATCAGGCGCAGGCCTTCGGCGGCCTCCTCCAGCGGCAGCACCTTGTCGATGACGGGCTTGATCTCGCCGGCGGCGATCATGCGCATCAGCTCGGCGAGGTTGTCGTCGTAGAAGCTGTTCGAGCCGATGATCTGCAATTCGAAGCTCCAGACGTAGCGCAGGTCCTCCTTCGGGTCGTGCCCGGCGGTGGCCCCGCAGACCAGGAGCTTGCCGCCCCGCTTCAGGCAGCGCAGCGAAGGCACCCAGGTGTCGCCGCCGGTGAAGTTGATGACGACGTCGACGCCGCCCTCGTAGGTGCGCCGCTGCGGCTTGCCGTAGCGCTCGATCGCCCATTTCGAGAAGTCGGTGTCGCGGTAGTTGATGACCTCGTCGGCGCCGAGCGCCTTGAGGCGGTCCATCTTGTCGGCGCTGCCGGCGCAGGCGATCACCTCGGCGCCGAGCTGCTTGGCGAGCAGCACGCAGCCCGTGCCGACGCCGCCGGAGGCGCCGAGCACCAGCACCCGGTCGCCCTTCTTGACCGTGTTGTGGGTCACGATCATCCGGTGGGCCGTGCCGTAGGCGACGGGGAGCGAGGCGGCATCCTCGAAGGAGACGCCGTCGGGCATGCGGATGAGCTGGTCGGCGGCGACGAGGCAGTACTCGGCCATGCCGCCGTCCATCATCTCGCCGAGCAGGCCCTTGCGCTTGTTGACCGGGTTGACGAGCACCCGGTCGCCCTTCGCCCAACCCTCGACGCCGGGGCCGACCTCGGCGATCTCGCCGGCCATATCGAGGCCGATGACGACGGGCAGCGGCACCTTGATGCCCGGCATCCCGCGCACGGTGAACACGTCGTGGTAGTTGAAGGAGGAGGCGCGCACCCGGATGACGACGTGGCCCGCCTCCGCGCTCGGGACCGGCTTGTCGGAGACGAGGCGCAGGTTGTCGAGGCCGCCATGGCTGTCGAGGACGAGCGCGCGCATGGTTCCTGCCGACATTCCGGTTCCCTTCGATCGATCCGATGGAGGGCACCTAGAGGCCGCTCTCGGAGCTGTCCAGCCTGACGGGAAGACAGCACCAGAACTTTCTTCTCTTCCATCACGGGTTGAGGGAGATCGATCCTCCGTCGCCAGGGTCAGGCGCGCATTCCGTTCCATCCGTCTTGCGAGCCGCGGATTTTTTCACGGGCCGAGGTAACGGTCGGCGCGGCCCCGGCGAACCGACCGGGACGCGGCGGAGGCGCCGTCATGTGCAGGGCGAGGTCCGGCGGCGATGGATTCGAGGGGATGATCGCGATCTGCCTGGCCCGGGGCGGGCCGGCCCCGGCTTCCGCCCTGGGCGATCCCGGCCTACAGGGAAGGGCGCCGTCCCGGATGCGGCGCGGCACCGGGGCCGGCATGCGCGAGGACGGCCAGAGAGCCACCGACCGGGCCGCCTCCGGCCCCGACGCCGCGATGGCCGCGGACATGGCCGCCGCGCAGGGCGGCGACGCGCAGGCCTATCGCCGGCTGCTGCGGGCCTGCGCGCCGGTGATCGCCCGGGTCGCCCGCGGGCAGGGCCTGCGGGGCGAGGCGGTCGAGGACGTGGTCCAGGACACGCTGGTGACGCTGCACCGGGCGCGGGCGAGCTACGACCCCGCCCGTCCCTTCCTGCCCTGGCTCGGCGCCATCGCCCGGCGGCGGAGCGTCGACGCCCTGCGCCGCGGCGGCCGCCAGCCCCGGGAGGTTCACGATCCGGCGGCCTACGAGGGGGAGGCCGATCCGGCGCCCGGTCCCGGCATGGGGATCGAGGCGCGGGAGCGCTCGGCGCATCTGCGCCGGGCGGTCGCGGCCCTGCCGCAGGGCCAGCGGGAGGCGGTGGAGCACCTCGCGCTGCGCGAGCGCTCCCTCGACGAGGCCGCGCGGCTGACGGGGCGCAGCAAGGGCGCGCTCAAGGTGAACCTGCACCGGGCGCTGAAGGCGCTGCGCGGGGCACTCTCCGGGGAACGGGAGCGGGGCGATGTCTGACGGGCCTTCCGCGAGCCCATCCTCCGCGAGCCCGGCCGCGCGCCGCGAGGCGCTGGTCGAGGCGCTGGCCGGGGACCTCGCCCCCGTGCGGCCGCTGGCGCCGCCGAGCCTGCGGGCGCTCGGCTGGCTCGGCGCGGTGGCGCTCCTGGCGCTCGCCATGAGCCCCTTCGCCGACATGGAGACGCTGGCCCGGCGCATGGCGACGCCGGACCTGCGCTACGCGGCGGCCGGCGCCGGGCTCACCGCGATCGCGGCGGCGCTCGCCGCCTTCCAGGTCAGCGTGCCGGGCCGCTCCCGGCGCTGGGCGCTGCTGCCCGCCGCTCCCGCACTGCTCTGGATCGGGGCGAGCGGGCTCGGCTGCCTGCGGGGCTGGCTCGCGCCGGGGAGCGGCGCGGCGGAGGGCGAGACCGCCCACTGCTTCGCCTTCCTGATGAGCGTCTCGCTGCCGCTCTCGGCGCTGCTCGTCCTGATGCTGCGCCGGGCCTGCCCGCTCCAGCCGGGGCTCGCCGCGGGGCTCGGGGGGCTCGCGGCGGCGGCGGCCGCGGCGCTCCTCCTCGTGCCCTTCCACCCGCACGACGCCACCCTCACCGATCTGGCCAGCCACGCCGTGGCGGTGGCTCTGATCCTCGCCCTCAACGGGTTTTTCGGGGGACGCATCCTGTCGCGGTCGGGGATCCCGGACCTTGGCCAGAGCCCTACCAGGAGGTGAAGGTCAACCCGCCGAAGTGGCGGTGATCCGCGCCGAGCTCGAACGCCCGCCCGATGAGGCGCTGCACGTCGCCGACCGCCACCTGCCGGCCGTGGGAGCCCCCCTTCTCCGGCTCCGGCAGGTCCATCAAGACGATCCGCAGATGCCGCGCATCCTCGACATCGTCCGGGATGCCGCCGTCGAAGTAGAACTGAATCGTCCTGTCCCGGTCATCGATCAATCCGAGGAAACTTCCCTCACTGCCCCGCAGGTCGGACCAGAGCCGGCAGGCCTCCTCCAGGCTCACGGGCCGTGCCTGGTCGGCGGCTAGGCTGCTCCCGCCATCGTCCCAGAAGGCTCTCATCTCGGACTCTCCCGTTCTGACTGACGGATACCTCGGACTCAGGACTCGCCCGGCCAGGAGACGATGCGGTCGGGATACTCCTCGTCGTCGAACTCCTCCTCGTTGCCGGAGAGCCGCCCGCGCACCGAGATGCCGGCCTCGTGGACGCTTGCCCGGCGGCCGGAGACGAGGGGGTGCCAGGGGTAGAGGTCCTGCCCGTCGCGCACGAGGCGGTAGGCGCAGGTCCGCGGCAGCCAGGTCAGGGCGCGGACCGCCTCCGGGGTCAGGCGCACGCAGTCGGGCACCCGCTTCTGGCGATTGGCGTAGTCGCGGCAGCGGCAGCGCCGGCCGTCGAGGAGCGTGCAGCCGATATCGGTGTGGTGGACCTCGCCGGTGTCCTCGTCCTCGAGCTTGATCAGGCAGCATCGCCCGCAGCCGTCGCAGAGGCTCTCCCACTCCTGCGGCGTCAGGGTCTCGAGGGTCTTGGTGCGCCAGAACGGCGCGGGCGGGGCGCCGTCCTCCGGCCCCGGAGGCGGCGGCTTGGGCTTCGCGGGCATCCGCCTCCTATGGGGGCAGCGCGCCCGGCCCGCAACCGCGGGGCGCCAGCCATGGCCGCGCCGCAATCCCCGTTAACCTTTACGCCGGGTTGCGGGAAAGGGCGGAGTCCGTCCGGCCGCATTCCGCGTTAAGCCTCGCGGAGGCGGCCGCCCCTTGCTACACAGCGAGCGCGCGGACCCCGTGCGAGAAGGTCCTGCGCGGCCCGAGGAAAGACGGAACGAAGCCCGTGCGCCTTCCGACTGCCAACGCGATCCTCGTGCGCATCAAGCGGGCGGCGCTCGCCTTCGACGCCTGGGTCAACGCCGGCCTCTACGACAGCGGCCGCTCGACCGGCGAGGCCTACGAACGCTTCCAGGAGCGCATGAGCGTGCTCTCGGTACGGGGCTGGAAGCGCGTCGTCCTCGACCTGACGAGCGAGGGCGTCACCATCGGCGCGGGCGGGGCGATCCTGGTCCTGGCGCTGGCGCAGCCCGCCTTCAACCTGACCAGCGACAACTGGCTCAAGCAGCAGGACCTCGCGGTCACCTTCCTCGACCGCTACGGCGCCGAGGTCGGCCGGCGGGGCATCAAACACGACGACTCGCTCAAGCTCGACGAGTTTCCCGACGTGATGATCAAGGCGCTGGTCTCGACGGAGGACCGGCGCTTCTACGAGCACTGGGGCATCGACCCGATCGGGACGCTGCGCGCCGTGGTCTCGAACTCGCGGGGCGGGGGCAACACGCAAGGGGGGTCCTCGATCACCCAGCAGCTCGCCAAGAACCTGTTCCTGTCGAACGAGCGCACGCTGGAGCGCAAGATCAACGAGGCGTTCCTCGCCCTCTGGCTCGAGACGCACCTCTCCAAGAACGAGATCCTGAAGCTCTATCTCGACCGGGCCTACATGGGCGGCGGCACCTTCGGGGCGGTGGCGGCGGCCGACTACTATTTCGGCAAGCCGCTCAAGGACATCAGCCTCGCGGAGGCGGCGATGCTCGCCGGCCTCTTCAAGGCGCCGACGAAGTACGCGCCCCACGTCAACCTGCCCGCCGCCCGCGCGCGGGCCGTCGACGTGCTGCACAACATGGTCGAGGCGGGCTTCCTCACGGAAGGCCAGATCCAGACGGCGCTGCGCAACCCCGCGACCCCGGTCACGCGCACCCGCGACATCACCGCGGACTACTACCTCGACTGGGCCTTCGGGCAGATCAAGGGGCTCGCCGACGCGGGCAAGCTCAAGGACCGGGTGCTCACGGTGAAGACGCCCCTCGACGTCGCCATCCAGAAGCGCGCGGACGAGGTCGTGCAGAACGTGCTGCGCCAGTACGGCGACCAGTACGACGTCGACGAGGGGGCCATGGTGGTCATGGACCCGGACGGAGCGGTGCGGGCCATCGTCGGCGGCGCCGACTACGGGGAGAGCCAGTTCAACCGCGCCACCGACGCGCTGCGCCAGCCCGGCTCCTCCTTCAAGCCCTACGTCTACGCCGCGGCGCTCGCCTCCGGGCAGTTCCGGCCCGACACCACGGTGGTCGACTCCCCCGTCTGCATCGGCAACTGGTGCCCGCAGAACTACGGCCGCTCCTATTCCGGCCGCCAGCCGATGTGGCTCGCGGTCGCGAAATCCATCAACACCATCCCGATCAAGGTCTCGATCGCGCTCGGCAAGGCCATGGGCATCAGCCACGAGGCCCGCGCCGCCAAGGCGGGCCGCGCCAAGATCATCGAGACCGCCCGCGCCATGGGCATCACCAACCCGCTGACCGACTCGGTCTCGCTGCCGATCGGCTCGGCGGAGGTGACGGTGATGGACCAGGCCGCCGCCTACGCGGTGTTCGCCAACGGCGGCAAGCGGGCGAAGCCCTACGCGGCGGTCGAGATCCGCAACTCGTCGGGCGAGATCGTCTACCGCCACGACGACGAGAAGCCCGCCCAGGTGCTCTCGACCCAGGTCGTGGCCGACATGAACTACATGCTCAACAAGGTCGTGGAGGAGGGCACCGCCCGGCGGGTGCAGATCGAGGGCCTGAAGATCGCGGGCAAGACCGGCACCACCAACGCCTACCGCGACGCCTGGTTCGTGGGCTACACCGGCAACTACGTCGGCGCCGTCTGGTACGGCAACGACGACCACACCTCGACGAACAAGATGACCGGCGGCTCCCTTCCCGGCATGACTTGGCACGACGTGATGGAGACCGCCCATCGCGGCATCGAGCTGAGGACCATCCCCGGCCTCAAGGACGGCGGCCGCCCGGCGGCGCAGGCGAAGGCCGACGAGCCCGCCGGCGGGGTCGGACAGGGCGTCTCCGGCAAGCTCTCGCGCCGCTCCTTCGAGGTGATCGACGGGCTGCACGGCCTGTTCCGCAAAGCCCAGCCCGCGCAGGGCAACCAGGCCGGGTTCGCGCCGGTGCGCGCGGCGCCGGGGGCCGGCAGCCTCGCCGAGGGCACCCGCCCGGCCGCCGGCTTCGGCGTGCAGTGACCGCGAGCGTGACCGAGAAGGCGCGCCTGCCGGCGCCGGCGGCGCTTAGGCGCGAACTCCCCGGCGCCCTGCGGCGCCTGCCGGGGCGCATCCTGCGCGGCTCGTCGCGCGTCGGCCTCGTGCTCTACGCGCTCGCCCTCGGCGGCGTCCTCGGGCTGGCCAGCGCCGACTGGGCGACGCGGGGCGGCTATCCGTTCGGGGGCGTCGCCATCGGCCCCTGGACCGCCTGGCCGCGCTCGGGCACCGCCGGGACCGACCCCTACACCCGCGCCGTCAACGCCCGGCGCGGCGAGATCGCGCTGGCGGTGGGCGAGGGGATGCTGCTCACCGCGTCGGCCGACGACGAGGGGCGGGCCCTCGACGCGGCCTGCACCTACCGCCTCTCCGGCAGCACGCCGCCGGCCCGCGCCTGGACGCTGACGGTCGCCGGACGCGGCGCCCCCGACCCCGCCCGGCCCCCGGTGCGCGAGGGCTTCACCTCGACGGAGGTGCTGCGCGAGCGGGACGGGAGCTTCGTGATCGCGCTGGCGCCCGACGTCCAGCCGGGCAACTGGCTGCCGAGCCCCCGCGCCAGCGGCCCCTTGAGGCTGGCGCTGCGCCTCTACGACACCCCCGTGGCCGCGAGCGTGGGCAACCTCGACCGCGAGGCCCTGCCCGCCATCGCCCGGATCGGGTGCGGCGCATGAGGCCGGGCTTCCTCGTCGCCACGGCCGCCGGTCTGGTGATCGCCGGCATCGTCCACATCGCGGCGGTGCTCGCGATCCCGCGCCTGTCGGAGAGCGACGCGCTGACCCGCTCCGGCGCCAGCGAGAGCCTCGACCACCCCTTGCGCATCTACACGCTCGCCACCGGCGACAACCCAGCCCCGGCCGAGGCCTGGCTGCCGATTCCCGATCCGGCGGTGGCGGTCGGCGTCTGCGCCTACGACCTCGCGGAGGGGCCGATGCGGGTCTCCGCCCGCACGGGGCCGCTGATGCTGTCGCTCGCCGTCCACTCCCGGCGGGGCTCGTACTACGCGGTGACGGACCAGGCGGCGGTGCGCGGCGCCCTCGACCTCGTGGTGCTGACCCGCGCCCAGAACGACGAGGCGCTCGCCAACGAGGACGAGAACGAGCCGAGCCGGGACGTGCGCATCATCGCCCCCGAGCCCCGGGGCTTCGTGGTGGTGCGGGTCGTGGCCGCGCTGCCGAGCCAGCGGGCGGCGGCCAACGAGGCGGTGCAGGCCGTCTCCTGCACCCTCGACAGCCCGGCCGACCCGCCTGCCAACGGGGCGGGCAGCGGGGCGGGAAGGAGCCCGGCGAAGCCGAACGGCTGAACCGTTAGTTCTTGACGACGAGCGGCGGCGCCGCGACCGCGGCGGACACCGCCGGCCCCGGCGCGAGGCCGCAGCGGGCCGCGGCGTCCGGCGGCAGCAGCGGATCGAGGAGAGCGCGGCGGCCGCTGAGCGCCGTCACGCTGCGCTCGGCGGCGACCGCCTCGGGCCCCGGCACCTCGATGAGCAGATGCTCGGCGGCGTAGCGATAGCCCTCGATGCGCTCGGCGACGGAGAGCCGCACCCAGGCGACGAGGCAGCGGTTCTCGGCCACCCGCATGGCGGCCTCGCGCACGTCGTCGTCGGAGAGCGTCCTCACGAAGGGCAGGCTGCGCAGGCGCAGGCCGTCGGCCTCCGCCACCTTCGCCGCCGTGGCCGCGAAGGGCGGGATCAGGCGGGCGTCGGCGGTGGCGTCGTCGCCGAGGCGCCGGTAGCGGGACACCGCGGAGGCGAAGGGGCCGCCGAGAAGGCTCTCGTGATAGTCGGCGACGTCCGGCCAGCGCCAGCCCGGCGGCAGCACCCGGGCGCGGGTGAGGTTGGCGAGAGCGTCGAGGAAGACGTCCCGCGTCGAGGCGGGCATCAGGAAGCGCCAGGCGCGGTCGCGGAGCGCGATCTCGTCGTCGGTGAGGGGAAACAGCGAGGCCGGCTCGCCGCGGGTGCGGGCGGAGAGCGTGCCGGTGGTCTCGATCAGCCCGTTCCAGGCGCTCGGCGCCGGCCGGCCGAAATCCCCCTGCTGCGCACAGGCGCCGAGCAGGGCGAGGCCGGCGAGCGGCAGCGCGGAGCGCGCGGGGCGCGGCAGCACGGCGGCGTGCTCCCGAAGGATCAGGAGCGGCGGCGGCGGCGCGGGCCCGGCTCGCGGACGGGCTCGGGCAGGCGCTCGTAGCGCACGCCGAGGAAGAGCAGGATCTCCCCCCGCGCCTCGTCCTCCCGAAGGGGAGCGCGGCGGGACGGGGCGTCCGGGGGAAAGGCGAGGATCACGGCACCGGACGGGCGCGCGGTCTCGCGGTGGGTCTCGCAGGTCATGGCGACCTCCTCGCGGGTTCGGTCTCCGCCGGCACGGTGAGGCCGGGGGCGACGCGGCGAGATCAGCACGCGATGGTTAACGGATCGTTGTGACGGTGCGCTCTCACGATGCGGGACGACAACCTGCGGTGAGGTGCGGCCGATCGGCATCGGTTCTCGCTCCCGGAGACCGCCGATCGGCGGTCTCGACCGGGCATCTGGCAAGGCTCTTGCCTTGTGAATTCCCGCCCATGGCGGGCGTTTCCTCCCTTGACTTGGGCCCCGCGCCACCTCCGCGCGGGGCCTTTTTATGCGCGGGGGAGCCTGTCACCCGCGCGACACAAGCGCGGCGGCATCGGGAACCGGTCCGGCCTCCGGCGCTTGCCTCGCTGGCGCCGCCGCCGATATGCGGTGGCCCGAGGGACGCGCCACAGGACGAAGGACAGGGCTTCATGCGAGCGGACACCGCACGATCCACGCGTCTCACCCGTCGGACCGGAGGCGCCTTGGCCCTCGGCCTCGCGCTGCTCACCGCAGGGCCGGCCCTGGCGCAGCGCGACGACCAGGGCTTGCAGCTCGGCTGTGCGAACGACTATTTCCGGCTCTGCGCCGGCGTCGATCCGAACAGCGACGACGCCGAGCGCTGTATGACCAGGAACCGCGCCCGTCTCTCGCCGGAGTGCCGCTCGGCCATCGGCGACTACGACAAGCGCACCGGCACCAAATCCTTCAAGGGCGAGTAGGCGCGAGCCCGCCGGCCCTCCAGAGCCGAGGACCGGAATGAGCCTCACCGTTGCGGTCCAGATGGACCCGATCCAGTCGATCCGCATCGCGGGCGACTCGACCTTCGCGCTGCTCCTCGAGGCGCAGGCGCGGGGGCATCGATTGCTCCACTACACGCCCGACCGGCTCTCGATGCAGGGACGGCGGGTGACGGCGCGGGTCGAGCCGCTGACCGTGCGCGACGTCGAGGGCGACCACGCCACCCTCGGGGCGATCGAGCGCATCGACCTCGCCGAGGCGGACGTGGTGCTGATGCGCCAGGACCCGCCCTTCGACATGGCCTACGTCACGGCGACCCACATGCTGGAGCGCCTGCCGGCCTCGACGCTCGTGGTCAACAACCCGGTCGAGGTCCGCAACGCGCCGGAGAAGCTCTTCGTCCTCGACTTCCCCGAGCTGATGCCGCCGACGCTGATCAGCCGCGACCGGGCGGAGATCGAGGCCTTCCGCACCGAGCACGGCACGGTGGCGATGAAGCCGCTCCACGGCCATGGCGGGGCGGCGGTGTTCCGCGTCACCGAGAACGACCCGAACTTCGGCTCGATGTTCGACCTGTTCGCGGCGACCTTCCGGGAGGCCTGGGTGGTGCAGCGCTTCCTCGACAAGGTCAGCGAGGGCGACAAGCGCATCATCCTCGTCGACGGCGAGCCGATGGGCGCGATCAACCGGGTGCCGGCGGCGGGCGACATCCGCTCGAACATGGTGCGCGGGGGAGCGGCGGCGGCCTCCGATCTGACGGAGCGCGAGCGCGAGATCTGCGCGACGATCGGTCCGGAGCTGCGCCGGCGCGGCCTGATCCTCGTCGGCATCGACGTGATCGACGGCCATCTCACCGAGATCAATGTGACCTCGCCCACGGGCCTGCGCGCCATCAAGCGCCTCGGCGGGCCCGACCTCGCGGTGTCCGTGTGGGACGCGATCGAGGCGCGGCGGGTGAAGGCGGCCTGAGGTGCATCAGGTCTCGGCGCGGGGCGTGGCGCTGAGCTCGGCCCAGTCGAACTCCTCCTCCAGCACGTAGTAGGCGTCGTCGCCGATCTTGCCCTGCTTGCGCAGGGCCAGCACCGCGTCGCGGGCGGCGTCGACCGCCCGGCGGCGGGCAGCATCGGCGGGCAGCGCCTCGGGGGCGAGCCCCTGCTCGTGCCGGCGCGCCTCGCAGAGGGCCGTCTCGAGCTCGCCGCGCAGGCTCTGCGCGACCTCGCCCTCGCCCTCGATGCTGGCGAGCGCCGCCTCGTAGGCCTTGGCCCGGGCCCGCCCCACCTCCCGGCCGACGGGGTCGTCGTCCTCGAGCCCGAGCCGGGCGAGGAGCGGGTTGAGGGTCAGCCCCTGGATGACGAGGGTACCGATGACGGTGCCGAAGGCCGCGAACACGACGAGGTCGCGGTGGGGGAAGTCCCCCGGCAGGGCCAGCGCCGTGGCGATGGTGACGATGCCGCGCATCCCCGCCCAGGACACGGCCACCGCCGGCCCCGGCCCCGCCCGCTCTCTTGCCTGCGGGTCGGCGAAGCGGAAATGCCCGATCCGGCTCGCGGGCAGCACCCAGGCGATGCGCACCAGCACCACGGTGGCGAAGACCGCTCCGGCGAGCAGCAGCGCCGAGGCCTGCTCGCCGCCGTCGAGCCGCTCCAGAATCGGCCCGACCTGGATGCCGATGAGCACAAAGGCGAGGACGTTGAGCACGAACACCGCCGAATCCCAGACCGCGTAGGAGACGATGCGGGTGCGCGGCGCCGTCACCCCTGGGGAGAAGCGGGCAACCGTGAGCGCGTAGCTCACCACGGTGAGCACCCCCGAGAGGTGCAGCGCCTCCGCCCCGAGCCAGAGCCCGAACGTGGCGACGAATTGCAGGACGATGTTCGTCGAGGCGTCGGAGACCCGCCGCACGATCGCCGTGAAGGCCAGCGCCGCGAGCGGGCCCGCGACGAGGCTTCCGGCGACCGCCAGCAGGAAGGTCGGCGCGACCTCGGCGAGGCTGAAGCCGCCGGCCGCCGCAGCGCTCACCCCGAGCCGGTAGATCAGCAGCGAGCCGGCATCGTTGAGCAGGCTCTCGCCGCGCAGGATCGTGGCGAGCCGGTGGGGCAGGCTGACATGGCGCAGCACGGAGAGGGCCGCCACCGCGTCGGGCGGCGCGACGATGGCGCCGAGCACGACGCAGGCCGCGAGCGGCATGTCCGGCACGAGCAGCTTGGCGACCGCCGCGACGCCGGCGGTGGTCAGCGCCACGGCGCCGAAGGCGAGGCCGGCGATGGGGCGCCAGTTCGCCTTGAGATCGCGCAGGGAGGTGTCGTAGCCGGCGTCGAGCAGCACCGGCGCCACGAACAGCGCCAGCGCCAGCTCGGGGTCGAGCCGGAGGTTCGGCACCCCCGGCACGAAGGCCAGCGCCACGCCGCCGAGCGCCAGGAAGGCGGGGTAGGGGGCGCCGACCCGGCGGGCTAGAGCGGCGAGGGTCACGGCGCCGAGCAGCACGCCGACGACCCATTCGAAGATCAACATTCACAAGCAGATAGGGCGGAGCGTGCCGCTTGGCGCGACCCGAGGGCTCAGTACTGGACGGTGGCGCGCAAGCCGAGGACGGCCGCGTTCTTCACCCGCCGCCCGGCGGCGTCCCGCGGGTTGGCGATGCCGGCGCCCGGATGGAACACGTACTGGACGTCGGGCTGCACCGTGAAGCCGGGCACGATCAGCGCCTGGTAGGTCGCCTCGACGATCGTCTCGGCATGGCGGATCGGCATCGGCGCGCCGGTATAGAAGGCCGCGTCCCGGTCGGCGCGCCGGGCGCTGCCGGCGATGCGGGCATGGGCGACGCTCACGCCGAAAGTGTCGTCGGAGCGGCCCTCGATGAAGCCCTTGAAGGCGATTCCGGCGTCGAGATAGAGGTCGACGAGGCTCGATCGGGAGGGCGAGAAGGCCCCGCGCACGAAGACGCTGGCGCCCTCGTCGTCCTTCTCCGGCTCGCGGAAGATCGTCTGGTCGAGGATGCCGTAGAAGCCGGCATTGCCGCGCACCTGCCGGGCGAGGCCCGTCGAAGCCGGATCGGCGAGCGGCCGGCCGAACGTGTCGAGGCGCAGATCGTCGAAGCGGCCGAGATGCTGCCAGCCCCCGACCGTGACGGTGCCGGGCAGCCCCGCGTCGCCCTTGCCCGTATTGTAGGCATAGGCCGCCTCCGCGATGAGCAGGGCCGGATCGCGCACCCGGAACAGCGTGCCGGTGCGGTTGAGGCGCTGCGCCTCCGGGTCGTCGCCGGGGCGGTTGGCGCCGGCCGGATCGCCGTCATAGAGCCCGGCCTGGAGCGAGAAGGCGTCGTTCGGCGTGTACTTCACCCGCACCGCCGGGGTGGCGAGCGGATAGGAGGGGCCGCCGCTCGGCAGGTTGAGCCCGGTGATCGCCGGCCATCCGAAGCTCGAGTTCACGAACAGCGTCGCCGTCTGGCTGACGAAGAACTCGGTGTCGGCCGCCTGCTGCCCGACCCGGACCCCGAGATGCCCGTCGAGGAGCCGCTGGTCGAGCCAGAGCACGTAGAGGCGGCTCGACGGCAGCGCCTCGATCCCGCTGACTTCGGTGAGGTTGCCGACGTAGTAGCGCGTCAGGCCGGTGCCGTGGATGAAGTAGGCGTTGGCATGGATCGTCGCGCCCTCCCAGCCGGCAAGGGTCTGGAGGTTGAGGTTGAGGCGCAGGTTCAAGCGGTCCTCGACGATCGCGCCCCGGCGCACCCCGCCGACGGGGTTGCCGAGCACATCGGCAATGTAGGTGAGGCTGTACTCGACGCCCCGCGGCTTCAGGAAGGCGCGCAGGCCGAAGGGGTCGGCGAGCGGCCCGAGATACGGCTCCACGGAGCGCACGTAGCCCCCGGACGCCTGGCTCGTCGTCTCGGGCTGGGCGACGGAGGTGCGCACGTCCCCGCCCGCGCCTTCTAGGACGGGGATCAGGCTCTGGGCCTGGGCTTGTCCGAGGAAGACCCATCCGGAGACGGCGAGCGCGAGCGCCGATGCGAGCCGGCGGGGCCTGCGTCTCACGGGTTCCCTGCCAGGATATCGAGGGGACGGGACATGCGCGCTCCGCCGGCCGGATGGCCTCAGGCTCTAGCACGGCGCGATCGAGACCGGCGCAGCGCCACCGCCGGATCGGCGTTTTCGCGGCGTCCCGTCACCGGTTTGCATCGGCACCGGCGCGGGCGCTAAAGGCCGGGGCCTGCCTCTTGCACCCTTCGGCCCTTCGCGCCACGCCTCTCGACGTGCGCCGAACGCCCCTCAGATTCCGTCCAAGGTCCCATGCCCGAGACCCCCGTCTTCGCCTCCGCCGCCGTCGCCGCGCCCCACAGCCTCGCCGCGAAGGCGGGGCAGACGGTGCTCGCGCAGGGCGGCAACGCCGTCGAGGCCATGGTGGCGATGGCCGCCGCCATCGCCGTCGTCTACCCGCACATGAACGGCATCGGCGGCGACGGCTTCTGGCTGGTGCGCGACAGGAGCGGCCGGGTGCGCGGCTTCGAGGCCTGCGGCCCCGCCGGACGCCTCGCGACCCGCGCGCGCTACCGGGAGAAGGGGTTCGAGGCGATCCCGTCCCGCGGGCCCGACGCCGCCGTGACCGTGGCCGGCGCCGTCGGCGGCTGGCGCCTCGCCCTCGACTACGCCCGCTCGCTCGGCGGCCGCCTGCCGCTCCCGACGCTGCTCGCCGACGCGATCCGCCATGCCCGCGAGGGCGTACCGGTCTCCGCCTCCGAGGCGCGCTACGTGCTGCCGGAGCTCGACACGCTCCACGACGCCCCGAACTTTTCCGCAACCTTCCTCAAGGAGGGCAAGCCGTATCCGGCGGGCGAGGTCCGGGCGCTTCCGAAGCTCGCCGCGACCCTGGAGCAGCTGGCCCATGCCGGGCTCAACGACTTCTACCGGGGCGATGTCGGCCGCGAGATCGCTGCCGACCTGGAGCGCCTCGGCGCCCCGGTGACGCGGGCGGACCTCGAGGCCTACGCCGCCCGCGAGCGGGCCCCGCTCTCGATCCGCCGCCGGGACGCGCAGCTCTTCAACTTCCCGCCGCCCACCCAGGGGCTCGCCGCGCTCCTGATCCTCGGCCTGTTCGACCGGCTGAACATCCGCGCGGCGGAGAGCACGGCCCATTATCACGGGCTGATCGAGGCCACGAAGCGCGCCTTCGCCATCCGCGACCGGGTGGTGACCGACTTCGACCGCCTGCGCGCCGACCCGGCCTCCTTCCTGACTCCCGAGCGTCTCGACCGGGAGGCCGCGCTGATCACGATGGACCGGGCGGCGCGGGTGCCGCTGCGCGATCCCGATGCCGGCGACACCGTCTGGATGGGCGCGATCGACGGGGAGGGCAACGCCGTCTCCTACATCCAGTCGGTCTACTGGGAGTACGGCTCCGGAACGGTGCTGCCGGGAACCGGCATCTGCTGGCAGAACCGGGGCATGTCCTTCTCCCTCGACCCCGCCGCCGTGAACCCGCTGGAGCCGGGGCGACGCCCCTTCCACACCCTGATCCCGGCGCTGGCCGCCTTCGACGACGGGCGCGTGATGGCCTACGGCTCCATGGGCGGGGACGGGCAGCCGCAGTTCCAGGCCCAGATCTTCGCCCGCTACGCCGATTACGGGATGTCGGTGGCCGAGGCCGTCGATGCGCCGCGCCTCCTCTACGGGCGTACATGGGGGGCGCCCTCGCTCTCCGTGAAGGTCGAGGACCGCTTCGATCCCGCCTGCATCGAGGCGCTGCGGCGGATGGGCCACGAGATCGAGGAGCTCGGCGGCGCCTATATCGACTCCCTGGGACACGCCGGGATGCTGGTGCGCCACCCACGCGACAGCCGCATCGAGGCGATGCACGATCCCCGCTCGGACGGCGGCGCCGAGGGCCTGTGAGCCACGGCCGGGCGCGCGGCGGTTCCGGCACACCCGGATCGAAAACTGCCCGCCCAGATTGAATCGGGATTCATCCTGGCGCGGTCGTTGCGTTCCACCGCGCTCCCTCACGGAGCGTATCATGGATACCGTCGCGTCGAACCGAACCCGCTGGGTTCAGCTGCTTCTCGGGCTCATCGTCATGATGACGATCTCGAGCCCGCAATACGTCTGGACGCTCTTCGTCAAACCCTTCCAGACGGCGACGGGCGCCTCGCTCGCGGCGGTGCAGGTCACCTTCACCATCGTGATCGTGCTGCAGACGTTCTTCTCGCCGGTGCAGGGCTGGCTCCTCGACCGCTTCAGCCCCAAGCTCCTGATCGCGGCGGGCGCCGCCATGAGCGGCCTCGGCTGGGTCGCCGCCTCGTATTCGGAGAGCCTGTTCGGCCTCTACGCCAGCTACGGCCTGCTCTGCGGGCTCGGCACCGGCATCGTCTATGTCGGCATCGTCGGGCTGATGGTGCGCTGGTTCCCCGACCGGCGCGGCTTCGCGGTGGGCGTGGTCGCGGCGGGCTACGGCATGGGCGCCATCGGCACCACCTTCCCGATCTCCGACATGATCGCGGCCTCCGGCTTCCGGCACACGCTGCTCGTGTTCGGCCTGATCCTCGGCGCCATCGGCTTCCTCGCCGCGCTCGGCCTGCGCTCGCCGAAGCCGAGCGAGATCGTGCCCGTGCCCCCCGGCCGCACCGCGAGCGCCGCCCGCGACACCGCGCCCGCCGAGATGCTCAGGACGCCGCTGTTCTGGCTGATGTTCCTGATGATGACGATGATGTCGACGGGCGGGCTCATGGTCGTCGCCCAGTTCGCCTCCTTCGCCCGCGACTTCGGGGTCGCCGACGCCCTCGTGTTCGGCTTCGCGGCGCTGCCCTTCGCGCTGACCTTCGACCGCATCACCAACGGCCTGACGCGGCCCTTCTTCGGCTGGGTCTCGGATCACTACGGCCGCGAGAACACCATGGCGGTGGCCTTCGCGCTCGAGGCGGTGGCGATCGTCTGCCTGCTGGTGTGGCGCGAGAACCCCTACGCCTTCGCGCTGCTCTCGGGCGTCGTGTTCTTCGCCTGGGGCGAGATCTTCTCGCTGTTCCCCTCGACGCTCACCGACACCTTCGGCACCAAGCACGCCACCACCAACTACGGCTTCCTCTACATGGCGCAGGGCGTCGGCTCGCTGCTCGGCGGCCCCGTCGCGGCGATGATCTACGCGTCCGCCGGAAGCTGGATCCCGGTGTTCAGCATCGCCATCGTCCTCGACCTGATCACCGCGGTGCTCGCCTACTTCGTCCTGAAACCGGCCCGGCGCCGCTGGCTTGGCGTGAACGGCGCGGAGAGCGTGGGGATCGAACCGGTGCGGCGGCCGGCGCTGAGCTGAGGCGCGCGGCATCCGAGAACGGGGAAGAAGGGCCGGCGCAGACCGGCCCTTTTTCGTGAGGCGATGCGTCCGTGCGGGAGCGCACACGACGCCCCCCGGAGCGAACCCATATCCGGCTCACGACAGAAAAGGCGGCCCGGCGTCTTCGTCACATCCGAGAAGGATGCGTCTTCTCGGGGCCGCGCCAAGAAAGGACCACGATCATGACGATCCGCCTTCCCGCCGCGCTTCTCGCGGCCTCCTTCCTCGCCGCCGCCCCGACGGCCTCCGCCCTCGCCCAGAGCCTCGACACGCTCTCGACGGCGCGCGTGGGTCGGGTCGAGGCCGCGCCTCAGGCCGGCTACTACGACGACCTCGCCACGGGCTCGATCGCCCGCCGGGGCATCGACGCCTCCGCCAAGGGCAGCAACGCCGAGCAGCCCGAGCGCGTCGTGCCGCAGTACGGCGACACCGCCGGCGGCCCGCGCCGGTAGCGGCGTCCGCCCGGCACGGGCACCATCGCTTCGCCTTCAGGGGCCGGGCATCGTGAGGATGCCCGGCCCCTTGCGCGTTCAGGCGCGGGTGGCGCTCACCGCCAGCTCGGGCTTGCGGTTGAGCGTCTGGAAGACGACGCAGTAGCGCTCGGTGAGCTTGAGGAGCTGGTCGAGCTTCTCCTGGGGCGCGTCGGTGTCGAGATCGAACGCCAGGCGGATCGCCCGGAATCCGACCGGCGCCTCCCGGTCGACGCCGAGCGTCCCGCGGAAGTCGAGATCGCCCTCGGCGCTGACGGTCCCGGCCCGCAGCGGGATGTCGAGGGCGGTCGCCACGGCCTTGAGCGAGACGCCGGCGCAGGCCACCAGCGCCTCGAGCAGCATGTCGCCCGAGCACAGCTCCGCCCCGGTGCCGCCGGTGGCCGGGTGCAGGCCCGCGACCGCGAGCGCCCGGCCGGTCTCGACCTTGCAGGCGATCTTGGTGTCGTCGAGGGTGCCCCTGGCCTTCAGGGTGATGACGGCGGAGTCGGGCGCGGCGCGGTACTGGTCCTTGAGCGGGGCCTGGAGGGCGCGCAGTTCGGTGGCGTCCATGGGGTCGTCTCCTCGTGTGATCTTCAAGTCGTCGCAGGGGCCGGTAGCGCGCCGGCCGTGCGATCTCAACCGCGCCCTACCACCAGGCCGCGCCCTCGGCGGGCGCCGCCACCGCCGGACCGGGGGGCCGGAGCGACCGGTCGAGAGCGGCGAGGATGCGCCGCACCGCCGCCTCGGAGGGCGCGGAGGCCGGGTCGCGGGGGCGGCTCAGGCTCAGCGGCACGGTGTCGTCGAGGCGGCCCGGCGAGGGCCGCATCACCACCGCGCGGTCGGCGAGGGCCACGGCCTCCGACACGTCGTGGGTGACGATGAGGATCGTCGGCTTCGTCTCCGCCCAGAGCGCCAGCAGGTGCCCGTGGAGGTCGCGCCGGGTGAAGGCGTCGAGGGCCGAGAACGGCTCGTCGAGGAGCAGCACCCGCGGGTTCGCCACGAAGGCGCGGGCGATCGAGACCCGTTGCTGCTGCCCGCCGGAGAGCTCCCGCGGCCAGCGCTCCGCATGGGCCGAGAGGCCGACCCGCTCCAGCGCGTGGGCGACGCGGGCCCGACGCTCCCCCGCGGGCAGGGCGGCGAGCCCGAAGCCGACATTGTCGGCGACGCTGAGCCAGGGCAGCAGGCGCGGCTCCTGGAAGACGAGGCCGACATAGGGGTGGGGCGCGGTGATCGCCTCGCCGTCGAGGCGGATCGAGCCGGTGCTCGGCCGGTCGAGGCCGGCGACGAGGCGCAGAAGCGTGGTCTTGCCGCAGCCGGAGCCGCCGACGAGGGCCACGATCTCGCCGGCCGGCACATGCAGCTCGATGCCGGTCAGCGCCCGCGTGCCGTCCGCGTAGGTCTTGGAGAGATCGCTGACGTCGAGCACGCCGCCTCCACGGTCGAATGTCGGGCCCGGCCGGAGCCGGTGTCGCGCAGATGCCATAGGCGGTCGCGGCGGGCCAGTGGTAGAGAAGCCGTCACCCGTGTCCGCCGCGCATGAGGAGTTCGGACCGTGCCACGCCCGATCGGCCTCGCGGCCCTGCTCCTCGCCACCCTCTGCGGGCCGGCATCGGCCGCCGAACCGGCCCGTCTCGTCCCCGAGGGGCGCTTCCTCGCCCGCTGCGAGGACCTCGGGCAGTTCTGCTTCGTCGAGTCCTGCGGGCGGGACCAGATCGAGGCGGCGCTGGGCTGCCGGCGGGTCTGCCCCAGCTCCGTCGTGATGACCGTGACGCCCCTGCGCTGCTCCTTGCCGGCAGAGACGGTGCTGCGCGCCCGCGGCTGAGGATGTGGCCCTGCGAGGTCCTGCCGTCACGGGCGATCAGCTCTGCGTCTTCTGCGGAAACCAATATCTCCGTGCCGCATTGACACGTCTCATGAGACCTCCTGCTCGCCTGCGGGCGGCGCGCCGACATTTCCACTGTCGTCGGCGACAAGGCTGAAGACGATGTACAAGAAGAGCCTCTCTCCGCCCTCCTCCGGCCCCGCCTCCAACCCGCTGCTCTACGGCATCGCCCAGGGGCTCGAGCAACTGTTCCCGCCCGTGGAAGGTCCCGGTCCGCAGGTCACGGATGCCGAGTCGCAGGACGACGGCCGCGACAAGCGCCACGCGGACGAGCGCGACTGATCGCCCTCACAGGGTGTCGCGGGCGGTGTCTTGCCAGGCGGTCAGCGGCCGCGTCAGGGCGACGAGCCCGGCATCGGCGAGCTTGCCGAGCAGCGCGAAGGCGATGATCGCGGCGAGGATCTGGTCCGGCTTGCTGAACTGCTGCCCGTCGACGAGCAGGTAGCCGAGCCCCTCCGACGCGCCCATCAGCTCGGCGGCCACCACGAACAGGAAGCCGAGCCCGAGGCCGGTGCGCAGCGCCACGAGTGTCGCCGGCAGCACCGCGGGCAGCAGGATGCGCCGGGCCATCGCCGTGCGCGACAGGCGGAAGATGCGCCCCACCTCCACCAGCTTGCGGTCTACGGAGGCGATGGCGCCGGCCACGCCGACATAGACGGGAAAGAACACGCCGACCGCGATCAGCGTCACCTTCGGCGTCTCCAGGATGCCGAGCCAGAGGATGAAGAGCGGCACCCAGGCGAGGGAGGGTACGGCCCGCAGGGCCTGGAGGCTCGGGTCCACGAGATCGCGCAGCCTCGGAAGCGTCCCGGTGAGCGCGCCCATCGCGATGCCCGCGACCGACCCGAAGGCGAAGCCGAGCCCGACGCGCAGCAGCGTCGCGGAGACGTGGGTCCAGAGTTCGCCCGTGGCGGCGAGCGACCACAGCGCGGCGCCGATCCGGCTCGGCGGCGGCAGCAGCCGCCCCTGCGCGTAGCCCCCGCGCACCGCCAGTTCCCAGCCGACCGCCAGAAGGACCGGCAGCAGCAGGCCGAGGGCGAGGCGGCCTCCGGCCCCCCAACGCGAGGGCGAGGGTCTGGCGGCCTCCGCGAGGGGAGGAGCATCGGGAGCGGGCATGGCCGGCATGGCCCGGCCCTTATCACGGGCCGGGGCGAAAGCCAGTCGGGCGCGGCCTACTTCGCCGGGCCGGGGTTGAACTGCGGGTCGATCAGCCCGTCGACCGCCGCCTTCACGTCGGTGCCGGCGGGGATCACCCCCGCCTCCTGGAGGGCGAGGCCGGCGGCGCGGATCGACTCGGCCTGGGCCGCACCGACATTCGGCTGCGACAGGTCGGTGCGCTCGAGCTGGCGGGCGATCACCGGGTCGGGGAGCTTGGTGGCGGCGACGAGGGCGGCCTTGAGCGCCTCGGGGTTCTTGATCGCGTAGTCGCGGGCGCGCTCGTAGGCGGCGATCACCGTCCTCACCAGCTCGGGGTTCTCTTTCGCGAAGGCCTCGCGCACGTCGAGCACGCCCCAGGTGTTGGCGGAGGCGTCCCGGTGGAAGAGCACGGAGCCGGCCTCGATCTCGGAGGCGGCCATCATCGGATCGAGCCCGGCCCAGGCGTCGACGTCGCCCCGCTCCAGGGCCGTGCGCCCGTCCGCGTGCTGGAGAAGCACGAGCTTGGCGTCCCGCTCCGTGAGACCGGCGCCCTGGAGGGCGCGGATCAGGAAGATGTGCGGGTCGGTGCCGCGCGTGACCGCGATGCGCTTGCCCTTGAGGTCGGCGACCGTCTTGATGCCGCTGTCCTTGCGGGTGACGAGCGCGGTCCACTCGGGCCGGGAATAGGCGTAGACGACCTTGATCGGATTGCCGTTGATCCGCGCCAGCAGCGCCGCGGCGCCCGCCGAGGAGCCGAAATCGATGGCGCCGCCGTTGAGGAACTCCAGCGCCTTGTTGGAGCCGAGCGACTGCGTCCAGCGCACCGTGATCCCCTGCGGCTTCACCGCCTCCTCGAGGAAGCCCTTCTCCTTCAGGAGCAGGCCGACCGGGTTGTAGGTCGCCCAGTCGATCCGGATCTCCTTCACGTCGGCGGCGCCGGCCGGGGCGGCGGGAAGCGCGAGAAGGCCGGCTGCGAGGGCGGCGCTGGCAAGGATCGAGCGGCGGGTCGTCATGGTCTCTGGCGGCTCCGGACGGCCCGCCTCCCGGCGGGCTCTGTGCGGCGGAGCTAGCGGCGCATCGTTCGGAATGTCAAACGCAAAATCCGCTCAAGAGAACGAGCGATCACATCTTTCCCGCGCCTTCACCAGGTCCGGCCGCCGCCGCTGTCGCGCGGTGCGCAACATGCTACGGGAACGGGATGTTCGACGCCGCCGCATCCCTGGCCCAGGTCCTCGACACCCTCGACCGCGAGGCGCGGGAGCCGACCCTCCTCCGGGCGGCGCTGGTGCCGCAGCTCCGGCGGGTCATCGAGGAGGGCCACGCGGAGGCCGAGCGGCGGCTCATCGCCGACGGGGACGGCCTCGCCTGCGCGCAACGCATCAGCGGGCTCACCGACGCGGTGGTGCGGGCGATCTACGACGCGGTCTGCTGGCGGCTCTACCCCAACGACAACCCGACCACCGGCGAGCAGCTCGCGGTGGTGGCGACCGGCGGCTATGGCCGGGGCACCATGGCGCCGGGCTCGGACATCGATCTCCTGTTCCTGCTCCCCTACAAGCAGACCGCCTGGTCCGAGAGCGTCGTCGAGGCGATCCTCTACGTGCTCTGGGACCTCAAGCTGAAGGTCGGCCACGCCACCCGCTCCGTGGACGAGTGCCTGCGCGAGGGCAGGGCCGACATCACCATCCGCACGGCGCTCCTTGAGGCGCGCTTCCTGTTCGGCACGCGCGCCCTCTACGAGGAGCTCGTCACCCGCTTCGATTCCGAACTCGTGCTGGGCACTGCCCACGAGTTCGTCGATGCGAAGCTGCGCGAGCGCGACGCCCGCGTCGCCAAGGCCGGCTCGTCCCGCTACCTCGTCGAGCCGAACGTCAAGGACGGCAAGGGCGGGCTTCGCGACCTCAACACCCTGTTCTGGATCGCCAAGTACACCTACCGCGTCCGCGACCAGGCGGAGCTGGTGGCCGCCGGCCTGTTCACGGCGGAGGAGTACCGCCTGTTCGAGCGCTGCGACGAGTTCCTGTGGCGGGTGCGCTGCCACATGCACTTCGCCACCGGCCGGGCCGAGGAGCGGCTCTCCTTCGGGCTCCAGCCGAAGATCGCCGAGCGCATCGGCGTCCACGCCCGCGGCGGCCTCTCCGGCGTCGAGCGCTTCATGAAGGCCTACTTCCTGATCGCCAAGGACGTCGGCGACCTCACCGCCATCGTCTGCGCGGAGCTCGAGGCGCGGCACGCCAAGCGCACGCCGGTGCTCGACCGCTTCATCGGCCGCTTCCGGGACCGCTTCCGCGCCACCGCCATCGAGGCGGAGGATTTCTGGATCGACCACGGCCGCGTGAACCTGCGCGCCGAGGACGCCTTCGAGCGCGACCCCGTCAACCTGATCCGGCTGTTCTGGCTCGCCGACCGCCACAACCTGCCGATTCACCCCGACGCCAAGCGCCTCGCCAACCGGTCGCTCAAGCTGATCAACGCCTCGCTGCGCGCGGACGCGGAGGCCAACCGGCTGTTCCTGGAGATCCTGGCCTCGCGCAACTCGCCCGAGACCATCCTGCGCCAGATGAACGAGGCGGGCGTGCTCGGCCGCTTCATCCCCGATTTCGGGCGCATCGTGGCGATGATGCAGTTCAACATGTACCACCACTTCACGGTGGACGAGCACCTGCTGCGCTCGGTGGGCGTGCTCGCCGACATCGATGCCGGCCGCGTCGCGGAGGAGCACCCGCTGGTCTCCCGGCTGATCGGCACCATCCAGCACCGGCGCGCCCTCTACGTGACCGTGCTCCTCCACGACATCGCCAAGGGGCGGCCGGAGGACCACTCGATCGCGGGCGCCGCCATCGCGCGAAAGCTCTGCCCGCGCTTCGGGCTCAGCCAGTCCGAGACCGACACCGTCGCCTGGCTCGTCGAGCACCACCTCCTCATGTCGATGACCGCGCAGAGCCGCGACCTCTCCGACCCGAAGACCATCGAGAAGTTCGCGAGCATCGTGCAGTCCCTGGAGCGGCTGAAGCTCCTCACCATCCTGACGGTCGCCGACATCAAGGCGGTCGGGCCCGGCGTCTGGACCGCCTGGAAGGGCACGCTCCTGCGCACGCTCTACGACGAGACCGAGGTCGTGCTGTCGGGCGGCCATTCCGAGATCGCCCGCACGGACCGCACCCGCCTCATCCAGATGGCGCTGCGCGAGCAGCTCTCCGACTGGGCGGCGGGCGAGTTCGACAGCTACGCCGCGCGCCACAACCAAGCCTACTGGCTCAAGGTCGACGGGGTGCGCCAGGTCAAGAACGCGGGCTTCATCCGGCGCCTCACCGCGGAGGGCCGCACGGTGGCGACCGAGGTCGAGACCGATCCGGTGCGCGGCATCACCGAGATCACCGTCTACTCGCCGGACCACCCGCGGCTGCTCGCGATCATGACCGGGGCCTGCGCGGCCTCGGGCGGCAACATCGTCGACGCGCAGATCTTCACCACGACCGACGGCTTCGCCCTCGACACGATCTTCCTGTCCCGCGCCTTCGACCGCGACGAGGACGAGCTGCGCCGGGCGCGGCGCATCACCGCGGCGATCGAGCGGGCGCTCAAGGGCGAGATCCGCATCGCCGACCTCGTGGCCGACAAGCACCCGGCCTCGGCCCGCGCCAAGACCTTCCTGGTGCCGCCGGACGTGTTCATCGACAACGCCCTGTCGAGCCGGGAGACCGTCGTGGAGATCACCGGCCTCGACCGGCCGGGCCTGCTCTACGAGCTGACCACGGCGCTGAGCCGGCTCAACCTCAACATCACCTCCGCCCACGTCGCGACCTTCGGCGAGCGGGCGGTCGACGTGTTCTACGTGACCGACCTCACCGGCACCCGCGTCATCCAGCCCGAGCGGCAGCGGGCGATCCGTGCGGCGGTGATGGAGGTGTTCGCCGGCGACGTCGCCGCGCTCAAGGCCGAGGGGCTCGAGGCCCTTATTGCCGCCCCGCCCCCGCGGGAGGCCTGACCGCCGCGCTCCGGCGAGCGCAGCTGAGTCCGGGAGACCGCGGCGAGGCGACATGTCGAGGCCGCTGTTGCGCGCATAGCTGGCATTAAGTTGTCACGATGGCGTCGGCGTTGTAGCGCGATCCTACGACGATCCGCCAAGATCTGACATAGAATTGATCCAGATTATGAATAATAAATCCCACCCCATGACCGAGAGCATGAACCATAATGCTTCGGGCCTGAACCGCCGTCAGCTCATCGGCACGGCTCTGACCGGCGCCGTGGCCGCGTCTCTACCGGCGCCTGCGCTGGCCGCGCCTGCCCGGACGGTCGACGCCCTGCTGATCGGCGGCGGCATCATGAGCGCCACCCTCGGCATCTGGCTGCGCACCCTGGAGCCGGACTGGTCGATCGAGATGGTCGAGCGGCTCGACGGCGTGGCGCTGGAGAGCTCGAACGGCTGGAACAACGCCGGCACCGGCCACTCGGCGCTGGCCGAGCTGAACTACACGCCCGAGGACGACAAGGGTAACGTCCGCATCACCCAGGCGGTGGCGATCAACGAGGCCTTCCAGGTCTCGCGCCAGTTCTGGGCCTCGCAGGTCAGGGCCGGGGTCCTCAAGAACCCGCGCTCCTTCATCAACTCGACCCCGCACATGAGCTTCGTCTGGGGCGACGAGAACATCGCCTTCCTGAAGAAGCGCCATGAGGCGCTGAAGGCGAGCCCGCTCTTCGCGGGCATGGAGTACTCGACCGATCCCGAAAAGATCGGCCAATGGGTGCCCCTGATGATGGAGGGGCGCGACCCGAAGCAGAAGGTCGCCGCCACGTGGACGCCGATCGGCACCGACGTCGAGTTCGGCGAGATCACCCGCCAGTTCGTCGCCCATCTCAAGAGCCGGCCGAGCTTCGACCTGCGCCTGTCCACGCAGGTCGAGGAGATCGCCCGCAACGCCGACGGCACCTGGCGGGTGTCGAGCACGAACCTGAAGGACGGCACGAAGCAGACCGTGAACGCGCGGTTCGTGTTCATCGGCGCCGGCGGCGGGGCGCTGCCCCTCCTGCAGAAGTCCGGCATCCCCGAGGCGGACGACTATGCGGGCTTCCCCGTGGGCGGCTCGTTCCTCGTCAACGACACGCCGGACGTGACCATGCGCCACCTCGCCAAGGCCTACGGCAAGGCCTCGGTCGGCGCCCCGCCGATGTCGGTGCCGCATCTCGACACGCGCATGCTCGAGGGCAAGCGCGTGCTGCTGTTCGGGCCCTTCGCGACCTTCTCGACCAAGTTCCTGAAGGAGGGCTCCTACTTCGACCTGCCGGCTTCGGCCACGACCAGCAACCTCTGGCCCATGCTCAAGGTCGGCGTCGACCAGTACCCGCTGGTCGAGTACCTCGCCGGCCAGCTGATGCAGTCCGACGAGGACCGCTTCAAGGCGTTGCAGGAATACTTCCCGCAGGCGAAGAAGGCGCAGTGGCGCCTCTGGCAAGCGGGCCAGCGCGTCCAGATCATCAAGCGGGACGCGGAGAAGGGCGGGGTGCTCAAGCTCGGCACCGAGATCGTCGCCGCCAAGGACGGCACCATCGCCGCCCTGCTCGGGGCCTCGCCGGGCGCCTCGACCGCCGCGCCGATCATGCTGAGCGTGCTGGAGAAGGTCTTCAAGGACCGGGTCGCGAGCCCCGCCTGGCAGGCCAAGATCCGCGAGATCGTCCCGAGCTACGGCACCAAGCTCAACGACGACCCGCAGCGCGCCTATCAGGAGCTGGTCTCGACGAGCGAGCAGCTCCAGCTCACGCCCCCGCCCGCCGCCGTCTCCGCCGCGAAGCCGGTGGACGTTCCCGGCGCCGACGCGGGCGCCGTCGAGGGGCGGATCAAGCAGAACCCCGACATTGCCCCCTGAGTCCGGCTCCGTCCGGCGGGTGCCTCCCGGTGCCACGGCCGGGGGGCCTCGCTCGGGTTGATTTCGGCAGGCGAGCGCCTGATATCAGCCCCGGTTTCCCCCGGCTCACCCACCAGAAGACGCGATGACGAACGACGAGAAGCCCGAGGACGAGCGGTTCCGGACCGCGAACGGAACGGACGCGGAGCAGGCCGCCCCGGCCGAGCCCCAGGCCGACCCGGTGACCGAGGCGCTCGCCGTCGTCACCGCCGAGCGCGACGAGCTGAAGGACCGGGTCCTGCGCACGCTCGCCGAGATGGAGAACCTGCGCCGCCGCACCGAGCGCGAGACCGCGGACGCCCGCAGCTACGCGGTGACGAACTTCGCCCGCGACCTCCTCAACGTCGCCGACAACATCCGCCGCGCCATCGAGAGCGTGCCTGAGGCCGAGCGCGCGGAAGCGGGCGGCGCCTTCAAGGGGCTTATCGACGGCATCGAGCTCACCGAGCGCGACCTCCTGAAGACCCTGGAGCGCCACGGCGTGAAGGTCATCGAGCCCGAGGGCCAGCGCTTCGACCCCAACCGCCACCAGGCGATGTTCGAGGTGCCGAACCCCGAGGTCCCCGCCGGCACCGTGGTGCAGGTGGTGCAGACCGGCTACGTCATCGGCGACCGCGTGCTGCGCCCGGCGCTGGTCGGCGTCGCCAAGGGGGGCCCGAAGGCGCCCCCTGCCGCGCCGTCGCCCGGCGCGGCCTGAGGCTCGTCCCGAATCAGTCCTCACAGGGCAGCAGCATCGCCCCGTCGGCGATGAACTGCGCCGTGCCGCGCACGTCGCGGGGCGTCGCGGGATCGCGGACGACCGCGCTCGCCTCGAGGTTGAGGCGATCGTTGCAGGCGCAGTGCGCGAGCCGGCCCGGCGGCGGCGTGCAGGCGTCGTGATGCATGCAGGCGAGGTCGAGGGCATCGATCGGCGGATGGCCCGGCCCCCGGTTGCCCGGTCCGCAGAAGTTGCCGTGAATGAGGAGCGCGCCGCGCTGCAGGTCGATGTAGGGCGTCTCCTGAGCGGGTGCGGGACCGGTCAGCAGCAGGGCGAGGCCGGCGGCGCAGGCGCCGGAGGACAGCAGGCGTACGAGAGCGGACATGGGATTCCGTCCTGATCGTCGAGCGCTCCCCTCGGCGGCCAAGATGGGTCGTCCCTGCCCGAAGACAACCGGCCCGCGCGTGCACCGCGGCAAAGCGGCCGCTTCGCACGCGGACAAGCCTCAGAGCGCCAGCACCAGCAGGCCGACGACCGTCGCCGCGAGGATGAGGCAGATCGCGAGGTCGAGGACCTGCGCCCCGCCGCAGGGCTCGGGCTCCTCGGCAGCGGACGCGGAACGGGCTCCGAGGCGTGAGCCGGCCATGGTCCCGACGAGGGCGTTCACGGGCGCGGCTCCAAGGCGAGGGACGAGAGGACGATGCGGGGTTTTGAGCCCGTGTCGAAGGGTGCTGCCGCCGCTCCGAGCGAGGGGGATGTCGGAGCGACGGCAGCCTGCGTCGCCCTGGGAAGCCGCGCGCGGTGGACCGGATCGGCGAGGGTTCCCATGAGGGCGGGCAGAGCGAGGGCGGCGAGGAAGACGGCTCCCCGCCACATCAGCGTGTAGGCGGGAACGGACCGGAGGGGATCGACTGTCCTCGTCTCCGCCTTGAGGGGCGGGATCGCTGCGCAACGGAGAGCCCGGCGGGCGATCGTATCGGGCATGCAGGGGATCGGGCCTGTCGCGCTCATATCGTCCGCTCCGGTGTGATCCGATGCATGGAAATTACGTGGGTAAATTTCCCACGTCAACGGCATGAGTCTGGATACGTGTGCGCTGGCGCACGTTGTGGGATTGTGTCCCACGCGGTTTTGCCTAGAATGCCGGCATGTCCGAGATGAGCGAGACCGCCCGGGACGAGGGCGCCCTGCACCGGCCGGTCGCGCGCCTGCTGCGGCCGCTGGTGCGCCTGTTCGTGGCGCGGGGCATCACCTTCCCGGCCCTCACGAACCTGCTGCGCGAGCTCTACGTGAACGTCGCCGAGTACGATTTCGCGCTGCCGGGCAAGGAGCAGACGGACAGCCGCGTCAGCCTGCTGACCGGGATCCACCGCAAGGAGGTGCGCCGCCTGCGGGGCGCCGGCGCGCCGGTGAGTGCGGTGCCGGCCACGGTCTCGCGCACCAGCCGGATCATCGCCCGCTGGATCGCCGACCCGCGCTTCACCGATCCGGACGGCCGCCCCCTGGCGCTGCCGCGCTCCGCCGACGGCGAGGCGCCGTCCTTCGAGACGCTGGTGGCGGCGGTGACGCGGGACCTGCGTCCCCGCGCCGTCCTCGACGAGTGGCTCGATCGGGGATTGGCGTTCAGCGACGAACACGGGCGCGTCGTGCTCGCCGAGAGCGCCTACGTGCCGAAGGGGGGCGGCGAGCCGCAGCTCTACTATTTCGGGCGCAATCTCCACGACCACATCGCCGCGAGCGTCGCCAACGTCATCGGCGAGACCCCCCGCTTCCTGGAGCGGGCGGTGCATTACGACGGTCTCTCGGAAGATCTCGCCGGCCGGCTCGAAGCGCGGGCCCGCGCGATCGCCATGGACGCCCTGCGGGAGGCCAACCGCGAGGCGCACGCCGCCTGCGAGGACGATGCCGGCGGCCGGCATCGCTGGAACTTCGGTATCTACGTCTACACGGAGGAGAGCGGCGCGGCGCCGGACGACCCCGCGGCGGGCGGCGCGGCGTGAGGGACGGGCCCGTGAGACCCTCCCCCACCCGCCGCGGCCTGCTGCGGCTCCTCTCCGGCGCCGCCCTCGTCCTGCTGCCGTGCCCCGCCCGGCCAGCCCCCGACGAGCCGATCCGCGACCAGGGGATCGGCGGCACCGGAGCCCGTCCCGGCGAGGGCGAGCTCGGCGAGGGCGACCGCGGCATCGGCGGTACCGGCGTGATCGGCACGATCCGCCGCTTCGGCTCGATCGTCGTCAACGACCTGCGCATCGCCTATCCCGAGGACGTCCAGGTGCACATCGACGGCACACCGGCCACCGCCCGCGATCTGCGGATCGGGCAGGTGGTGCGGGTGATCGCCCGCGAGGAGGGGAAGGGTCTCAGCACCCGCCGCATCGACGTGACGAGCGAGGTGGTGGGCCCGGTCGAGCGCGCGGATAAGACCGGCCTCACCGTGCTCGGGCAGCGGGTCGTCGGAGCGCGGGCCGGGGCCTGGAAGATCGGCGACCGGGTGGCGGTGGCGGGCCTGCGCCGGCCGGACGGAGTCGTCGTCGCGAGCCTGATCGAGGCGCGGGGCGCAGGTCCGGCCCAGGTGGCGGGCCCCGTCCGGCAGGGAGCGGACGGCCACCTGCGGATCGCGTCCCTCAGGCTCGTCGGCGCCGAGCCGGGGCTCGCGGGGAGCCGGGCCCTCGTCACGGGAACGCCGGAGGGCGGCGCCCTCAAGGTCGCGGGCGCCGCGGAGGCCGGCCTGCCGGTGGTGCCGGGGCTGAAGCGGGTCTCGATCGAGGCCTATGTCGGGCGCGGCCGCGACGGGCTCACCCTGGGCTCGGGGATCCCCGTGACGGGGGCGGCGGGCAACCTGCCGAAGCGCGGCAGCGTGCGGGCGGTGCTCGACACCGAGGTCGGGCGAAACGGGACGCTCACCGTCGACCGGCTGCGCCTCGAGAACCGCGTCGACACCCGTCCCCTCGACGGGACGAGCCCCTTCGACCGGGCCCGCGATCCCTCCTTCGACAGGCTTCCGGACCGGCTCGACCTGCGCGAGGGCCTGCGCGATGGCCTGCGCGGCCGCGACCTGCCGGACCGGTTCGGAGGGCCGGGTCCCGGCATCGACACGCGGCCGCCGCTCCCCGGCGGTCACAGCGGGTTCGGTGGTCCGGGCGGACCCGGCTTGCCCGGCAACCCCGGCTCGCCGGGAGGGCTTCTCGGACCGGACGGTGCCGGTGGCCTGACGCGGCCGGGCAGCCTCCAGCCGGGTCTCGGATCGCCGGGAGGCCTCGGCGCGCCCGGAGGGATCGGGACGCCGGGTGGGTTGGGCGCTCCCGGCGGGCTCGGAGGATTGGGCGGCGGGCGGCGGTGAGCCGGGTCGCGCGGCGCCTCAGGCGAGCATGTAGGTCAGGAGCGAGCGCAGCTGCGCCGGCTTGACCGGCTTGTGCACCAGCTCGGCGCCGATCTCGGCGGCGCGCAGCTCGATCTCCGGGGAGTGGTCGGCGGTGGTGACGATCGCCGGGATCGGGGTGCCCGAGAGGGTGCGCAGATAGTCGGCGACGTCGAGCCCGCAGGCACCGTCGTCGAGATGATAGTCGAGGATCATCAGGTCCGGCGCCCGGCCGGCGGTGGCGTAGCCGGCCGCCGCGCCGGCAAGGTCGCGATGCACGCTCACCTCCGCCTCCCAGTTGCGCAGGAGGCGGCAGAGCGCGTCCGCGGTGGAAGGATCGTTCTCCACGACGAGCAGCCGGGCCCCCGAGAGCCGTGTCCACGCGGCGGGACGCGGAGCGTCGGAGGGCGCCGGCCGCTCCGCCAGGGGCACCATCAGGCTGACGCGGGTGCCGCGTCCGGGCCGCGAGTCGAGGGTGACGTCGTGCCCGAGGGCCTGGGCCATGCGCCGCACGATCGACAGCCCGAGCCCGAGGCCCGGCTCCGCGTCCGGCGTGGCCCGGCCCCGGAAGAACTCCTCGAAGACCTGCGGCCGGTCGGCCTCGGCGATGCCGAGGCCGGTGTCGACGACGTCGATCCGGCAGGCGCCGGGCCGCGTCCGGGCCGCGAGCAGCACTCCGCCGGAGCCCGTGTAGCGCACCGCGTTCGAGACGAGGTTCTGGAGGATGCGGTGCAGGAGCACGGCGTCGCTGGCCACGCAGAGGTCATCGGCACAGCGCAGGGCGATCCGCAGGCCCTTGCGACGGGCGACGGGCTCGAAGCCGTCGACGAGCCCGCTCATCATGTCGCGCAGGGGGACCGGCTTGATCGAGGGGCGTACGACGCCGGCATCGAGCTTCGAGATGTCGAGGAGAGTCTTGATCAGGTCCTCGATGGTCTGGAGCCCCCGCTCGACCTGGCCGGCGATGGCGGAGGCCTCCGGCCCGATCGGCAGGTCGCCCAGCGCCGACAGGGACAGGCGGGCGGCGTTCACGGGCTGGAGCAGGTCGTGGCTCGCCGCGGCGAGGAAGCGGGTCTTCGAGCGGTTGGCGGTCTCCGCCTCCTCCTTGGCGGCGGCGAGCGCCGCGTTCGAGCGCTCGAGCCGGTGCATGACCCCGGTCAGCTCCTCGGTCCGGGCCCGGACCCGGCCCTCCAGGGCGATCGCGGTGCGGAACAGGGCGTAGGCGCCGCCCTGCTGGTCCATGCCGCGCTCGACTTGGGCCATCAGCGCGGCGTTGATGCGCTCGAGCTTCTCGACGCGCCGGGCAAGCGCCGCCTCGGTCTCGGATGGAGCCGCCGCCAGCATCTCAGGACTCGGGTGCCCGGCCGATGGCGATGCCAGTGAAGGTCTGGTTCAGATGCATCGCCCGGAACTGCTCGCCGTAGGTCTCGAAGCCGACGACGCTGTAGCGGCGGTAGAGCTCGGCGACGCCCTGGCGCAGCTGGCGGCTGTCGGCGTCGAGGCGGCGCAGCACGCACTCGAAGCCGATCACCAGATCGATGCCGCCGACCGCCGCGTCGATGCGGTCGAGCTCGGCCCGCGTCGACTCGACGAGGTCGCAGTGACGGGCAAGGGTTAGCACCACACCCTCTTCGACGGCGCAGAAGAAGGTCAGCGAGCCGTCCGGGTTCATGTGCCGGATCGCGCGGCAGAAATACTCGCCGCCGACCTTCACGGCGAGCGGGTGGGTGGCGAAGCTCAGCGGCGAGAGCAGGTCCGGCTTCAGGCCGATCGCCGCGGCGTACTCCTGGGCGGCGGGCTCCGCGTTCAGCTCGTGGACGACCCGGCGGTCCTCGTCCGAAGCGGTGACGACGAAGCGCCGCTGCGTCGGCTCGAAGTTGTCGCTCCTGAAGATCTCGATCGGATAGTCGCTGTCGATGAGGAGCAGCACGGCCGAGCGGCGGCGGATGCGGCCTCCGTGGAGCAGCACCGTCTCCCGGAAGACGAGGTCGTCGCCGGCCGAGCCGCCGACGAGGGGGATGCCGTCGAGCGCCCAGGCGATGGCCGAGACCACCGCCTCCTCGGCGTTGGCCAGGCCGTCGATCAGACAGAGGGCGAAGCGGCCCGGCCGCGTCTCCGGCCCGTGCGGTTCGAGCCGGCGGCGCAGCGCCCGCACCGCCGCCGCCGTGCCCTCGACGTCGAGACGGTCGATAGTGTCGAGGGCGATCGAGGCGATGCGGAAGCCCTTGGCCGGAAAGGCGACGGCGACGAGCCCGTGCTCGAAACCTCCCGAGGGGGCCATCCCACCGGACATGCTGCAGCCGGAGACCGGCGTGCCGGGGAAGGTCGTGGTCAGGGCCGCGTTGAGGATCTCGGGGTCGTAGTCCGAGGAGAAGAAGATCAGCAGGTGGGCGACCGGCGCGTGGCTTGCTAGCGCCGCCGCCAGCTCGGCCACGGCCTCGCGGGCGTCGCGCGTCTCGGTCCAGACCGTCCTGATGCCGCACAGATGCGTGCGCACCTGCGTGCCGCCTTCCACCCCGTCCTCCTGCGCACCCCGGGTCGCGCGCCCGGTTCCTCGTGCCGCCTCAGTATGTTCGTGCCCCTGGCCCCGCGCAACCGACCTCCACCAAAGGCCGAGACGCATGGCTCCCCGCCGCGCTTGATTTTCCCCTCTTCCTGGTGAGCATGCCGGAAGATACGGCAGCGGAGAGGGGGCCCGATGCGGCTGCTGATCGTGGACGACCACCCGCTGTTCCGCGAGGCGCTCTCGAGCGCCCTGCGGCTCGCCTATCCCGACGCCGTGCTTCTCGAGGCAGAGGGGATCGAGGCGGCCTGCGCCGTGATGGCGAGCGAGCGCGACCTCGACCTCGTGCTGCTCGATCTCGGGCTTCAGGGCAGCACCGGCTTCGAGGGCCTCTTGACCCTGCGGACCCGGGCGCCGCGGGTGCCGGTGCTGATCGTCTCGGGCCAGGACGAGCCGCGGATCATGCGCGAGGCCCTGCGCCACGGCGCGGCGGGCTTCGTCCCGAAAGCCGTCGACAAGCCGACCCTGACCCTCGCGGTCGGTACGGTCCTCTCCGGCGCGCTCTACCTGCCGCCGGGGGTCTCGCTCGCCCCGCCCGAGACCATTCCGGAGACGGTCGGCGAGGGCCGGGCGCACCGCGCCAAGGCGCCCCTCGCCGAGCGCGTCGGGCGGCTGACCCCGCAGCAGCTGCGGGTGCTGATGCTGATCCGGCAGGGCAAGCTCAACAAGCAGATCGCCCACGACCTCAACGTCGGCGACTCGACCGTGAAGGCCCACGTCTCCGAGATCCTGCGCAAGCTCGAGGTGATCTCGCGGACCCAGATCGTCATCGAGACGGCGGGCCTCGACTTCGAGCGGGCCTGAGACGCGCCTCGCGCGTCCGCGCTACTGCGCGATCATCCCGGAGACCAGCACGGCGACGCCGAGACCGATCATGGCGTAGGCGAAGAACCGGCTGCGGTCCTGGGCGTCGTCCTCGGAATGGGGGTCCCTGAAGAGCGTCATGGCGAGGTTCCGTCGTCTCGTATCGCGGATCCGCCGCCGATGGCGGACCGATGCGTTCCCCGAGACGTAGGAGATCGGCGATCCGGGCGATGTGCTGGACGGTACATGGGCTAAGGGCGAGCCACCGCCCGCATCGACGGAGCGACGCGACTCCGTGCGCGGCCGCATCGCGGGCCCTCGCGCTGCGCCGAGGGAGGATTCAGCCGCGCCGATCCGACAGGTTCTCCACGAGAGCCGCGACCTCCTGCCGGGCCGCTTCGAGCCCCCGGCTCGTGTCGAGGAGATGGTCGGCGCGCTCCCGCTTCTCGGCGTCGGGCATCTGCTTGGCGAGGATCGCCGTGAAGGCCTCCTGCGTCATGCCGGGCCGGCTGAGGACGCGAGCGCTCTGGATCTCTGGGGGTGCCGTGACCACAAGCACCGCGTCGCAACGGGCCTCGCCCCCGGTCTCGTAAAGGAGCGGGATATCGAGGACGACGAGAGGCGCGTCGGCATGCTCGGCGAGGAAGCGGCTTGCCTGCGCCTGGACGAGGGGATGCACGATGCCCTCCAGGGCGGCGAGCTTCTCCGGCCGTCCGAGGACCCGATCTCGCAGAAGCGTGCGGTCGACTGACCCGTCGGCAGCGAGCGTTCCCGGAAAGGCTCGACTGATCGCCGCCACAGCCCCACCACCGGGGGTGTACAGGGCGTGGACGGCGGCGTCCGAATCATGGACCGGCACGCCGAGTTCCCGGAACAGCGAAGCGGTCGTCGACTTGCCCATGCCGATCGAGCCCGTGAGTCCGAGCACGAAGGGCCGGCCCGGCGCCCTCATCGGGCGGATTTCGCGGTGAGGTCCGCCACCACGACATCCCGCAGGCGGTCGGTGACCGTCGGGCGGACGCCAAACCAGGCCTCGAAGCCCGGTACTGCCTGATGCAGGAGCATCCCGAGTCCGTCGACGGTGGCGAGCCCGGCCCGGCGGGCATCGGCGAGAAGCCGCGTCTCCAGAGGAGCGTAGACGATGTCGGCGACAATGGCGGTCGAGGGCAGGCGGGAGAGATCGAGGACGAGGGGATCGTTCCCGACCATGCCGAGAGAGGTGGTGTTGACGAGAAGATCCGTCTCCGGAAGGCGGCTCGGCAGGCTCTCCCAGGGCAGCGGCTCGATCCGGCCGGGTTCGATCTCCGCGAGGGCTTGCGCCCGGTCAAGGTTGCGGTTGAGGACCCGGATGCGGGAAGCGCCCGCTTCGAGGAGGCCGACGGTGATGGCTCGCGCCGCACCTCCGGCCCCGAGGAGGGTGACGCCGGAAAGGCCGGAAGGCGACCAGTCGGGACCGCGCCGAGCATGCAGGCTCTGGACGAGATGGGCGACGAAGCCGAGGGCATCGGTGTTGTCGCCGCGCAGGCCGCCATCCGGCTCCACGATCAGGGTGTTGACGGCTCCGATGCGCTTGGCCCGGGGCGTCAGACGATCCACGAGGCGAAACGCAGCTTCCTTGTGAGGGATGGTGACGTTGCCGCCGGCGTAGCCTGACCCCGGCAAGCCGCGCAGGAAGGATTCGAAGGCGGCCGGCGCGACATCAAGCCTCTCGTAGATACCGTCGAGACCATGCTCGGCGAGCCAATGGCCGTGGATGAGCGGCGATCGGGACTGCGCGATCGGGTGTCCGGTCACGAAGGCACGCTTCACGTCGGCAGTCTCCTGGTTGAGAGCCTCGCGCCGACCCCAGCAAGGCGCGAGAGAGGACCGTCAGATCGCCAACAGGCCGAGCTCACGGAGATGAGCCAGAAGCGGCAGTAACGGCAGGCCGAGGATGGTGCTGTGCGCACCCTCGATCCGTTCGAAGAGATGGATGCCGAGCCCTTCGAACTGATAGCCGCCGACGCTCGATGTCAGCCGTTCGGTGCCGACGATCTCCGCATAGGCGCGGATCACAGCCTCGTCCAGGGAACGGACCGTCAGCCGGGCCGCGTCGCAGAACGAGACGATGACCGCACCGTCCTTCGCTAAAGCGGCTGCCGCATGGAGAGTGTGCGTGCGGCCGGCGAGTTGTGCCAGTTGCGCACAGGCCACGTCGAGGTTTGCCGGCTTATGAAAACGTTCGGAGCCGAGGGTGAGGGTCTGATCGGCGCCGAGTACGAGTCGCCCCGGCCGACGCCTCGAGACTTCCACCGCCTTTGCCGAGGCGAGAGCGGAGGCGACCCCTTCCCCGTTGGCATCCGCCATTGCTCGTTCCAGACCACGCTCGTCGATCTCTGGAGAGAGGGTTTCGGCCAGGATCCCGGCCGTGGCGAGAAGATCACGCCGGGTTCGGCTCCCGGATGCGAGAAGGAGCGGGCTCGGATGCGTCCAGAGATCATTCGAAGCAGACATGATGATTTCGGATCTAGAGAGCGACGAGCCTCAGGCGGTGCTCCTTGTAGAGGTCGAGGATGGCCGCGGCCGTCTCCTCGATGGAGCGTCGGGTCACGTCGATGATCGGCCATTTGTGCTTGAGGCAGAGCCGGCGGGAGGCCGCGAGCTCTTCCGCCACGGCATCGCGGTCCACATAGAGTGAACCCTCGTCGGCGTGCAGGCTGAGGAGGCGGTTCTGACGAATCTGAACGATGCGCTCGGGGCTCGCCAGAAGACCGACGACGAGAGGCTTGCGTACCTTGAGAAGCTGGGGCGGGAAGGGAGCGGACGGGACCAGAGGGTAGTTCGTCGTCTTGAGCCCCCGGTTGGCAAGGTAGATGGAGGTCGGCGTTTTGGAGGTACGGCTGACCCCGACGAGGATCACGTCCGCCTCCTCTAGGTTATCCGGCAGGTTGCCATCGTCATGGGCGAAGGTGAAGTTCATCGCATCGATGCGCTTGAAGTACTCGGCGTTGAGCATGTGCTGTGCCCCGGGCCGAGCCTTGGTCTCGACGCCGAGATAGGATTGCAGCAGCGAGTGAACGGGCTGCAGGACCGAGAGGCAGGGGGACCCCGATTCCCTGCAGGCGGCTTCGAGCCGTGCGTTCAACGCTTCCTCGACCAGCGTGTAGAGTACCAGTCCCGGCGCGGCCTCGATCTCGGAGATAACGCGCTCGAGCTGGGCCGCGGAGCGTACCAGTGGATAGACATGCTCGATCGCCGAGATGCCTTCGTACTGCACCGCCGCTGCGCGACCGACATTGATGAGCGTCTCGCCGGTAGAATCAGACACGAGATGAAGGTGAAAGAAGCTACGACTCATGCGGGCTGACTCGATTCGCGTCGGGAGTCCAACGCGATGAAGCCCTTTTCCACCACAGCGAAGCCGGGGAGTCGATGAGTGTGGAGGATGGAACGCTCGGATCAGGAGGGCCCGGATATCAGCCCGATTCGCTCACAAGCACGCTTAGACGGACTCGATTCAGCAGCGCCGTGGGAGAATCAGGGACGGGACCACAAGGCAGATGAGATTAGCCAGCGTAAGAGCTTGATGCGGCTAGCCTGAGCGAACGATTGCACGGAAGCTCTTAAAGCCCAGTTAACGGATCGGCCTCTGGACGGCCTGTGGAGGAATCCGCCTCCCTTGGATTCCGGCTCCTAGAAGAAAAAACAGAGTCCAAAATCTCTCTCTTTTCATTCATGAGAGTGGGAAGGGACGGAGCCAGACCCGGTGATCATCCCGGGTGGGCTCTCTTCGAGCGCATCGGTTTGGCATCTCGCGAGCCCGTTGAGGATCATGACCGGCGACGTTTCGAAGGACCGTGCCCTCCTGCGTGTTCTCGCAGGTGAGGTGCTTGCCAAGCCTCCCGCCTGGATCATGCGCCAGGCTGGCCGCTACCTGCCCGAGTATCGTGCGACCCGAGCCAAAGCAGGCTCGTTTCTCGATCTCTGCTACACACCCGATCTTGCTGTCGAGGTCACCCTTCAGCCCATTCACCGCTTCGGGTTCGACGCATCGATCCTCTTCTCTGACATTCTCGTCGTTCCCGATGCTCTCGGCCAGGATGTCTGGTTCGTCGAGGGTGAAGGACCACGGCTCGATCCCCTTACCGACGCTGCAGGCTTCGACCGTCTCAGGGAAGCAGACGACCCTGCGGTCTTCCACCATCTAGGACCCGTCATTGAGACGGTCGGTCGTCTCCGCTCCGAGTTGCCTGACGAGACCACTCTGCTCGGGTTCTGCGGAGCTCCCTGGACGGTGGCGAGCTACATGATCGGTGGCCGCGGCACTCCGGATCTCGCCCCATCTCGTCAACTTGCCCAACAAGATCCCGCACTGCTCCGGCGGCTGATCGACCGGCTCGTCGACGTGCAGAGCCGTTATCTCGTCGCACAGCTGCGAGCCGGTGCCGACGCGGTGCAGATTTTCGAGTCCCATGCCGGTGTCCTGCCTGCCGGCGACGATCCCCTTGGTGATTGGAGCCTCGAGCCGATCAGCCGGATGATCCGGCAGGTCCGGGCCGAAGTTCCGGATGCGCGGATCATCGTCTTTCCCCGTGGCTCGGGACTGGAAGGCCATGTCAGGACCCACGCCGAGACCGGTGCCGACGCTGTCGGCGTCGATTGGGCGGTCGACCTGGCAGAACTACGAACGCAGCTCCCATCGAGCGCGGTGACGCAAGGCAATCTCCATCCCGAGATCCTGGTCGCCGGCGGCGAAGCACTCGACCGGGCGGTGGATGCCGTCCTCGCTGCGACGGAGGGATGCCCGCATATCTTCAACCTTGGCCATGGCATCACTCCACAGACGCCGGTCGCGCATGTCGAGCGCATGCTCACGCGGCTGCGGAGCGCCTGAGATGCTCTATGACTGGTTGAAGGCGCTTCACATCATCGCCGTGATCGCCTGGATGGCGGGTATGCTCTACCTGCCCCGGCTGTTCGTCTATCACGCTGCCCTGCCGGCCGGCTCGACGGTCCAGTCGGAGACCTTCAAGGTCATGGAGCGGCGCCTGCTCAAGGCGATCATGAACCCCGCCATGGCCGCGACCTGGGGGCTCGGTATCGCCGTCGCCATGATGGGCGGCCACTACCTCAATTTCTGGTTGCATGCCAAGTTCGTGCTGGTGTTGGCGATGTCGGGTGTCCATGGCTGGCTCTCCCGCACGGTCAAGGACTTCGCAGCGGACCGGAACCGGCGCAATCCCCGCTTTTACCGGGTCATCAACGAGGTGCCGACGCTCCTGATGATCGGCATCGTCATCCTGGCGGTGGTCAAGCCGGGCTTCTGAGGCATAACGCCGGAGACGATCACGCTCAGCGAGCGTCGAGCCGAGCCTCGAACCGCTCGCTCAATGCGTCTCGGCCCGTGAACAGGTAGTCGAGCCGGCGCACGCTGACGGGACCGGCCCCGGCCGCGACGAGGGCGTCGGAGAGGGCGAAGACCGCGTCCGCCGGGCAGTGGACCACCGCTTCGCCATGCTCCGGCTGCCCGGCCAGGAAGCTCGCGCCGTGCACGGCGGCGAGGGCGCCGAGATCGAGGCCCGCTTCTGGCACGAAGGCCCGGAGCTCGCGGGTCGTGCGGGCGCCCTCCTCGGCGGCGATGCGGCCGAGCACGGTGCGCAGGACCTGGCGCTGCGGAGCCTCCCAGCATGCCACGAGGGAAGCGACGAGGTTCGCCTCCGAGCGCAGGATCACGCCGTCGTCGAGGATCTTGAGGGCGTTGGCAGCGAGCGTCGCGCCGGTCGTGGTGATGTCGACGATGATCTCCGCTGAACCCGCCGCTGGGGCGCCCTCGGTGGCTCCGAGGCTCTCGACGATGCGGTAGTCGGCCACCCCGCGCTCCGCGAAGAAGCGGCGGGTCAGGTTCACGTATTTCGTCGCGACGCGCAGACGCCGGCCCTGGCGTAGGTGCATCTCGACGGCGACCTCGTCGAGATCGCTCATGGCGCGCACGTCGATCCAGGCCTGGGGCACCGCCACCACTACCGTGGCGTTGCCGAATCCGAGCGGCGTCAGCAGCTCCAGCCGGCTCTCGGCGTCGGGTAGGGTCTCGCGGATCAGGTCCTCGCCGGTGATCCCGAGATGGGCGGCGCCGCTGGCGAGCTGGCTGGCGATCTCGGAGGCCGAGAGATAGCGCACCTCGACGCCGGGCACCCCGACGAGGCGTCCCCGATAATCGCGTGCGCCCGTGCTCTGGGCGAGCTTGAGCCCGGCGCGGGCGAAGAAGGCGGCCGCGTTCTCCTGGAGCCGGCCCTTCGAGGGAATCGCTAGGACGAGGCTCGCGCTCTCGGTGGATTCGTCAGACATCGCGGTCTCCGGTGCCGGCGATCCGGTCGAGCCAGAAGGCGCAGCCCACCGCCGGCTGCGGCTCGGGGGCGCCGAGACGCGTGAGCAGCCCGTCGTAGCGGCCGCCGCCGACGAGCACGGCGTGGGCGGAAGCGACCTCGAAGATGAAGCCGGTGTAGTAGTCGAGGTTGCGCGCGAAGCCGCCGGAGAAGCGGATACCGCCGACATCGATCCCGCGGGCGGCGATGAAGCCGGTACGCTCCTCGAACAGGCCGAGCGCCTGCTCCAGGGAATCGGACGGCCCGACCTCGCCGACGAGTTCGCGCAAGGCCGTCATCACCTCGTCGAGGTTGCCCTCGATCGCCCGGTAGCGCTCGATCAGGGCGAGGTTGCGCTCGTTGAGGCCGGCGCCCCCATTCGCCTGGACGGCGGACTTCGCCAGGAAGCGCGCGGCGATGTCGCCGGCGCTGCGTCCGCCGACCCGAGAGATGCCGGCGATGGAGAGCACGTTCTCGACGAAGGCCTTCGCCGCAGCCGGGTCCTGTCCCTGGATCGCGGCGAGCAGCCCTGCGTTCGGATCCTCCTCGGCGGCGCCGTTGGCGAGATCGGCAAGCGGTCGTCCGGCGGCGAGCGCCCGCAGAGTCCGGCGCTTGGCGGCGGGAGGGACCTCGAGCGCGTTGAGGAGCGCGTTGGTGAGGCCCATGTCGCCGATGCGAACGCTTGAGTCCCGCCGTCCGAGCCGGGCGAGGCCCTCAAGGGCGAGGCCGAGCACCTCCGCGTCGGCCGCCGCGGTGTCCGTGCGTCCGATCGATTCGATGCCCGCCTGCAGGAACTCGCTCGGCTCCGAGCGCGCGAGGCGGAAAACCGGGCCGAGATAGCTGTAGTCGCGGGGGCTCTGCGCGGCATCGCGGCAATGCAGGCGGCAGACGGGGATCGTGAACTCCGGCCGCAGGCAGAGTTCGGCCCCGCCCTCGTCCTGGGTCACGAAGATGCGCCGGCGGATGTCCTCGCCGGACAGTTCGAGGAACGGCTCGATCGGCTGAAGCACCGGAGGCGAGACCGGCGCGTAGCCGGCCTCCACCAGGAACCCGGCAAGGGAGGGACCGAGCGCCTCGCGCGTGCGCCCCACCGATACGTCTGCTGGGGCTCCCGATCCCGTCATCGTCCCGGCACTTCTTCCAAGGGCGCGAAATCGGTCCGCGCGCGGGGCCCGCTCTAGCAACAGCCCGAGGCGTTGGCGACCGGGAGCGTCCGGAAATGACTGCGCAGGGTCAACGGACTACGCGGCGCCGTCCTCGAAATGCCGCTCCAGCATCGCGCGGACCTGGTCGACCATCTCGGCCTCCGGCACCGAGATCTGAGCGGGGCGCGCGGCCTTCCACTCGGCGTTGCTGGCGATGCTCTGAGCGGCGCGGGCACCCTCGATCAGGTCCTTGATCTGGACCTCGCCGGCCTCGCGCTCATTCGAGCCCTGGATGATCGCCAACGGCGCCTTGCGGCGGTCGGCGTACTTCATCTGCGCCTTCATGCCCGCGCCGCCGAGATAGGCCTCGGCACGAATGCCGGCGCCGCGCAGGCGGGCGACGAGGCGCTGGTAGTCGGCGATGTTCTCGCGGTCGAGGACGAGCACCACGACCGGCCCCGGCTCCTCCGCCGCGTCCACGAGCGGGCTCTTGGCGAGCTGGAGCGCCGCGAACAGCCGCGAAACGCCGATCGAGAAGCCCGTGGCCGGCACGGGCTCGGGCCGGAAGCGCCCCACGAGCCCGTCGTAGCGGCCGCCGCTGGCGACGGCGCCGACGCGAATCGGCTGGCCGTCCTCGCTCGCGATCGCGAACGTGAGATCGGCCTCGAAGACCGGGCCGGTATAATACTCGAGGCCCCGAACGATGCTGGGGTCGGGCCGGATGCGGTCGTGGCCGTACCCGGCTGCCGCGCACAGGCTCATGATCGTCCGAAGCTCGGCGACGCCTTCCCGGCCGATCTCGGACCCGCCCACGGCCTCCTCCCAGGACGCGAAGACGTCTCCGGATGGTGCGTCGCCGCCGGTGAGGGATGCGTCCTCCGAGACGTAGGCGAGGATGCGCTCGATGGCCGCCTCCGCGAGGCCGGCGCCCTTCGTGAAGTCGCCGCTCTCGTCCCGCCGTCCGGGCCCGAGCAGGAGGCGGACCCCCTCGAAGCCGAGCCGGTCGAGCTTGTCGATGGCGCGAAGAGCGGCCAGCCGCTGTCCGGCCATCCCGTCCCCGCTGAGGCCCGAGGCTTCGAGGAGCCCATCGAGGACCTTGCGGTTGTTGACCTTGACCGCGTACTGGCCGGCGAGCCCGAGCCGGTCGAGGGTATCGGCGGCCATCATGCAGATCTCGGCATCCGCCGCGACGCTCGCCGCGCCGACGATGTCCGCATCGCACTGCATGAACTGGCGGAAGCGGCCCGGCCCCGGCTTCTCGTTGCGGAACACGTAGCCCGCCCGCATGCTGCGATAGGGCTTGGGCAGGCCGTCGAAGTTCTCGGCCACGAAGCGGGCGAGCGGCGCCGTCAGGTCGTAGCGCAGCGAGAGCCAGGATTCGTCGTCGTCCTGGAAGGAGAACACGCCCTCGTTCGGGCGGTCGAGGTCGGGCAGGAACTTGCCCAACGCCTCGGTGTACTCGATGAACGGCGTCTCCAGCGCCTCGAAGCCGTAGAGGCCGAAGGTCGCGCGGATCACCTCCAGCATCCGTGCCTGGGCGAGGAGGTCGCCCTCCCGGCGGTCGAAGAGGCCGCGCGGCAGCCGCGGCTTGAGGCTCTCCGCCTTCCCTGATCCGGCCTTGGCCATGTCGTGCGCTTTCCTGCGGGGCGGCTCGGGCGCCGCCCCGTGTCACAAGTCCGATCCGATCGAGCGCGGGGGCGCCCGGTCCCTCAGGAGGCCAGCGGCTGGCCCTGGGCTCCTTGCGCCTCCATGGCCTTCTGGCGATAGAGGCCGACGAAGTCGATCGGATCGATGTAGAGGGGCGGGAAGCCGCCGTTGCGCACCGCCTCGGCCACGATCTGCCTGGCGAAGGGGAACAGCAGGCGCGGGCACTCGATCATCACCGCCGGGTGGACCTGATCCTGCGGGATGTTCCGCATCCGGAAGATACCGGCATACTTCAGGTCGAAGGCGAAGAGCACGTCATTGTTGAGCTTGGCGCTGCCCTCGAGGGTGAGCTCCACCTCGAAATCGGCCTCGGCGAGCTGCTGGGCGTTGACGTTGACCTGGATGTTGATCTGGGGCCCGCCCTCCTGCGGCTGCAGCGAGCGGGGGGCGTTCGGGTTCTCGAAGGAGAGGTCCTTCGTGTACTGCGCCAGCGCGTTAATCGCCGGGGCGTCGTCAGCCTGCGGCTGAGCGCCGCCGTTGCCGTTCGGAGCCGGGGAGTCGGCCATGGCGTGTCATCCTCTCGAAGCGTCCGGACCGCTCCGTCGGGCGGCCTGTGGCGGTGTCTCGCACCCGCGGACCGCATCCTGCTCGGGCGGCTCTCGTCGGATCGCCAGCGCGCTAACATGCCGCTGGCGCCATCACAATGGGCGCGACGAGAGCCGTGCCGCCTCCGATCCGGAGAGGCTCCGGCGTTTCGTCGGCGGCATTCTCGTGAGGCTTCTTCGCGCGGGTGTCTGGAACGCGCCCTGAATTCGCGCCATATGCGGAGCACGGCGAGCCGGCCATGCAGGCTCGATCCCCCGTGCGGCCATACCGGCCGGGTCTGCCGCGGCGGTCCGGGCCCTCGACCCTGCGGACGCGCAGGGTGCCACCAGCGGAACGGTGATGCAGGACAGTTTCGACGTCACGACCCTGATCTTCCTGGCGCTTGCGGTGTTCGTGATCTGGCGACTGCGCTCCGTGCTCGGCCAGAAGACCGGCACGGAACGCTCGCCCTTCAAGCCCGTCGACCGCAGCCAGCTCGGCAAGCAGGGCGCGCCGCCGGCCGACAACGTCGTGCGCCTGCCCGGCGCCGACCGGACCCCGCCCGAGCGCCCGGCGGCGGAGCGCGACTGGACGGGCGTGGCCGAGCCGGGCAGCCCCGTGGCGCGGGGCCTCGAGAGCATCGTCCAGACCGAGCCCGCCTTCGATCCGCGGGAGTTCATCGAGGGCGCCAAAGCGGCCTACGAGGCGATCGTCGTCGCCTTCGCCAAGGGCGACCGCAAGACCCTGCGCGCGCTCCTCTCCCGCGACGTCGGCGAGGGCTTCGAGCGCGCCATCGATGAGCGCGAGCGCAACAAGCAGACCGTCGAGACCACCTTCGTCTCCATCGACAAGGCCGAGATCGTCGCCGCCGAGACCCGCAACCGGGTCGCCCACATCACCGTGCGCTTCCTCTCGAACCTGATCACCGCCACCCGCGACGCCCAGGGCAACGTGGTCGACGGCAACGCCGAGGCCGTGGTCGAGGTGCCGGACGTGTGGACCTTCTCCCGTCAGCTCGGCTCCCGCGACCCGAACTGGCAGCTCGTCGCCACCGAAGCCGGCGCCTGACCGGACGGCCATGACGAGTCGGCGCGCGCGCGGGGTCGGCCTCGTCCTGGCATCCCTCCTCGCGCTCGCCGGCTTCCGGGGCGCCCGCGCCGAACCTCTCCGGGTCAGCGACGCGCTCCTCGAACCGGTGGCGACGGACGCGATCCCCGGCTTTCCGGGCCCCGATCCCGCCACGGCGCTCGCCCATTTCCGCGCCCTCTGCGACGCACCGGGAAAGCCGCAGCTTCCCTCCGGCCCGGGCCTGTCCGTCGATCTCGCGGAGGCTTGCGAGGCGGCCCGGCGGACGGCCCCCGAGGGGGCGGCGTCCTTCTTCACCGAGCGCTTCGAGGCCTTCCGCATCCTGCGCCCGCAGGCCTCCGACGCCACGACCCGGCGCAAGGGCTTCCTCACCGGCTACTTCGAGCCCGAGCTCGAAGGGGCGCTCGAAGCCTCGGCCGACTTCTCCACCCCGGTGCTCGCCCGGCCCGACGACCTCGTCAGCCTGGAGCCCGGCGAGACCCGGCCCGGCCTGCCCGAGGGGCTGCGGGCGGCCCGCGCCGCGGGCGAGGGTTTCGAGCCCTATCCCGACCGGGCGGCGATCGAGGACGGAGCCCTCGGCGCCCGCGCGCGGCCTCTCCTCTACCTGCGCGATCTCGTCGATCTCTTCGTGCTCCAGGTCCAGGGCTCCGGCCGGGTCCGGCTGCGGGACGGCTCCTCGCTCCGGGTGCTCTACGACGGCCGCAACGGACGGCCCTATACCTCCGTCGGCAAGCTCATCGTCACGGAGGGCCACCTTCCCCTCGACGGCCTGACGCTCGCCCGCTGGACCGGCTGGCTCCGGGCGAACCCGGAGACCGGGCGGCGTCTGATGCGCCGGAACGCCTCCTATATCTTCTTCCGCACCGAGCCCGTCGCCGACGCCGCGCTCGGACCGCCGGGCGCGGCGGGGGTGCCGCTGGTGCCCGGCCGCAGCCTCGCCGTCGATGCCGGTCTGTGGCGCTACGGGCTGCCCTTCTGGCTGGAAGGGACCCTGCCCGGCGCGGGCGGCGGGGAGCCGGGGCGCCTGGTGATCGCCGCCGACACCGGCTCGGCCATCGTCGGCCCGGCACGCGGCGATCTCTATGTCGGCACCGGGGCGGCGGCTGGCGCGGCGGCCGGCGACCTGCGCGACGCGGTCGGCTTCGTCGTTCTCATACCGAGACGGGCGCCCGCCCCGTGAGCGGGCGCCGGGGCAGACGCCTCTCCGGCGAGGAGATCTGGCTCTGGGGGGAGGTCGCGCGCTTCGTGACGCCGCTCGCCGGCCGCGGCGTCCCGGTGGAGATGGAGCCGGACCGAAGGCCTGCCAAGGCCCCTCCCGCGCCTCCCATCACCGTGCCCGCGGCCAAGGAGCCCAAGGCGCCGGCGAAGCAGCCCGGCAAGCCCGTCGAGAAACGCATTTCGAAGCCGGCCCCCGTCCGCAGCTTCGCCGCCGCACCCTACCAGGCACCGGTCCCCTCGTCCGCCCCGAAGCCCCTCGACGGTCTGGAGCGCCGGGCCCGCACCGGCCTCGTGCGCGGGCGCCTTCCCATCGAGGCCCGCATCGACCTGCACGGGATGGTTCAGGCGGAGGCGCATGCCGCCCTCGTTGGCTTCCTCCACCGCTGCCGGGCGGCGGGCCACAGCCACGTCCTCGTCGTTACCGGCAAGGGCGGCGAGGACCGTGGTGCCTTCGCGGAGCGCGGTGTCCTGCGCCGCAGCGTGCCCCATTGGCTGCGCTCGCCGGTGCTGGAACCGATGGTCTTGGCCTTCGAGCCTGCCGGTCGCCGGCACGGGGGCGAGGGCGCGCTCTACGTCCGGCTGCGGCGGCGCTGATCGGTGCGTTGCCGCCTCTTGAGCGCCGGGGCGAAACAGGATAGGAATGACGCACCCTCCTGAAGTTGCGCCGTATCGCATCCCGGAGCCGTAAGCGGCTCTCGCTTCCCGATGCACCGGCCCATACGGGCCCCAAGCTGACGCCCGCAGGCGTCCGGCGCCGATCATCCCCTTCTCGCCCTTCCTCATCACCCCCCGCTCAAGAACCCCCATGACGCCAGACGACGACGCCCTCCCCGTTGCGGACCTGCCGAGCGAGGGCACCCTGCCGGCCGTCCTCGACGGCATCCGCGAGGTCAAGCTCCAGGACCTCAAGGCCAAGACGCCGACTGAGCTCACCGCCTTCGCCGAGGAGGTCGAGGTCGAGAACGCCTCGACCATGCGCAAGCAGGAGCTGATGTTCGCGATCCTCAAGCAGCTCGCTGCCAAGGAGGTGGAGATCATCGGCTCGGGCACCGTCGAGGTCCTGCAGGACGGCTTCGGCTTCCTTCGCTCGAACGACTCGAACTACCTGCCCGGCCCTGACGACATCTACATCTCGCCCACGCAGATCCGCCGCTTCGGCCTGCGCACCGGCGACACCGTCGAGGGCCCGATCCGCGGACCGAAGGACGGCGAGCGCTACTTCGCACTGCTCAAGGTCAATACGATCAACTTCGAGAGCCCGGAGAAGATCAAGCACAAGGTCCACTTCGACAACCTAACGCCGCTCTTCCCCACGAAGCGGTTCAAGCTCGAGCTCGAGAACCCGACCAAGAAGGACTTCTCGCCGCGGATCATCGACATCGTCTCGCCGATCGGAAAGGGCCAGCGCGCGCTGATCGTCGCGCCGCCGCGCACCGGCAAGACCGTGCTGATGCAGAACATCGCGCAGTCGATCACCCTCAACCACCCCGAGTGCTACCTCATCGTGCTCTTGATCGACGAGCGCCCGGAGGAGGTCACCGACATGCAGCGCTCGGTGAAGGGCGAGGTCATCGCCTCGACCTTCGACGAGCCGGCCACCCGCCACGTCCAGGTCGCCGAGATGGTGATCGAGAAGGCCAAGCGCCTCGTGGAGCACGGGCGCGACGTGGTGATTCTTCTGGACTCGATCACGCGTCTCGGGCGCGCCTACAACACGGTCGTCCCCTCGTCGGGCAAGGTGCTCACCGGCGGCGTCGACGCCAACGCGCTCCAGCGCCCGAAGCGCTTCTTCGGCGCCGCCCGCAACATCGAGGAGGGCGGCTCCCTCTCGATCATCGCGACCGCGCTGATCGACACCGGCTCGCGCATGGACGAGGTGATCTTCGAGGAGTTCAAGGGCACCGGCAACTCCGAGATCATCCTCGACCGCAAGGTTTCCGACAAGCGCATCTTCCCGGCGATCGACATCACCCGCTCCGGCACCCGCAAGGAGGAGCTGCTGGTGCCGCCGGACGCGCTCAAGAAGACCTACGTGCTGCGCCGCATCCTCAACCCGATGGGCGTCACCGACGCGATCGAGTTCCTGCTGGACAAGCTACGCCAGACCAAGAGCAACGGCGACTTCTTCGACTCGATGAACACCTGATCGAGGGTTCACGCGGATGGCGGCCGAGACCCTGTTCGCCCCGGCGAGCGGGTTCGGCCGCGCCGCGATCTGCGTCCTGCGCCTGACGGGGCCGAGCTGCGCAGAGGTGATCGCGAGGCTCGCCGGCTCCGTGCCCGAGCCGCGACGCCTGAGCCTGCGCCGCCTGCGCGATCCCGCCGACGGCTCGCTTCTCGACCAGGCTCTCGTCGTCCACATGCCCGGACCCTCGACCTTCACCGGCGAGGACATGGCCGAGCTGCATCTCCACGGCGGCCTCGCCGTGCGCGCGGTCGTGCTGCGGGTGCTCGCCGGGCTCCCGGACTGCCGCATGGCCGAACCCGGCGACTTCGCCCGGCGCGCCGTTCTCAACGGTCGCCTCGGCCCGACCGAGGCCGAGGGCATCGCCGATCTCGTCGACGCCGAGACTGAGGCGCAGCGCCGCCAGGCCCTTCGCCAGCTCGACGGAGCCCTCGCCCGTCAGGTCGCTGCCTGGCGGGAGGAGGCCATCGCCTGCCTCGCCGGAGCCGAGGCCGCCCTCGACTTCGCCGACGAGGACGACGTGGACGATGCCGGGCTCGACGCGGCGCTTTTCGCCCGGGCGGGGGCGCTTGCCGACGCGATCCGCGCGGCGCTCGCCGACGGACGCCGGGGCGAGCGGCTGCGGGAAGGATTTCACGCGGTGCTCGTCGGAGCGCCCAATGCCGGCAAATCGACGCTTCTCAACGCGCTGAGCCGGCGGGACGCGGCCATCGTCTCGAGCCGGCCCGGCACCACCCGCGATGCCATCGAGGTCCGCTGCGACCTCGGCGGCCTGCCGGTGATCCTCGTCGACACGGCCGGACTGCGGGAGACGGCGGACGAGATCGAGGCGCAGGGCATCGCCCGCACCCGCCGGCATATCGAGCGGGCGGACCTCGTCCTCGTCCTGGTGCCGGCGGGGGAGGAGGCGGACCTCACCGACCTGCCGCCCTCGGCGCTCCGCGTCCGCACGAAATGCGATCTCGGCGGCTCGGCCCAGGAAGGCTGGCTCGGCGTCTCGGCACTGACCGGCGAAGGTCTGCCCGCGCTGCTCGCCGCGATCGAGGCCCGCGCGCAGGCCGACCTCGGCGCCGGTGAGGCGCTCTTGACACGCGAGCGGCACCGCCTCGCCCTCACCCGCTGCCGCGACCATCTCGACGCGGTGGCCGCAGGCGTCGGCGCGCCGCCGGAGCTTGTCTGCGAGGATCTGCGGCTCGCCGCGCGGGCGCTCGGCGAGGTCGGCGGTCAGGTCGGCGTCGAGGACGTGCTCGACCGCCTGTTCAGCGGCTTCTGCATCGGGAAGTAGCCGCCTGCGGAAGGCTCAGCGGCTGAGGAAGAGGCCCGTCAGCAGGAAGCAGAAGCCCGCGAGGCCAAAGAGCCCCTCGCGATGACGGGACGTGTCGATGAAGTGGGCGACCGCGCCGCCCGCGCAACACACCGCTCCCGCCCCGATAGCCAGGATACCCATCGTCGTTCTCCGATCGCCGTTGGTCGGTTCCATCCGCTTCGTTGCGGACGAAGCGCGCGTCGGTCGGCCGATGGTGCGCGCCGGGAAATGGTTAAGCAAGGGCGGTGCCATCGTTTCTTGATAAGAATGCAATATTCATCGGAATCGATGAAGCATGATGCTCAGGAACGAGGCATCCAGCTGCTCGAAACGCAGTCTGCGCCCCTGGCCGCCCCTGGACGCCGTTGACCGACGGAACGGTGTGCGCATAACCGCGCTGATGACTTCCCAAGCGACATCCTTCGACGTGATCGTCGTCGGCGGCGGCCATGCCGGCGTCGAGGCGGCCTCGGCAGCCGCACGCTGCGGCGCCCGCACGGCGCTCGTGACGCATGAGGCCCGCACCATCGGCGCGATGTCCTGCAACCCCGCCATCGGCGGGCTCGGCAAAGGCCATCTCGTGCGAGAGGTCGATGCCCTTGACGGGCTGATGGGACGGGTCGCCGACGCGGCCGGCATCCAGTTCCGCCTCCTCAACCGCCGCAAGGGGCCGGCCGTGCGCGGCCCCCGCACCCAGGCCGACCGCAAGCTCTACGCAGCGGCGATGCAGGCGGCCGTCGCCGAAACGCAGGGTCTCGCGGTGATCGAGGGTGCCTGCGAGGATATCGAGATCCGCGACGGCCGGGTCGCAGCGGTGATCCTCGGCGACGGGCGCCGGCTCGCCTGCGGCGCGGCGGTGCTGACGACGGGCACCTTCCTGCGCGGCCTCATCCATATCGGCGAGCGGCAGATCCCGGCCGGCCGCGTCGGCGAGGCGCCGGCAATCGGGCTCGCCTTCACCTTGGAGCGTCTCGGCCTGCGTCTCGGCCGCCTCAAGACCGGCACGCCGCCGCGCCTAGACGGACGCACCATCGACTGGGCCTCACTCGAGATGCAGGAGGCGGATGCCGAGCCGGTGCCGTTCTCGGCGCTGACAGAGCGGATCGCCACGCCGCAGATCGCCTGCGGTATCACGCGCACCACGCAGGCCGTCCATGACCTGATCCGCGCCCATATCGGCCGTTCGCCGATGTATTCCGGCCAGATCGCCGGCCGCGGCCCCCGCTATTGCCCCTCGATCGAGGACAAGGTCATGCGTTTCGGTGACCGTGAGGGTCACCAGATCTTCCTCGAGCCGGAGGGGCTCGACGATCCGACCGTCTACCCGAACGGCATCTCGACCGCCCTGCCGGAAGAGGTTCAGCACGCGCTCGTCGCCCTGATCCCGGGGCTGGAAAGAGCGAGGATCGTCCGGCCCGGCTACGCCATCGAGTACGACTACGTCGATCCCCGCGAGCTCGACGCGACGCTCGGCCTGCGCAAGGCGCCCGGTCTGTTCCTCGCCGGCCAGATCAACGGCACCACCGGTTACGAGGAGGCGGCGGCGCAGGGCGTGGTTGCCGGCATCAACGCCGCACGACTCGCCGGCGGGGGCGCGCCTGCCCTCTTCGACCGGGCCGAATCCTATCTCGGCGTGATGATCGACGATCTCGTCACGCAGGGCGTGAGCGAGCCCTATCGGATGTTCACCTCCCGCTCCGAGTACCGGCTGTCGCTTCGGATCGACAACGCCGACGAGCGCCTGACTCCCCGCGGCATCGCGCTCGGCTGCGTCGGCGCCCATCGTGCCGCCCGTCACGCGGCGTCGCAGCGGCAACTCGCAGAAATGCGGGCGCGGCTCGAAGCGCTGAGCCTGACGCCGAGCGAAGCGCTCCAGCATGGCCTCACCCTCAACCGCGACGGCATCAGGCGCACGGCCTTTCAGCTGCTTGCCTATCCCGACTGCGATTGGTCGCGGCTGGCTGCGATCTGGCCGGACCTCGGCGAGGCTCCGCCCGCCGTGATCGATCGCCTTTCCACCGATGCGACCTACTCCGTCTATCTCGACCGGCAGCGGGCCGATGTCGCCGCCTTCCGGAGAGACGAAGCCATCACCCTGCCTGGGCAACTCGACTATGCCGCGATCTCCGGCCTCTCGAACGAGCTGCGCGTGAAGCTTGAGACCGTGCGTCCGCAGACACTCGGGCAGGCGGCGCGGATCGAAGGCATCACCCCGGCGGCCCTCACGCTGCTCGCGGCGCATGCCCGCCGAAAGGGGGCGGATGCCCGTGTCTGAGGCGGAAGACAGGGCGCGGGTCCTGGCGGAGTACGGTGTTTCACGTGAAACAGCGGCACGGCTCGACATCTACGTCGCGCAGCTGCGCCGCTGGCAGCGGGTGAAGAACCTCGTGGGGCCGGCGACGCTCGACGAGGTCTGGACCCGTCACATCGCCGATGCGCTCCAGCTCCTGGCTCTCGCGCCGGAGGCACGGTCCTGGCTTGATCTCGGCTCTGGCGCCGGGATCCCCGGCCTCGTCCTCGCCATCGCCGGCGCGGAGCGGTCGGGCCTCGAGGTCGAGCTCGTGGAGAGCAACGGGCGCAAATGCGCCTTCCTCACCGAGACGGCGCGGCTCTGCGGTGCGCCGGCCCGGATCAGCAACGCGCGGATCGAGACCCTGATCGCGGCACGGTCCGGCGTCGAGATCGTCTGTGCCCGCGCCCTGGCACCGCTCGCTCAGCTTCTCGCCTGGACAGAACCCCTGTTGAAATCCGGTACCACAGGCCTGTTTCTCAAGGGTCGTGACGTCGATGCGGAATTGACCGACGCCGCGCGAGAGTGGAGATTCACGGTCGATCTGCTGTCGAGCCGAACCGACTCGGCGGCACGGATCGCCCGCGTCACCGCACCCGGCACCTAGCATCATGATCAGCGCGACCCCCGCTTCACCCGCCCGGTCCCCGGCGCGGTCCCTGCGGGTCATTGCTCTCGCCAACCAGAAGGGCGGCGTCGGCAAGACCACGACGGCGATCAACCTCGGCACCGCGCTCGCCGCCATCGGTGAGCGCGTGCTGGTGATCGATCTCGATCCGCAGGGCAACGCCTCGACGGGGCTCGGTATCGACCGGCGTAACCGCCGGGTCTCGACCTATCATGTCATGGCGGGCGACGCGCCGCTGAGCCAGGCCGTGGTGCCGACCGCGGTGCCGCGCCTCTCGGTGGCACCCTCGACCATGGACCTGCTCGGCCTCGAGCTGGAGCTGGCCTCGGCGCCCGACCGGGCGCATCGCCTGCGCAACATCCTCGCCGGGGTCGGCGAGCCCGGCAGCGGCACGGCAGACGTGACCTACGTCCTCATCGACTGTCCGCCCTCGCTGAACCTTCTGACCATCAACGCGCTCGCCGCCGCCGATGCGGTGCTGGTGCCGCTGCAATGCGAGTTCTTCGCCCTGGAGGGCCTGAGCCAGCTCCTGCGCACCGTCGAGCAGGTCCGCGCCGCCCTCAACCCGCGTCTGGCGATCCAGGGCATCGTGCTGACCATGTTCGACCCGCGCAACAACCTCTCCGCGCAGGTGGTGGCGGATGTGCGCGGCTTCATGGGCGAGAAGGTCTACGAGACCATGATCCCGCGCAACGTGCGCGTGTCTGAGGCGCCGTCCCACGGCAAACCGGTGCTGCTCTATGACCTGAAATGCGCCGGCGCCCAGGCTTATCTCCGCCTCGCCTCGGAAGTGATCCAGCGCGAGGGCCGGGTGCCGGTCGCCGCCTGAGCGGCGAGGCTCCGCGAACGCGTGCAAAGAGTAACAGGAGAGTTGTGAGTGGCGGCGATGGCGGATGATGGGGCACGGCCCCGGCTGGGGCGCGGCCTCGCGGCCCTGATCGGCGACTTCAACGAGGAGATGCCGGAGGCGGGCCGCGTGCAGGGGCAGCGCAAGGTGCCCGTGGAGTTCCTGCGCCCGAACCCTCGCAACCCCCGCCGCCGCTTCGCCGAGACCGACCTTGAGGAGCTGGCCGCCTCGATCCGGGTGCGCGGCATCATACAGCCGATCGTGGTGCGGGCGCTGGGGGCGGTGCCGGACACCTACGAGATCGTGGCGGGCGAGCGCCGGTGGCGGGCGGCCCAGCGCGCAGGCCTCACCGAGGTGCCGGTGGTCAGCGTCGAGATCGACGACAAGACCTCCCTCGAATACGCGATCCTCGAGAACGTCCAGCGCACGGACCTCAACGCCATCGAGGAGGCGGCGGGCTACGAGCGGCTGATGAGCGAGTTCGCCTACAGCCAGAGCGAGCTCGCCGACATCCTCGGCAAGAGCCGCAGCCACCTCGCCAACACCCTGCGCCTGCTCCAGCTTCCCGCCTCGATCCAGGACCGGGTGACCGCCGGCGAGATCACCGCGGGGCACGCCCGCGCGCTGCTCTCGGTCCGCGATCCCGACGCCGTTGCCCGCCGCATCGTCGCTGAAGGTCTCTCCGTCCGCGAGGTCGAGGCCCTGGCTGCGGCGCAGGCGAATGACGGCGAGGCACCTCGCCCGGGCCGTCCCCGCCGTCCAGTCGAGGCGGGGTTCGACCTGCGCGCTCTGGAGAAGAGCCTCGGCCAAGCCCTCGGGCTCGGCGTGGCGGTGAAGGCGAAGTCGGCGGGCGAGGGCGAGATCCGCATCCGCTTCGGCAGCGCCGAGGAGCGGGACGCGCTCTGCCGCAGGCTCGGCCTCGTCGCCGAGTAGGGCCGTCAGCTCCGGCGGGCGCCCTCGGCGATTCGCAGGAGCACGGCGGAGGCGTGGGCCGCTGCCAGGTCGGGGCTCGCCCGGCGGCAGGCCAGCACGGTCTCGTGCAGGAGCGTGACGGCGCGTTGCAACGAGGCCGGCGACCAGCGGGCAAGCTGCGCCTCGACACTGGCCTTGCGGCTGAAATGCAGGCCCCGCCAGCCGGCGGCCAGAGCGGAGGGGCTCTTGCCCTCCCCTTCGAGGCGCGTCGCGAGCAATGTGAGGGCGTGGCGGAGCGCCGAGCCGACGATGACGCCGGGATCGAGCCCCTCGTGCCGGAAGCGGCGGCAGCCGCGGTCGACCTCCGCCGGTTGCCCCGCGAAGGTCGCATCGATCACCGCGTTGAGGAGACCGGCCGAGGCGTCGCCGACCACGGCCTCGACGTCCTCGATCGTGACGCGATCCTTGCCGGCGGCATAGAGGGCGAGCTTGCCGATCTCCGAGAGGCTGGCGCGCCGGTCGCTGCCGAGATTGGCGGCGAGCGCCTCCCGTGCCTCCCGGTCGATGCCGAGGCCCTGCTCGCGCAAGGTGCGGTCGATGAGGTCGGCGAGCGCCCGGGCATCGTCCGGATAGCAGGGGATGGCGAGCGCGCTGGCTGAGCCCTCGCAGAGCGTGCGCATCGGATTGTTGCGGGCGAGGTCGCCCGCCTCCACCACGATCCGCGTCTCGGCCACCGTCGCGCCGAGCGCCGCCTCGACGGCGGCGACGAAGGGCTTCGAGCCCGCCCGCACACGGATCGCCCGGCGGCCACCGAACAGGCCGACCGTGCCGGCCTCGTCGGCGAGGCGGCCGGGATCGGCGGCAAGCGTATCGCCGTCGAGGAGGATGAAGGCAAAGGGATCGCCGGGGTCGGCGACGAAGCTCTCGGCGAGTTGCTTGGCGCGTTCGGCGACGAGCCCGGTATCGGTGCCGTAGACGAGGATGAGGAAGCAGCGCGGGTCCGGCCCGCGGCGGATCAGGGCGTCGGCATCGCCCGCCCTGACCGCGGTCAAGGCTTCGTCACCAGCACCGAGGCGATGCGGGTCTTGATCTGCTCGGCCAGCACCTTGGCGAGACGGATCTCGGCGTCGCGGGCGGCGCGCAGGGATGCGAAGCGCTGCACGGAGCGGTCGTAGGTCGCCGTCGAGGTGGCGACGCCCTCGGTGATGATCTTGGTGCCGTCGAGGTTCTCCAGCGAGAACTTCACCGTGCCGACGATGGTGCCGGCCTCGGCGCGGCCCGTCTGGGTCGAGACGATCGGCGTCTGCACCGACTCGCTGCCCTGGAGCTTGAGCTTGTAGCGCTTCGGCGAGGGCTGGCCGGAACCGTCGAGGTCGAAGATCAGCTCGCTGCGCAGGTAGTGCCCGATGCGCTCCTGATCCTTGGCCATGGCGATGTCGTCGACCTGGATCGACGCGAGGATCGCGCCGAGCGGCTCGCCGGAGGCGGTCGGCCCGTAGAGGGGCCGGAAGCAGGCGGAAAGGTTCAGCGACAGCAGCGCGACCGCACCGATCCGTCCGAGCCGAGAGAGCCGCCCCACAGAAGCCATGAGCCTCGCCGTCCTTCCAACGCCCGCCGCTGTTTAAGCGCGGCGGGCGATTCCGTCATCCAGGATGATGCACGAACGGTTACGATTTCTCTGCGGCGAGAGCACGGCGGCGAGGAAGGGCCTCACACGACGAGGTTCACGATCCGGCCCGGCACGACGATGACCTTGCGCGGGCTCTTGCCCTCCAGAGCCCGCTGCACCGATTCGAGAGCCAGCGTCGCGGCCTCGACGGCAGCGGCGTCCGCGTCGCGGGGGACGGTGACGTCCGCGCGCTTCTTGCCGTTGATCTGGACCGGCAGGGTGATCTCGTCCTCGACGAGGAGCGAGCGGTTGAGGATTGGCCAGGGTGCGCTCGCGACCAGCCCGTCGCGGCCGAGCGCCGCCCATGAGGCTTCCGCCAGATGCGGCATCATCGGCGCGATGAGCTGCACGAGGATGCCAGCGGCCTCTCCCGTCGCCTCCTGCGAGACGCCGGCCCGCAGCGCCTCCTCGAGGGCGTTGGCCAGCGTGTAGATATGGGCCACGCAGCGGTTGAAGCGCAGCCGCTCCACGTCCTCCTCGACGGCGGCGAGCGCCCGGTGGGCAGCCTTGCGCAGAGCGGTGCCCTCGGCGCGGCCCTGTGCGGTCGCGGCCGCGTTCACGAGGCGCCAGACCCGCTGCACGAAGCGGGCGGCCCCCTGCACGCCCTCCTCCGTCCAGATCACGTCGCGCTCGGGCGGCGAGTCGGAGAGCATGAACCAGCGGGCGGTATCGGCGCCGTAGCTGGCGATGATGTCGTCGGGATCGACGACGTTCTTCTTCGACTTCGACATCTTCTCGATGGCGCCGATGCTGATTGGCGCATCGGTTTTCACGTGAAACGCGCAGCGCTCCGCCCCTGTCCCGTCGAAGCGGATCTCGGCTGGCGGCACCCAGGCGCCGGCCGCGTCCTTGTAGGTCTCGTGGACGACCATGCCCTGCGTGAACAGGCCGGCGAAGGGCTCCGAGACGCCCGACCAACCGGTCTCCCGCATCGCCCGCATGAAGAAGCGGGAATAGAGCAGGTGCAGGATCGCGTGCTCGATGCCGCCGATATACTGGTCGACGGGCAGCCAGCGGTCGATCGTGGCCGGGTCGGTCGGCGCGTCCGTCAGATGCGGGTTCGTGAAGCGGGCATAGTACCAGGACGAGTCCACGAAAGTGTCCATGGTGTCGGTCTCGCGCCGGGCCGCCGCGCCGCAGCGCGGGCACGGCACCTGCCGCCAGACGTGGTCCCGCTCCAACGGGTTGCCGGGCTGATCGAAGGAGACCTCCTCCGGCAGCTTCACGGGCAGTTCGGCGACGGGCACCGGGACGGGCCCGCAGGCGTCGCAGTGGACGATCGGGATCGGGCAGCCCCAGTAGCGCTGGCGCGAGACACCCCAGTCGCGCAGGCGGAACTGCACCTTGCGCCGGGCAACCGGCGCGCCGTCCCGCGTCTCGGACTCCAGCCGGTCGGCGACCGCCGCGAAGGCGGCGTCCGTACTCATCCCGTCGAGGAAGCCCGAGTTGATCATCCGGCCGTCGCCGTCATAGGCGGTGTCGGTGATCGTGAACGTCGCCGGGTCCTGGCCCTCCGGGCAGACGACCGGCGTGTTGCCGAGCCCGTACTTGTTGGCGAAGTCGAGGTCGCGCTGGTCGTGGGCCGGGCAGCCGAACACGGCGCCGGTGCCGTAGTCCATCAGCACGAAGTTCGCCACGTAGACCGGCAGCAGCCAGGACGGGTCGAGGGGGTGACGTACCTTCAGCCCGGTGTCGAACCCGAGCTTTTCCGCCGTGTCGATGGCGGCCTGCGCCGTGCCGAGGCGGCGGCACTCCTCGATGAAGCCCTGGAGCTCCGGACGATCCTGGGCGAGGGCGGCGGCGACCGGATGGTCGGCGGAGATCGCCAGGAACCGCGCGCCGAACAGCGTGTCCGGCCGCGTCGTGTAGACGGTGATCTTGTCCCCGGAGCCGTCGACCGCGAAGCGGATCTCCAGCCCCTCCGAGCGGCCGATCCAGTTGCGCTGCATCAGCCGGACCTTCTCCGGCCAGCGCTCCAGACCGTCGAGGGCGTCGAGGAGGTCCTGCGCGAAGTCGCTGATCCGGAAGAACCACTGCGTCAGCTCGCGCTGCTCCACGAGCGCCCCCGAGCGCCAGCCGCGCCCGTCGATGACCTGCTCGTTGGCGAGCACGGTGTGGTCCACCGGGTCCCAGTTCACCTTGGCGGTGCGGCGCGCCACGAGCCCCTTGTCGAGAAAGTCGAGGAACATGCGCTGCTGGTGCTTGTAGTAGTCGGGATCGCAGGTGGCGATCTCCCGGCTCCAGTCGAGGGACAGGCCCATGGACTGGAGCTGGTCTCGCATCGTCGCGATGTTGGCGTAGGTCCACTCCCGCGGGTTGACCTTGCGCTCCATGGCGGCGTTCTCGGCGGGCAGGCCGAAGGCGTCCCAGCCCATCGGGTGCAGCACCGAGAAGCCCCTGGCGCGCTTGTAGCGGGCCACCACGTCGCCCATGGCGTAGTTGCGCACGTGGCCCATGTGGATGCGCCCCGACGGATACGGGAACATCTCGAGCACGTAGTATTTCGGGCGCGGATCGCTGATGTCGGTCTCGAACAGCCGCGCCTCGGCCCAGGCCCGCTGCCAGCGCGGCTCGGAGTCCTTGGCGTTGTAGCGCTCGATCGGGGTCGGGTTCGCGGAGTCGGTCATCGGGGCGCCGGGAAGCGGTGGAGCGGGACGCGCGGCGGCTCGGGGCGCCGTGGGCTCGCGGAATGCCGGCACCTAGCATATCCCGGCGGCGCGGGGTCAACGGCCGCCGGCGGTGGGCTCGGTTGCGGGGCGAGGGGCTCGCACCATATCGCGGGCGCCGGGGATCGGAAGACGTCCGGACCGGAAGACCGAGCGCGAGGAATTGGAAGCGGACATGGCCGACACGAGCGCGGATGCGGGACTGGAGACGAAGCCCCCGGTCGGCGAGGCGGATGTCGCCGCCGGGCTCGCCGAGGTCCGCGAGGGCATCGTCCAGGCGGCGCGCGACAACGGGCGCGATCCCGCCGGCGTGCACCTCGTCGCCATCTCGAAGACGGTGCCGGCCGAGGGTATCCTGCCGGCGCTGGAGGCGGGCCAGCGCCTGTTCGGCGAGAACTACGTGCAGGAGACCGCCGCCAAATGGCCGGCGCTCCGCGAGCGCTACCCGGACGCGGAGCTCCACCTCGTCGGGCCGCTGCAATCGAACAAGGCGCGGGAGGCGGTGGCGCTCTTCGACGTGATCCACTCCCTCGACCGGCTGTCGCTGGCCGCCGCGCTGGCCAGGGAGATCGAGCGCGCGGGGCGCGCGCCGAAGCTGCTCATCCAGGTCAACACCGGCGAGGAGCCGCAGAAGGGCGGCGTGGTGCCGGGCCAGCTCGACACGCTGCTCGCCGAGTGCCGGGATACGCACGGGCTGGCGATCCACGGGCTGATGTGCATCCCGCCTGCCGAGGACCCGCCCTCGGCGCATTTTGCGCTGCTCGCCCGCGCCGCCGAGCGGCACAATCTGCCGATCCTCTCCATGGGCATGAGCGCCGACTACGGCGCCGCTATCCAGATGGGCGCGACGCATGTCCGTGTCGGCACCGCGATCTTCGGGGCCCGCGCCCGCAAGGCCTGATCAGATCCGCTCGACCACGCGGGTGAGGGAGCGGCCGAGGTCGCGTGCCTCCTCGCTCCCGTAGGCCGTCTCGAAGGCGGCCTGCGCGTCGAGCCACAGGGGCCTCGCCGCGGCGAGGCGCTCGCGGCCTGTCGGCGTGAGTTCGAGAGCACGGCTGCGTCCGTCGCGGCCGGGGCCGCTCCCCACGAGACCGTCGCGCTGAAGGGGCAGCAAGGTCCGGCTCGTGGCCGTACGGTCCATGACGAGCGCCTCGGCCAGCGCTCCGACCGTGAGCGGTCCGGCGCGGGCGAGCACCGCCAGCACCGAGTACTGACCGAGCCGCAGGCCGCTGGGCGCGAGGTGGCGGTCGTAGAGCTGCGTCGTGCGCCGCGTCGCCTCGCGGAGCACGCGGCAGTGGCAGGGACTCGGCCGATCCGTCATCCATCCTCTCCTGCGCCAGGCCCGTCTTGCGGCGGCGATCCAATAAGTGCATACGCACATATCAGATCGGCATCCGCTTCGAAAGGGCGCGCCCGTGGCCGGACACGCATCCTCGCTTCTTTCCGTATCCCTGGCGCGGCGCGGCGTGCACTACGGCTGGGCGGTGGCGGGCGCCACCTTCCTGACCATGCTGGTCACCGCCGGCACCATCGGCGCGGCGGGCATCCTGATCCTGCCGCTCCAGCGGGAGTTCGGCTGGGACACGGCCTCGATCTCGGTCGCGCTGGCCGTCCGCCTCCTCCTGTTCGGGCTGATGGGCCCCTTCGCGGCGGCCTTCCTCAACCGCTACGGCCCGCGCCGGGTGATGCTCACGGCGATCGCCCTGATCGCCTCGGGGCTCCTCGCCTCGCTGGCGATGACCCGCGTCTGGCACCTCGTGCTGCTCTGGGGCGTCGTGCTCGGCGCGGGCACGGGCCTCACGGCGCTGGTGCTCGGCGCGACGATCGCGACGCGCTGGTTCTCCCGCTCGCGCGGCCTCGTGGTCGGGCTGCTGACGGCGAGCTCCGCCACGGGCCAGCTCGTGGTGATGCCGCTGCTCGCGGGCCTCGTCGAGGCCCATGGCTGGCGATCGGCGATCCTCCTCCTCGTCGGGCTGTTGAGCATCGCCGGGCTCGTCGTGGCGCTCGTGATGCGCGATCGCCCGGAGGATGTCGGGCTCTCGGCCTATGGCGAGCCGCCGGGTACGCCGAGCCCGCCCCCGCCCTCGACGGACGCCATCGGCACGCTGCGGATCGCGGCGCGCTCGCGGGTGTTTTGGGTGCTGTTCGGGACGTTCTTCGTCTGCGGCGCCAGCACCAACGGGCTGATCCAGACGCATTTCGTGCCGCTCTGCGCCGATTTCGGCATGGGCCCGGTGGAGGCCACGGGCGTACTCGCAATGATGGGCGTGTTCGACTTCCTCGGCACCGTCGCCTCGGGCTGGCTCTCGGACCGCTACGACAACCGCTGGCTCCTGTTCTGGTACTATGGGCTGCGCGGGCTCTCGCTGCTGTTCTTGCCCTTTGCCGACTTCACGTTCCTCGGCCTGTCGATCTTCGCGGTCTTCTACGGGCTCGACTGGATCGCCACGGTGCCGCCGACCGTGAAGCTCGCCGCCGCCCGCTTCGGCCGCGAGCGCGCCAACCTCGTGTTCGGCTGGGTCTTCGCTGGGCATCAGCTCGGCGCGGCATCCGCCGCCTTCGGCGCCGGCATGACCCGCACGGCGCTGGAGACCTACCTGCCCGCCTTCCTCGCCGCCGGCGGCCTCTGCCTGATCGCGGCCGCGGCGATCGTCACCCTGTCGCGGCCGCAGGTCCCCGCTCCGGAGCCCGTCGCCGCCCGCGCCTGAAGGGTCTCAGCCGACGACGAGCCGGGTGCGCGGGCCGACCCGCCGCAGCAGGCGCACGAGATCCGGCCGGCGCAGCGCCACGCAGCCCTCCGTCGGCAGGAAGCCGGGACGGGCGGCGTGCAGGAAGATCGCCGAGCCACGGCCTCTTCGGATCGGGCCGCGGTTGTAGTCGAGATCGACCACGAGGTCGTAGAGACCGTCCTCCCGCCACATCGCCTCGGCGCTGACGCCGGGCGCCGGCAGCCGCAAGGGGCGGTTGTAGCGGCGGTCGCGGACGTCGTCGCACCAGCCGTCGGCGACCCGCGTCGGGCGTAGCGCCAGTCCCGAGGACGGGCGCGGAAGCCGGTCGGGCCGGAACACCGCGCCCCGCAGGCGAAAGCCGCCTCGGGGCGTCGCCCCGTCGCCCTCGCGCTTTCCCCGCGTCAGGCCCGAGCGTCCGAGGGCGCAGGGAATGACGAGCCGCCCGGCGATGAGCTCGCCCCGGCGGCGGTCGCCCACCATCGCGCGGACCAGCAGGCGAGGAAGCGTGGTGCGGATCATCGCGTCGCAGGGCTCGTCGGGATCGGGGCGGTTCGCTTTCATCAGGATTGTACGCGCCGCGCAAATATCGCAAAGGTTGCGGGCAACCTATTTCCCGGTGGAGATAGGGGACCCGAAGGGATGAAAGTCCCGTTCGGGGCGCTTCCCTTTCCGGTCCTCCGGAGCCAGGGTCGCGGCAACGGGCGCCAGACCCTTGAGACCGGTCCCGGGAGTCGAGACGGACGATGTCGAAATCCCACACCATCCTGATCTGCGACGACGATACCGTCCTGCGCGACACCCTGTCCGAGCAGCTCGCGCTCCATCCCGAGTTCGCGGTGCTGACGGAGGGCACCGCCGAGGCGGCGATCGAGCGCGTCGCCAACGAGCGCATCGACCTCCTGGTGATGGATCTCGGCCTGCCGGGCATCGACGGGCGCGAGGGCGTCGCCACCATGCGCCGCAACGGCTTCCGCGGCCCGGTCATCATGCTCACGGCCCAGGACTCCGAGGAGGACACCGTCGCGACGCTGGAGGCGGGCGCCAACGACTACGTGACGAAGCCCTTCAAGTTCGCCGTGCTGCTCGCCCGCATCCGTGCGCATCTGCGCCAGCACGAGGCCAGCGAGGACGCGGTCTTCCAGATCGGTCCCTACACCTTCCGCCCGAGCGCCAAGATGCTCGTCGGCGAGCGCGGCTCGAAGCTGAAGCTCACCGAGAAGGAGACGGCGATCCTGCGCTTCCTCTACCGGGCGAGCCACGAGGTCGTCGGCCGCGACACGCTGCTCGCGGAGGTCTGGGGCTACAATGCCCAGGTCACCACCCACACCCTCGAGACGCACATCTACCGCCTGCGCCAGAAGATCGAGCCGAACCCGGCCATGGCCGCGATCCTCGTGACCGAGGGCGGCGGCTACAAGCTCATCCCCTGATCGTGGCCCGGAGCCCGATCTGCGGGTAAGGACGGGGCCGAAGGGCGGACGGAGCAGGGAGCGGACTGCGCGGTGGGGCTCGACGACGACATCGCCATCCTGGCGGCCGCGCCCCTGTTCGGGTCCCTGAACCGGGACGCGCTGCGCCTGCTGTGCTTCGCCGCCGACCGGCGCAGCCTCGCGGCGGGCGAGGTCCTGTTCGAGCGCGACAGCCCCGCCGACGGCGGCTTCGTCGTGCTCTCCGGGCGTCTCTCGCTCGCGCCTCGCGGTGCGGGCGGCCCGGACGTCGAGGCGGGCCGGTCGGCTCTCATCGGGCGGCACGCGCTCCTCGTCGGCGGCCGGCGCCCGACCGCGGCCCGCGCCGCCGAGCCGTCGGAGGTGATGCGGATCACGCCGGCCCTGATGCGGCGGGTGCTCGTGGAGTTTCCCGAGGCCGCCGCGGCGATCCGCGAGACCCTGGCCGAAGACCTCGCCGAGCTGAACCGGGGTCTCGCCGCCGCCGGGACCCGCTTCGGGGCCCGTTGAGCGAGGCGCCGTCCCCGACATTCACAGCGGTCCCCAGAACTCCGCCGCGGCCTCGGCGTTGGCCGGGTCCGGATGCGGGATGTTCCCCGTCCGAGCTGCCGGATCACAGGCGACGCGGGAGGGACCCATGGCCAAGGACAAGACGCTTCACGATGCCTTTCACGAGATGCTCAAGGACGTCTATTACGCCGAGCGGCAGTCGGTGAAGGCCTGCAAGAAGTCCGCGAAGGCGGCCGAGCATCCCGACCTGAAGCAGGCGTTCGAGACCCACGCCGAGGAGAGCGCCCATCAGGTCGAGCGCCTCGTCCAGGTGTTCGAGCTGATCGGCAAGAGCGCCCGGGCCAAGACCTGCGAGGCGATGCAGGGGATCACCTCCGAGATGGAGGAGGACCTCGAGGATTTCGCCGACACCCCCGCCGCCGACGCGGTGCTCGCGGCCTGCGCCCAGGCGGTCGAGCACTACGAGATCGCCCGCTACGGCACCCTCAAGACCTGGGCGGAGAAGCTCGGCAACGCCGAGGCCGCCAAGCTCCTCGACGAGACCCTCCAGGAGGAGAAGAAGACCGACGCGCTCCTCACGAAGCTCGCCGAGCGCCTCAACGTCGAGGGCTTGGCCGCCCGTTGAGCGGGGCCGGCACGGGCAACCGTGGAAGGGGGCCTACGGCCGCCTTCCCGGTCACGGTGGGGCGGTCCGGGGATCGAGGCGCGGGATTTTCGACTGACAGGGCGGCCCCCGTTCGCTAATCACGGGCGCGATCGAACACACCGGAACGCTGCCATGTCCTCTCACGCCGATCTCGCCCGCACCCTCGAGGCCGCCTGGGAGGACCGCGCCAGCATCGATACCAGCACGAAGGGGCCCGTGCGCGAGGCCGTCGAGGCCGCGCTCTCGCTCCTCGACTCCGGCGAGGCGCGCGTCGCCGAGAAGGTCGACGGCGCCTGGCAGGTCAACGAGTGGCTCAAGAAGGCGGTGCTGCTCTCCTTCCGCCTCAACGACATGGCTCCCATCGAGGGCGGCCCCGGCGGCGGCCCCTGGTGGGACAAGGTGCCGTCGAAGTTCTCCGGCTGGGGCGAGGCCGAGTTCCGCTCCGCGGGCTTCCGGGCGGTGCCGGGCTGCTTCGTGCGCCGGGGCTCCTACGTGGCGCCGGGCGCGGTGCTGATGCCCTCCTTCATCAACCTCGGGGCGCGGGTCGGCAAGGGCACCATGGTTGACACCTGGGTGACGATCGGTTCCTGCGCCCAGGTCGGCGAGAACTGCCACATCTCGGGCGGAGCCGGCATCGCCGGCGTGCTGGAGCCGCTCCAGGCGAACCCGGTCATCATCGAGGACAACTGCTTCATCGGCGCCCGCGCCGAGGTCGCAGAGGGCGTCATCGTCGGCGAGGGCAGCGTCCTCTCCATGGGCGTCTACATCGGCGCCTCGACCCGCATCATCGACCGCACCACCGGCGAGACCTTCTACGGCCGGGTGCCGCCCTACTCCGTGGTGGTCTCGGGCACGACGCCGGGCAAGCCGCTCCCCGACGGCACGCCGGGCCCCGGCCTCTACTGCGCGGTGATCGTGAAGCGGGTCGACGCGGGCACCCGCGCCAAGACCGGCATCAACGAGCTCCTGCGCACCTGATCCGCCCGGTGAGCGCGGCGCCCGACACGACGACGCTGGCGCTCGCCCTCGACGGCCGGCCGCTGCCGACCCCCTGCGATCGCTACGGGCCCGAGGACGCGCCCCCGGCGCTCCTCCTGCCGGCCCTGTCCTCGATCGCCTCGCGGGCGGAGATGGCCGGGCTCGCCCGGGCGCTGGCGCCGGACTACCGCTGCCTCGTGCCCGACTGGCCGGGCTTCGGCGACCGGGACCGGGCGCGGCTCCCGCTGTCGCCCGCCCTCATGAACGGCTTCCTCGACGCGCTGCTGGCGGCGCTGCCCGGCCCGTTCGCCCTCGGGATCGGCGCGGGACACGGGGCGACCTACCTCGCCGCGGCGGCCGGGCGCCATCCGGGCCGGTTCGCGCGCCTGGTGATGGTGGCGCCGACCTGGCGCGGGCCGCTGCCCACCGCGATGGGAGCGGAGCGGGCGCCGCTGTTCCGGCGCATCCGCCGGGCCGTCGAGGCGCCCGTCCTCGGCCATGCCCTCTACCGGATCAACCTCAGCACCCCGGTCATCGCCCGGATGATGCGGGCCCATGTCTACGCGGACCCGGCCCGCGTCACGCCCGCGCTCGTCGCCGCCAAGCGGGGGATCGCCCGCCGGGCCGGGGGCCGGTTCGGAACGGCCGCCTTCGTCACCGGCGGCCTGGATCCCGTCGAGAGCCGGCAGGCCTTCCTCGCGCTGTTCGCCGAGCCGATCTCCGGGCCGCTGCCGCCGGTGAGCCTGCTGCGCCCGCAAGCCGCGCCTCGCCGCTCGGGCGCCGAGATGGACGCGCTCGCCGCTCATCTCGGGGGCGCCGGATCGGTGCCGGGCGCCCTGAGCCCGCACGAGGAGTATCCGGAAGCCGTCGCCGAGGCGATCCGCGCCGAGGTCGGGCGTGCGATCTGACATCCTGCCGTCGCCCTGGGATGCCAAGGCGGAGGCTGCACGTTCACAGGCGAGACGAGGGAGCCCGCCGAGCCCGATGCCGAGTATCCTGCCGAGCCCGCGATCCATGCCGAAGCGCGACGTCGCGATGGCGCGAAAGCCCCTGCCCGCGCTACGCGCCGCGCTGGCGGCCTCGCTGCTGGCCCTGCTGCCGCTTGCCGCCGGAGCGCAGGAACCGGCCAAGCCCGCCGCGGCGCCTCCGCCGGAGAAGGCCGCCCCCAGCCTCGGCCGCGACGCGCTCAACCCCGCCAAGCCCGCCGTGAAGCCCTATCTCGACGACGCCACCGCCCCGGACACCGTGGCGATCCTGCCGGCGCCGCCCCCGAGCCACTCGGCCGCCGAGACCGCCGACCGGACGATGTTCAACGCCACCCGCGAGCGCCGGGGCAGCGTACGCTGGGAGCTTGCCACCGCAGACGTGGCGGAGGGCTCGGCGGCTGTCCTCGACAACATGGCCTGCGTGCTCGGCACCCGCCTCGACCCGGCCCGGGTGCCGGCGCTGATCGGGCTCCTCGACCGCGCCCGTCTCGACGTGGTCCGCGCCACCCGCGGGCCGAAGGTCCACTACCGGCGCCTGCGGCCCTTCGTCGGCAACGAGCAGCCGATCTGCGTGCAGCGCAGCCAGGCCCTCGCGGACAGCTACAGCTACCCCTCCGGCCACGCCTCCCAGGGCTGGACCTATGCGCTGATCCTCGCCTCCCTGGTGCCGCAGAAGGCCACCGCCATCCTTGCCCGCGGGCGCGCCTACGGCGAGAGCCGGGTGATCTGCGGGGTGCACTGGCTCAGCGACGTCGAGGCCGGACGCACCAACGGCTCGGCGGTCTACGCGGCGCTCCAGGGCAACGCGGCCTTCCGGGCCGATCTCGACCGCGCCCGCGCGGAGCTCGCCAAGGCCATGTCCGGCGACGCTCCGCCCCAGGACCCGAAGACCTGTGCCCGCGAAGACGCAGCCGCACGGGAACCGGCACTATAGTTTTTAACTTCTCCAACTCATTGCCGAAAATCGGCTTTTTCGGTTGAGGTCGGCGCCCGGCCTCCCTCAATCGGCTCCGGACCGTTCGTTCGGAGTCGCCGATGCCCCGCTCTTTCCTCACACCGCGGCTCGCCGCGCTCGCGCCCCTGCTCCTGTCCGGGACGGCCCTGTCGCAGCCGGCGGTCAACCTCGATACGATCGCCGTCGAGGGCAGCGCCGCAGCCCGCGGGCCCGCCACCGGCGCGCTCCCCTTGGATTCGTCGGCGACGAGCGGCGGGGGCGGCGGCCCGAGCGGGGTCGTCGGCTTCACGGCCAAGGCCAGCCCCACCGCGACGAAGACCAACACGCCGCTGATCGAGACGCCGCAATCGGTCACGGTCGTGACCCGTGAGCAGCTCGAGGCGCGCAACGTCCAGACGCTCAACGAGGCGCTCGCCTACGCGCCGGGCACCTCGACGGACGTGTTCGGCTTCGATCCGCGCTTCGACGCCTTCTACATCCGAGGCTTCGACGCGACCTATAACGGCGTCTTCCGCGACGGCCTGCGCCAGTCGGCGGTCGGCTTGGCGGTGCCGCGCATCGAGCCCTACGGCACGGAGGCGGTCACGATCCTGCGCGGGCCGGTCTCGGGGCTCTACGGCCTCGGCTCGCCCGGCGGCATCGTCGACGTCACGACCAAGCGGCCGGTCTTCACGCCGTTCGGAGAGATTCAGTTCCAGGCGGGCAACTTCGACCGCTTCCAGGGCAACTTCGATCTCGGCGGTCCGGTCGAGGGCTCGAACGGAACGCTCGCCTATCGCCTCACCGGCGTGGTGCGCCAGTCGGACACCTTCCTGCCCGGCGCCACGGACGACCGCATCAACATCGCGCCCGCCTTCACCTGGAAACCCTCGGCGGACACCACCTTCACCCTGCTCACCGAGTTCCAGAGGTCCCAGCTGCCGGGCACGGCGGCCTTCTACAACTTCTCCGGCTTCCGGGTGTCGCGGCTCTATTTCGGCGACGGGGCCTTCAACGCCTTCACGCAGAACCAGTACCGGATCGGCTACGCCTTCGAGCACCACTTCTCGCCGGACCTGATCTTCCGGCAGAACTTCCGCTACTACGGCGTCGACGGCGACTTCCCCTACGTGACGATCGACTCGATCACCGGGCTCACCGCGCAGCGCTCCACGGGCTTCTTCCGCGAAAGCCTGCAGTCGGTGGCCGTGGACACGCAGCTCGAGGCCCATATCGCGACCGGGCCCGTCGCCCACACCCTTCTCGGCGGCGTCGACTACCAGCGCTATACCTGGGACCGGCTCGGCGGCTTCGGCACCGCGCCCGACCTCGACCTCACCACCCTGAACTACGGGCGCCAGTTCATCGCTCGGCCCGCCTTCAGCCTCGCGGTCCATCAGGTGCAGGATCAGGTCGGCGTCTACCTGCAGGAGCAGGCGAAGTGGGACCGCTTCATCCTGACGCTGACCGGGCGGCACGACTGGGTCTCGCAGACCTCGGCGAGCGGCACGCCCGGCGCGCTCGGCACCCCGAGCACGCAGAACGACAGCGCGTTCACCGGCCGCGTCGGCCTCAACTACATCCTGGCGCCGGGCCTCGTGCCCTACGCGAGCTACGCCACGACCTTCACGCCGCAGGTCGGCGCCGACGTGACCGGGCGCCCCTTCAAGTCGGCGACCGGCGACCAGATCGAAGCCGGCGTGAAAGTTGCGGTGCCGGGCACCAACATCACCGCCGGCTTCGCGGGCTTCGACATCCGCCAGTCGAGCCTGCTGCGGCAGGATCCGGCGAGCCCCGCGAACCAAGTCGCGACGGGCTCGGTCAGCTCTCGGGGCTTCGAGGCGGAGATGATCGCCAATTTCGGGCCGGGCACCAACCTGACCCTCGCCTACACCCATCTCGACTTCCGCTTCGTGCGGCAGACCTCGCTGGTGACCGGCGGGCCGATCGACGGCAATGCGCTCTCCGGCCTGCCCGGCGACAGCTTCAAGGCCTTCGCGACCTACCTGTTCCCGACCTCGTCCTGGCTGAGCGGCCTGACGGTGGGCGGCGGCATCCGCTTCGCGGCCAACAGCTTCGCCGACGACGAGAACACGGTGCGCAACCCGACCGTGACCCTGTTCGACGCGATGATCGCCTACGACCTCGCCGTCCTCGATCCGCGCTACAAGGGTTTCCGCGCGCAGATCAACGCCTTCAACATTTTCGACCGGGACTACACCAACTGCCAGGCGGGCTTCTGCTACCGCGGCGCGCCGGCCACGGTGATCGGCAGCCTGACCTACCGCTGGTAGGGGGCATCGGAGGGGCCGCTCTCGCAGACGGCCCCTCCTGCATCGCCTCCGATGGCGCCTCAGCGCTTGGCTGCCTCCCGCTGGATGGGCACGGCGCGGGGCGCCGGCCCCGCGGTCCCCGCCGCCTTCCGCTTGCGGCGGCGGACCAGCATGTTGAGCACCTCGACGCCGGCCGAGAAGGCCATCGCCGTGTAGATGTAGCCCTTGGGCACGTGGGCGCCGAAGCCCTCGGCGATCAGCGTCATGCCGATCATGATCAGGAAGCCGAGCGCCAGCATCACCACGGTCGGGTTCGCCGCGATGAAGCGCGAGAGCGGCTCGGCGGCGAGCAGCATCACGGTGACGGCGGTCACGACCGCGATGACCATGACGGGGATGTGCTCGGTCATGCCGACGGCGGTGATGATGCTGTCGATGGAGAACACGAGGTCGAGGACGAGGATCTGCCCGATCGCCGCGGCGAAGCCGAGGGTGGCCCGGCCCGCTCCCTTCTCCTCGGGGGTAGGGTCGACGCTCTCGTGAATCTCCTTCGTCGCCTTCCAGAGCAGGAACAGGCCGCCGGCGATGAGGATCATGTCCCGCCAGGAGAAGCCCTTGCCGAGCACCTCGAAGACCGGCTCCGTCAGCCGCACGATGATCGCGACGGTTCCCAGCAGCGCCAGGCGCATGATGAGCGCGAGGCCGATGCCGATGCGGCGCGCCCGGGTCTGATGCTCGGGCGGCAGCTTGTTGGTGATGATCGAGATGAAGATCAGGTTGTCGATGCCGAGCACCACCTCCATCACCACGAGGGTGGCGAGCGCCACCCAGACGCTCGGATTGACGGCGAGTTCGAGAAGGTAGTCCACGGGTTGCGACCTCGTCGCTAGGAGGAAACGGAGACGGTGCCGGCCTCGGTACGCGACCGCGCGTCGCCGATCGGATGATGGGGCGGGTGTTTCCCGTGAAACATCTCCGCGCCCTAGAGGGGGTGAGGCGAGGGCACGCCCGGACGCTGCGAGCGTGGCGGAGCGACGATGCGCACCGCCTTCGGCATCACCTTGAAATGGGCGGGCGTCGAGGTGGTCAGCTCGCCGTCGGTGTTGACCGGGCGCGGGCGCTTGGTGCGCAGCACGATCTCGGTGGTGGAGAAGGCGCGCACGTCCTCGGAGCGGCCGTGCGTGCCGCGCCGGAGCGCCGGGAGCAGCGCGATGAGGCGCCACCAGTGGGCGACCTCGAGGCTGTAGAAATCGAGCTTGCCGTCGTCGACCGTGGCGTCGGCCTCCACGGTCATGCCGCCGCCGTAGTGGCGGCCGTTGCCGACCGAGACCTGGATCGTCGTCACCTTCTCCACCGTGCCGTCATGCTCGATGGTGACGGTGAAGGGGCGGACGCGGCGCAGCACACGGATCGCGGCGATGCCGTAGCCCAGCGTCCCCCACTTCTTCTTGGATTCCGCGGTGAGGTCTCCGGCGAGCTCGGCGGAGAAGCCGACGCTGGCGACGTTGAAGTAGTAATGTCCGTTCACCCAGCCCAGATCGACGGGCCGCGCCTCCTCGGAAGCCGCCAGCCGGGCGGCGGCCACGGGGTCGAGGGGGATGCCGAGGGAGCGGGCGAGGTCGTTTGCGGTGCCGAGCGGCAGGATGGCCAGCGGCAGCCCCGTCGCGACGAGCGCCGGGGCGGCGGCGTTCATGGTGCCGTCGCCGCCGCCGAGGATCACGAGCTCGGCGCGCCCCGCCTCCGCGGCGATCGCCTCGGCGCAGGGCGTGTCCGGGGCCGGCTCGACGAGGTCGAGGCCGCCCTCCGTCAGGGCCGCGCGGAGGGCGTCAGGGGGCGTCCCGCCGTTGCGCGCCTTCGGGTTGACGATGAGGAGCGCCCGTCGGCGCGCGCTGCCGGCGCTCATCGGGTCACGCAAGCGAGATCGAGCACGGTGTCATCCACGCCGGACGGGCCTTCCGGTGCGCGCGCCGCGTCAGCGCCGGGAACGGAAAACGTCCGACATCGCGGTCGACGCCTCGACCGCCAGAGGGGCCCGGACAGGCCGGGTCCGGAGTCGAACCCTGGCCGTGGGACAAGTGGGGGGCATGCCGCCGATCTCAAGCCCGACCTCGGGCGAAAACGGATCGAGGCGCCGCCCTGAGGATAGCGAGGGCAATAATGAGGGCATGGGGGACGGATCGGTCTCGCCGCCGGACCGCGGCCGTGCCGGCCTTGCCCGCCCGAGGCCCGCCGTGGCATGCCGGATTCCGGCGTGAGGCGTCGTCAGTCCGTTTGTGCCCGAGGGGAACCCTCGGGCCGGGCGGGGGCGTTGTCAGCCGTCTCGCGGACCGGCCGAGATGCCCCGGCCGGCCCGCCCTTCGCCCCGTCGGATGCCGAGCGGCTTTCGGCGCGGCGGACATCCTGGGCAGCGATCCGGTGGTCCCGTTGCGCGCCTCGCTTCCCCTCGCAATCGTCCTCATGATGTCGTCCGCCGCCTTCGCCCAGCCGGCGCCGGGCTGGGTCGACCCGCCGGCGAAATCCGCCAGGCCCGATCTCAAGCCCGAGACGAAGGCCGCGCCGGAGCCCGCTCCCCAGGCCGCCGCTCCGGCGCCGGAGGAGGAGGCCGCCGAGCCGCAGGTGCGCTCGCGCCCGACCCGCCGCGCCAGGACGGCGAGCCGTCCGTCCCGTCCCGCCCCTGAGGCCGCGGCGCAGCCGATGGCTTCGACGGCCCTTCCCGAGGGGCGCCTGGCCGAGAGCGGCGCCGCCGCGCAGGCCCTGGTGCTCGACTATCTGGAGAGCGTCTCGGCGCCCGGCGCGGTCATGCTCGGCACGGCGCCGCGCTACTACGCGCCCCAGGTGCGCTTCTACGGGCGCGTGACCGGCCTCCCGGCCCTCCTCGCCGAGAAGCGCCGCTTCGTGCAGCGCTGGCCGGAGCGCCGCTACCAGCCGCGGCCGGGGGCGACCCGCACCGCCTGCAGCGCCGCCCTCGGCCTCTGCCGCGTCGAGACCGTGATCGATTACCGCGCCGCCAATCCGGGCCGGGGCCTCGTCTCGCAGGGCGTGATGACGGCCGTGTTCGAGGTCGGCTTCCCGGGCGGGCGCCCGGTTATCGTATCCGAGACGGGTCGGGTCGTCGCCCGTGCGGGAGACGTCAGCTGAGCGAGGCGCAGAGGTCCGTCCCCGCGGTGCCGGAGACCGAGATCGAGCCCCGCCGCGAGCGGTTGCGGGGACTGATCGGCGCGGCCGTCGCGGCGCGCGGTCCTCAGCCCGTGGCACGGCGGACGCTCGAGCTTCTCGTCCGCTCGGGCGTGGCCCGGAGCGAGGCCGAGCCCGGCTACCGGATCGTCGACCGGGATGGAGCCGTGCGCACCCTGCCCGAGGCGGAGGGCGGGCCCGAGCGGCCGATGACCCTCGACGACCTCGTCGCCGAGCTGGCGGCGCGTCATCCGGCCCTGTTCCTGCCGCGGGTGGAAGCGCCCGCCGAGAACACGGCGCCGGCCGCGCCGGAGGCGCCGCCGCGGGGCGCCGAACTGCGCCGGGTCGCCGCCCGGTTCTTCGGGAGAAGGCCGGCACAGGACGCGGCGGCCTCCCCGGCCAAGCCCGGCGATGCGCCATCGGGTCCGGCGGCCGCTCCCGCCGCGAGCCCTCCGCCGCGCCCCGAACCCGCACTGGCTGAGACGGCCCCGGCCGCGCCCCCGATCCCCGAGCGGGCTGCGGAGCGCGCCGTGCCGGAGCGGCAGGCCGCGGGCCGGGCCGTCACCGCCCCGTTGAGCCTCCGCCTGGCCGAAGGTGCCCAGCGGGCCGCCCGCAAGACCGCGCGGCAGGCCGGCGAGGGCGCCGCCGCGCTTCGCGGCCTGGGATCGGGCGCGAGCCCTCGCACGCTTCTCGCGGCCTGCGGCGTCGGAGCCCTCGCCCTGGTCGGCGTGCTCGTCCTCGCCCTCCCGCAGCGGCCCGCGACGCAGGCGCCCGCTCCCGTCCCGGAAACGCCGAAGCCGGTCGCCGAGGCGACCCGCAACCCGCCTCCGGCCGGCGCCGAGCCTGCGCCACCGTCGACGGCGATCGTGCCGAGCCCACCTCCCGCGCCGATAGAGGAGAAGCCGCCGGCTCCCCCCGCTCCCGCGCCGGTTCCGGTGACGCCGCCCCCCGAGGACGTCGATCCGCCGCCGCCCGTCCCCGGCGACATCGTCGGCAGGCCGGAGGTGGTCGACACCGCGACGCTGCGCATCGGCGGCAAGCTCGTGCGCCTGTTCGGCGTCGAGTGGGTGCGCGGCGGCCAGGCGGCCGACCTCACCCGCTACCTCGCAGGCCGTTCCGTGAGCTGCCGTCGGGCACCGGGCAGCGAGACCTATCTCTGCGAGGTCGAGGGCCGCGACCTCTCCGAGGTGGTGCTGTTCAACGGCGGCGGCCGCGCCTCCTCCGAGGCGAGCCCGGAGCTGGTGGCCGCCGAGGACCACGCCCGCAGCGAGCGCCTCGGCGTCTGGAAGCGCTGAGCCGCAGCCTCCGGCATCAGCCGAAGGCGCCGACCTCGTGCTGGATCATCCCCGAGATCTCCCGCACCTGCGCGAACATCCGCCGGATCGGCTCGAACAGTCCCGTGTGCTCGGCCTCGTAGGTGCCGACGTCCCGCGGGCCCGCCGGCTCGCCGAAGTTGAGCCCCAGCGTCGGGTCGGGCGTCACCGGGAAGATGTCCTCGAGGAGCTGCAGGCAGCCCTCGATGTCGAGGCGCAGGAAGCGCTCGATCAGCGCCTCGCGGGTGATGCCCGATTGCGGCCGGAAGCCGGGGATGTGGACGGCCAGGAACCAGATCCGGTGGATCAGGGCGAGGCGGATGGCGTGGAGCAGCGTCAGCCGCGCCGACATCTTGCCGAGGTCGGGGGCGGCGGTGTGCAGGCTGAGCCAGTCCATGGTGAGCCGGCTGAACAGGCGCCGGAGCGAAGGCGCGAGGTTCAGCCGGTCGAGGGCGGCGGCGATCACCACGAGCTCGTCGCGCCGCGCGTCCCGCTGGGTGCGCCGCGCCCGGTCGAGCCACATCGCCGGATCGAGGCTGTCGATATAGGCGCGCAGCACGTCGAGATCGGCGACGCTCGCCGCGTGCTGCACGAGGCGGAAGGCGCGGGAGAAACGGGCCGAGTCCCGGCGCATCTCGCGGAACAGGTCCGGCGCCCGGCCGGCGGCCCGCCCGAGCCCGTGGAGCGAGTTCGCGAGGTAGCCGAGCTGGTGGAGGATGGCGTTGTTGGGGATCGCCCGCATCTGGCGCGGGTGGGTGATCATCGCCGGGCCGCCGGCATCGGTCTGGCGGGCGACGGGGCGCGAGCCGGTGCGGTCGATCAGGCTCGGGCCGAAGGTGCCGAGCAGCGCCGCGTAGCCGGGATCGTCGACGAGCGCCTGCATGTCCTGGCGCACGATCGTGAAGAACTCGGTGGCGAAGTCCGCCTCCCGGTAGATCGGGTCGTGGGCCTCGTCGGTTCCGGCCTCGTTCGAGAGGGCGTAGTCGGGGAAGGCGTCCTCCTCGGCCAGCTCGAAGGCGTAGACGTGCTCGGCAATGCGGGCGACCGCCGCCTCGGCGAGCGCCTGCGTGCCGAACAGGAGATAGCCGTCGGTGCCCTGGAAGCTCGATTCGAGGCGCACGCGGATGCCGGCCGCCCGCGCCCGCCCCCGCGCGTCCTCTGGGGCGAGGTAGGCCAGGCGGTCATGGAGCGAGGTCGGGTGCGCGCCCCGGCCGATCGATTCGCCGTGGGTGTCGAAGATCGCCAGCTCGACCTCGGAGAGGCCGTTCTGCACGAGAAGCTCGGTGAGGCGCAGCCGCAGCCGCTCGATCCAGAAGGTCGCGGCGAGCTGGCCGACGTAGCGGCCGGAATCCGAGTAGCCGAACTGCACGGTGAGCCGGCCGATCCGCTTCAGGTAGGCCCGCCAGTGAGGGTTGCGGAGCGCGTCGTCGAGGACGCGGATGCCCTGCTCCAGGGCGGAGGCGGTCTCGAAGAGCGGCGTGATCTCGATGCGGTCGGCGATGCCGTAGTGGCGGGCGAGCCAGAGGGCGGCGAGCAGGGTGTAGCCGGTCTCGGTCTCGGCGATGAGGAAGCGCACCGGGTGGGTGCCGTCGACGTGCTTGAGGATCTGGGTGATCGTCATCATCAGCCGGGCGGCCGAGGCGCGCTCGGCGGCCAGCGACCCGAAATCGACGGCGACCTCCTCGACGTCGTTGAGGAGCGCGTGGATGGTGGCGAGGTGCGAGCGGCGCTGGCCGGCGTCGGTCGGCTCGCCCTCGACGTCGATGACCCGGCGCACGGCGTTGTGGATCTGCGTGGCGTTGAGCCGGAAATGCGGCAGGGCGTTCGAGAGGCCGTGGGTGGCCACTCCCGCCCGCAGCACGGCGATGGCGCGCTTGTCCGCCTCGCTCTCAGCAGCGGTCAGCGCTGCGGCGAGGCCCGCGAGCAGCGCCCCGGCATCGGTCTGGGCGCGCTCGCGCTCGATGATGAGGGCGAGCGCGAAGCGGTGTACCGCTTCCAGAGACGGCTTGTCGCCGAGGCGCGGGGCCACGGCGAGCTGGCGGTTGACCGCGGCCAGCGCGTTCCCGGCGAGCCCTCGCACGACGCCCGTGGCGGGGATGTCGGGGAGCTGGCGCAGCACCCGGTCGAACTGCATCCGCTTCGATTCGAGCCGGTAGCGCAGGGTGTCCCACCAGCCGATGTCGGTGCGCCCGTCCGTGTCGCAGCCGACCCATGAGGCGATGGCGAAGGGGCGGGGCACGAGCTCGCCCCAGCGGTCCGGCCAGCGGGCACGGGCGGCGTCGAGGAGGGCGCCGTTGAAGGCGTCGAGGGCCTCGCGGCCGTTGTTGGCGGCGATGCAGGCCTGGTCGAACTCGTCGTCGAGGCGGATGTTCGCGTCGGGGCGCGTCGAGAGCCGGGCGGCCTCGCGGATGGCGGGCGCGCGCTCGGCCTCGCTGCCGCCGGAGGCCGCCTGCGCCAGGCGGCTCGCCACGGCGCGGGGCATGCCGAAGGTCGGATGGGCCGTGAACACCACCGCGAAGGCGGTGCGGGAGACGAGGTCGGCAAGCGATTCGAAGTCGCCGGACTTGCGCGGCACGCCGTCGACGAGGCGACCGGGGAGGGCGCGCACGTCCTCGCCCTCGTCGAGGCCGACATAGGCCCGCAGCCGCTCCGCCCGCTCGGCGAGCGCCCGCGCCCGCAGGCGCACGAAAAGGGCGTCGAGGTCGTCGGCGCCGATGCCGCCGCGATCGAGCTGCTTGGTGATCGCCAGGGTGACGGCGAGGACGGGGTTGCGGAACGGGTCCTCGCTCGACTGCTCCCGCGAGCTCTCGACGAGGCCGATGAGGCTGCGCTCCAGCGAGGCGACGGCATCCGTGCCGTCGAGTGCCGCGGCCTCCGGGCGGCGCGGCTCGGCCGGGCGGGAAGCCGGCAGGAGGCCCTCGCGGGGCGCGCTGGTCTCGTCCATGGGCGGGGTCCGGGTTCGAGAGGCGTTGGTCGACAGCCGACCAAAACGGGCGTCGCGCGACGGTGTCGCGTTCCTGGCTCTCGGACGCAAGGTCCGTTCCGGGCTTCTCCCGGCCGGTGCCGCTTGCGACGGGTGCAAGCGGGCGCCGCATCCTGTATCGGTCGGCGCGATGGAGATCGTGCTGATCCTGGCCGCGTTCGCGGCGATCGTCGTGGCGGGGGCGACGGTCGCGGCCATGGCCGCGCGCGGCCGCCGGCCGCCGATGCGGCTCGCCAACGACCTCGACGAGGGCGACGAGGCGCTGCTGCTCGGCGATGTCGGGCGGCCCCCGAGCCCCATCGACCGCTCCGCGGAGACCGCGCCGTCGCTGCGGGACGAGGCGGATCACGGGTTTCGCGGCGGGCAGGCCGGCATGACCATCGACCTGGAGGCGCAGCCTGCTCCCGATGCCGGGAGGCCGCGGGGCGCATGAGCCTGCCCCTGCGAGGCCATCGCGCCCCCCTGCCCGTCCTCGCTCTGACGGCGTTCCTCGCGGCGACGGGGAGCGCGATGGCGCAGGATGCCGGAACGGGCGCGCCCGCGGAGGAGGTGCCGGAGCTGCGCCTGAACACGCGGCCCGCGCCGCGCCCGAAGCCCCCTGCCCGGAAGCAGGCGCCGGCCGCGCAGGGCCCATCCTCCCAGGAGACCCCGGCGGCGGCGGAGACCGCACCGGCCGAGCCCGGCGAGGCGAAGCCGCCGGCCCGCAAGCCGAAGCCTGCCCCGAAGCCGGCCGCGAAGGCCGCGCCCGCACCGGCGCCCTCTCCCGGGCCCTCGGAGCCGGCCTCCGCACCGCCCGCGCCGACGCCGGCCGCCGTCTCGGCGCCCCCGCCCGCCGAGCCCCCCTCGGCCTGCGGCGCGCAGGCGGCGCTCTACGAGGGCGCCAAGAACTTCTCCGCCCACGTTACCCGGCTGGGCAGGATCGAGGTCGAGAACCCGCTGCGTCCCCTCACCCCGGACGTGACCCGCGTCCTCCAGGTCACGATCGGCGGCAAGTCCGCCACCGCCTTCGGGCCGGAGTTCGACGCCCTGCGCCGGGGACCGGCGCCGTCCGCCCTCGAGGCGCAGCTCGGCGGCTCCGTGCGCTGGGAGGCCGCGCTGCCTCTGCTGCCCCCGACACTAACCATTGTCTCGGAGGCCGGCGAGACGCTCGCCCGCCTGAGCTTCCGCGCCTGCACCGAGGCGCCCGCCGTGAAGGCGCCCCCGCCCGAGGCGGCCCGCAAGCCTGCCGCCCGGTCCGCCGGCAAGGGAGACGCGTCGAGGGGAGACGCATCGAAGGGGGATGTGCCGAAGGCCGAGGGATCGCGGAGCGAGCCCCGCAAGGCCGCCGCCCCGAAGGTGCCGCCGGGCTTCAGGCTTCCGCAAGGGGCCGTCGCCGAGTAGCCGGGCCAGCAGCCGAGAGGAGGACCCCATGCGAGAGGACCCCATGGCGATGTCGGGAACCGGTGGCGGCCCGAGCGCGGCCGAGGTGATCGCGCGGCTCGGCCTGCAGCCCCATCCGGAGGGTGGGCACTACCGCGAGACCTTCCGCGATCCGCGCGAGGTCGAGGGCCGCTCGGTCGGCAGCGCGATCTACTACCTGCTCGACGTCGGCGAGACCTCCCATTGGCACCGGGTCGACGCGGCCGAGATCTGGCATTGGCACGCCGGGGCGCCGCTGGTGCTCACGGTGAGCCCGAACGGGCACGACGCCTCCGCGCACCATCTCGGGCCCGATCTCGCCCGCGGCCAGCGGCCCCAGCTCGTGGTGCCCGCCGGACACTGGCAGACGGCGACGAGCCTCGGGGCCTGGACCCTCGTCGGCTGCACCGTCTCGCCGGCCTTCCGCTTCGAGGGCTTCGAGATGGCCCCGCCGGACTGGCGCCCGACCCCGCGCTAGAGGCGCGCCCGGAGGCCGCTCAGCGCTCGCTGTCGAGGTGGCTCATCTGAGCCGCCGCGTAGCGCTCGCCGGAGGCTGCGCCCTTCGGCACCGCCGCCTCGATCGTCGCGAGGTCGTCGGGCGTCAGCGACACGTCGAGGGCGCCGAGCGCCTCGGACAGGCGCTCCCGGGTGCGGGCGCCGATCACGGGCACGATGTCCCGCCCCTGCGCGGCCACCCAGGCGATGGCGAGCTGGACGACGCTCACGCCCCTGGCCTGCGCCACCCCGCGCAGCGTCTCGACGAGGGCGAGGTTGGCGTCGATGTTCCCCTCCTGGAAGCGCGGGCTCGCCGCGCGAAAGTCGCCGCCCTCCGTCCCGCGCGCCTTCGACCAGTGCCCGCTGATGAGCCCGCGGGAGAGGACCCCGTAGGCGGTCACCGCGATGCCGAGTTCGCGGCAGGTCTCGAGGATCGGCCCCTCAAGACCGCGGGAGATCAGCGAGTACTCGATCTGGAGGTCGGCGATCGGGTGGACGGCGGCGGCCCGGCGGATCGTCTCGGCGCCGACCTCGGAGAGGCCGATATGGCGCACGTAGCCGGCGGCCACGAGGTCGGCGCAGGCGCCGATCGTCTCCTCGATCGGCACGTTCGGGTCGAGGCGGGCTGGCCGGTAGATATCGATATGGTCGGTACCGAGCCGCTGGAGCGAGTAGGCGGCCGAGGTCTTCACCGCCGAAGGCCGGCCGTCGAAGCCGATCCAGGCGCCGTCCGGGGCCCGCTGCGCCCCGAACTTGACGCTGAGCCGCACCCGGTCGCGGCGCCCCTTCAGGCCCTCGGCGATCAGCAGCTCGTTGTGGCCCATGCCGTAGAAGTCGCCGGTGTCGAGGAGCGTGATGCCGGCCTCGATCGCCGCGTCGAGGGTCGCGAGGCTCTCCGCGCGGTCGGAGGGGCCGTACATGCCCGACATCCCCATGCATCCGAGGCCGAAGGCCGAGACCTGGGGGCCGGTGCGGCCGAGTTGCCTGTGCTCCATCGCGATTCTCCTGTGCCTTTCGATGGGCAGGCATATGCCGCCGGACGCGGCGTGCGATAAGCTGGTCTTTCACGCACGAGGCGTTCGGATTTCCGCACGATGCCCGATCCCGATCTCGGCGACCTCGACGCCTTCGTGGCGGTGGCCCGGGCCGGAAGCGTCCGGGGGGCGGCGCGCCTGAGGGGCGTCTCGCCCTCGAGCCTCAGCGAGGCCCTGCGCCGGCTCGAGACCCGGCTCGGGGTGCGCCTCCTCAACCGCACCACCCGCAGCCTGACGCCCACGGAGGCCGGCCGCCACCTCCTCGACCGGCTCGGGCCACTGGTCAGCGAGATCGCGCAGGCGGTCGACGCGGTGAACGGGTTTCGCGACAGCCCGCGCGGGACCCTGCGGATCAGCGCGCCGACCGTGGTGACGCGCCACATCCTGCCGGGGATCGCGATCCCCTTCCTCGCCGCGCATCCCGGCATCGTCCTCGAGGTCGAGGCCAACGACACCTTCATCGACGTGATCGCGGCGGGCTTCGATGCGGGCATCCGCTACGAGGAGCATCTCGCCCGCGACATGGTAGCGGTGCCGATCGGGCCGCGGGTGCAGCGCTTCGTGCTCGCCGCGAGCCCCGCCTACCTCGCCGGGCGCGGGGTGCCGGGCCATCCCCGCGACCTCCTCGGCCACGCCTGCATCCGCCACCGCTTCGCCAGCGGCGTCACGGCGCAGTGGGAGTTCGAGCGGGACGGCGAGACGATCCGGCTGGCGCCGACGGGGCCGCTGGTCGCGGGCTCGCCCGATCTCCAGGTGGCGGCGGCGGTCGCCGGGCTCGGCCTGGTGCGCAGCTTCGAGGAGTATCTGAGGGAGGCGCTCGCGGCCGGCGGCCTCGTGCCGGTCCTGGAGGCGTGGGCCCAGAGCTTCTCAGGGCCGTTCCTGTACTATCCGAGCCGGCGCCACACCCCGGCGCCGCTGCGGGCCTTCATCGACTTCGTGAAGGCCCGCAGCTGAGGGCGCTCAGGTGAAGTACTGGCCGCCGTTGATGGTCAGGGTCGAGCCGGTGACGAAGCCCGAATCCTCCGCCGCGAGGTACTCGACGGCGCGGGCGATCTCCTCGGCCTCGCCGAGGCGGCCGGTGGGGATCGTCGAGATGATCTTGTTGCGGATGTCCTCGGGCACCGCCATCACCATCTCGGTGGCGATGTAGCCCGGCGCCACCACGTTGACGGTGATGCCCTTCGAGGCGCTCTCCTGCGCCAGCGCCTTGGCGAAGCCGACGACGCCGGCCTTGGCCGCGGAGTAGTTGGTCTGCCCCGCCTGGCCCTTCTGGCCGTTGATCGACGAGATCAGGATGATGCGGCCGAAGCCGCGCTCGCGCATGCCCTCGATGACCGGGCGCGTCACCGTGAAGGCCGAGTCGAGGTTGGTGCGGATCACCGCCTGCCACTTCTCGAAGCTCATCTTGTGGAAGGCGCCGTCGCGGGTGATGCCGGCGTTGTTCACGAGGATGTCGACGGGGCCGAGCTCGGCCTCGATCGCCTTGATGCCGGCCTCGCAGCTCGCGTAGTCGCCGACGTCGAACTTGAAGACCGGGATGCCGGTCTCGGTCTTGAAGGCGTTGGCCGCCTCGTCGTTGCCGCCGTAGTTGGCGGCCACCTTGTAGCCCTTGGCCTTGAGGCCCTTGGAGATCGCGGCGCCGATGCCGCGCGTCCCGCCCGTGACCAGGGCGACGCGTTGCTGAGACATGGGTTTCCTCCGGTGTTCTTCGAGAACGGTTCTCGGGGGGCGAGCCGGATGCCCGTCGGGCTCCGGCCTCGTCCCCTCATTGCCGCGCACGGATGGCGTCCGCACGCGAAATCGCTTGGCCCCCGACTCAAGTCGAATTTGGCCGAGGGGCGGGGAGGTCCGCGCTCAGACGCGCTCGACGCACATGGCGACGCCCATGCCGCCGCCGATGCAGAGGGTCGCGAGACCCTTCTTGCCGTCGCGGCGCTTCAGCTCGTGGAGCAGCGTGACGAGGACGCGGGCGCCCGACGCCCCGATCGGGTGGCCGATGGCGATGGCGCCGCCGTTGACGTTCACCTTGTCGTCGTCCCAGCCCATGTCCTTGTTCACGGCGAGCGCCTGGGCGGCGAAGGCCTCGTTGGCCTCGATCAGGTCGAGGTCGGAGGGCTTCCAGCCGGCCTTGTCGAGAGCCTTGCGGGAGGCCGGGATCGGGCCGGTGCCCATCACCTTCGGGTCGACGCCGGCGGTGGCCCAGGAGACGATCTTCGCGAGCGGCTTGATGCCCCGGCGCTCGGCCTCGGAGGCCGACATCAGCACGATCGCCGCGGCGCCGTCGTTGAGGCCCGACGCGTTGCCCGCGGTCACGGTGCCGTCCTTCGAGAAGGCGGGCTTCAGCTTGGCCATCGCCTCCGCCGTGGCGCCGTCGCGGATGTACTCGTCGGTGTCGACGATGGTGTCGCCCTTCCGGCCCGGCACGGTGACGGGCACGATCTCCTCCTTGAAGCGGCCCTCCTTACGGGCGGCCTCGGCCTTGTTCTGGGAGCGGGCGGCGAAGGCGTCCTGCTGCTCGCGGGTGAGCTGGAAGGCCTGGGCCACGTTCTCGGCGGTGGTGCCCATGTGGTAGCCGTTGAAGGCGTCCCAGAGACCGTCCTTGATCATGGTGTCGACGAGCTTCACGTCGCCCATCTTCTGGCCGCCGCGCAGGTACTGGGCGTGGGGAGAGAGCGACATCGACTCCTGGCCGCCGGCCACGATCACCTTGGCGTCGCCGTTCTGGATCTGCTGCATGCCGACCGCGACGGTGCGCAGCCCCGAGCCGCAGACCTGGTTGAGGCCCCAGGCGGTGGCCTTCTCGGGGATGCCGGCGCCGATGGCGGCCTGGCGGGCCGGGTTCTGGCCGGCGCCCGCGGTGAGCACCTGACCGAAGATCACCTCGTCCACATCGTCTGGAGAGACGCCGGCGCGCTCCAGCGCCGCCTTGATCGCCACCTTGCCGAGCTCGTGGGCGGGCGTGCTGGCGAAGGCACCTCCGAACGAGCCGACGGCCGTGCGCGCCGCGCCGACGATCACGATGTCCTCCTGACCCGACACCTGAGCTGACATGAGACGTTCTCCTCTCGCGGCGGGCGCAGTTTCTTCCGCGCACTCTACTGCCGTCCGGGCGATGAAAGCGCTGCCTGGGCCCAAGTCAAGGAGTGTCGCCGCCCCGCCGGTGACGGAAAGCGTTTTGCGACGCAACGGATTGGCACTATTCTGCGTGGATGGGCGGTGCCGCAGTGTTTTCGCGGCGCTGCGAAAGCTCTAACATTCCGGTCCGGGGCTTTCCGCGCGAGACGGTTCCCGAGGGACGACGCCCGACATGACCGCACTGCGAGAGGCCCCGAAGATGGCGGACAACAAGGCCCAGCAGACGGTCATCAAGAAGTACGCCAACCGGCGCCTCTATCACACCGGCACCTCGACCTACGTGACGCTGGAGGACCTCGCGACCATGGTCCAGGGCGGCGAGGACTTCGTCGTCTACGATGCGCGCTCGGGCGACGACATCACCCGCTCGGTGCTCGCGCAGATCATCTTCGAGCAGGAGAACAAGGCCGGTGAGGACAACCTCCTGCCCGTCGCCTTCCTGCGCCAGCTCATCCGCTTCTACGGCGACTCGATGCGCACCATGGTGCCGAGCTTCCTCGAGTTCTCGGTGGCGAACTTCGCCCGCGATCAGGACGGCCTGCGCGAGAAGCTCTCGCAGAGCTTCGGGCCGCAGGCGTTCCAGCACGCCATCGAGCAGCAGGTGCGGGCCAACATGAGCTTCTTCGGCGACGCCATGAAGATGTTCACGGCCTTCCCCGGCGGCGTCGCGCCCGGCGCGTCCCAGCCCGCCGCGGCCCCGGCCCCGGGCAGCGACCTCGACGATCTCAAGCGCCAGATGGCCGAGATGCAGCAGCGCCTGGAGGCGCTGGCGCGCAAGTAGGCCGCGGGAATCCGCGCCGCCCGCCGCGCACGTCACACAAAGGTTGACGAACCCTTAACGCCGGCCCCACGTTTGCGCCTCGCACCGCATGAGGCGGTCGGGCATGGGGCCGATGGAGCGATCCGGCACGGAATCGGTGGAAGAGAGCGGGCGGGCGTCCTCGAACGGGACCCGCGCGCTGACCCTCGTCGCCGGCGGCGCACGGCAGGAAGCCCCCGCGCCGGCCCCGCGGGCGCGGCCGATGGCCGGCTTCGTCACGCAGCTGATGGTGGGGCGGGACCCGACGCTCCAGACCTCGCGGCCCGCGCGCACGCGCTCGGCCGCTGCGCTCTACGCGCAGGCCGCCAAGCTTCTCGCCTGATCCGAAGGTAAAGGGGTCCGGGCTGCCGCGCCATCATCGGGCGCGAACCCGCCGATCCGGCCGAAGGGGACGCGCCCCGCCCGAATCGGACGATCGGAGCGCTGCCCGAAAGGCTTACGCCTCGGCGGACTTCACCTTGAGGACCTGACGGCCCCGGTACATGCCGGTCTTGAGGTCGATGTGGTGGGGGCGGCGCAGCTCGCCGGAGTCCTTGTCCTCCACGTAGGTCGGCGCCTTGAGGGCGTCGGCCGATCGGCGCATGCCGCGGCGGGAGGGAGAGGTCTTTCGCTTCGGAACGGCCATGGCGGGATCCTGTAGGTGCGGGACGGCAAAAGGGCGCCGGGCGGACCCCGCCTCCTCGGAGGGGACGCCTCGGCACCGCTTGCGGACCGGATTCGAGGCGGCGCTTATAGCGGCGGCGGGGGCGTCTGGCTAGAGCGTCGGGAAAGCGGGGACGTCTCGGGTCTCGGTGGTTCGGGCCGTCTCAGTAGACCTGCCAGTATTTCGGGGCCCGCTTGGAACGTGGCGGCTTCGCCGGGCCTGTCGCGATGTCCATGTCGCCCATGCGGCGAAGCTCCTGCCGCGCCAAGGACTCCACCCGGTCCCCGTCCCCCTCGACGGCGATCCAGATCGACCAGCCGGTGCGATCCGTCTCGTTGTCGCGAACCGTCAGGCACACCCGTGCGCGCGGGCGCCCGTCCGCGTGGAAGGTTCGCTCGACGGCGCTGGTGATCACTTCGTGCGGCGCGGCGCGACCCATCTGTCCGACCCTCCGGCACCATCGAGAGTGCCGATCCTTCAATTTGGAATCTGGTATACCAGAAGCTGAGCCGAACTTCATCCGAAATGCGCCCGGCGCCCGTGCCCTTCTCCGACGGCTCGACGAGGGGCACCCGATGAAAGCACGTCCGCGACCCAAGCTTTCATCCGCCTGAGCGAAGCATTAAGCCGCGGTTCAAGTGGCGAGACCCAGTCTGCCTCCGTCGGCCCCGCTGCATTCGCGGGGTCCTCGGGAGACGACAGCCCATGACGACTCGCAAGCCCTGGCTCCGCACCCTCGCGGTTCTCGCCTGCCTCGCCGCCGCGCCGGCCCTGGCGCAGACGCCGAGCCCCTCCGCCCCGACCAAGCCCGCGGCGCCCCCGCCGACCGCCCCCGCGAGCCCGAGCGCGCCCGTCGCCGGCTCCCCGAACGCCGCCAAGGGGACGCTCCTCGACATCAACAGCGCCAGCAAGGAGGAGCTCGACGCGCTCCCCGGCATCGGCGCCGCCCGCTCCGAGGCGATCATCAAGGGCCGCCCCTACAAGGGCAAGGACGACCTCCTGCACAAGAAGGTCATCCCGCAGAACGTCTATGACGGCATCAAGGACAAGATCATCGCCAAGCAGAAGTGATCCGATGATGCGGAGGCGGCCGGTCACCGGCCGTCTCCGCCGCTTGCCGCTGCGCTGGCGCGGGTGCTAGGCGCGGGGAGCCCTCACGAGTTCCCCCGACATGCCCGCACCCGCCATCCGCCTCCACAGGGGCGACCTGCCCGCCGACTACGCGCCGGGCCCCGCGATCGCCGTCGACACCGAGACGCTCGGCCTCAACCCCCTGCGCGACCGTCTCTGCGTCGTGCAGATCTCGCGAGGAGACGGCGAGGCCGACCTCGTGCAGATCCTGCCCGGCACCGAGGCGCCGAACCTGGTCCGCGTCCTTGCCGACCCGGATGTCCAGAAAATCTTCCACTTCGCCCGCTTCGACGTGGCGGTGCTGTTCCACCGCTTCGGGGTGATGACGGCCCCGGTCTACTGCACCAAGATCGCCTCGAAGCTCGCCCGCACCTACACCGACCGGCACGGGCTCAAGGACGTGGTCCGCGAGCTCGTCGGCGCCGATCTCTCGAAGCAGCAGCAATCCTCGGACTGGGGCGCCGAGACCCTGACCCAGGCGCAGCTCGACTACGCGGCCTCCGACGTGCTCCATCTCCACGCCGCCCGCGACCGGCTCGACGCCATGCTGGCGCGCGAAGGCCGGAGCGAGATCGCGCAGAGCTGCTTCGCGTTCCTGCCGACCCGCGCCCGGCTCGACCTCGGCGGCTGGGCCGAGACCGACATTTTCGCGCACTCCTGAGGGCGCGCTCAGGGAGCCGACCTGCGCACTGCGCCACGGCCGCATCGATGCGGCCGGTGGTTGAAGAATCCGAAACGCTCAGGCCATAACTTCGCCACCGGAGCCGGGCATTCCCGCGCTCCGGCATCGGCCCGTCAGGGGCCGGCCATCGGTTCCGGTCGTGCGGCGGGGGGCGCGGACCGGCTTCTCGGGAATGTCATGCAGGTGCTCGAGGCCGTCGAGACAGGGATGCCGACGGGCGTGGCCGACGCCCGCCGCCGGAAGGCCCACGCCCGCGCGCGCGGCCACAGCAGCCGTGTCCGGCGCCTGCGCCTGATCCTGCCGGTGCTCGCCGGCGGCGCCGTGCTGGCGCTTGCGGGCGCCCTGTTCAATCCCTTCCGCGCCAGCCTTCCGAACGTCGAGCTCGGGCCGGTCACCCTCTCCGGCACCAAGGTGCGCATGGAGAACCCGCGCCTCTCCGGCTTCAAGAAGGGCGAGCGCGGCTACGAGGTGACGGCGAACGCCGCCCTTCAGGACATGCGCAAGCCGAGCCTCGTCGAGCTCGAGACCATGCGCGGCCACATCGCCACCGACGAGAAGGGCGGCATCGCCCGCCTGGAGGCGGCCGGCGGCCTGTTCGACACGAGCCGCGAAGCCCTCGACCTGCACAAGGACATCCGCCTCTGGACCGACAAGGGCGAGGAGGCGCGGCTGAAATCGGCCTCGGTCGACTTCAAGGCCGGCACCATCCGCTCGCAGGAGAGCGTCACCGTCACGGTGCCGAGCGGCTCGGTCGTCGGCGACACCCTCGACGTGGTCGACAACGGCCGGGTGATCTCCTTCGTCGGAAACGTCCACGCGGTGTTCCACGGCGAGCCCAAGGGCACGCAGAAGGCGGCGCCCGAGAAGGTCGCGGAGACGCCCCGCGTCCTCACCTCCTCCGCCGAGCCGTCGGACGGTCGCCCGTGAGCCTGCGCCTGCCCCTCGCCCTCGCCGCCGCGCTCCTCTGCGCCGCCCCGGCGCTCGCCGAGAAGCCGGCCGCGCCGGCGGCCAAGAAGGACGCCGGCCTCGGCGCGTTCGGCGGCGGCGGCAAGGAGCCGATCAAGATCGACGCCGACCGCCTCGACGTGTTCGACCGCGAGAACAAGGCGGTGTTCGCCGGCAACGTCGTCGCCGTGCAGGGCGACAGCACCATCCGCTGCTCGACCATGACCGTGCACTACAAGCGCGGCAAGGAGGGCAAGGAGGCGGCCAAGGACCCCAAGCCCGAGACCGACACCGCAGGCGGCGCCGCCGCCATGGGCGAGAACGGTATCCAGAAGGTCGAGTGCGCCGGCCCCGTGACCGTCGTGCAGAAGGACCAGGTCGCCACCGGCGACAACGCCGTGTTCGACCAGGCGGCCAAGCGCATCGTGCTCACCGGCAACGTCGTGCTCAGCCAGTGCCAGAACGTCACCCGCGGCTCGCGCCTCGTCTACGACATGACCACCGGCCGGGCGAACATGGATCCGGTGGCGGGCGGGCGCGTCTCGGCCCTGTTCGTGCCCGGCGAGAAGGGCGACAAGCCCGGTGCCGGCAAGGGCTGCCCGCCGCCGCCGACCGCGGCCAAGAAGGACACCAAGCCCGCCGAGAAGCCCGGAGAGGGCGCCGCCGCCCGGGCGCAGGCGAACTAGGTTGACCGCTGCCGTGCCGATCTCTCGCCGGTCCGGCGCGCCGGACGGCTCCGCCCCCCTGTCGCGCTCTCCGAAGCCCTCGCTTCTCGCCCGGCTGTTCCGGCGGCCCGCCCCCGCGCCGGCCGATCCCGAGCCTGCGGAGGGCGGCCCCGGCATCCTCAGCGTGCGCGGCCTGCGCAAGAGCTACGGGGCCCGCACCGTGGTGCACGAGGCGGGGCTGACGGTCCGCAACGGCGAGGCGGTGGGGCTCCTCGGGCCGAACGGGGCCGGCAAGACCACGATCTTCTACATGATCACCGGTCTCGTGCCGGCCGACCAGGGCTCGATCACCCTCGACGGGCTGCCGATCACGCAGCTGCCGATGTACCAGCGGGCCCGCCTCGGCATCGGCTACCTGCCGCAGGAGGCCTCGATCTTCCGGGGCCTCTCCGTGGAGGACAACATCCGGGCGGTGCTGGAGGTGGTCGAGCCGGACCGCCGGGAGCGCGAGCGCAAGCTCGATGCGCTGCTCGAGGAGTTCGACATCGCGCGGCTTCGCAAGTCGCCCTCCATCGCGCTCTCCGGCGGCGAGCGGCGGCGCTGCGAGATCGCGCGGGCGCTCGCCTCGTCGCCCAGCTTCATGCTCCTTGACGAGCCCTTCGCCGGTATCGACCCGATCGCGGTCGGCGACATCCAGGATCTCGTCAAGCACCTGAAGCAGCGCGGCATCGGCGTGCTCATCACCGATCACAACGTGCGTGAGACGCTCGGCCTCATCGACCGCGCCTACATCGCGCATTCCGGCCGCATCCTCACCGAGGGCACGCCCGAGGAGATCGTCGCCGACCCGGAGGCCCGCCGGCTGTATCTCGGCGAGGATTTCAGGCTGTAGCGCGCGGCAGCCGCGCCAGAAGCGGCGCGCCCTGTAGGCCGGGGGCGTAGCGGGTGCGCTGGGTGCGCGGGTCGCGCTCCGTCACCGCGAGCAGCTCCTCGCCGGCAAGCGTCTCGACGGCGCGCAGCACCAGCGCGTGAGCGACGCCGAACACCCGGGCGAAGCTGCGGCTGTCCGCGGCGAGGCCGAGATGGAGCGCGGCGAGGAGGCCGGCCTCCAGGGGCGCCAAGCCTCCGTCGAGCGCCGCGACGAGCTCCGTCGTGGCGAGGAAGGTGTCCGCGTCGGCCGGCGGCGGCGCCCTCACGCGGCCCGGGCCGCAGCGGAGCGGGCGCGCACGCGCACCAGCACCGATTTCGAGGTCGGCGTGTCCGAGCCCTCCCCGAAGGAGGAGAGCGGCACCAGCACGTTGAGCTCGGGGTAGTAGCCGGCGAGGCTGCCGCGGGGCATGTCGAAGGGCACGAGGCGGAAATCCTCCGCGACGCGCTCGATGCCGTCCTCATGCGCGCAGACGAGGTCGACCCGCTCCCCCGCCCTAGCCTTCAGGGCGGCGAGGTCGTCCGGATGCGCGAAGACCACCCGGCGCTCGCCGTAGACGCCTCGGTAGCGGTCGTCGAGCCCGTAGACCGTGGTGTTGTACTGGTCGTGGGAGCGGAAGGTCTGGAGCACGAAGGTGTCCCCGCTCCGGCCCGCCCGCTGGTGCTCCGTCGCCTCGGGCAGGCTGTCCGCCGAGAAGGTCGCCCGGCCGGTCGCCGTCTCGAACACCCGCTCGGCGGCGAGGTTGCGCAGGCGGAAGCCCCGGGGGCGGCGGACGCGGGCGTTGAAGCCCGAGAACTCCGGAAACGTCCGCTCGATGAGGTCGCGGACCCGGTCGTAGTCGTCGGCGAGCCCCGCCCAGTCGACATGGGCCGAGCCGACCGTCGCCGCGGCCATGCCGCAGACGATGCCGATCTCGGAGCGCAGGTGGGGCGAGGCCGGCTTGTTGATGCCGCCCGAGCCGTGGACCATCCCCATCGAGTCCTCGACGGTGACGATCTGAAGCTTGCCCGCGCCGTTGCGGTCGATCTCGGTGCGCCCGAGGCAGGGCAGGATGTAGCCGACCTCGCCGGGCACGAGATGCGAGTGGTTGAGCTTCGTCGCGATGTGGACGGTGAGTCGGCATGAAGCCAGCGCCTTGGCGACGAGCGCCGTGTCCGGCGTGGCGCGGGCGAAGTTGCCGCCGAGGCCGATGAAGGCCCTCGCGGAGCCGTCGAGCATGGCGTTGATCGAGGCCAGCACGTTGTGCCCGTGGCGGCGAGGCGCTTTGATCCCGAAGACCCTCTCCAGGGCGTCGAGAAGGGCGGCCGGGGGCCGCTCGTTGATGCCGACCGTGCGGTCGCCCTGGACGTTCGAGTGGCCGCGCACGGGGCAGAGGCCGGTGCCGGGGCGCCCGATATGCCCGCGCAGGAACATCACGTTGGCGATCTCGCGCACGGTCGCCACCGAGTGGCGATGCTGCGTGACGCCCATCGCCCAGGTGGCGATGGCCTTGTCGGCGGCGAGATAGACCTCGGCGACCGTCTCGATCTCGGCCCGCGTCAGGCCGGACTGGTCGAGGATCGCCTCCCAGTCCGTCGCGTCGACGGCCGCGCGGTAGGCCTGGAAGCCGGCGGCGTGCTGGGCGAGGAAGGCCCGGTCGAGAAGCGAGCGCCGCCCTTCCGCCAGCGCGGCGTCGTCGCGGGCGAAGATCGCCTTGGCGATGCCCCGGAACGCGGCCATGTCGCCGCCGAGGCGCGGCTGCAGGTAGTGGCTCGCGATGGGCCGGCTCGCGCCCCGCAGCATCTCCACGGTGTTCTGCGGGTCGGCGAAGCGCTCCAGCCCGCGCTCGCGCACGGGGTTGAACACCACGACCTTCGCGCCCCGTTCGGCGGCGCGGCGCAGGTCCGCGAGCATCCGCGGATGGTTGGTGCCCGGGTTCTGGCCGACGACGAAGATCGCGTCCGCCTTCTCGAAATCCTCGAGCAGCACGGTGCCCTTGCCGACGCCGATCGCCGCCTGGAGGCCGATGCCGCTGGCCTCGTGGCACATGTTCGAGCAGTCGGGGAAGTTGTTGGTGCCGTAGTGGCGCGCGAAGAGCTGGTAGACGTAGGCCGCCTCGTTCGAGGCCCGGCCCGAGGTGTAGAACTCGGCCTGGTCCGGGTGGTCGAGGCCGCGCAGCACGGCGCCGATCTCGGCGAAGGCCTCCTCCCAGGGCACCGCGATGTAGCGGTCGAGGGCCCGATCGTAGCGCATCGGGTGGGTGAGGCGGCCCTCGCCTTCGAGCGCGTAGTCGGTCCAGCCGCGCAGTTCCGTCACCGTATGCTTCGCGAAGAAGCGCGGCGGCGTGCGCTTGTCGGTGGCCTCCCAGGAGACCGCCTTCACGCCGTTCTCGCAGAACTCGAAGGAGGAGCCGTGCTCCGGGTCGCCCCAGGCGCAGCCGGGGCAGTCGAACCCGTCCGGCTGGTTGGCGGAGAGCAGGGCGCGGGCGCCGGACAGGGGCGAGCGGCTACCGAGCAGGTGCTTGCCGCAACTCTTCAGCGCACCCCAGCCGCCGGCGGCAGAGGAGCGTTTCGGCTCAGACGTCTCGGAGGAGGCGGACCGACCCATGCTGCGAGGCTCCCGTCGCGATCCCGCGGTCGTCGCACCGCGTCCAGGACCTCGATAGCATCACGTCGGTGACGGAGAATGAGCGTGAGGGCCCGCTGGAGGCATGGCTGTCATGCATGACTCGGCGTATTTTGAGTTCATACAATGTGACCAGCGAATAGGTTGGAAATGGTCTACAGAGCGCTCGGCGTATCAGCGAGCGCTCACCTGCATCCCGAGCTCCCGCCGCCGCTCGATCGAGGAGGGGATGCGCAGGGATTCGCGGTACTTCGCGACCGTGCGCCGGGCGATGTCGACGCCCTCCTCCCGCAGGCGCTGGACCAGGGCGTCGTCGGAAAGGACCTCCTTGACGCTCTCGGCGTCGACGAGCTGCTTGATGCGGTGGCGCACGGCCTCGGAGGAATGGGCCGCCGCGCCCGCCGCGCCCGGGATCGCGGCGGTGAAGAAGTACTTCATCTCGAAGGTGCCGCGGCTGGTGCCGATGGCCTTGTTCGAGGTGACGCGCGAGACCGTCGACTCGTGCATGCCGATCGCCTCGGCGACGGTCTTCAGGTTGAGCGGGCGCAGGTGCGAGACGCCGTGCAGGAAGAACCCGTCCTGCTGGCGCACGATCTCGGTGGCGACCTTGAGGATGGTGCGGGCGCGCTGCTCCAGGCTGCGGGTCAGCCAGTTGGCGCTCTGCAGGCACTCGGAGAGGAAGCTCTTGTCGCCCTCGGCGACCGCGCTGCGAGAGACGCGGGCGTAGTAGCTCTGGTTGACGAGGACGCGCGGCAGCGTCTGGCCGTTCAGCTCCACCAGCCAGGAGCCGTCCGGGGCGGCGCGCACGAACACGTCCGGGATCAGCACCTCGACGGCGCCGCCGCCGAAGGCGCGGCCGGGCTTCGGGTCGAGGCGGCGCAGCTCCGCCAGCATCTCGACGAGGTCCTCGTCGTCGACGCCGCAGATGCGCCGGAGCGCCGCGAGGTCGCGCCGGGCGACGAGGTCGAGGCGCGCGACCAGCGCCTCCATGGCCGGGTCGAAGCGGTCGCGCTCGCGCAGCTGGATCGCCAGGCACTCGGCGAGGTCGCGGGCGGCGACACCGGGCGGGTCGAAGCCCTGCACGATGCCGAGCACGCGCTCGACCGCGACGAGATCCGTGCCGAGCCGCTCGGCGACGCCGTCGAGGGGCTCGCGCAGGTAGCCGGCCTCGTCCACGGCGTCGATCAGGAAGCCGCCGATCAACCGCTCGACGGGATCGCGGGTGGCGAGCTCGAGCTGCGTGGCGAGATGCTCGCGCAAGGAGGTCTCGGCGGTGAGCGAGGCCTCGAAATCTGGCTCCTCGCCGTCGAAGCTGCCGCCGGTGCCGCCATAGGGGGGCGGGGTGAGCGCCAGGCTGTCGCCGACACCCTCCTCCGCCCGCGCGCTCGTCGGCTGCTCCTCGGCGAAGACGTTGTCGAGGCGGGTGTCGATGTCGGTGGCGATCTCGCCGTTGCCGGGGTTCATCTCGGGGGCGGTCCAGCCCTCGCCCTCGCCGTCGAAATCGGCCTCGAACGCGTCGCCCTCGGCGGAGCCTTCGGACGGCCCCTCCCCCGAGGGCGCTTCGGGCCCCTCGCCCTCGATCCGCTCGAGCAGCGGGTTGCGCTCCAGCTCGGCATCCACGTAGGCGGCGAGGTCGAGCTGGGAGAGCTGCAGGAGCTTGATCGCCTGCAGGAGCTGCGGCGTCATCACCAGGGCCTGACCCTGGCGCATCTCCAGCCGTTGCAGCAGGCTCATCGCGGTTTGCCCCGAACCCTCGTGAAAGGAGACCCCCTCATCGGGGTCCCGGCAAGATCGCCTCAGCGCTCTCCGGCGCTCGGCACAAGTCTTGCATTCATTTTCGAGGTCGGTCTAGCCCCCGCCGCCGCGCCGCGTCAAAACGTGCTGAACGCTTCGAGACGGCGCCGGGGGTGTTGCGCGGCCGGCACGATTCTGGCGCCGGCCGGTGAAGGAAGGCTTATCCCGCCTTCCCCCTCCGTCAGTTCAGGACGACGACCTTGGTGCCGACGTTGACGCGGCCGAACAGGTCGATGGCGTCCTGGTTGATCATGCGGATGCAGCCCGACGAGACGCTTCGGCCAATCGACTCCGGCTCGAGCGTGCCGTGGATGCGGTAGAGCGTGTCCTTGTTGTCCTGCCAGAGATACATGGCGCGGGCGCCCAGCGGATTGCGGGTGCCGCCGGGGACGCCGACGCCGCTCTGGAGCTTCTCGACCTGGCCGGCGAGGTCGGGCCGGCGGGCGATCATCTCCTTGGGCGGATACCAGTCGGGCCAGGCCTGCTTCGAGTTGACCGTCGAGACGCCCGACCACGAGAATCCCTGCTTGCCGACGCCGACGCCGTAGCGGCGGGCGCGCCCGTTGGCCTGCACGAGGTAGAGGTGGTGGGCCTTCGGGTCGACCACGATGGTGCCGGGCTCGTAGCGGCCGCTATAGGCCACCTCCTGCCGGAGGAAGTTGGGGTTGGCCTTCTTCCAGTTGAAGGCGGCGACAGGGAACGGGTCGTCGGTGATGGCGGCGTAGGCCTTGGCGTAGTCGATCGGGCCGTCGTCCACGGGACGGTTGAGGGCGGCCTTCATCTCCGGGCGCTCGGCGGGCACGGAGCGCTGCTCGGGGAGCCTCGGGTCGGGCACCGCGGCGCGGGGGCGCAGCGCGTCCGGGTCGGGGCCGACCGGGCGGCCGCCCTCGACGGCGCCGCCCCACGGCACGTACTGCCCGCCCCGGCGGCGGTAGAGGGCGCCGGCCTCGTCCCGGTAAAGGCGGTCGTCGTCGTAGCCGCCGTAAGCGCCTTCCGCCCGCACGCCCTGCGCCCCGGCGGGCGCGGGCAGGGCGGCGAGCCCGGCGCCGAGCGCGAGCGGCAGGGCGAGAAGCGCGGCGGCGCGCAGGGCGCGTGCGCGTCCGGTCGGGAGCGTCATCGTCGAAACGGGCATCGTCGTCATGGGTGCGGTCGGTCCCCGGGTGGCGCCCGCACGGAAATCGGGCGCCGCGTCCCCTTGGCTCCGGCTCCTAGCAAGAATCCGGCGCGGCCGTCATCCGTGCGCCCTGCCCGGTTCGTGTCCCCGCGGCAACGGGGCGAACGAATCGCGCACGGATCACGGAGATTTCGCCGGGCCGCGCCCGGCCGGACACGCCCGCGCCGGGCTTCAGAACAGCGTCTCGTAGGCGACGCGGGGGTAGGAGGTGAGGTGACTGTCCGGCGTCGCGTTGAGGATGGTGACGCCCGCCCGGTCGCACCAGAGCTTGGCGTAGTCGTAGGCGGTCTCCGACCAGGCGGTCCGGGGCGGCACGAAGATCTTGTTGGTCACGTACTTGTCGGTGAAGTGGGTGGCACCCGTGGCGGTGTTGCCCTCCCAGTAGTCCCAGCCGAGCTTCGAGCGGCGCTGGAGGTCGCGCATCGGCGTGGTCAGCGCCGGGTTGACGAAGGCCTCGTCGTTGCCGCGCCGCTTCACCCGCGCGATCGGGTAGTTGTGGTCGACGCCGATCAGCACGATCGGGTCGCAGCCCATCAGCGCGGCGATCTGGATCAGGGTGATCGTCACCGTGAAGCTCATGAACAGCGCGTTCGGCCGCTCTCCGAAATGGGGGAAGCGCAGCCACTGCTCGCCGAAGGCCGCGTCGGAGGCGATCTCGCAGGGGCAGGCGTTCGCGACCTTGAGAAAGTGCAGGTACTCGAAGGGGAAGAACTTCACCGAGTCCCGGTCGATGCCCTCCTCGTACTCCTCCTTGTACATCTCGATCTGGAGCCGGTCGGAGATGCCCCAGTAGCGGAACGGGAAGCCCCAGTCCTCGTAGCCGAGGAAGCTGCGGTTCGAGCCGAAGGTGAGCTCGTCCTTGAGGAGCCGCATGTCGATGCGCCGGAGCGAGGGCCCGTTGCCGACGATGAAGGCGCGCTCGCCCCGGTGGCGCCCCTTGAACCCGTCGAGGAGGTGGGGGATCTCGCTGATCCGTTCCGAGCCGTCCCGGTCGAGGAAGCGGAATCGGCGAAGACCAAGCCCGTGCAGCACCCGCACGGCGGGGAGCTGCGCGTTGAAGGCGGGCGCCGCCTCGTTGTTGCGGAACACCATCGGGAAGGGGGTGCTGGTGGCGCAGATCACCGCCTCGGCGCCGGGGGCGGCGGCCTCCGCCATCAGGCCGCGGAGCGCCGCGCCCTCGGGATGGGCGGGCGTCTCGGGCAGGAGATGGGCGGTGAGCCCGAAGCGGGCGGCGAGCGCGGCGGCGCTCGGCATGCCTCCGGCGCGGGCGAGGACGCGCACCGGCCCGCCGCCCTCGCGGCCGAGGAGGCGCACCAGGGCGCCGGCCGCGATGTCGGCATCGCCCGGCTCTACGGTGACGAAGGTGGTCGCCGAGGTGGGCATGATGGGTTCGCGGCTCATCGGGTGAACAGCACGGCGTGGACGGCGAGGCCGACGAGGCGCTCGGGCCTCTCGGCGCCGGGCTCGGGCATGGTGTGGTCGAGGCGGATGTCGATGCGCAGGCCGCGGGTGTCGGCCGGCGCGGGCGTGATCGGGCCGCTCAGCGCCGTCAGCCCCTCGGGCAGGCCGGGAGCGTCAGCGGGGCCGGCCTCGACCGGCACGGGTTGCCCGTCGACGGAGACCCGCACCCGGCCGGCGAGCGCCGCCGGCACGGGCCTGGCCAGGACGAGGCTGATCCTCCTGGCCCCCTCGGGGACCGCGCCGTAGAGGATGGCGGAGGAGGGCTCGGGGCCGCTCCAGCGGTAGACGAGCCGCCCGTCCACGTCCGGCGGGTGAAAGCCGAGGGTACCCGCGCCGATTCCGAGCACCAGCGGCCGGTCGAGATGCGCGGCGGGCGCGGCGGCCATCGCCTCCTCGGCGCGGCTCGGCGCGCTCTTCTCCTGAGGCTTCGTCATGCCGGGACCGGGGCTTCGAGAACGGTGTGGAGGCGCGCGGGGGCGGAAACGTCCGCGGCGGCCTCCGTAAGATCGGGGGCCTCGGCCGGGGTCAGCGCCGCCTCGACGGTGAGGGCGCCGGGGGAGGCCTCCAGCGGCGTCAGGCTCCCGTCCGCGGCGAGCGCCAGCACCGGGAGGCCGAGCGCCCGCGCCAGGGCCGGCAGGCCGGAGCGCTCGGGAGCGGGCACGATCAGCGCTGCGCCGGGCTGCCGCGCCAGGGGCCGCAGCGCCCCGGCGAAGGTGATCGCCAGCCCGTCCGGCAGGCCGGCGGCCCGCCGGATCGCGGCCTCGTCGGCGAGCGGGGGGGCATCGACCACCGCCGCCGGCTTCGGCCCGCCGAGGGCGTCGAGGGCGGCGCGCTCGGCCTCGCCGAGCGGCACCGTGGCGTCGAGGAGGATCGGCGCGGCGTCTTCCTGCAGGTCGAGGCTCGGCCAGGGGCGGAAGGCCTCGCGCAGCGCCGCCTCCGAGGCGTCGACCACCCGCGCGTCGAGATCGGGCACCAGGGCCTTGAGGGTGGCGGCGCGGGCAGCGTCCGCCGTCCAGAGCTCCAGGGGCCGGTGGGCGAGCCCGGCGAGATGTCCCGCCAGGGTCTCCGCCGGCTCGCCGCCGTCGAGGATGCGGCCGGGGCGGCGGCCGTCGACCGAAGCGAGGGCGCCCGTGGCCGCGGCGGAGTCGACCACGAAGCCCTCGACGGAGGGCTGCCCGGCGAGACGCCCGAGGACGTCGGCGAGCTTCGTACGCCCGGTCGGGTCGTGGAGCGGGCTCAGCGGATTCACGAGCAGGAGCCCGTCGGCGAGGGCCTGCCAGGCGGGCCACTCCTCCAGCAGGGCGTGGGGGTTGCCGTGGAGCACGGCGAGCACGCGGCGTCCCTGCGCGCGGATCGCGGCGATCAGCGCCCGCGTCCGCAGGCCGGCGACCGTCGTGAACAGGTCCGTCCGCTCCACGACGAGCACGGTGACGTCTGGCGCCCCGGTCTCCAGCATGCCGGCGGGCATCGCCTCCGCGTCGGCGCCGAAGGGGGCCTCCGCCCGGCTCGTCGGGGTGAGCGTGCCGGAGAGGCTCTCCACTACCTCCTCGCCGTAGCAGAGGTCGATCCGCCAGGGCGTCGAAGGGTCCACCGGCCCCTGCGTGCGGCCGGTGAAGAAGAAGCCCGGATAGACGTCGCCGTAGGCGCGGTTCTGCTCGAACACCGAGATGTTGAGCCGGTCCGGCGCGCCCTCGCCGAGGAACTCGTCGCCGAGATGGAAGCGCATGGCGTCGATGCGGGGCCGCGCCAGCACCGTGCCCTCGAACTCGACCACCCGGTACTCGTCGAGCGTGACGCGGCGGACCTTGAGGATGCGCGGCAGCCCGGCGGGCGGGCAGGGCGCGGCGAGCGCCGGATCGACCGCCGGCGGCGGGGCGGCCGGGTGGATCGCCGCCTTGGCGGTGAGCGCCTGGGCGCCCTCGCCCTTGGTGTAGGCGACGATGGTCATCAGCCCGTGGCTGGCCTTGGCATCCGCCAGCGGGTGGGGGGCATGGCCGGCGAAGCCGGGATCCTGGAGCGGGAACTCGGCGATCTGCGGCTCCACGTCCTTGCGCGGCCGGCCGTAGCGGGACCAGACGGGGCGGCCGTCGAGGAACAGGTCGACCCGCTCCAGCGGCGGGGCGTTGCCGGCGATCCAGCCATGCAGCACCGTGCTCTCGGGCTCGGCGTTGAGGCGGAATCCCCCGGCGCGCAAGAGCTTCGGCGGCAGCTTGCCGCGCTTCACGGCGCTGTCCTTGGCCTTGAAGCTGCGCTCCGTCCAGTCGAGCAGGGTGCCTTCTTGCGCGAACAGGAAGGCCTCGACCAGGACCGTGCCCTTGGCGGCGTCCTCGACGCCGGCGAAGGGCGCCATCAGGGCGAAGCCCGTGTCGGGCCGGCCGACCCAGGGCTTGGTCTTGAGGGTGTCCGGTCGGTCGATGCCGAGGAAGGCGCGGCCCGCATGCCGCCCGTCGATGAACAGCTCGACCCGGCCGAGATCGACGAAGGGCGTCCAGCCGCGCACATGGGCGAAGCCCTCGTTGTCGAGGGCCAGCGAGGAGAGATGGACCAGCGGCGGGTTCGGCCGCCGCGCCCGCTTCCCCGGCGGCTCGGAGAGCGCGCCCTCGTCGCCCCGCGGGGTCGCGCAGTAGCGCTCCAGGGCGCCGCGCGCCGCCTGCCCGCAGGCCAGGATGTCGGAGACCGAGGCGACCACCGCTGGCAGGGCATCGCCGACGCTCTCGGGCGCGGCCAGCACCTCGCGGATGCGGGTGCGCAGGGCGCCGATGTCGCCGACGGGGGCGGAATGGAGCGCGTCGGCGCAGACCTCGCGGAACACCGGCAGGTCGTAGCAGACGCACGGGGTGCCGCAGGAGAGCGCCTCGATCGGCGGGATGCCGTAGCCCTCGAAACGGGACGGGTAGAGCAGGAAGCGCGCGCGCTTCAGCTCGATGAACTTCTGCGCGTCGCTGACGAGGTGCTTGATCTCGAGGCTCAGGCCGTAGCGCTCCGCGGCGGCGAGCGCGGCCCGGTGGTAGCCGGCGTCCAGCGTCTTGCTGCCGACGATCATCACCAGGGTGAAGCCGGCGAGATCCTCGGAGAGGGCGTCGAGCACGTCCTGCCCGCCCTTGTGGGGGTCGAGCGCGCGGATGAAGGTGACGATCCGGTTCTCGCGCCGCTGGGGCGAGACGGTCTCCAGCGCCCGCAGGTTGATGGGCTGGTGCCAGTAGTCGAACGCCGTCCGTTCCGGATGGTCGACGTAGTAGCTCTGCGCGTAGCGCATCGACTCGGCGGAGTTCGAGAGGATCAGGCAGCCGTCCTCGGTGGCCGCCCGCCACTGGCGCCACATGCCCTCGTCGCGGGCCACGGGCGCGAAGGCGTTGAACCAGTTCGGCGTCTCGAAATTGAAGAGCGCCAGCCGCGCCCCCCGGCGCCGGGCGAAGCCGCGGGTGCCGTAGTAGAACAGGAAGTTGTCGGCCTGGGTCGGCACCAGGAGCACCACGTCGAAGCGGCCCTCGGGCAGGCCATCGTGGAAGTCCTTGGTCAGGGCGAGGTGGACGAGCGACGGGTAGGAGAAGCTCAGGAGCTCGTCGTAGAAGACCGGCTTGTTGTTGGTGACGTAGTGGACCTCGCAGCCCGCCCGCGCGAGGCAGTGGGCGAGCAGCAGCGAGGCGAGGCGCCCGCCCCCGTAGGTGGCACCGTCGTTCGTCACGAACACCGCGACCCGCAGGCCCGGCGCGAGGGTCTGATCGATCGTCTCGGCCATGCTCAGCGTCCCGCGAAGGCGACGCGCCCGCCCGTGAAGCCGAACCGCGCCAGGCTCCCGGCCAGGGGCCGGTCGTGGGCGCGGGCGGCGTCGATCAGGACGCGGGCGCAGTCGAGATGGGCGGCGAGCGCCAGCATCGCGTCGAAGGGGTGGGTGACGGAAACGCCCGCCGGGAGCCCGTCGCCGGTCTCCTCCTCGCCGGTGACGAGGCGGTCGTAGCCGGTCACGTCGGTGGGACGGCCGGCGAAGCGGGCGTCGGTGGCGGGCGCCAGCGTGGCGAGGCGACCCCGGCGGGCATCGTCGGGCCCGGTCAGCTCGACGGCGTCGGCCGGCGCGTCCCGGCCTCCGACGAGGAGCAGGAGGTCGGCCCCGTGCCGCTCGCCGTCCTCGCCGATCCGCGCGACGAGGCCGGCGCCGGTGCCGGCGAGCCCCGCGAGGCGGCGCAGCTCCGCCGGTCTCGCCTGAGGCAGGAGGGGCAGGGGTTCGAGGCCGAGGCCGGCGGCGTCCTCCATCAGGGCGCGGCAGCGGGCGCGATCGGGCTCGGCGACGACGACCGTCCGGACGCCCGAGAGCGGGGCCCGCTCCAACCCGCTGCCGGGCAGGCCAAACACCGCCTCGGCGCCGACGATCCGGGCGCAGGCCGTCGCGACCGGATCGCCGGGCCGGACCGCGCCGGGCAGGAGCACCCCGACCGGGTCGTGTCCGGCGCGGGCCGCGAGGGTGGCGGCAAGCGCACGGGCGACGAAGGTCGCGTAGCCGGCGCTCCAGCGCTCGTCCCCGGCCTCGGCGCCGCCCGCGAACAGGCTCGGGGGGCGGATCGGCCGGGGCGCCGAGGGGCGCAGGGCGCCCGCACCGAGGACCCGCCGCGCCGCCTCGCGCAGGCGCGCGGCGGCAGGCTCGTCGAGGGGGCCGCCAGTGAGGGGCAGGTCGGCCGCGTCGGCGGAGAGGTCGCTCGCCACGGGCAGGCCGGCGGCCCGCGCGGCGGCGCGCAGGGCTTGGCCCTCCGGGCCGGCATCCGAGCCGATCACGAGCGCCCGCGCCTCCCGCAGAAGACGGTGGGCGCGCAGGAAGGAGGTCTCGGCGCTCAGGCGCGTCACGCGGGCCTCACCCGCGAGGCCGTCCAGCGCCGCGGCGGCGGCCTCGCCGACGGCGAGCACGGTTTCCCCGTGGGAGGCCGGCGCCGGCGCGAGGCCCGCACCGGGGGGCAGCACCTCGACCGCGTGACCGGGCAGCAGCGCCTCGGCGGCGTGGGCGAGGTCGCGGCTCGGGACCAGCACCGGGATGCCGGCGAGCCCGGCGCGCACCAGGGTCTCGAGCTTGCGCCGCGCCACCGGCGCCGCGATCAGCCGGGGCGCGTCGAGGCCGGCCCGGTCGAGGAGGAACAGGCGCCGCGACCCGGCGAGCGGACGCACCAGGGCGAGGGCACCGGGGTCGGCGGCCACGACGAGATCCGGCCGCATCTCACGGACGAGCCGCGCCACCGCCTCCTTGAGGCGGGCGTCCGGGGCGGGGAGCTGCCAGGGGGTGTCGGGCTCGTCCTCGGGCGTCGCCGCGTCGAGATGGTGGAGGGTGCCGGCAAGCGTCAGCAGGACGCGCACGCTGCGGGCGAAGGAGGTCGCCGCGCCGACATGCAGCAGCGCGACGGCGTGGCCGGCGGCATCGAGCCCGGCGGCCGCGTCGGCCGCGGGCAGGAAGGCGGGGTAGGGGCCGAGCGGGTCGCGGGTGGTCACGACGAGCGCACCGCCGAGCGTGCGCGCCATCTTCGGATCGGCCGCGCGGGTCGCCGTCCGGTCCGCGATCCGCGCGGCCGAGGTCTCGCCGATCCGCCCGCTCGGCGTCACCGGGCGGCCGTCGAGGCGCCATTCGCCGCCGCGCCGGCCCGCGAAACCGGCCCGATAGGCCTCGAAGGTGCCGTCGGGCGAGATCAGCGCTCCTTCGGCGAGGGATACGGCGCTCCCACCGACGGCCAGCTCGGGCCCCCGGCCGTCGGCGGCGTGCCCGAAGATGCGCAGGACGCCCTCTTCGTCGAGGCTCAGTTCGGCGAGCTCAAAGGCCACGGATGCGACGGTCTCCGGGAAAGGCCGGCGGCCGCGAGGATGGCCTCGCCGCCTCCTTCGAGACGGCGCGGAAGCATCCCGATGCCTGCCGGGGCGGGTCTGCGGGGCGTCGCCGCCGGCGGGAGCCGGTGGCGCGATGGCGGAAGGATCAAGAAGCGTGCCGCACGCGGGTCGCGGGGGCGGGATCGGCCGTCTAGGGGCGTCCGGCCGGGGTCGGACACCGGGAGAGCAATATTGGATCCGGCTTAATAAAGTCTCGCAAAGCACAGCCCCCCTGCCGCGGTCGCGGATCGATTAGCGGCGCGGGCCGATGCGAACAAGAGGGAAGACGAGGCCGTCCCGGCAGGAATCGAGCGTCCCGATTCGCAAATCGAGGGCGATCCGAGCGGCCTCACTGACACGTGAAACGGGCGTCGCGAACCTCAGGTTGCCAATCAGGCCGGCCCGGAAGGGATGGTCGGGAGCCGGCTATCCCCGATCAACACACCTCGGAGAGGCCCTGATCGTAGAGATAGGCGTCGATCGCCGCCTCGACCGAGCCGGCGAGAGGATGCTGCTCCTTCGGCAACGCGAAGTAGTACCACGGTGCGCCGCGCACGTGCCAGTCGTCGGGGCCGAACTTGAACCCGAGCACGTCGTAGAGGTCGTAGCCGAACTTCTTGAACAGCCCGAAGAAGTCCTCGCGGGAGTAGGCATAGTCTTGCGCCGACTGTCCGCGCCCGTTCTCGAAGGCGAGGATCGGCCGGTAGCGCAGCAGCAGCCGCTCGGCGCCCTTGAAGGCGTGGTACTCGGCGCCCTCCACATCCGCCTTGACGAAGGAGAGGCGCGTGATGCCCTCGGCGGGCACGATCTCGTCGATGCGCTGCACGGGCACCGTGATCGCCGTCGTCGTGACCCGCTCGCGGATCGCGTCCGGTATGCGCTCGACGAGGCCGCTCATGCCGAGCGCCCCGTCCTGGATGAAGTAGGTCGCCTCGCGCGCTCCGTCGCTGACCGCCGTCTCGTGGATCGTGACGCGGTCTTCGACGCCGGCTTTGGCCAGCGCCCGGCGCAGGTGGATCAGGGCGACGGGCAGGGGCTCGAACGCATGGACGCGGCCGCTCGGCCCGACGAGCTCGGCGAAGGGCACCGTGTGCTCGCCGACATGGGCGCCGAGATCGAGGACGGTGTCGCCGCGCCCGACATGGACCCGGCTGACGGTCCGCAGCAGGTCCTCGTAGATGCGGCCGTGCTCGCCCACCGGACGGGCCTGCGCCAGGGCGGCATAGGCCGTCTTCTTCTGCTCGATCTGCGCCGCGCGCATCGCTTCTTCCCTTCGGCGGCCGCCCGACCCGCCAACCTGACGTTGGAAGAGCCGGTTTGACCGGTCAAGGACGCAGGATTACCGCACCGTTCACCGGCCGTACAATCGGCGTCGCGCTTCATTCCGCCCTCTTTCGAAGAGGCGGGCCGGCGCATCCGAACCCGGCCGCACCGGAAGGTTTCGATCGGTGAACGTCCTGTGAGCGCCCTTCCCGTCTCCGCCGCCCTGGCCCGCTTCGGGCTCGGCGCCCGGCCCGGCAGCCTCGCCGCGGCGGGGCGCGACCCGCGCGGCCTGTTCGAGGCGGAGATGGCCGCGCCCGGCGCCGGCCTCCTCGCCGACCCGGCGCTGCCCGACGGCACCGCGAGCCTCGCCGCGCTCTACGCCTACGAGCGCACCGTGCGCGAGGCCGCCAAGGCGAGCCCGATGACGAGCGGGATGGCGAGCCCGGCGGCCTCCGCCGACGGCGCGATGGCGGCGCCGCGCGGCATGGCGGCCTCGGAGCCGGCGATGGAGGTGCCCAAGGGCCCCCAAGGATCCCAGGGGCCCGCCAAGGACGCCGCGAAGGAGCCGCCGAAGGAGCAGCCCCTCCCCACCCGGATGCACTGGGCCGAGGTCTCCGCGCGGCTCGCCCACCTGACCACCGGCGAGGGGACGGCCGGCGGCTTCGTCGAGCGCCTCGTCCGGTTCTGGACGAACCACTTCGCCGTCTCGACCCTCAAGGGGGGTCCGGTGCGGGTGCTCTCCGGCCCCTTCGAGCGGGAGGCGATCCGCCCGCACGTGCTCGGCCGCTTCGCCGACATGCTGCGGGCCGTCGAGACGCATCCGGCGATGCTGCTCTTCCTCGACAGCACCCTCTCGCTCGGGCCCGATTCGCCCGCCGGCCGCAACCGGCGGCGGGGGCTCAACGAGAACCTCGCCCGCGAGATCATGGAGCTGCACACGCTGGGCGTCGGCCACTACGCGCAAGCCGACGTCACCGCGCTCTCGGGCCTCATCACCGGCTGGACGGTCTCGGGCGCCGACGGCAAGCTCGCGCCGCCGGGCGCCTTCTTCTTCAACCCGAACTGGCACCAGCCCGGCCCCCTCACGGTGCTCGGCCGGACGTATCCGGAGCCCGGCTTCCAGCGCGGGGTCGACGCCCTCGACGCGCTCGCCCGCAACCCGGCGACCGCCGACTTCGTCGCCCTGAAGCTCGCCCGGCACTTCGTGGCCGACGTGCCGCCCCCGGCCCTCGTCGGGCGGCTCGCCAGGACCTTTCGCGACACCGGCGGCGACCTGCGCGCCGTGAGCCTCGCGCTGCTCGCCGCCCCCGAGGCCTGGGATCCCGCGGCAAGGAAAATCCGCAGCCCCTGGGAGTTCGTGGTCGCGGCCCTGCGCCTGCCCGGCGGGTTCGCCAGCGACCTGCGCCCGAACGCCTTCCTCGCCAACCTGACGGCGCTCGGAGAGCCCCTGTGGTCGCCGGCGGGGCCCAACGGCTTCCCCGATACCCTCGACCACTGGGCCTCCCCCGAGGGCATGAAGACCCGCCTCGACATCGCCGCCAAGCTCGCCGCGCGGGTGCAGGCCGATCCGGGCGGCATCACCGAGACCGCCTTCAGCCAGGGCGCCCTCTCCGACGAGAGCCGCCACGCGCTGGCCTTCGCGGAGAGCCGCCAGCAGGCGGCCGCGATCCTCCTGATGTCCCCCGAGTTCCAGCGCCGCTGAGCCCTTCGAAGATGCACGGACGAGAGCCATGACCGACCTGTGCGAGCACGCGCCGACCCGCCGCGCCCTTCTGGGCACCGCGGGCGCCCTCTTCGCCTGGAGCCTGATGCCGCGCATGGCCTCGGCGGCGGGGGCGCGCGATTCCCGCTTCGTTTGCATCGTGCTGCGGGGCGCCATGGACGGGCTCTCGGCCGTCGCGCCGGTCGGCGATCCGGCCTATGGGCCCTTGCGCGAGTCGATCGCCCTGAACGGCGAGACCGGCGCCCCGAGCCTCGACGGCTTCTTCGCCCTGCACCCGGCCATGCCGAACCTCGCCCGGCTCTACCGGGGCGGCCAGGCGAGCGTGATTCACGCCGTCGCCACGGGCTACCGGGAGCGCTCCCACTTCGACGGGCAGGACGTGCTGGAGAGCGGCCAGCCCGGCCCCGGCCGCACCCAGAGCGGCTGGCTCAACCGCCTCGCCCAGGCGCTGCCCGCCGGCGAGCGGGTCCGCCCGTCCGGCGGGGCGGGCGGCGCCGACCTCCTCGGCGTCGGGGTGACGCCGCCGCTCGTGGTGCGGGGGCAGGCCCCCGTCTACGGATGGGCGCCGCCGATGATCGCGCGGGCCAACGACGAGACCGTGCGGCGCGTCCTCGACCTCTACGCCGCCCGCGACCCGCTGCTCGCCTCCCGCCTGCGCGAGGGGCTCGACACCGAGCGCCTCGCCTCCACGCAAGGCGGCGCGATGAAGATGCAGGGCAATGCCGGCACCCCGGACGGGATGCGCCGCATCGCCGAGGGCGCCGCGCGACTTCTCGCCACCGACGACGGCCCGCGCCTCGCCGCGCTCGCCTTCGACGGCTGGGACACCCACGCCCAGGAGGGCGGCGCCACGGGGCGCCTCGCCAAGCTGCTCGGGGGGCTCGACGACGCGCTCAGTGCCTTCGAGACCGGCCTCGGACCCCGCTGGCGGGACACCGCGATCCTCGTCGTCACCGAGTTCGGGCGCACCGCCCGCGTCAACGGCACGGTCGGCACCGACCACGGCACCGGCACCGTCGCCTTCCTCGCCGGCGGGCGCGTGAAGGGCGGGCGGGTCGTCGCCGACTGGCCGGGCCTTTCGGCCCAGGCGCTCTACGAGGGGCGCGACCTCGCCCCGACCACGGACCTGCGCGGGGTGATGAAAGGGCTGTTCGAGGAGATGTTCTCCGTCTCCGACGCCACCCTGTCGCGCGATGTGTTCCCCGGCACGGCGGGCATCAGGCCGCTGCGCGGATTGCTCGCCTGAGGCCGCCGCTGCGATTGCCCCGGCCCGCGACCTGCGGCATGACGATTCGCGGCGGCCGGGAGAATCCCGTCGGATTTTCAAGATATGCCGGGCCGGGGAGCGACCGAAGACAGATCATGAGCCCCGAGACCGTCGCGATCCTCTGGCAGGTCGCCCTCGAAGACCACAAGCTGCTCGGCCGCCTCTCGGAGGAGATCATCGAGCGCTTCTACCGCACCTGGGTGAGGCCCGGCGACCGGGTGGTCGATGTCGGCGCCAATGTCGGCCGCCACTTCTTCCCACTGGCCGAATGCGTCGGACCTGAAGGCGCGCTCACCGGCTTCGAGCCGATCCCCGAGCTCGGCCGCGGCATCGCCGAGCGCATCGAGACGCTCGGCCTGGGTCCGAACGTGCGCCTCGTGGCCAAGGCCGTCTCGGATGCGCCCTCGCGGGCGACCTTCTACCAGGTCGACGAGGCGCCCGCCCTCTCGGGGCTCAAGAAGCGCACCGACCTCGATGCCGGCATGAACGTGCGCGACTACGAGACCGAGGTGACCACCGTCGACGCGGAGTTTGCCGGCCAGCCGATCCGTTTCATGAAGTTCGACGTCGAGGGCGCCGAGTTCCACGCCTTCCGCGGCAGCGCCGGGGTGATGCGGCAGGCCCGTCCCGTCATCGCCTACGAGGACGGCCGCGGGCGCAGCGCCCGCACCTACGGCTACGAGATGCGCGAGTTCTACGCCTTCTTCGAGGGCCTGGACTATTCGATCGTCGACGTGTTCGGCTTCCGCACCGACATCGCCATGAACAAGTACCCCGGTCCGTGGAACTTCTTCGCCGTGCCGAACGACCAGTTCGAGGAGGCCCGCACGGCCATCGTCCACGCCAACATGGTCGCGATCTGGAGCGAGCTCAGGAAGCGCGGCGGCTGAGCCCGCTCGCAGCCGCCTCCCCCGGACGACCCATTTCGCCATCGCCCCGGCGCCCCTATGTTCCCCCGGAACGTGAAGAGGAGGGACGCCATGAGCGAGGCCGTCACGCCGGAACCGCCTGAGGCCGCCACCGCCGACCACGCGGGCGCCGACGGCACGCCGCTGCGCGTCACCGCGACCCCCGCCGCGCTCGCCCTCATCGCGGAGCTGCGCGCCGAGTACGGCCCGGTGATGTTCCACCAGTCGGGCGGCTGCTGCGACGGCTCCTCGCCGATGTGCTACCCGGTGGGCGATTTCATCATCAGCGACGGCGACGTGCGCCTCGGCGAAGTCGGCTGCGCCGAGTTCTTCATCAGCCGTTCCCAGTTCGCCGTCTGGCGCCACACCCACATCCTCCTCGACGTGGTCCCCGGCCGCGGCGGCATGTTCTCCCTGGAGAACGGCCGCGAGAAACGCTTCCACATCCGCTCGCGGCTGTTCTCGGAGGCGGAGAACAGGGCGCTGGAGGGGGCGTGCCGGGTTTGAGAGCGCCCGCGGACGCATCGGCGACGCTCGATCGCTTCCAGGCCGCCGCTCGGCCGGCCCCGACGGATGCGGCCGAAAAATTCTCGCCGCGCCTGCATCCGCACCGCATCCTCGCGGCTAACGCTCCCGATGCCGCCGGTGCGGCAGACGGGAGTCTTTCATGACGAAGAACATCCTCGCGGCGGGCACGATCCTGGCCGGTACGGTTCTCGGGGCGAGCGGCGCCCGGGCCGAGACGGTCGCGGCTCTCGTCGGCGACGCGACGCTTGCCCATATCGATACCGCGGCCGGGAAGGTGGTCAAGACCGTCACGGTCGGCGGCATCACAGGCAAGGTTCTGGGCATCGACGTGCGTCCGGCCGACGGCCTGCTCTACGCCGTGATCTCCGACGGCAGCGTCGTCACGATCGATCCGGCGACCGGAAAGGCCACGCCGAAGTCGAAGCTCGACACGATGCTGCCGGCCGGCGTGGTGGCGACCGTCGACTTCAACCCGGTCGCCGATCGGCTGCGCGTCATCGGCTCCGACGGCACCAACCTGCGGGCGAACGTCGACGACGGGAAGGTCACCAAGGACGGTGGGCTCAAGTTCGCCGAGACAGACGGGATGAAGGGCAAGATCCCGAAGGTCGTGGCTGGCGCCTACACCAACTCCATGAAGGGCACGAAGGAGACGGTGCTGTACGACATCGACGCGTCCGGCGTGCTGCTGAAGCAGGCGCCGCCGAACGACGGCATCCTCAACACGGTCGGCACGCTCGGCATCTCCGGCGAAGGCGTCGCGTTCGACATCCTGTCGGACGGCAAGGGCGGCAACCAAGCCTGGGCCATGTCCGGCGACATGCTGTACAAGGTGGACCTCGCGACGGGTAAGGGCGAGGCGGCCGGCAAGATCTCCGGCGTCTCCGGCGCGGTCCGCGACATCGCGATCCTACCGGCGATGTAGCCTGGCCGGGAACCGATCCCCCGCCGCGCCCGACAAGCGCGGCGGGGCCCTCTCCGCGACCGGCAGCGTCGCCGACCCCGGAGCGAGAATGGGCGTCTTCGATCACGCGGCGGAGCTCGAGGCCTGCGCCCGCCGCGACGTCTCCGCGCTGCGCCGGCTCTACGAGAGGGAGGCGGGCTTCCTGCTGGCGGTGGCTTTGCGGATCGTGCGCCGTCGCGAGGTCGCGGCGGACGTGATCCACGACAGCTTCCTCGACATCTGGGAGCGGGCCGGCAGCTTCGACCGCGAGAAGGGCGCTGCGCGCGCCTGGATCGCCAGCATCGTCCGCTACCGCGCCTTGAAGCATGCCCGTCGGGCAGGGCGCGAGGTCGAGCCGGCCGCATCCGAGCTGGAGGCCGACGAGGCGCCCGACCCGCTCGCGAGGCTGGAGGCGAGCCAGGACGCGGCACGGCTGCGGGTGTGCCTCGCCCGGCTCGAGCCGGAGCGGCGCCAAGCGATCGTTCTCGCCTACACGGACGGGCTGTCTCACGCAGAGATCGCGAGCCGCCTCGGCGCGCCGCTCGGAACGGTCAAGGCCTGGATCCGCCGCAGCCTTCTGGCGCTGAAGGAGTGCCTGTCATGATCCCCAGCGCGCCTGACGACCGCGACGTCCTCGCCGGCGAGTACGTGCTCGGCCTGCTCGACGCGGACACGGTCCGCGAGGTCGAGCGCGCGATGGGCACGGACGCCGATCTCCGCGACAGGGTCGCCTACTGGGAGACGAGGCTGCTGGCCCTGTCCGAGGGCCTCGCGCCGGAGGCGGACGATCCCGCGCTCTGGGCTCGGATCGAGCGTGACGTCGCGGCGCTTCGGCAGCGGCGCGCGGCGGCGCCGGCACCCGAACGCAGCGTCCGGCGGCTCTGGCGCAGCGCTCCCTTCTGGCGCGGAGCCACGGCGCTCGCAACGGCGGCGGCGATCCTGCTCGCCGTGCTTCCCGGCGGCGTCGGGCAGCCGTCGGAGAGCGCGACGCGCTTCTACGCGCTGCTTCAGAGCCGCGACGATTCCGGAGCCGAGAGCGGTCCGGGGTGGCTGATCCAGGTCGCCGAGGACGGCACGGTCCGCTCGATCCCGCTCGCCAGCGTCGCGCCCGGCCGGGGCCGCGCGCTCCAGCTCTGGACCCTCTGGGACCAAGCGCGTGGGCCGGTCTCGCTCGGCGTGCTGCCGCCCGGCGGCTCGGTGCGGCTACCGCCGGAGCGGCTCGGAACGATCGGGTCCGGACAGCTCTTCGAGATCACCCTCGAGCCGGAAGCGGGCTCCCCCACCGGCCGGCCGACCGGCCGCATCCTGTTCATCGGTCGGGCGAGCGCGCCGCCGACGCGAGCGCTGTAGTCGGACGAGGCGACCGCATCACAGCATCGCCCCCGCGTTCAACCGCCCCTCCGGGTCCAGCGCCCGCTTGATCGCGCCCACCAGCGTCAGCCGGGTCGGGTCGGCGTAGCGCTCCAGAAGGTCGCGCTTGAAGCGGCCGATGCCGTACTCGGCGCTGTAGCTTCCGCCGAGATCGCGGGCGATTTCGTAGACCGTGTGGGCGACGCCCTCGTTGACCTCATGGGTAAAGGCGACGCGCTCGCGGCCTTCGGGGACGAGCAGGTTGTAGTGCAGGTTGCCGTCCCCGACATGGCCGTAGAAGGAGAGGCGCACCTCCGGCATTTTTCGCGCGAGCTCGGCGCCAGCCCGTTCGAGGAAGGTCGCGAGCGCGGAGACGGGGAGCGCGATGTCGAGCTTCACCGAGCCGCCGGCCGCCTTCTCGCCCTCCGGGATGGTCTCGCGGATCGCCCAGAACGCCCGGCGCTGGCTCTCGGACTGCGCCAGCACCGCGTCCTCCACGTATCCGGCCTCCATCAGCCCTTCGAGGCAGGCGAGCAACAATTCCTCCAGGGGGATGCGCTCGATCGAGGCGGAGAGCTCGATGAGGAGCGCGCCCCCCGATCCCGCCGCGACCCCGAGCGCGCCGCCGCGCATCCGCTCGACGAGAGCGAGCGAGTTTCCCGAGATCAGCTCGAAGGTCGAGACGAGGTCGGCGGTCTCCCGGCGCAGGCGCGCGGCGATCTCGGGGAGCGGCGCGCCCTCGGCCAGCGACACCCAGGCCGTCGCGCGATAATCCTGGGACGGCCACAGCTTCAGAACCACCCCGGTGACGATGCCGAGCGTGCCCTCGCTGCCGACGAAGAGCTGCTTCACGTCGGTGCCGACGTTGTTCTTGCGTAAGCTGCGCATGTCGCCGAACAGCGAGCCGTCCGCCAGCACCGCCTCGATGCCGAGCACCAGGTCGCGGGCCATGCCGTAGCGCAGCACCTGGAGACCGCCGGCATTGGTGCCGAGATTGCCCCCGAGGCGGCAGCTTCCCTCCGAGCCGAGGCTCAAGGGGAGGAGCAGCCCGTGCTCGGCCGCGGCGGCTTGCGCCTGCGCCAGGATCATCCCGGCGTCGCATTCCATGGTGAAGTTGAGCGGGTCGATGGAGCGTAAGGACGCCAGCCGCTCCAGGCTGACCACGAGCTGGCGCCGGCCGGGCTCCGGCGTCGCGCCGCCGACATAGCCGGTGTTGCCCCCCTGCGGCACGATCCCGAACCCGAGCCGACCGGCCAGCCGCACGACCTCCTGGACCTCAGCGACGCTGCGGGGGCGCAGCACCGCCGGCGTCTCGCCCCGCATCAGCCCGCGATGATCGAGCACGTAGGGCTCGGTCTCGCCCGCCTCGCTGAGCACGCCGCCGTGGCCGAGAGCCTCGCGGAACGGGTCGAGATCGGTCTCTGGCATCAGCGGGGCGCGGGCGGGTTGGCGGGCGGAGCCGGGGGCTCGGCCGCGGGGGGCGGGGAGGGCGGAGCCGCCGCGTCGGCGGGCAGCAGCAGGTTGCGGGCGACGGTTCCCTCCTTGCCATACTCCGCGTCGATGGCCACGCACGAGCGGGCCCGGTCGCGGGCCATCTCGTTCGACATCAGTGCGAACATCGTCTGCACCCGCGCCCCGAACGGCCCGCGCGGGCTCACATCGCGGCTCGTGGTGCTCTGCTTGGCGAGGAGCGCCTCGAACTGGTCGGTGTCGATGCGGTAGCCGCAGACGTTCGAGGCGGCGAAGACGTAGGCCGCGAACTCGAGCGCCCGCGGGCCCGGCGCGTTGCGGATCTGGGCCTGCGCCGCGCCCGCCAGGAGCAGCGTGGCGCCCGCGACCGCGAGCCGGGTGAGGGTGGAACGAGACATCGGGGGCGTCCTCCGTGGGCGGCCGTCATGCAGCGCGGCCCGCCTTCTTGGGAACCGCACAGTGAGCCCTGCCCCGCCCGGTGGCAATCGCGCCTGGAGCGGGGGCGATGCACAGGCATCCACAACCCTCGGTAGTCTACGCGGGCGCGAGGCGGCGGCGCCGGCTCTAATCTACCGACAACAGTCTTCGCCTGAACCCGAACGGCCTCTCGGCCGACGAAATCAAGAGATCGTGACAATTCGATCGATTCTTTGAGCCGGGCCTCAAGTCGGGCCGCTGAAGGATACCACCGATCCGACGCGGATCCGGACCCCGCCATGCCCCATCTCGCGCAAGACCTGCTCTCGGCCGATCCCGACGCCCTCGCCCGCCTGCGGACCCTCCTGCACGGAGAGACGCCGCCCGCCTCGGCCCCGGACCCGGCGGAGCGCTTCGGCGCGGCGGCCGGCCTGCCGATGAGCGACGCGGCGCCTGCACCGAAGCCCACGACACGGCGTCCCCGCAGGCGCCGGGCCCTGGTGACGCCCTGAGGCGCTCAGGCGTGGGCGATCCAGCCGCGCCAGGTGAAGGCCGCGAAGAACAGGGTCGCGTCGTGGAACCCCGCCTCGTCCAGGATCGCCGCATCCGCCTCCGGGCTCAGCATCTGCACGCTCGCGGCGACCGCGGCGCGGGCCGTCTCCGCCTGCTCCGGATCGGCGCCGGAGGCGACCGCGTAGGCGGCGTAGCGTTGCAGCCAGAGGTCCCGCTCAGCCCCCTGCGGGAAGCTGCCATGGGCGGCGACGAACGGCGCGCCGGGGCGAAGCCGCTCGCGGATCGCCCGCAGGGTGTCGCGGCGCTCCGGGGCCTTCAGGAAATGCAGGGTCAGCAGGCAGGTCGCGGCATCGAAGGGGCCAAGCTCCGAGGAACTCCGCGGGGCGGCGTCGATGTAACCTTCGATCAAGGTCACCCGTGCCATATGATCGCCGAGCAGGCGCTCGGCCGCCTGCAGCATCTCGGCCGACGGATCGACGCCGACGAAGGTCCAGCCCGGATGCGCGTCCGCCAGAGCCTTGAGTTCGAGCCCCCCGCCCGCGCCGAGCACGAGCACCCGTGCGTCTTTCGGCGCCCGCTCGGCGAGCAGGATCGCGGTCATCCGGTGCAGGCTCTCGAAGCCCGGCACGTAGCGCCGGGGCCCTTCCGCGTAGCGCGCCACCACCTCCGGATCGGAGAAGCCCTTCAGGAAGTGCTCCGATCCGAGATCATGCCCTTGCGCCGCGCCGTCCCCGCCATCCGCCATCGCATCCTCTCCCGCAGGCGCCGCAACGCGCGCGGCCACGCTCGCCAGTTGGTGGCGCCGCGCCCCGGCCACAACCACGGACCCGTCGCCCGATGACCCACGACCACGCCCCCCGCAGCGCCGCGCAGGCGCTGGTCGCGCAGCTCCACGCCAACGGCGTGCGCCAGGTCTTCACGGTGCCCGGCGAGAGCTTCCTGCCGGTGCTCGACGCGCTCTACGAATCCGGCATCGAGGTGATCACCTGCCGGCAGGAGGGCGGCGCGGCGATGATGGCCGAGGCCCACGGCAAGGTCACGGGGCGGCCCGGCGTCTGCTTCGTGACGCGGGGGCCGGGCGCCACCAACGCCTCGGCGGGCATCCACGTCGCCCAGCAGGATTCGAGCCCGATGATCCTGTTCGTCGGGCAGATCGAGCGGGGCTTGCGCGACCGCGAGGCCTGGCAGGAGGTCGACTACCGGGCCTTCTTCGGGCCGATCGCGAAATGGGCGACCGAGATCGAGGACGGCGCCCGCGTGCCCGAATACGTCTCTCGCGCCTTCCACGCCGCGACCTCGGGGCGGCCCGGCCCCGTGGTGATCGGCCTGCCCAAGGACATGCTGAGGGAGCCCTGTCCGGGCCCGCTCGCCGCGCCCTGGCAAGCGGTCGAGGCCGCGCCCGGCGCGGAGGAGATCGCCCGCATCGGCGCGCTGCTCGCCGAGGCGGAGCGCCCCTTCCTCCTCCTCGGCGGCAGCCGCTGGACGGAAGAGGCCTATGCCGATATCCGCCGCTTCGCCGAGCGCTTCGACCTGCCGGTGGCCACGAGCTACCGGCGCCTGCCGCTCTTCGACCCCCTGCATCCGTCCTACGCGGGCGATCTCGGTCTCGCCGCCAACCCGAAGCTCGTCGCCCGCGTGCGCGAGAGCGACCTCCTGATCGTCCTCGGCGGGCGCCTCGGCGAGGTGCCGAGCCAGGGCTACGGTGTGCTCGACATCCCCAACCCTCAGTGCCGGCTCGTGCACATCCATCCGGGCCCGGAGGAGATCGGCCGGGTCTACGTGCCGCATCTCGCGGTGAACGCCTCGCCCGCCCGCACGGCGGCGGCGCTGGCGGCGCTGCCTGCCCCGAAGAGCATCCCCTGGGCGGAGCGCACCCGCGCCGGCCACGCCGAGTATCGCGCCTGGAGCGAGGAGCCGACGCCCCAGCCCGGCGGCGTCAACCTCGGCGCGGTGATGGTGCACCTGCGCGAGACACTCCCCGAGGACGCGGTGATCTGCAACGGGGCGGGCAACTACGCCGCCTGGATCCACCGCTTCTACCGCTTCCGCCGCCTCGGGAGCCACGTGGCACCGACCGCGGGTTCCATGGGCTACGGCGTGCCGGCGGCGGTGGCGATGCAGGTGCTGCATCCGGGCCGCACGGTGATCTCGCTCGCCGGCGACGGCGACTTCCTCATGAACGGCCAGGAGTTCGCCACGGCGATCCAGCACGACCTGCCGATCGTCTGCATCGTCTGCGACAACGCCAGCTACGGCACTATCCGGATGCATCAGGAGCGCGACTTCCCCGGCCGGGTGCTTGCCACCGACCTGCGCAACCCCGACTTCGCCGCCTACGCCCGCGCCTTCGGCGGCTTCGGGATCACCGTGGAGCGCACCGAGGACTTTCCGGAGGCGCTGCGCGCCGCCCGCGACAGCGGCCAGCCCGCCATCGTCCACCTGAAGATCTCGACGGATGCGATCTCACCCGGCGCGACGCTGGAGGCGATCCGGGCCGGGGCGCTGAAGGGGCGGTGAGGGGATAGCGGCGGGCGCGGGCCTCCCGCGTCCGGCCTCGCCGGATTTTGTGATGTCTCCGGAGAGATCCTGCCGATCATGAGGCGGCTTGTATTATTGATTGTGACCGGATCGTTCGTGGGGGCCATCGCTCTGCTTGTCGACGCAGCTATCGAAATCAATCGAGAGATCGATCGGTGCGATGACCAGAGTCATGATAGCTATATCTGGGACGACGATGCGCGTCGGCTCGCGTGCCGAAGATAGGCGTTGCTCGGCATTCGACCGTGGACACCGCTTTGCCATACGGCAACAGGAAGTCGATCCCGCCGTCCATGCACAGCACCAACGCAGCCGACACATTCGTCCTCGTCTCGCCTGACTGCCCGGCTCAGGCCGGGCAGGCGCCGGGCAGGGAAGGCAGCGTCGCCTGGCATCAGCACCGGCTGCTCGCCGGTGCGCCCTACGCCCTCACGAGCGACGAGCTGCTGTTCGAGGTCCACGCCCTGCGCGGCGGGATCGAGACGGCGGAGCGGGAGGCGGCACGGGCCGCGTTCTTTGCCAAGCCCCAGGCCTGCCTGCGGGCCTCGCCGCTGGTGAAGCGCTACGGCTGGGGCGTGCATCATGACGCGCACGGGCGCATCGCGATCCATGGGATCGAGACGGAGGGCTACCGCGACCTGTCGCAGCGCCCCGGTCTCACCATCGTCAGCGGAATGCGCAGCCGCCGGGCCTGAGCCGGCTCAGGCGTGCGCGAAATCCCAGTAGAGCTGGCGCGCCCTGCGGAACATCGGGCCGGGCTCGAAGCGGCGCTCGTCGAGCGCCGTGACGGGGGCGAGCTTGGCGAAGTTGCCGGCGGTGAAGACCTCGTCGGCCGCCTGGAAGTCGGCGTAGCTCAGGGTCTCCTCCACCACCGTGACGCCGGCGCCGCGCAGGAGCGCGATCACCCGGGCGCGGGTGATGCCGGCGAGGAAGCTGCCATTGGCCACGGGCGTCCGCACCACGCCGTCCTTGGCGAGGAAGGCGTTGGCGTTTGCGAACTCGGCGACGTTGCCGAGCGCGTCGCGCAGCATGCAGTTGCCGAAGCCGCGCCCGTAGGCCTCGGTCAGGGCGCGGGCGCCGTTCGGGTAGAGGCAGCCGGCCTTGGCCTCGACGGGAGCGCAGTCGGCGGTCGGGCGGCGGTAGGGGGAGAGCGTCGCCCGCACGCCCGTGGGCAGCGGCATCGGCGCGACGTAGAGGCAGAGCGCGTGGTTGGTGCTCTCAGGATCGAAGCGCACGCCGCCGGCGAAGCCCTCCTCCGCCCAGTACATCGGGCGGATGTAGAGCTCGGCGTCGCGGGGGAAGCGGGAGAGCCCGTCCGCGACGAGCTCAGCCCATAGCCCCTCGCTCACCGTGGGCTTGAGCCCCATGGCGGTCGCCGAGCGGTTCACCCGCGCGAGATGGCGGTCGAGGTCCGGCGTCACGCCCTCGAAAGCGCGGGCGCCATCGAAGACCGTGGAGCCGAGCCAGGCGCCGTGGGTGCGCGGCCCCATCATGCGCACGTTGCCGGGGTGCCAGGCGCCCTCGAAGAAGGTCCAGGTCGACTCAGGGGCGGAGGTCATCGCTGGGGCTCCCGACGAGGAGGGTTCGGTCTCTCGGACGACTCAAAATCGGGCGCGATCCCCTCTCCCCGCGTGCGGGGAGAGGGGTCGATCAACTCAGGCCGCCTGGCCGAAGCCGATCGGGGCCGGGGCGGGCTTCCTGACCATGCGCTGCAGCCGCCCGATCACCCGCATGGCGAGGCCGACGAGCTTGGGCTGCGTGCGCCGGCAGAAGGCAACCTTCCGCACGTAGCTCTCGACGTGCCAGTCGCAGACGGCACCGCGGGGCAGGAACAGCACGTCGCCGGCGGTGAAGGTCTTCACGGTGCCGCGGCGGTCGTCGATCGTCGCCGAGCCCTCGAGGAAGTAGATCGTCTCGTCGATGTCGTAGTGCCACTCGAAGCGGCCGGCGGTGCAGTCCCAGACGAGCGTGCTGGCGAGCCCGTCGGCGCTCTTCGAGAGGACGTGGTTGCGCGCGGCGGGCGCGCCCTCGCGGATCCAGCTCGGCTCGATCGGCGCGGAGACCAGCTCCACGTTCGTGACCGAAGGGACCATCGGCGTCGTCGACATCGTGCTCTTGCCTCCCTCGAATGCGCGCGGCGGATAGCGGGCCGGCACGGGAACCGCAACAAACAGAAACCGGCCCGTTTTCTCAAGAGAAGCTTTCGCCCGTAGTTAATCGGAACGATTGAAATCTTCGCCGTTACGATCCGGGAGAGTGATCAGTATCGGGACGTGGACGCCGACGATCTGTTTCGTCCAGAGACTCCGCGCGATGCCCCGATGCCCGCACGATCGCGTCCGATCCGGGGCGAATGCTCAACGATTCACCTTCGTTCCGAGGTGAGGACCCGTTTACCGACGTTCTTCACCGGATCGGCCGCGCCCGTCCCGCAGAGATGTGGTTCGGCGCTTGCGCCATCACAGGCTCGGGCACCCCAGGCGCCCCGGAACGGGACACTTCCATGCGCAGCGAGACCATCGCCGTCCATGCCGGCTACCAGGACGACCCCACGACGCACGCCGTCGCGGTGCCGATCTACCAGACGGTGGCCTACTCCTTCGACAGCGCCGACCACGGCGCCGCCCTCTTCAACCTGGAGGAGGAGGGGTTCCGCTACAGCCGCATCGCCAACCCGACGGTCGCCGTGCTGGAGAAGCGCGTCGCGGCGCTCGAGGGCGGCCACGCGGCGCTCGCCGTGGCGACGGGCCAGGCCGCGCTTCACTACGCCATCGCGACGCTGGCCGACCGGGGCGGCAACATCGTCTGCGTGCCGCAGCTCTACGGCACCACCCACACGCTGCTGGCCCACGTGCTGCCCCGCCAGGGCATCGTCACGCGCTTCGCGGCCAGCGACCGCCCCGAGGACATCGCCGCGCTGATCGACGACGAGACCCGCGCCGTCTACTGCGAGTCGATCGGCAACCCCGCCGGCAACATCTGCGACATCGCGGGGCTCGCCGAGGTGGCGCACGCCGCAGGTGTCCCCCTCGTCGTCGACAACACGGTGGCGACGCCGATCCTGCTGCGCCCGATCGAGCACGGGGCCGACATCGTCATCGCCTCGCTGACCAAGTTCATGGGCGGCCACGGCACCACGCTCGGCGGCGTCATCGTCGAGTCCGGCCGCTTCGACTGGCGTGCGAACGCGAAACGCTTCCCGATGTTCTGCGAGCCGGACGTCTCGTATCACGGGCTGGTCTACGCCGATCATTTCGGGCCGAGCGCCTTCGTGGCCCGTGCCCGCAGCGTCTACCAGCGCACCACCGGCGCGGTGCTGCCGGCGCTCTCCGCCTTCCTGCTCCTCCAGGGCATCGAGACCGTCGCGCTCAGGGTCGAGCGGCACGTCGCGAACGGACGCCGGGTCGCCGAGTTTCTTCGCGCCCATCCCGGCGTCGCCTGGGTCAACTACGCCGGCTTCCCCGACAGCCCCCACCACGCCATGGCGGTGAAGTATCTCGGCGGCGAAGGCTCCTCGCTCCTCACCTTCGGGGTGCATGGCGGCTTCGAGGCGGGCAAGCGCTTCTACGACGGGCTCAAGCTCGTGAAGCGCCTCGTCAACATCGGCGACGCCAAGTCGCTCGCTTGCCATCCGGCCTCGACCACCCACCGCCAGATGACCCCGGCCGAGCAGCGCGCCGCCGGCATCCTGCCCGAGACGATCCGGCTCAGCATCGGCATCGAGCACGCCGACGACATCCTGGAGGACCTCGCTCAGGCTCTGGCACAGGCGGCGCCCGCCCTTCCCGCCGAGGCCGCCTGACATGGAGGGCCTGCACAGCCGCGAGACCTTCGAGCGCCACGACGCGGCGCCGGACGCGATCGCCCTGCATCGCCCATCCGCGCGCCGGGCGCTGCCGCCCCTGCGGGTCGGTCTCCTCAACAACATGCCCGATGCCGCCCTGATCCAGACGGAGCGGCAGTTCGGCCGCGTGGTCGATGCCGGCGCCGGCCGGCGCGGGGCGCGGCTGCTGCCGTTCTTCCTCGACGGCGTCGCCCGCGGCGAGCAGGCTCGCGCCCACATGGCGCTCGCCGGATACGCGCCCGCCAGTGCCATCCCCGCGGCGGGGCTCGACGCGCTGATCGTCACCGGCTGCGAGCCGAAGGCCGCGCACCTGAGCGACGAGCCCTATTTCGAGGCCTTCGGCGAGACCGTCGGCCGGGCCTGGGCGCGGGGCACGCCGACCCTGTTCTCCTGCCTCGCGGCGCATGCCGCCGTGCTGCATCTCGACGGCATCGAGCGCCGCAGGTTGCCGGCAAAGTACTCTGGCGTCTATCGCTGCGAGCGCGTCGCCGACCATCCGCTCCTGATGCGCGTGCCCCGCGTCACGCCGGTCCCGCATTCCCGCTGGAACGACCTGCCCGAGGCCGATCTCACTGCGGCCGGCTACATGGTGCTGCGGCGCTCGGCGCAAGTCGGCGTCGACCTGTTCCTGCGCGAGCGCGACGGCGGCCTGTTCGTCTTCCTCCAGGGCCATCCCGAGTACGACGGCGACAGCCTCGCCCGCGAGTATCGCCGCGACGTCAGCCGCTTCCTCGGCCGCGAGCGCGCCGACTGTCCGAGCCTGCCCGCCCACTACTTCCCGGCGGACGCCGCCCGGCGCCTCTCCGACTTCGCCGGCAATGCCGCGCGCATGCTGGCCGAGGGCGCCCCGCGCGCCGCGCCCTTTCCCTCGATCGACGTGGAGCCGCCCCTGCGCGCCGCCTGGCAGGCGGGGGCCGCCTCGCTGATGCGCGGCTTCCTGACCCTCGTCGCCGAGCGCGCCGCCGCGGCGCGGGAGGCTGCGTGATGGATCGCGTCGCCGATCATCCGGACCTGCGCGAGGCAGAGCCCGTCATGCACGAGGGCATGTCTGCCGACGCGCCCCAAGTCCCGAAACAATCGTCCACCGCCGGCTGGATCGGCGCGCTCGCGCGCACGGCCCGCATCGATGCGGAGCCCGCCCGCACCTTCCCCGTGGTCGTCGACGGTCTCGCCGCCCTCCACGGCGACGCCCCCGCCCTGATCGGCGAGGGGGACGAGCGCCTGAGCCATGCCGGCCTCGCCGCTTGCCAGAACCGCATCGCCCGCTGGGCGCTTCGTCAGGGAATCGCCAAGGGCGACACGGTCGCGCTGCTGATGCGCAACCGGCCCGAATACGTCGCCCTCTGGCTCGGGCTGACCCGGGTCGGCGTGCGGGTCGCGCTCCTCAACACCCACCTGCGCGGGCCGAGTCTGGCCCACTGCCTCACCGTGGCCGAGCCCCGGCACGCCATCGTCGAGGCGGCGCTGCGGCCGGCTTTCGAGGAGGCGCGCGCGCATCTCGATACAGCGCCCCGCCTCTGGCCGGCGGAAGACCTCGAAACCGCCGTCTCGGCGTTCGACGGCGGCCCGCTACGCGCGGAGGAGGAGCGGGGCGTCACCCTCTCCGACGAGGCGCTGCTGATCTACACCTCGGGCACCACGGGCCTGCCGAAGGCGGCCCGCGTCAGCCACCACCGCATCATGATGTGGACGCATTGGTTCGCCGGGCTCATCGACCCGCAGCCCGACGACCGCATGTACGACTGCCTGCCCCTCTACCACAGCGTGGGCGGCATCGTGGCGGTGGGCGCACCGCTTCTGGGCGGGGGCTCCGTGGTGATCCGGGAAAAGTTCTCGGCGCGCCGCTTCTGGGACGACATCGTCGCGGAGCGCTGCACGCTGTTCCAGTATATCGGCGAGCTCTGCCGCTACCTGGCCGGCAGCCCGCCGCACGCCCTGGAGCGGGCGCACGCCCTGCGGCTCTGCACCGGCAACGGGCTGCGGCCGGACGTGTGGGAGCGCTTCCAGGAGCGCTTCGCGGTTCCCCGCGTGCTCGAGTTTTACGCGGCGACCGAGGGCACGGTCTCCCTCTACAACGTCGAGGGGCGGGTCGGCGCGGTCGGCCGCGTGCCGAGCTTCATGGCCCACCGCTCCCCGGCCCTGATCGTGCGCCACGACCACGAGACCGGGCTACCCTGGCGCGGTCCGGACGGGCTCTGCCAGCGCGCGCCCCGCGGCGAGGCGGGCGAGCTGCTCGGGCGCCTCTCCGACAAGGCCGAGCACCGCTTCGAGGGCTACACCGACGCCAGGGAGAGCGGCCGCAAGGTCCTGCGCGACGTGCTGAAGCCCGGCGATGCCTGGATGCGCACCGGCGATCTGATGCGCCAGGACGCGCAAGGGTTCTTCCACTTCGTCGACCGCATCGGCGACACCTTCCGCTGGAAGGGCGAGAACGTCGCCACCACCGAGGTCGCGGAGGTGCTCTCCCTCTGCCCCGGCGTCGAGGAGGCGGCGGTCTACGGCGTCGCCGTGCCGGGCGCGGACGGGCGCGCCGGCATGGCCGCGCTCAGCGTCGGACCGGACTTCGACCTGGCGGCGCTTTCCGATCATCTCGCCGCGCGCCTGCCGGCCTACGCGCGGCCGGTCTTCCTGCGGCTGACGGGCGAGATCGGGCGCACCGAGACCTTCAAGCAGAAGAAGGCGGCGCTCGCCGCCGAGGGCTTCGACCCGGCCCGCATCCGCGATCCGCTCCTCGTCGCCGTCGAGAGCGCCTACCGGACCCTCGACGCGGCGCTGTTGGCGGAGATCGGGGCCGGGCGCTTGCGCCTCTGAGCGGCCCGAAAGACGTCGGGGCCGCCCTCCGCGAAGGAGGACGGCCCCGGACGGACCGAGACTGTATTGCCGGCTATTGGAATGTGCCGGCGCGGACCGCTTCCACCATCCGGGCGATGGCCTCGATCGAGTGGAAGTTCTGGGGGTTCAGGCAGGAGGGCGGGATCATGATGTCGAACTCGGCCTCGACGGCCAGCATCAGGTTCACGAGGTCCAGCGAGGTCAGCCCGACCTCGGTCAGCGCGTCCTCGGGCCGGAAGGCGGCGACGGTCGCGTGGCGGGCGGCGATCTCGCCGGCCAGCGCCATGGTGCGGTCGACGGTGGCGGCGAAGGCTTGCGGCATCTCGGTTCCTCGAAGGCTTGCGGGTCAGGGCGTCTCGCGCGCGTGCGGTGCCGTGCGCCGTCCATGGACTCCAGTTAGATTTCGAGAAGTCGACGGTCAACGTCTATGCAAATTTAACGATGAATTTGGTTAAATTTATCAAGTTTCGAATGAGCCGGGATTCGAGAATATCTGCAACTCGATCTTAGTTTCGCAAGCGCCTATTCTCCGGACATCCGATCGATCGTTCGCGAATGCCGCGGATGATCATCGCGCCGGCCGGACCATCCGCCGAGGACGAGCATGACGATCCAGTATCCCAACCCCACCTCCCCCCTTGCCGGAGCCGACGACATCCGCGCGCGAGCCGCCGCCGCGGCCGCCGTCGCGAGGCTCCACGCCGAGGCCGTGGACCGCGACGGCCGCTTCCCGGCGGAGGCGATCGAGGCGCTGAAGACCGGCCGCCTCCTCGGCGTCGGCATCCCCATCGCGCTCGGCGGCGAGGGCGCCTCCGTCGAGGCGCTGGCCGAGGTCGCCTATGTGCTGGGCAAGGCCTGCTCCTCCACGGCGATGATCTTCGCCATGCACCAGACCAAGGTCGCCTGCCTCGTGCGGCATGGGCAGGGCGCTGCCTGGATCGAGGGCGCCATGCGCCGCATCGCCGGCGAGCAGCTGCTGATGGCCTCCTCGACCACCGAGGGGCAGGGGGGCGGCAATGTCCGCTCCAGCGCGGCGGCCGTCGAGGTCGACGGCGATTCGGTCGCCCTCGACCGGGCCGCGACGGTGATCTCCTACGGCGCCCAGGCCGACGGCATCGTCACGGTCGCCCGCCGGGCCAGCGAGGCGGCCGCCTCCGACCAGGTGCTCTGCGTGTTCTTCCGGGAGGACTACACGCTCGAGACCGTCAGCGGCTGGGAGACGCTCGGCATGCGCGGCACCTGCAGCGCCGGCTTCCGCCTTCGTGCGAAGGGCAGCCCCGAGCAGGTGCTGCCCGCCCGCTACGGCGAGATCCACGGCCGCACCATGACGCCGGTCTCGCACATCCTCTGGTCGAGCGCCTGGGCCGGCATCGCAGCGGCCGCCGTCGAGCGGGCGCAGGCCTTCACCCGCGTCGCCGCCCGCGGGGCCGGCGGCCAGATGCCGCCCGGCGCCGTCCACTACGCCCGCGCCGTATCGAGTTTACGCCAAGCCCGCGCGCTGATCGCCCAGGCCATCGACCGCTACGAGGCCGCCGCCCCGGAGAGCCTCGACGCGCTGGACGCGCAGACCGCGCTGACCATGCTCAAGGTCGAGGTGTCCGAGCTGGCGCTCGCTGCCACCAACGGCGCCCTGCGCGCCAACGGATTAGCCGGCTACCGTCAGGACGGCGACTTCAGCATCGGCCGCCAGCTCCGGGACCTGCTCTCGGCGCCCGTGATGATCCACAACGACCGAATCCTCGCCAACCTCGCCACCGCGACGCTGATGGCCCCCGTGGCCGCGTCGCTCCGCGCCTGATTCCTTCGGAGGAGCCCGACCCATGAACATGCAGGTCCTCGACGCCCCGGCCGCGCCGCCGAAGGTCGATCCCCTCGACGCCTTCTTCGACGCGATGTTCCGGCCGATGAACGCGCAGGGCGTCTACGCCCGCACCGGCGCCTACGAGTCGGTGGTGGAGGCGCTCTCCGCCCTCATCTCGTCGCGGCGCGAGGCGGATACGGAAGTGTTCCGCTTTCCCCCCGTAATGAGCCGCGCGCATCTGGAGCGCCACGGCTACCTCAAGAGCTTCCCGAATCTCCTCGGCTGCGTCTCCTGCCTCGAGGGCAGCGAGGCGGAGATCCGCGCCGCCGCCGACCTCCACGCGGCGGGCGCCGAGTGGACCGACGAGCTCCAGACCGCCGACCTCGTGCTGACCCCGGCCGCCTGCTACCCGGTCTACCCGATCGCCGCCGCCCGCGGGCCCGTGCCGGCGGAGGGCTACCGCTTCGACGTCGCCTGCGACTGCTTCCGCCGGGAGCCCTCGCCCCATCTCGACCGGCTGCAGTCTTTCCGGATGCGCGAGTACGTCTGCATCGGCACGCCCGAGCAGGTGAGCGCCTTCCGCGAGCGCTGGATCGGCCGCGCCGCCGCGCTCGCCGACGATCTCGGCCTGCCCTACACGATCGAGCAGGCGAGCGACCCGTTCTTCGGGCGCGTCGGCCAGATCATGGCCTTCAGCCAGCTGGAGCAGTCCCTGAAGTTCGAGCTGCTGATCCCGCTGCGGGGGGCGGCCGCCGGCACCGCCTGCATGAGCTTCAACTATCACCGCGAGCATTTCGGCACGACCTGGGACCTGCGCCACGCCGACGGCGAGCCGGCCCATACGGGCTGCGTCGCCTTCGGCATGGACCGGCTCGCGGTGGCGCTCTTCGCCACCCATGGCGGCACGATCGCCGAGTGGCCGGCCTCCGTGCGCGACGCGCTCCGGCTCTGATCCCGCGATGCCCCTCGACCCTCACGCCCGCCGCTTCCTCGACCTCATCGCCATGGGCAGCGCGATGGGAGCGGGCGGCGAGGCCGGCATCGAGGGGAAGCGCCGGGCGCTGGCGAACCTCTCCCGGCTCTGCCGGCCGCGCAACCTGCCGGAGGCGCTCACCCGCGACCTCGACCTGCCCGGCCCGGCGGGGCCGCTGCCGGCCCGCCTCTACGGGCCTGTCGGCGCGGAGGCGCAGACGCTCCTGCCGGGCCTGCTGTTCTTCCACGGCGGCGGCCTCACCGCCGGCGACCTCGACACCCACGACACGATCTGCCGGGCGCTCGCCGCGTCCGGGGGCCTGCGGGTGCTCAGCATCGCCTACCGGCTCGCCCCGGAGCACCCGTTCCCGGCGGCGCTGGAGGATGCGGCGGCGGCGCTGGCGCATCTGCGGGCCGAGGCGGCCGGGCTCGGCATCGATCCGGCCCGGATCGCGCTCGGCGGCGAATCGGCCGGCGCCGGGCTCGCCGCGCGGCTCTGCCAGGAGCGGGGGAGGGAGGGCATCGCCGCGCAGCTCCTGCTCTGCCCGGTCCTCGACCTGGCGGGTACGACGCCATCGCGGCAGGACTTCGCGAAGGGCCACTATCTCGACGCGGGCACCGTCGCCCGCGACATCGCCGCGCTCGGCCTCACCGAGGCGGAACTCGCCGACCCGCGGGTCTCCCCTTTGCGGGAGCCGGACCTCGCCGGGCTGCCCCCGACGATCCTGCACACCGCCGCGTTCGACATGATGCGCGACGAGGGCGCCGCCTACGCCGGGCGCCTCGCGGAGGCCGGCGTGCCCGTCCGCCACACCTGCCATCCGGGCATGATCCACGCGTTCTACGCGCTCGGTGCCCTGGTGCCGGCTTCGGCGGCGGCGCTCGCTTGCATCGGCGCGGAACTGGCCGATCTGCTGCAACCGCAGGCTGCCGGCGGCTCTCCGGAGCGGCACGCAGCCTGAGAACGGCGTCGGCCCGGCGCCGGGACCCTCTGGCACGAAAGCTGCGGAAGCCCTCGCGGTTATCCACAGCGATCGGGCCCATGCATCTCGACAGCGCCGATCTCGACCGACCCGCGTCGCTGACCCTCTGGGAGAGCGGTCCCACCGCGCCGAAGGCCGTCGAGCCACACTCCTACGGCAGCCTCCGGCTGGCGCTCGCGGAGGCGCGCCGGGCGCTCGCCGAGGACGACGCGACGCCCTGGATCACCACCGATTCGGGCCTGATTCTCACGCCCGGCTGGCTGCGCGCGCATTTCGCGCGCATGGCGATGCCGCGATGGAAGGAGCGCACCGCGTCCGGCGCCGTCGCGGCGCGTGCGCCCCTTGAGGCCGCGCTCCGGCAACGCCCGCGCGAGGCCGCCCCGCCGCCCGGCTGATTAGCCGGACAGGCGCGCCGAGCCGTCGGGCTGCGGCAGCAGGCCCGGATTCCAGGCGACCTCCCAGAGCGTGCCGTCCGGGTCAGCGAAGTAGCCGGAATAGCCGCCCCAGAACGCCTCCTCGGCCGCCTTCACCAGGCGGCCCCCGGCGGCGACGGCGGCGGCGAGCACCGCATCGGTCTCCTCCCGGCTGGCGGTGTTGTAGGCGAGGGTGAAGCCGCGAAAGCCCTCGCCCTCCGCCGGCACGCCCGCATCCGCGGCGAGGTTCTCCCGCGGGTAGAGCGACAGCACGGTGCCGCCCGCCTGGAAGAAGGCGACGCCGTCCGAGGCGATGGCCGCCCGCGTCCAGCCGAGCGCCTCGTAGAAGGCGACGGCGCGGGAAAGGTCGTGCGTGCCCAGGGTCACGAGGCTCAGGCGCGGCTGGATCATCTCAGGGCTCCCCCTCGGGCGCCGCCGCTTCCTCCGGCGGTGCCGGGGCGAGCCTCGGCGCGAGGCTCGGCATGTGCTGCTCGTGCCAGAGGCGCAGGCGCGTCAGGCTCGGATGGGCGAGGTTGCGGGCGAGGTAGCCCTCGATGCGCGGCAGGTGGGCGAGGTAGCCGGGCTTGCCGTCGCGCTTGTCCAGTCTCGCGAAGATGCCCAAAATCTTGGTGGCGCGCTGCGCGGCGAGCACCGCGTAGGCGCGGGCGAAGCCCTGCACGTCGAACTCCGGCTCGCGGACGCGGCGCTCGCGGGCGTAGAGGCCGAGGAGCCGCAGCTCGAACTCGGCGCTGGTGTCGACCCGCGCGTCCTGGAGGAGCGAGGCGACGTCGTAGGCCGGATGCCCGAGCACCGCGTCCTGGAAGTCGATGAGCCCGACCCGCTCCAGCCCCTCCCGCTCGGGAAGCCAGATCAGGTTGGGGGAGTGGTAGTCGCGCAAGGTCCAGGTCTGGCGGCCCTTGTGGGCGATCCCGAGCGCCTCGGCCCAGAGCGCCACGAACTCGGCCCGTGCCGGGCGGGTGAGATCGACGCCGGCGACCGCCGGAGCGTACCAGTCCGGCATCAGCTCCGCCTCGAACAGCAGCGCCTCGGCGTCGTAGGCGGGCAGGGCGTGGTCGATCCCTTGGGCGACGGGCAGCACCGCGGGCAGCTCCGTGGCGTGGAGCTTGGCGAGGAGCCGCGTTGCCTCCGCGTAGCGCTCGGGTCGCGGGCCGGCGGCGTCGACCACGGGCTCGGCGCCGAGGTCCTCAAGGATCAGGAGACCGGCGGCGAGGTCCTCGCCGTAGATGCGCGGGGCGGAGAAGCCCAACGCCCTCAAGGCCCGGTCCATGGCCACGAAGGCGTCGACCCGCTCGGCGAGCTTGACGATGGCGCTGTAGGACTTGCCGGCCCTGACCGGCGGCCCGTCGGGGCGGGCGGGCGAGATCATCAGCACGGCGCTCGACCCGTCGGGCTTGCGCAGCCGCTCGTAGCCGCGCGAGGAGGCGTCCCCCTGCATGTGCTCGCGCTCGGCCTCGTCCCAGCCGGAGGCGGCGAGCAGCCTGCGGATCGCCCGGGCCCGGTCGATGCGCTCGCGCATGCCGTCGGTGCCGTTGATGCGCACGAGGCGCGCCTCCGGCCCGAACTCGGGCCGCAGCGACAGATCGACAGAGAGCGTCGGCCCCTCGCGCGGCGGCAGCCGCTCGGGCCACTCGACGAGGGTGATCGCGTCCTCGGTCATCTCCTCGAAGCCGAGCTCGACGAGCTCGTCCGAGCCCCGCAGGCGGTAGAGGTCGGCGTGGACGACCGCGGTCCCGTTCGCCGCCTCGTAGGGCTGCACCAGGGTGAAGGTCGGGCTCGGCACCTCGAGCCCGTCGTCGCGGGTCAGCTCCCGGATCATCGCCCGGGCGAGCGTCGTCTTGCCGCCGCCGAGGCCGCCGGAGAGCGCGACGAGGTCGCCGGGCATCAGGAAGCCGGCGAGGAAGCGCCCCATGTCCTCGGTGGCGCCCTCCTCCGGCAGCACGACCTCCCAGGCCGGCGGACCTTCGGGCGTGCCAGCGAGCGCGGCGTCCGGGAAGGAAGGCTCCGACATGGTCTCGCTCACCGCCGCCCCCTCCAGAGCCCGTCCATGGCCATCCGGGCAACCCGGACCGCTCCGGCGTTCATAGGGCATGAACGTTAACCGGAATCCGGCCGGGCGTCGAAGGCGGCGCCGGGCGCTGCGGGTGCGGCCCTCACAGCGTGAGGAAGGCGGCCACCAGCCCGAGATCGGTCAGGGCGTGCAGCATCTGGTCGAAGCCGAGCAGCCACCAGAACTGCACCTGGCCGGGATTCCAGCGGCCGGTGCGGGAGACCAGCGTCTTGCACCGGTCGACGCAGAAATGGATCGCGAAATCGATGAGCGCCAGCCACCACAGGCGGGGCATGACGACGAGCGCCACGATCAGGGTGGCGGCCGCGTGGCAGGCGGCGTGGGCAGCGAGCGGCGCGAGCCAGCCGCGGACGCGCTCCTTGCCGTGCGCCATCCAATCGGTCTGGAGGACGAAATCGGCCACGTAATGCTTCACGATCATGGTGCCGGCGAGCACCACCATCGTCCAGACCGGAACCAGCACCCGTTTCCCCCCGAGCCGTTCCCCGAGCGCCGGCCGCGCGTTGCCGTGGGCCGACGACGCGACCTTGGCTTCAAGCGTGGGCCCTCCGCAAGCCGCCCCGCCGCCGCCGATCCGCGGACCGTGCGGGCCCGCACGGCGCGGGCCCGGCGCGATTGACACGCGCGCGCGTTGTGCGCTGCGATGCGCGCGCCGCAGGCCCCGCGGCGCAGCCTGGAGACATCGCCCGCATGGCCCTTCCCCGCCTGTCCGGATACGCGCCGATCGCGCTCGCCCTCCTGCGCGTCGTCTCGGGGCTGCTGTTCCTCGAGCACGGCACCCAGAAGCTCCTGAACTTCCCGCCGCGCTCGATGCCGGCGCCGGAGCTGCTCTCGCTCCTCGGGGTGCAGGGGGTGATCGAGATCGTCGGCGGCGTGCTGATCATCCTCGGGCTGTTCACGCGGCCGACCGCCTTCCTCCTCTCGGGCAACATGGCGGTGGCCTACTTCATGGCCCACGGGTCCAAGAACTTCTTCCCGGCAGTGAACGGGGGCGACGCCGCGATCCTGTTCTGCTTCGTGTTCCTCTATCTCGCCGCCGCCGGCCCCGGCGCCTACAGCCTCGATGGGCGCGGACGTCGGTTCTGACCGGTCTCAGGTCTCCTCGCGAGGCAAGGCCGCCAGCCCCGCGGGCCAGGCGTCTCCGCGCAGGCGCTTGATCCCCGCCTCCCGGCGGGCGGCGTAGGTGCGCCTGAGCCGGCTGCTGCCCCAGGCGTCGAAGTTGTGGAGCCCGCCGATCTCTCGGGCCTCCTCCGGCGTCGGTGCGGTGGCGAGGCGCAGCAGAGGGGCGGTCAGCGCCAGCGGCCCGAGGTCGACCGGCACGCTCGCCGAGAGCCGCTCGATCTCGGCGACGCCCGCCCGGATGCCGGCCTCGATCTCGGCGGCGACGCCCGGAAGGCGCGGGTCCGCGTCGCGGCCCGGATCCTCCTCGAAGCGGGGGCCGCCGTCCGCGCCGCGCAGGCAGCCCCGCACGGAGCCGTGGGGGGCGGAGAACAGGAGCTCGGCCGCCACCCGGTTCTCGTAGAGCGCTTTTTGGGTTCTGGCCGGCAGTCCGGCCTCGGCCAGCAGCGCGGCGGCGTTCGCGACCTCCGCGCGCAGGCAGAGGTAGTAGCCCCGCACCGAGACCCCGACGAGGGGCGCCAGCGCCCGCTCCAGGGCGACCTGTGTGGAACCTCGCCAGCCGAGGTCGAACACCCCAACACGCATGCCCTCCCGCAGGCCCGCCTCCCGGCAGGCGGCGTGGAGGCCGCGCCGGGCCGCGAGGCAGGCCTGGAGGATCGGCCGGCGTATCACCCGGAGCAGAGACTCGACCGCGCGCTCGTTGCGGCGGGTGAAGGGCGTCTCCGCCGACAGGCCGAGATCGGCGAGCAGGCTCTCCGCGGGGGGATCGAGGCCGATGCGCTCGAACAGCTCTCCGACCGTCAGCCCGAGCCCGCCGGAGAGCAGGAACGGCACCAGCGCCTCGAACTCCCGCTCGCTCGCGCCGGCGAGCGTGAACAGCACCCGCGAGCCCCGGAAGTAGCGGGCCGGCACCGCCTCCTCCGGCCAGAGCCCGGCGAGCCCGTAACCGTCGCGGGACAGGAGCAGCATGAGGTCGAGGCGATCGGCCTTCGCCTTCTCCGCGAGCCAGCGGCGCAGGGCGAAGGTGGCGGGCGCGCCCGCCGCGAAGCCGACCCGCCACCAGAGGGAGCGCGACGCGTCGAGCCCGGCATAGGTGCCGAGCCCAGCGGCGACCGCGTGGGCGGGGCCCGGACCCGCCGGCACGGGTCGGGGATGGGTCGCCGCGTAGTGGACCGTCTCGATGCCCCGCTCGCGGCCCTGGCGCACGTCCGACTCGGCGTTGTCGCCGATGTGGAGGATGCGGCCGGGCGGCACGCCGAGGGTCTCGGCCACGAGGGTAAAGAGAGCGCCGTCGTCGCGCTTCGTCGCCTGCCTCTCGCTCGACACGAAGAGGTCGGCGAAGGCGAGGCCGTGCGTGGCGCAGAGTTCCTCGAAGAAGGCGCGCGGCAGATACATGTCGGAGAGGAGTACGCAGGGCTTTCCCGCCGCTCGGGCAACGGCGAGCACCGGCAGCATCTCCGGGTTCGGGCGCAGCACCGCCTGCTCGATCTCCCACTCGGAGCGCTTCAACGTCTCGGCTGCCACGCCGAGATCGGACAGGAAGGCGTAGATGCCGTCGAGGTCGATCTCCCGGCGGCCGGCGGCCCGCATGACCCTGAAGGCGTCCCGCTGCGCAGCGATCCGGCGGCGGCGGAAATCGGGAAGCCCGTGCCGGGCTCCGACGAGGTCGAACACGTCCTCCGGGCTCGCGACGAAGCGCACGAACAGCGTGTCGAACACGTCGAAGGACACCACCTCCGCCGCCTCGATTCTTTCTGACCAGCGTTCCGCGAGCGAGGGTGCGGTCATGGGCGCATCGGCCGGAACAGGCCGCTGTTCGGCTCTAAGTTCGGGTTGTGGAAGGGGTCGTGGGCGAGGAAGCCCGGGTGCAGGTCCCAGAGCCGGCGCCGGTCGGCCAGCAGCCGCGCCTGCTTTCCCGGATCGGCATCGTCGGAGCCGCGGCTCGCGGATTCGTGGTGGGTGACGACCGCCGCCTGGCAGACCACGTTGTAGAGGCCGGCCCCGTGCAGGCGCAGGCATAGCTCGACGTCGTTGTAGGCGACCGGAAGGCTCTCGTCGAAACCGCCGACCCGCTCGAACTTTTTTCGCTCGATCATCAGGCAGGCGCCGGTGACGGCGAGCCAGTCGTACTCCAGCGTGTCGCGGCCGAAATCGGCGGGCCTGGTGCCGGGCTTGCGGTAGAAGGCGTGGCCCGGCCCGTCGAGGAGGTTCACGACCCCGCAGTGCTGGATGCTGCCGTCGGGAAAATGCAGCCGGGCGCCGACCGCCCCGACATGGGGCTGCTGCGCGTAGCCGATCATCCGCTCCAGCCAGTCGGGGGTCTGGGGCTCGGTGTCGTCGTTGAGGAAGAGCAGGATCTCGCCCGTCGCGTAGGCCGCGCCGCGGTTGTTCAGGGCCGAGTAGTTGAAGGGGCGCGGATCGGGCAGCACCCGCACGTTCGCCCGCCGTCCCAGCGCGTCGAGGGCGCTCAGCGTCTCCGGCGCGTCGCTGCCGTTGTCGAGGATCAGGAACTCGACCTGGCTCCAGGTGCTGCGGGTCTGCACCGCGTCGAGGCAGGCGGTGAGGAGCCGCCCGTTGTTGCGGCTCGGCACGACGATCGAGACGAGGAGCTCGCCCTGCGGCGCGTAGTTCACCCGGAACTGGCCGGGCAGGCCGGCGACCGGCTCGACGGTGCCGGGCGTGCCGCGGCGGACGAGTGCGTCCTCCTTGAGCCGGCGGACGGCGTCGTGGGCGTAGGGCTTGGCCTCGGCACCGGAGGCCAGCGACTCCGGCAGGATGCGCCAGTGGTAGAGGACCCGCGGCACGTGGGCGATCCGGTCGGTACGCTCGGTGATCCGCAGCGCGAGGTCGTAGTCCTGGGCGCCGTCGTAGCCGGAGCGCAGCCCGCCGACCGCCTCCACGAGGCTCCGGCGCATCGCCGTGACGTGGCAGGTGTACATGATGCTCATCAGGGCATCGGGGGACCAGTCGGGCTTGAAAAAGGGCGAGGCGTAGCGGCCCTCGCCGTCGATCTTGTCCTCGTCGGAGTAGACGAAATCCGCCCCCGTGCGGGCGATGGTCCGCGCAAGCTCGTAGAGGCAGTCCGGCGTCAGCAGGTCGTCGTGGTCGAGGAAGACGATCGTGTCGCCGGTCGCCTCGGCGAGCGCCGCGTTGGTGGTGGCCGCGATGCCCCGGTTCTCGGGCGCGCGCAGGATGCGGATGTTCGGATGATCGATGCGGTCGAGGGCGGCCTTCGTGTCGGCGCGGGTGCTGGCGTCGTCGACGAGGATCAGCTCCCAGTCCGGGTACCACTGGGCGACGACCGAGGCGACGGCCGCCTCGAGGAAGCGGCCTTCCACGTTCCAGACCGGGGTCAGCACCGAGAAGCGCGGGCGCTCGCCGAGCGCGGCGAGCGCGCCCGCGAGGTCCGCCGGCGGGCGCGGCGGCAGGTAGCAATAGGCCCGCGCCTTGCGCTCGAAGCGGTAGCCTTCGTGCCCGTGCGACAGCCCGCGGAAGGGCGGCCGCAGGGCGCGGGAGAGCCTCCGCGACAGGGCGCGCGGGATCAGGCGCAAGACGGAAAACCCGCGCTCAGGCCCGCGCCTGCCCGAAGGCGGAGAGGATGCGCGCCCAGGAGCGGGCGCCCTTGTGGAAGCTCGTGAGCGCGTATTTCTCGTTCGGCGAGTGGATGCGGTCGTCGTCGAGGCCGAAGCCGATCAGCAGGGTGTTGCGGTCGAGGAGCCGCTTGAAGTCGCCGACGATCGGGATCGAGCCGCCGGCGCCCACCGTCACCGGAGGCACGCCCCATTCCGCCTCGAGCGCGGCCTTGGCGAGCGCCAGCTCCGGCATGTCGTAGGGCAGCGCGATCGCCCGCGAGCCCTTGTAGGTGATGACCTCGACCTTGCAGTCCGCCGGCACGCGCTCGCGCACGAAGGCCTCGAAGGTCTTTGCGAGCACCGCCGGGTCCTGGTCGCCCACGAGGCGGAACGAGACCTTGGCGCTGGCGGTGGAGGCGATCACCGTCTTGGTGCCCTCGCCGGTGTAGCCGCCGATGATGCCGTTGACGTCGCAGGCCGGGCGCGACTGCACCATCTCGAGGATGAGCCGGCCCTTCTCGCCCGCGGGCTCGCTGAGGCCGATCGGCCCCAAGAAGCTCTCGGCGGTGAGCCCCAGGCCGCGCCACTGCTCCAGCACCTCGGGGGGCGTCTCGCGCACGCCCTCGTAGAAGCCCGGCAGCGCCACGCGCCCGTCCGCATCGTGGAGGTCGGCGATGATCCGCGAGAGGACGTGGATGGGGTTTCGCGCCGCGCCCCCGAAGAAGCCGGAATGCAGGTCGCGGTCGGCGCAGGTCACCTTCACCTCGAAATAGGCGAGGCCGCGCAGAGCCGTGGTGATCGCCGGCGTCGTCGGGTTCCACATGCTGGTGTCGCAGACGAGCACGATGTCGGCGCCGAGCTTCTCCCGGTTCGCCGCGACCCATTCGGGCAGCCCCTGCGAGCCGTTCTCCTCGGCGCCCTCGATCAGGATGGTGACGCCGCAGGGTAATTCGCCCTCCATCGCCTTGAAGGCGCGGCAGGCCTCGATGAAGGTCATCACTTGGCCCTTGTCGTCGGAGGCGCCGCGTCCGACGATGCGCTTGGCCCCGGCATCCTCCGCGATGTGCGGCTCGAAGGGCGGCGTCTCCCACAGCTCCAGCGGGTCGACGGGCTGCACGTCGTAGTGTCCGTAGAACAGCACGTGCGGCGTGCCGGGCTTCGGCGCATGCGCCAGCACCACCGGATGCAGCGAGGTCTCCTCGACGCTCGTCTCGAAGCCGAGCGCCTCGAGATGCCCGTGCAGCCAGGCGGCCGCCTCGCGGCAGTGGCCGGCATAGGCCGGGTCCGTCGAGATCGAGGGGATGCGCAGGAAGGCGAACAGCCGCTCCAGGGCGTTGTCGAGGTCGCGGTCGATGTCGTTCAGGATCGGTGCGAGGTCGGCCATCGGGTCTCACCTGATGCGTCGCGGGAGCGCTCCGCCCGAGCGTTAGACGAGCGGAGCGCGAAACGGAAACCCTTCCCGCCGCCGGCGGCACCGGGGAACGGCGGCAGACTGGAACGGTTATCGACAGGACTTCGGCGCCCAGCCCACGCGCCCAAGGCGCCTTGCCCGGCGCTCTCCTGACGACCCGAGCCCAACATCCGCGTCCAAGACCCGAGCCCAGGACTCAGCAGCCATGCTTATCGAGAGCGGTTCGCCCGTCGCGGCGGACCAGAGGATCGACATCAGCCTGACCATCAACGGCGAGACGCGGGCGCTCCAGGTCGCCCCCTGGACGACGCTCCTCGACCTGCTGCGCGAGCGCCTCGACCTCACCGGCACCAAGAAGGGCTGCGACCACGGCCAGTGCGGCGCCTGCACGGTGCTCGTGAACGGCACGCGGGTGAATTCCTGCCTCGTCCTCGCGGTGATGAAGGACGGCGCCGAGATCACCACCGTCGAGGGACTCGCGAGCCTTCAAGGCCCCGGCTCCAACGCCCTGCACCCGCTGCAGGAGGCCTTCATCGAGCACGACGCCTTCCAGTGCGGCTACTGCACGCCGGGCCAGCTCTGCTCCTCCGTCGGCCTCCTCAACGAGGGCCATGCCAAGAGCCGCGAGGAAATCCGCGAGGCGATGAGCGGCAACATCTGCCGCTGCGGCGCCTACACCAACATCGTCGACGCCATCGAGGACGTGATGCAGGCGGGGGGCAGCCGATGAACCGCTTCGAGTATGTCCGCGCGGGCACCGTCTCCGAGGCGGTCGCGGCGCTCGCCGCCGACCCGTCTGCCCGCTTCATCGCCGGGGGCACCAACCTCGTCGACCTGATGAAGTACAACGTCGAGCGGCCGAGCCGCCTCGTCGACATCTCCCGCCTTCCCCTCGACGCCATCGAGGAGCGGGACGGCGGCCTGCGCATCGGGGCGCTGGTGCCGAACGCGACGCTTGCCTACGACGAACGGGTCCGCGCCCGCTATCCGCTGCTGGGCGACGCGTTGCTGGCCGGGGCCTCGGCGCAGCTGCGCAACGCGGCCTCGACCGGCGGCAACCTCAACCAGCGCACCCGCTGCTACTACTTCTACGACGAGGGCACGCCTTGCAACAAAAGGCAGCCCGGCTCCGGCTGCCCGGCGATCGGCGGCGTCAACCGCATCCACGCGATCTTCGGCACCAGCGCGCACTGCATCGCCACGCACCCCTCCGACATGTGCGTGGCGCTGGCCGCCCTGGACGCGACTGTCCGCGTCGAGGGGCCGAAGGGCGAGCGCAGCATCGCGTTCTCCGACTACCATCGCCTGCCTGGCGACGATCCGCAGCGCGACACGACCTTGGAGCCCGGCGAGATCGTGCTCTCGGTCGACCTGCCGGAGCGGGGCTTTGCCGAGCGCTACACCTACCTGAAGCTGCGCGACCGGCTCTCCTACGCCTTCGCCCTCGTCTCGGTGGCCGCCGCCCTCGACCTCGACGGGGACACGATCCGCGAGGCGCGGCTCGCGCTCGGCGGCGTCGCGCACAAGCCCTGGCGCAACCGCGAGGCCGAGGCGCTCCTGAAGGGCAAGCCGGCCACGCGGGACAGCTTCCAGGCGGCGGCCGACCTCATCGTCCGCGAGGCGCAGCCGCAATCGCAGAACGGCTTCAAGATCGAACTCGCCCGGCGCGCCATCGTGCGCGGCCTCGAGCAGGCGGCGGCGGGCACGCCGCAATCCTCTTCCGACAAGCGCATCCAGTGAGGCCCGGCATGACCGCAACCTTCAGCCCCACGGGCCGCGACACCTATGTCGGCACCGCCCGCAGCCGCGTCGACGGCCCTGCCAAGGTCACGGGCCTCGCCAAGTATGCCGGCGAGTTCGCTGCCCCCGACCTCGCCCACGGATACGTGGTGTCGAGCCGCATCGCCAAGGGTCGCATCCTGTCGATCGACACCTCGGACGCCGAGAAGGTGCCCGGCGTCGTCAAGGTGCTGACCCACGAGAACCGGCCCCGCACCGCCTTCCTCGCCATGAACTACCGGGACATGGTGGCGCCCCCGGGCTCGCCGTTCCGGGCGCTCTACGACGACAAGATCCATTTCAGCGGCCAGCCCGTCGCGCTCGTCGTCGCCGAGGATTTCGAGACGGCGCGCTTCGCCGCCTCCCTGGTGCGGGTGACCTACGAGGCGGAGACGCCGGCCACCGAGATCGCCGAGCTCAAGGATCTCGCCTACGATCCGCCCAAGAAGCGCTCCGGCATCAAGCCGCCGCCGGAGCCCTGGGGCGATGCCGATGCCGCCTTCGACGGCGCCCCGGTGAAGGTCCGGGAGGACTACCGGCTCGCCATCGAGCATCACAACCCGATGGAGCCCCATGCCTCGACCGTCGTGCGCGAGGGCGATGGCAAGTACACCGTCTACGACAAGACGCAGGGCGTCGCGAACAGCCACGGCTACCTCACGGCGGTGTTCGGCCTGAACAAGGCCGACGTGCGGGTCGTGAACCCCTATATCGGCGGCGGCTTCGGCTCGGGTCTGAGGCCCCAGTACCAGCTCTTCCTCGCCATGCTCGCCGCCCGCGACCTCGACCGCTCCGTGCGCGTGGTGCTGACCCGCGACCAGATGTGGACCTTCACCCACCGCCCCGACGCGCTCCAGACCGTGAGCCTCGGCGCCGGCCCGGACGGGGCGTTGCAGGCGCTCAAGCACGACGTCATCCAGGAGACGTCCCGCTACGAGGACTATCAGGAGACCATCCCGAACTGGTCGGGCGTGCTCTACCGCTGCGACAACGTCGCCATGAGCTACCGGCTCGCGCAGACCGACATGGCCACGCCCGGCGACATGCGCGCGCCCGGCGCCGTCACCGGCGTCTTCGCCATCGAGACGGCGATGGACGAGCTGGCCCAGGCCACGGGCCAGGACCCGATCGCCCTGCGGCTCAGGAACTACGCCGAGGCGGATGCCACGGCCGGCGGCAAGCCCTTCGGCTCCAAGGAGCTGAAGGAGGCGCTCCGGCAGGGGGCCGAGCGCTTCGGCTGGGCGCGGCGCAACCCGGAGCCGCGTTCGACCCGCGAGGGCCGCGAGCTCGTCGGCTGGGGCATGGCCTGCGGCATCTGGGAGGCGATGATGCAGCAGAGCAGCGTTCACGCCGCCCTCACGCCGGACGGGCGGCTGGAGCTCGGCAACGCCACGGGCGACCTCGGCACCGGCACCTACACGATCCTGACGCAGATCGGCGCCGACGCGCTCGGCCTGCGCATGGAGGATGTGACCGTGAAGCTCGGTGACACCCGCCTCGCCGAGGCGCCCGTCGCCGGTGGCTCCTGGACGGCGGCCTCCTCGGGCACGGCCGCGATGCGGGCCTGCCGCGACATCGCCGAGCAGGCCTTCCGCCTCGCCCGCGGCCTCGACGAGTCGCCGCTGGCCAACGTCGAGTTCGATCGGGTGGTGCTCGAAGGCGGCCGCATCGCGGTGGCCGACGATCCCGCCCGCTCCATGGCTCTCACCGACGTGCTCAGGAAGGCGGGCGTCGAGCGGCTGGAGGCGACCGGCAAGGCCGCCCCCGACAAGGACCACGCCAAGCAGTTCGAGAGCTACACCCACTCCGCGATCTTTGCGGAGGTGAAGGTCGACGAGGAGCTCGGCCAGGTCCGCGTCACCCGCATCGTCTCGGCGATCGCGGCGGGCAAGATCCTCAACACCAAGACCGCCCGCAGCCAGATCCTCGGCGGCATCGTCATGGGCATCGGCTCGGCGCTGGAGGAGGAGTCGATGCTCGACCACCGCCTCGGCCGGTTCATGAACCACAACCTCGGCGAGTACCATGTGCCGGTGAACGCCGACATCCACGACATCGAGGTGATCTTCGTCGACGAGGAGGACAAGGCGAACCCGCTCGGCGTGAAGGGGCTCGGCGAGATCGGTATCGTCGGCACCGCGGCGGCCATCGCCAACGCCGTCTTCCACGCCACCGGCAAGCGGGTGCGCCACCTGCCGATCACGGTCGACAAGATCCTCGGCTGACGCAGTCGGAACCGCAGACGACCGAAGGGGCCGCCACCGCGCGGCCCCTTCGCGTATCCGCTCACCGCGGGGTGGGATCGACGCCGAGACGCCCGGCGACGTAGCGGCGCTCCTGGGTGAGGCCGCCGAAGCCGTAGGCGTCCGCCGAGACCTCGTGGACGTGGACGTAGCTCTCGGGGTGCAGATCGCCGAGCAACTCGGCGAAGCCCGCGAAGATCGCGGCGACGAAGCCCTCCTTCTCCTCCTTAGTGTTGGTGCCGTCGACGACCTTGATCTCCAGCCAGACGCTGGCCTTGCCTTGCTCGGCGAGCGAGGGCCCGCCGACGAACCAGGCCGAGGGCTCGGCCCGGGTCACGAGCACGGAAGTGAGGTCGGCGCGCTTGCGCAGGCTCTCGACGGCGTGCCGCGAGGCGATCGCGGCGGCGCGCCGCTCCAGGTCCGGGATGTCGCGATGGGTGGCGAGCGCGATGGTGACGATGGGCATGACGGCTCTCCTCGTTGGATGAGGCGATCCTGCCCGCCGCGATCCCATATGGGAAACGTGTTTATCGCGTTTCAGAAATTGCAAATGCTCATGGTCGTCGCGAAGCGCCGGTGCTAGCCTTCGCTGATGCCCACCCTCGAGATCGACCAGCTCCGGGCCTTCCTCGTCGTCGCCGACCTGCACAGCTTCACCGCGGCCGGGGCCTGCCTCGGGGCGACGCAGTCGGCGGTGTCGCTGCGGCTGGCCAAGCTCGAGGAGCGGCTCGGCCGGCGGCTCCTGGCACGGACCCCGCGAGCGGTCTCGCTGACGCCGGACGGCAGCCGGCTCCTGCCCCATGCCAGGGCGATCCTCGCCGCCCACGACCGGGCGGTGGCCGAGATCGAGGGCGGCGCGACGCGGGGCAGCCTGCGGCTCGCGGTGAGCGACCACGCCGCCGGCGGGCGTCTGGCCTCAGCGCTGGCCGCCCTGCGGGTCGCGCTGCCGCTTCTGGCGCCGGAAGTCACGGTCGGGCTGTCCGGCGCCATGCTCGCCCTCTACGACCGGGGCGAGGCGGAGGCGGTGATCCTGCGTCGCGACGGGGGGCGCGAGGGCACGCGGCTCTTCGAGGACCCGCTGATCTGGGCGGGCGCTCATGCCGATCTCGCCGCGCCCGGCGAGCCGGTGCCGCTCGTAGCGCTCACCGGCCCCTGTGGGGTCAAGGCGGCGGCCACAGGGGCCCTCGACGCGGCGGGCCTGCCCTGGCGCTACGCCTTCCTCGGCGGCTCGGTGAGCGCCCTCCAGGCGGCGCTCCAGGCCGGTCTCGGGGTCGCGGCGCTCGGCGAGCGCCACCTGCCGGCGGGCTGCCTGCGCCTCTCCGAGGGGCTGCCGCCGCTGCCGACCGGCGAGGTCGTGCTGCACAGCCGCCTCGACGGGCCGACGCAGCGCATTCTCGCCGCCGCCTTCGCCGCGCCGGAGGGCCTGCGGAAGGCGGCTTAGAGCCGTTCCCGATCGCGTTGCAATCGAGAGCGGCTCCAAGCCTTCGTTAAGACGCGCTCTCTTTCGCCGAACCGGCAGCCACTTCGGCGGAGAGCGCTCTAAGCCTTCTCGTCCGCTGCCGGTCGGGCGCGGCCGAAATCGGGCTCGGCGGTTTCCTGGCCCATGGCGACGATGCCCCGGCGGATCGCCCGCGTGCGGGTGAACAGGGCATGCAGCGCCTCGCCGTCGCCCCAGCGGATGGCGCGGGCGAGCGCCGAGAGGTCCTCGTTGAAGCGCCCGAGCATCTCCAGCACCGCGTCCTTGTTGGTCAGGAACACGTCCCGCCACATGGTCGGGTCGGAGGCTGCGATCCGGGTGAAATCGCGGAAGCCGCCGGCGGAGAACTTGATCACCTCGGACTGCGTGACCTCCTCGAGGTCGGCGGCCGTGCCGACGATGTTGTAGGCGATGAGATGCGGCACGTGGCTGGTGATGGCGAGCACGAGGTCGTGGTGCTCCGGGGTCATGGTCTCGACGATGGCCCCGAGCCCCTCCCAGAAGCCGCGTACCCGCGCCACCGCCGCCTCGGGGGCATCTTCGGGCGGGGTGAGGATGCACCAGCGCCCGGAGAACAGGGTCGGGAAGCCGGCATCCGGCCCCGAATACTCGGTGCCCGCCACGGGATGGGCAGGCACGAAGGCGATGCCGTCGCCGAGATGCGGGGTGACGGCGGCCACCACCGCCCCCTTCACGGAGCCGACATCCGAGAGCACGGCGCCGGGCTTCATGTGCCCGGCGATCGCCGCCGCCACGTCCCCCACGGCGCCGACGGGCACGCAGAGGATCACGAGGTCGGCGTCGCGCACGCCCTCGGCGGCATCCCCCGTCACGGCGTCGGCGATGCCGAGCTCCTCGACCCGCGCCCGCACGCCCGCGTCCACGTCGATCGCGACGATTCGTTGCGCCAGGCCGAAGCGGCGCGCCCCGCGGGCGAGCGAGGAGCCGATCAGGCCGAGGCCGACGAGGGCAAGGCAGCCGATCGGCGCGTTCGCCTCAGGCATCCCGCGCCTCCCGCAGGAAGCCGGCGAGCCCGGCGACGGCCGCCCGGCAGGCGGTCTCGCTGCCGACGGTGATGCGAAGCGCGTCGGGCAGTCCGTAGGCGGCGACGCGGCGGACCACGACGCCCCGCGCGCTGAGGTAGCCGTCGGCCTGCGCGGCGCCGCGTCTGGCATCCTGCGGGAAGTGGACGAGCACGAAGTTGCCGACGCTCGGCGTGACCGTCAGCCCGAGCGCGGCGATCTCCCGCTCCAGGAAGCCGCGCCATTCGTCGTTGTGGGCGACGGCGCGGGCGACGTGGGTGTCGTCGGCGATGGCCGCCGCGCCCGCCGCGATCGCCGCGGAGGACAGGTTGAACGGTCCCCGGATGCGATTGACCGCATCGACCACGGCGGCGGGGGCGACCATCCAGCCGATGCGCAGCGCCGCGAGCCCGTGTATCTTCGAGAAGGTGCGGGTCATCACGACGTTCTCGGCCTCCAGCACGAGATCGAGCCCGGCCGAATAGTCGTTCGCCCGCACGTACTCGGCATAGGCCCCGTCGAGGACGAGGAGCACGTTGCCCGGCAGACCGGCGTGCAGGCGGCGCACCTCGTCGAAGGGCAGGTAGGTGCCCGTCGGGTTGTTGGGGTTGGCGATGTAGACGATCCGCGTGCGCGGCGTGACCGCGGCGAGCAGCGCGTCGACGTCGGTGGTCAGGTCGCGCTCCGGCGCCACGACCGGCGTGCCGCCCGCCGCCAGGATCGCGATGCGGTAGACGAGGAAGCCGTGCTCCGTGAACAGGCCCTCGTCGCCGGGGCCGACATAGGCGTAGGCGAGGAACGAGAGCAGCTCGTCGGAGCCCGCGCCGCAGACGATCCGGGCCGGATCGAGCCCGTAGCGGGTGCCGATCGCCGCGCGCAGGCGGGTGGAATTGCCGTCCGGGTAGAGGGCGAGCCGCTCGGCCTCCGCCCGCAGCGCCTCGACCGCCGCCGGGCTCGGGCCGAGCGGGGTCTCGTTCGAGGAGAGCTTGTGCACCGGCCCCGCGCCCGTCGCGGCGCTCTTGCCCGGCACGTAGGCCTCGATATCGAGGATGCCGGGGCGGGGGGTGGGACGGTCGGGGCGCAGGTCGGTGGTCATGATGGCGCTGAGAGACAGGAGAGACCGCCCCTCTAGCGCATTTTGCGCCGCCATGGACACCGGCCCGATGCAGGGCAGCCCCTCCGCGGACCTGACCGAGCTGGCAAAGCCAGGCAAGGCCGTTGCCGCCAGCATCGTTAGGCTACCCGCGGCATCAATCACGCCTCGTGGGGGCCGATGCCTCAGCTGAACCATAGCAGATGTGACGATGAGGTCTGTCTATCGGCGCAACATATGTTAGAAGATACTGTCAGATTAGCACGGAAAATCAGAAATTTTCCTTCAAGGGTAGTGAACGCTTCCGTGCGCGCTCGGTTTGGCCAGGACTGACGTTGCGTCATCCAGCCGGAGCGGCAAGCGCCGCCGGACAGCGAGGCTTCCCATGTATTATTTCGACAAGCGGCTGCAGTACCCGGTCAAGGTGGACGCGCCCGATCCGGTCTTCGCGCGCATGCTTCAGCAGGCGATCGGCGGCGTCGAGGGCGAGATCCGCGTCTGCATGCAGTACTTCTTCCAGGCCTGGGGCGCGCGCGGGCCGACGACCAAGTACCGCGACATGCTCCTCAACACGGCCACGGAGGAAATCGGCCATATCGAGATGCTCGCCACCGCGGTAGCGATGAACCTCGAGAAGGCGCCGACGGCGCTCCAGGAGGAGGGGGCGGCCGATGGGGTGGTCGGTGCCGTCATGGGCGGCGGCAGCGCCCGCCACACCATCGAGGGCATGCTCCACCGGCACATCCTCTCGACCGGCATGGCCGCCTTCCCCGCCAACAGCGAGGGCGTCCCCTTCGACATGTCGCACATCTACGCGAGCGGGAACCTCGCCGCGGACATGTACTGCAACGTCGCCGCCGAGACGACCGGGCGCACCCTGGCGGTACGCCTCTTCAACGCCGCGCACGATGCCGGCATGCGGGACATGCTCCACTTCATGATCGCCCGCGACACGATGCATCAGGAGCAGTGGCTGGCGGTGATCGAGGAGCTCGGCGGCCACGAGGGCGCGCTGCCGATTCCGAACAGCTTCCCGCAATCGGCCGAGCACGCTCAGTTCAACTACAACTTCTTCGTCACCTCCGCCGACGGGTCCGTGCCCGAGGCGGCGCGCTGGAACAGCGGCCCGTCGGTGGACGGCCGAGGCGAGTTCTCGACCTTCGTCAACAAGCCGATGGGCGAGGAGCCGGTGCTCGGCCCGGCCCGGCCGGACAGCGGCGCCCAGGCCGAGCAGATCGCCGACGCGCCGATCTGACGCTCTCCCGGCGCCCTCCGCGCGGGGGGCGCCGCCTCACACCCGGAACCGCGCCGCGTGGCTTCCGGCCTCGTCGAGGGTGAGGACTCCGGCGCCGGCCCGGTCGAGGGCGTCGCCGAGCCCGCGGGGGGCGGCGCCGGCGGGGACGGCCAGCAGCAGGCGCTCGGCCCCGCCGCGGGGGTCGGCGCGGGAGACCACCTCGCCGTAGAGATCGTGGAGCGCCCGCTCCGCCGCCTCGCTCCAGGCGCGGCAGCGCAGCGCCAGCAGCACCCAGTCGCGCTGTGCCGCGGCCGGGTCGTCGAGGGGCTTGGCCACGACGAAGACCGGCGTGCCCGCCGGGTGCCGGGGCCGCTCGATGAAGGGCAGGCGGGCGATCACCTTCGGCTGGTCCTCCCCGGTGAGCCCCTCCCACCAGGCGTCGGCGACGGGCGTGCCCCGGCGGGGGTCGAAGCGGAAGATGCCGAGATCGCCCCGCGAGGCCGCCACCGCCGCGATCACCGCCGCCGGGTTCGGATGCGGCCGGTAGGGCACCGTGAAGCCGAAATGGAAGCGGGCGGAGTCGCGCATCGCCGGGTCGCCGCCGGAGACGTCGGCATGGACCGAGAACGGCGCCTGCACGTAGGTGAAGGTCGCGATGATGACCCGCCAGATGCCCTCCACCGTGTCGAGGGGCAGGAGCCCCCGGTGGCGCTCGGCGACGCGGCGCATCATCGCCGCCTCGCGGCCGGGGCGGAAGGCCGAGCCCGCCGCGGCGCCGCCCTTGGCGGCGATCAGCCGGTCGATGATGGCGCCGCGCTCGATCAGTAGCGCGTGCATCTGCGCGTCGATCCGGTCGATCTCGGCGCGCAGCGCGGCGAGGTCCTCTCGGGCGGTCCGCTGGGGCGTGTGCATGCGGGGAATGCGGCGCCGGGTTCGACGGAAGGCCCGCCCCTTCTACGATCGCGGGGCGCGCGGGGCCAGCGCGCGCGGGGCTCTTTCCGGAAGGTCCTTTCGTTGACGCCCGTCCCGGCCGATACTACCTCCCCGCGACGGCCGTCCGCCGAGGGCGGTCCTCAGAACACGCCATGGACACTCCCCTCGACCTCGTGGCGCCTTCGGGCCCCGCCGAAAGCCTGGCGCCGGACGAGGCGCGCCGCGGCCTCTTCGAGCCGGCGCAGGCGCATGACCCGACGAGCCCCGTCGCCCGCTTCGACGCGCGGACGCCGCTCGCCATGGATGCCGGCGTCAGCCTGGCGCCGTTCCAGATCGCCTACCAGACGGCGGGCACGCTCAACGCCGACCGCTCGAACGCCGTCCTGATCTGCCACGCGCTCACCGGCGACCAGCACTTCGCCCACACCCACCCCGTCACCGGCAAGCCCGGCTGGTGGGAGCGGCTCGTCGGACCGGGCAAGCCCGTCGACACCGACCGTTACTTCGTCATCTGCTCGAACGTCGTCGGCTCCTGCATGGGCTCGACGGGCCCCGCCTCGATCGACCCGGCCACCGGCCGGCCCTACGGGCTCGGCTTCCCGCTGGTGACGATCCGCGACATGGTCCGCGCCCAGGCGATGCTGCTGGACAAGCTCGGCATCCCGGACCTGTTCCTGTGCATCGGCGGCTCGATGGGCGGGATGCAGGTGCTGCAATGGGCCTCGCTCTTTCCCGAGCGGGTCTTCTCCGCGATGCCGATCGCGACGGGGGCCCGGCACTCGGCCCAGAACATCGCCTTCCACGAGGTCGGACGGCAGGCGATCATGGCCGATCCCGCCTGGGCGGAGGGGCGCTATCTCGAGGCAGGGACGAGGCCTGCCAAGGGGCTCGGCGTCGCACGGATGGGCGCGCACATCACCTACCTCTCGGAGCCGGCGCTGCACCGCAAGTTCGGCCGGCGCTTCCAGGGGGGCTCGGCGCCGACCTTCTCCTTCAACGCCGACTTCCAGATCGAGAGCTACCTGCGCCACCAGGGACTCTCCTTCGTGGAGCGCTTCGACGCCAACGCCTACCTCTACCTGACGCGGGCGATGGACTATTTCGACCTCGCCGAGGACCATGGCGGCGTGCTCGCCAACGCCTTCCGGGGCACGCGCACCCGGTTCTGCGTGATCTCCTTCACCTCGGACTGGCTGTTCCCGACGGCGGATTCCCGCGCCATCGTCCACGCGCTGAACGCGGCCGCCGCGCCCGTGGCCTTCGTCGAGGTCGAGAGCGACAAGGGCCACGACGCCTTCCTACTCGAGGAGCCGGCGATGTTCTCGGCGGCGCGGGGCTTCATCGACGCGGCGGCGCGGGCGAGGGGCCTGTGAGACGCGACGCAAGAGCCCCTCTCCCGTCTGCGGGAGAGGGGGCCCCGCGGATGCGGGATCGGGCGGCCGTCCTGCCGCGTGCAGGTCGTCCGGAAGCGGCGTCTCCCTCCCCCGCGGAGGGCGGCGGGACATGCGCGCACGGTCGAGCGGGATGAAGCAGCGCAACGACGATGCCCTGCTGCCGGTCGGCGGCGCCGCCTCGGCGCCGTGGCGGAGCGCCGGGGAGCTGCCGCGCTCGCCCGAGAGCGGGTCCGAGCGCGTCGACCACCTCATCGTGCTCGGGCTCGTGCCGCACGGGGCGCGGGTCCTCGACATCGGCTGCGGCGACGGCACCCTGCTCGCCCTGCTGCGGGACCGGCGCAGCGTCGACGGGCGCGGCATCGAACTGTCCCGCGAGGGCGTCAACGCCTGCCTCGCCCGCGGCCTCTCGGTGATCCAGGGGGACGCCGACACCGATCTCGCCAACTATCCCGACGACGCCTTCGACGTGGTGGTGCTCTCCCAGACCATCCAGGCGACCCGCAACCCGAGGATCGTGCTGGAGCACCTGCTGCGCATCGGCCGGCAGGTGGTGATCTCCTTCCCGAACTTCGGGCACTGGCGGGTGCGGGCCGAGCTCGCCTTCCGGGGCCGCATGCCCGTCACCGAGATCCTGCCGGAGGCCTGGTACGAGACGCCCAACATCCACCACTGCACGATCCGGGACTTCGTCGGCCTCTGCCGGGAGGTCGGGGCGCGGATCGAGAGGGCCACCGCGCTCGATGCGCGGGGCCACGAGATGCGCTTCTCGCTGCCCTGGTGGGTCTGGAACCTGATCGGCGCGCAGGGGGTGTTCCTGCTCCGCCGGGGCCGCTGAGGCGGCGCTCGGAAAGCGCCTCTCAGGCCGCCGCGGCCGGGCGGCTTCGGGCGAGCTCGACCCGATTGCGGCCGGCGCCCTTGGCCCGGTAGAGCGCCGCGTCGGCCTCCCGCATCAGGGCCGAGAAGCCGATCGCCCGGCCCCGCGGCCGCTGCGCGACGCCGACGCTGACGCCGAGCGCCAGACCCGGCAGCTGCGCCCGCGCGATCTCGGCCATGGCCAGACGCACCCGTCCCGCCGCCGCCGCGGCCTCGTCCAGGCTCCGGTCCGGCAGCAGGCAGGCGAACTCCTCGCCGCCGAGCCGGCCGAGAACCGCCTCCGGCGGCAGCAGGCCGCGCGCCAGGGTCGCGAAGCCGACGAGCACGCCGTCGCCGACCTCGTGGCCGTAGGTGTCGTTGACCCGCTTGAAGTGGTCGAGGTCGAACACGAGCAGGCAGGCCGGCCGGCTCCTGTGGGCGAGGATCGCCGCGCTCCGCTCCGTCAGCGCGCGCCGGTTGAGCAGTCCCGTCAGCGGGTCGGTCTCGGCGGCGCGGCGCTGGACGTGCTCGGCCCGCTCCTTGGTGAGGGTGATGAGGGTGAAGGCGATCCCCACCGTGAACAGCATGCTCACGAAGCACACGGCCACGACCCAGGGCGACTCGAGGAGGTCGTTGCCCGGGGCGGGCACCGTGAGGATCGCGATCGGCACCCGTACCGCGTAGACGATGCCGCAGGTCGCGATCAGCGCCAGCGCCGGGTAGCGGGAGACCAGGGCCTCGTCGCGCCCGCGCCAGACCTCGCGGGCGGCCAGGGCGCAGTAGAGCGTCACCAGGCAGGAGGCCACGACGATCCGGGCCGACAGGCTGGCGTAGAAGGACGGCACCAGGCAGAGCACGATCCAGGCCGCGCCGCCGGCCAGCGCCGCGACCGGCAGGGCGGGGCGCCCCTCGAAGAGCCGCAGCCCGCTCCAGAGCAGCCCGTAGGCGGACAGGATGAGGACGTTGGCGAGCCCGATGGACAGGGCGTCCGGGACGACGCCGCGCAGCGCGATCAACCCCGAGCCGGCGCTCGCGACTAGGTGCGCGAGGCCCCAGGTCGCGAGCGCCCGCGTGTCCCGTGCCTGGCTCCAGGAGAGTACGAACAGGCAGCCGACCGCGAAGGTCAGCACGCAGGTGACGACGAGCAGGGTCGATCGATCGAGGATCATCGCTCCGGTCCGGCAGCTTCCGGTGGGACCCACCGGAGCGAATCATAACTCTAGGATGTCGCGGACCGGTTGATAAGGCCGAGCTGCGATCGGCGCCACGGGGTCGCGGCGGGGGTGTTCAGTCCTCCCGCTTGGCCGCCGGCGGGGGCGGGAGCGGCGTGATCCGCAGCGTCGCGATCCGGTTGCGGGCCTTGCGCAGCACCTTGAAGCGGAAGCCGTAGAAGTTGAAGGCGGTGCCCTGGTCGGGAATGGTGCGGGCCTCGTGGATGACGAGACCGGCGATCGTGGTCGCCTCCTCGTCGGGGAGGTTCCAGTCCATGGCCCGGTTGAGGTCGCGGATCGGCACCCCGCCATCGGCGTTCACCGAGCCGTCCGGCTGCACGCGGACGCCCGAGACCGCCACGTCGTGCTCGTCGGCGATGTCGCCGACGATCTCCTCCAGGATGTCCTCCAGCGTCACGAGGCCCATCACCTCGCCGTACTCGTCGACGACGAGGGCGAAATGGGTCTTGCGGGTGAGGAAGGCCTTGAGCTGGTCGCGCAGCGAGGTGGTGCCGGGCACGAACCAGGTCTCGAGCGCCAGCGCCTCGACGCTGAGCCGGGAGGCGTCGCCCCCGGCGGCGTCGAGGGCCCGGAGCAAGTCCTTGGCGTGCAGGACGCCGACGATGTTCTCCGGCGTGCCCCGCCACAGGGGCATGCGGGTATAGGGGGAGGCCAGCACCTCGCGCACGATCTCCTGCGAGGGCAGGTCGGCGTCGATGGTGCGCATGGTGGTGCGGTGGACCATCACCTCCGAAACCGACAGGTCGGAGAGGTCGAGGAGGCCGCCGAGCATGTCGCGCTCCGCCTTGGCGACGCCGCCCTCCCGGTGGAGCAGCGCCACCTGGCCGCGGATCTCCTCCGTCGGCGAGAGGATCGACTGGTGCTCGCCGATGCTGACGCCGAAGGGGCGCAGCATCAGGCGCACCACCGCCTCGATCGCCAGGGCGGGTGGCCCCAGCAGCGCCACCGCGAAGGCGACGGGCCGGGCCATGAGCAGGGCCGCCTGCTCGGCCTTGGTGATGGCGAGCGTCTTCGGCAGCACCTCGGCGAAGACGATGACGAGCACCGACATCACGGCCGTCGCGTAGAGGACGCCGCTCTTGCCGAACACCGCCGTCAGCACGCTCGTCATGAAGGCCGAGGCGCCGATGGCGACGATGTTGTAGCCGATCAGCATGGCGCCGATGAAGCGCTCGCGCACCGCCAGGATGCGGTTGACGATGGCCGCGCGGGCGTCCCCCGCGTTCTCGAGCGAGAGCATCCGCGCCCGGGAGGCGGCGGTGAAGGCGGTCTCGGCCCCGGCGAAGAAGGCCGACAGCAGGAGCGACATCGCGACGATGCTCGCCGCGAGCCAGAGGTCGATATGGGCTTCCATCAGCGATCATCCTCGGCGCGCGGACCTGCCGGTCCCGCGCCACGCGCGGCGCCTGCCTTAGCGCATTCCGCGCCGGAGCGGGCCTCCGCCGTCCGTCCCCGAGGACCGGTTCCGGCGAGGCCGCCCGCTCACGCCGCGAGCTCGTCCTGGAGGAAGGCGCGGACCTCCGCCCGGTCGATGCCCGGCGCGATGAAGCTCTTCCCGATGCCGCGGGCGAGGATGAAGGTCAGCGCCCCGTCGCGGACCTTCTTGTCCTGAGCCATGGCGTCGAGGAGGGCGTCGGCGTCGCCGCAGCCGCCGGGCACCTGCGCCAGCGTCGTCGGCAGGCCGGCCATGGCGAGGTGGTTGGCCACGCGCCCCGCATCCTGGCCGGGGCAGAGCCCGAGGCGTGCCGAGAAGCGGAAGGCCAGCGCGAGGCCGATCGCCACGCCCTCGCCGTGGACGAGCCGGGCGCCGTCGTAGCCGGTGAGGCGCTCGAGCGCGTGCCCGAATGTGTGGCCGAGGTTGAGCAGCGCCCGCTCGCCGTCCTCGCGCTCGTCGCGGACGACGACCCCGGCCTTGGCCCGGCAGCAGACGGCGACCGCCTCGTCCCGCTCCGGACCGCCCGAGAAGATGCCGGCCCAATGCGCCTCGCACCAGTCGAAGAAGCCGGCGTCGCCGATGAGCCCGTACTTCGCCACCTCCGCGTAGCCCGCCTGCATCTCGCGCTCCGAGAGCGTGTCGAGGGTGGCGGTGTCGGCGAGCACCAGGCGCGGCTGGTGGAAGGCGCCGATGAGGTTCTTGCCGAGCGGCGAGTTGATGCCGGTCTTGCCGCCGACCGAGGAATCGACCTGCGCCAGCAGCGAGGTCGGCACCTGCACGAAGCGCACGCCCCGGCGCAGGCTCGCGGCCGCGAAGCCCGCCAGATCCCCGACCACCCCGCCCCCGAGCGCCACGACGAGGTCGCCCCGCTCCACCTTGTGGGCGAGAAGCCCGTCGCAGACGGCGGCGAAGCAGCCGTAGGATTTCGAGGCCTCGCCCGGCGGCACCGTGACGAGGCCCGAGCGCAGGCCCGCCGCCTCCAGGCTCTCCCGCAAGGGCGCGGCGTAGAGCGCGGCGACGGTCTCGTCGCTGACGATCACCGCCGCGCGGCCCTTCAGCGCCGCGACGCGCCCGCCGGCGCCCGCGATCAGCCCGCGGCCGATCAGAATGTCGTAGTCGCGGCCCCCGTCGAGGGGCACGTGGACCGTGAGATGGGGGGAAGGCTTGCTCACTGTCTCGCTCACTGCGCGGCGACGCCCTCGCTGGAGGGCGGATCGAGATGCTGGTCGAGCGCCTCGAGCACGTCCTGCACGACCCGGTCGTGGGAGACCTCGCGGGAGAGCACCGCCACGTCGGCCCCGCCGTAGACGGGATGGCGCGCCTCCATCAAGGCGCGCATCGTCTCCTCCGGGTCCTCGGTCTGGAGGAGGGGACGGTTGCCGCGCTTGCGCACCCGGCGCATCAGCACGTCGAGCTCGGCCTTGAGCCAGACCGAGACGCCGCTCTCGCGGATGCGCTCGCGCGTGGTCTCGCGCATGAAGGCGCCGCCGCCCGTGGCGATGACGAGCGGCCCCTCGCGCAGGAGCCGGCCGATGACCCGCTCCTCGCCCTCGCGGAAGCTCGGCTCCCCGTAGATCGCGAAGATGTCGGGGATGGTGAGGCCGGCCGCCGCCTCGATCTCGTTGTCGGCGTCCTTGAAGATCATGCCGAGCCGCCCGGCGAGCCGCCGCCCGACGGTGCTCTTGCCCGCGCCCATCAGCCCGACGAGCACGATCGAGCGCGCGCCGAGGGCGCGACGCACGCGCAGCTCGATCGGCGGCCCGTGCTCGTCCGCGCGGAGGTTCTCCGCACGAGGCTCGGGTTCGCTCATCGGTGGGATCGCGGCGTCCGCGCGCGCCGCATCGTCCTGGGGGCTGACATGGTGAGCGCGTCTTATCGCGTTTCCGCGTCCCGACGAAGCGCCGCGCGCTCAAGAAGTGCGGGACGGGCCTCTGTTGCATCGCGGTGCTTGCCAGGCGGCGGCGGCCATGGTTCTCACGGGGCGACGTCTGATCGAGGTGCGGTCGGCCGGATCCGCCGCTGTTACGGCTTGATTCACCGGTCCGCGCGTTCATGGCCGGAGGGATCGCGGGGGCGCGCCGCCTCCGGCCCCATCGAGGTTCGACCGCCGTGCCGACCCTGTTCCGGTTTCTCGCCACCATCGCGATCCTCGCCGGGCTCGCCTTCGCCGGCATGTTCGCGCTCGCCACCTTCGTCGAGCCGACGCCCCGCGAGATGAGCGTGACGATCCCCGCCGCGAAGCTGCAGCCGGGCGGTCGGTGACGGCGGGCCGCCCTTCCGCGGGCCCGAAGGCGCGCCGGGCGGCCGCGCCGAAGCCGGGGCCGGAGGTCGCGGCCTATCTCGACATGCTGGCCGCCGAGCGGGGCGCGGCGCGCAACACCCTCGACGCCTACGCCCGCGACCTCGACGACTACATCGCCCATCTCGCGCAGGCCGGAATCGCCCTCGACGCGGTCGGGGCGGGGACGCTGCGCGACTATCTCGCCGGCCTCGCCGAGCGCGGCTTCAGCGGCGCCTCCGCGGCGCGGCGGCTCTCCTGCGTGCGCGGCTTCCACCGCTTCCTCTACGCGGAGGGGCTGGCGTCGGGCGATCCCGGTGCGCCGGTGGCGGGGCCGCGCCGCTCCCGCCCGCTGCCCAAGGTGCTCGGCGTCGCCGAGGTCGACCGGCTGCTCGCCGTCGCCCGCGAGCGGATCGGCCTCGCGGCCAACGATGGTGAGGCGGGGCGGGCGGCGCGGATGCTGTGCCTGCTGGAGACCCTCTACGCCACGGGCCTGCGCGTCTCCGAGCTCGTCGCCCTGCCGCGCTCCGCCGCGACGACGCGGGAGCGCTACCTCGTGGTGCGCGGCAAGGGCGGCCGCGAGCGCATCGTGCCCCTGACGGAGGTCGCGCGCGAGGCCATGCGCGCCCATCTCGCGCATCTGCCCGCCGAAGGGCTCTGGCTGTTTCCCGCCGACAGCGAGAGCGGGCACCTCACCCGGCAGGCCTTCGCCCGCGACCTCAAGGCGGCGGCGGGCGCTGCCGGCATCCGGGCCGACCGGATCAGCCCCCACGTGCTGCGCCACGCCTTCGCCAGCCATCTCCTCCAGAACGGTGCCGACCTGCGCGTGGTCCAGGAGCTGCTCGGCCATGCCGACATCGCCACGACCCAGATCTACACCCACGTCCTCGACGCACGGCTCAAGGGCATGGTCCGCGACCTGCATCCGCTGATGGACGGCGAGGCCTGATCTGCGGCGCTCGTTCCAGCAGATCGCGGCATGTGCATGCCCCCCGCGTCGGAAAGGGTGATTGTGCGGCTGCGATAGGCACGGTAAAATTACAGCTTGACAAGCGAAGCGCTGGCACTCGCACACGCGGGCAAGCCGCCGAGGAGCCGACCCATGCGGGGCCAAGACAAGACCGAGACGCGCCGCGAGGCTCTCCCGCCCGTGCGGGAGGACGGCGCGCCCGCGTCCGATCCGCAGCGTCTCGACAACCAGCTCTGCTTCGCGGTCTACTCGGCGGCGCACGCCTTCGGGCGGGCCTATCGGGGCCTCCTCGCCGCCCACGACCTGACCTACCCGCAGTATCTCGTGCTGATGGTGCTCTGGGAGCAGGAGGGCCTCACGGTCAAGGAGATCGGCGGGCGGCTCTTCCTCGACTCCGGCACCCTGACGCCGCTGCTGAAGCGCCTCGAGGCCTCCGGGCATGTGCGCCGCACCCGCGACCGCGCCGACGAGCGGCAGGTGAGCATTTTCCTCACCCCGAAGGGGCGGGCGCTGCACGGCGCGATGTCCTGCATCCCCGACCAGGCCGGCGGCATGACCGGTCTCGACCTGGACAAGCGCCGCGCGCTTCTCGACCACATCGTCGCCCTGCGCGACGGCCTCCACGAGGGCGCGCAGTAGGCCGCGCAGATCAGACGGCGGCGTCGATCTCGCGGCTCGCCTCGCGCAGCATCATCTCGGCGAGCAGCTGGAGCGAGGCGATGCCCGTCATGTCCACGAGCGCCCGCAGCTCGATGGCGCTGTCGAGCACCTGCTCGAGAAGGTCGAGGCGATGCGATAGCGCCGCAGCCTCGCCGTCGTCCCTGGAAAGCAGATGTGCAACCATATCGACCCCCTCTATACAACTGAGGGTGTATATAGATCGTTGACACTTCCTTAAGGCCGCGTGCCCGCGTGTCGGCGGGCATGACAGGGCGGCCCCATTGCCTGGCGCAAACGAAAAAGGCCGCCCCGGCGGGGGCGGCCTTCGCATCGGAGCGTGCCGAACCTACTTCGTCTTCAGGTAGGCGATGACGTCGGCGAGCTTCTTGTCGTCCTTGATGCCGGGGAAGACCATCTTGGTGCCGGGCACCTTGGCCTTCGGGTCTCTCAGCCACTCCTTGAGGTTGGCCTCGTCCCAGGTGATCCCGGAGTTCTTGAGCGCGGCCGAGAAGTTGTAGCCGTCGCGGCCCTGGCCGGCCTTCTCGCCGACGATGCCCTTGAGCTGCGGGCCGACGCCGTTCTTCTCGAAGTTGTGGCAGGCCTTGCAGGGCGCGAAGGCCTTCTCGCCGGCCGCCGCGTCGCCGGCCTCCTGCGCCTGCGCCGCGAGCGGCAGGGACAGCGCGAGGACCGCGCCGAGGATCAGGTGACGCATGGGTGTTTCCTCCTCCGTTGAGACATGGGGCAACGGCTTATAGCCGAGCTTCGGGTTTAGAACAGGTCAAGTTTGAAACTGCGGAAGGGCCATCTAGGGCGCCTGCGGCGAATGGAAGCCCCTTCGCCGCCTGACATTTCCGGTATGGCCTGGAAGCGTTTCAGTTAAACTTCGGCCGGGAGCGGCGACGGTAGACTGCTCCGGGGATGCTGAGCGCCGGCTGAAGCCGGCGTCGTCCAACCGTCAGGGAGGCGCCCGATGTCGATCCGGTTTCCCGAGCCCGATCCGGGCGTGGTCGCCCGCCGCGACGCGATCATCGAAGGCTTGCGCCCGCTGGTGGCCGCCGAGGCGCTGGTGACGAGCGAGGACGAGCGCCGGGCGTTCGAGTCGGACGGGCTCACCGCCTACCGCAAGCTGCCGCTCGCCGTCGTCCTGCCCTCGACCACGGCCGAGGTCTCCGCGGTGATGGCCTTCTGCCACGCCAACGGCGTGCGGGTGGTGCCCCGGGGCGCCGGCACCTCGCTCGCCGGCGGCGCCATCGCCCAGGAGGACGCGATCATCCTCGGGGTGGGCAAGATGACCCGCGTCCTCGACATGGACTTCGCCAACCGCACCGCGCGGGTCGAGGCGGGCATCACCAACCTCGCCATCTCCGGGGCGGTCTCCCACGAGGGCTTCTTCTACGCCCCGGACCCGTCGAGCCAGCTCGCCTGCACCATCGCCGGCAACATCGCCATGAACTCCGGCGGGGCGCACTGCCTGAAATACGGGGTCACCACCAACAACCTGCTCGGCGTCACCCTGGTGATGAACGACGGCACCGTGGTCGAGATCGGCGGGCGCCACCTCGATGCCGGCGGCTACGATCTCCTCGGCCTGATCTGCGGCTCGGAGGGGCAGCTCGGCATCGTCACCGAGGCGAGCGTGCGCATCCTGCGGGCCGCCGAGGGGGCCCGGCCGGCGCTCGTCGGCTTCTCCTCGGTCGAGGACGCGGGCGACTGCGTCGCCGCGATCATCGCCGCCGGCATCATCCCCGTGGCGATCGAGTACATGGACCGGGAGGCGATCCTCATCACCGAGGATTTTGCCCAGGCCGGCTATCCCCGCGACGCCGAGGCGATGCTCATCATCGAGGTCGAGGGGTCGAACGCCGAGATCGACGACATGCTCGGGCGCATCGAGGCGATCGCGCAGGGCTTCCGGCCGACGAGCCTGCGCGTCTCCCGCTCCGAGGCGGAGAGCGCCGCGATCTGGAAGGGCCGCAAGTCCGCCTTCGGCGCCACGGGCCGCATCTCCGACTACATCTGCATGGACGGCACCATCCCCACCGGCCGCCTCGGCTACGTGCTGGAGCGGATCGGGGCGATCTGCGCCGAGAAGGGGCTTCGCGTCGCCAACGTCTTCCATGCCGGCGACGGCAACTTGCACCCCCTGATTCTCTTCGACATCAACACCCCCGGCCAGATCGAGACGGCGGAGGCGGCGGGCGACGAGATCCTCAAGCTCTGCGTCGAGGTCGGCGGCTGCCTCACCGGCGAGCACGGGGTCGGCATCGAGAAGCGCGAGCTGATGCGCTTCCAGTACGCCCAGGCCGATCTCGAGCAGCAGATGCGGGTGCGCAACGTCTTCGATCCCGCCTGGCTCATGAACCCCGCCAAGGTCTTCCCGCTGGAAGGGCGTGTCGCCGCCTGAGCTTGACAGGCGGCGGCCGGTCCTGGCCTATGGCGCGTGAGGGGACGGCGATCTCCCCACGAGGCGACAGGCCGAAGTATCGCGTCCCGCTCCCATGCTCGGACGCGCCATGCCCGCCTTCAACGCGATCTCCGCCGATAAGCTCGCGCGCCTGACCGGCACGCCGAACGCGCCTATCGTCATCGACGTCCGCACCGAGGATGCCTTCACCGAAGCGCCGGTCCTCGTGCCCGCGAGCCTGCGCCGTTCCGAGGACCGGATCGGCGACTGGGCGTCGTCCGTCGGCGAACGCGGCGTGGTGATCGTCTGCGGCGACGGCGGCGCCCTTTCCCACGGGGTCGCGGCGCTCCTGCGCGGCCACGGTCACCGGGCCGAGATTCTGGAAGGCGGGTTGGCCGCCTGGATCCGTGCCGGCCTGCCGGCGGTGCCCGAAGCGAAGCTGCCCCGCCGGGATCATCGCGGCCGCACGGTCTGGGTGACGCGGGCCCGGCCCAAGATCGATCGCATCGCCTGTCCGTGGCTGATCCGCCGCTTCGTCGATCCGCTCGCGATGGTGCTGTTCGTTCCGGCGGCCGAGGTTGCCGGCGTCGCGGAGCGCTTCGCGGCGGCCCCCTTCGACATCGACGATCCCGCCGCGATCTGGAGCCATCGCGGACCCGCCTGCACCTTCGACGTGATGATCGAGGAACTCGGGCTCGCGACCGAGCCGCTCCTGCGGCTCGCCACCATCGTGCGCGGGGCCGACACGGCCCGGCCGGACCTCGCGCCCGAGGTTGCCGGCCTCCTCGCCGTCTCGCTCGGGCTGTCGCGGATGTACGGCGACGACCTCGCCCAGCTCGATGCCGGGATGCTCATCTACGACGCCTTCTACCGCTGGTGCCGCGATGCGGTGGGCGAGACGCACGACTGGCCCACGGCCCGGAAGACGAGGGACTGACATGCACGGTCTCCCGAGCGAGCCCTCGACGACCGCACCTGCCGCACGGGCAGGCGACGGGCCTCCGCCGACGCCCGTCACCCTGCGCGAGGCGCTGCCGGTCTGGCTGAAGATCGCGGCGCTGTCCTTCGGCGGCCCGGCCGGGCAGATCGCGGTGATGCACCGGGTTCTGGTCGAGGAGCGGCGCTGGATCTCCGAGCGGCGCTTCCTGCACGCGCTGAACTTCTGCACCCTCCTGCCGGGGCCCGAGGCGCAGCAGCTCGCCACCTATGTCGGCTGGCTGATGCACGGCACGCGGGGCGGGCTCGTGGCCGGCGGGCTGTTCGTGCTGCCGGGCCTCGTCGCGATCATGGCGCTGAGCTGGCTCTACGCGCTCCTCGGCAGCACCGGCCCCGTCGCCGGCCTCTTCTTCGGCCTCAAGGCGGCGGTGCTTGCCATCGTGCTGCAGGCGGTGGTGCGCATCGGCCGGCGCGCCCTGAAGGGGCCGGCGATGGTCGCGATCGCGGCGCTGGCCTTCGTGGGCATCTTCGCCTTCGACCTGCCCTTCCCCGCGATCGTGCTGGCGGCGGCCCTCGCAGGCTATCTCGGCGCGCGCGCCGGCCTGCCCGCCTTCCTGGCCGGAGCGGGCCATGGCGGCGCGCCCGCCGACGATCCCGGCCCCTACCTCCTCGGCGACGACGCCGCCGCGTCCGGAGCGCCGCGCGGCCACGCCCTGCGGATGCTCGCGCTCTGGGGCGGCCTGTGGCTCGCCCCTGTGCTGGCGCTCCTCGCGCTCCTCGGCCCCGACAATGTCTTCGGCCGCATCGCGGTGTTCTTCTCGCAGATGGCCCTGGTGACCTTCGGCGGCGCCTACGCGGTCCTGGCCTACGTCGCCCAGCAGGCCGTCGACCATTACGGCTGGCTCCGGCCCGGCGAGATGCTCGACGGGCTCGGCATGGCCGAGACCACGCCCGGCCCGCTCATCATGGTCACGCAGTTCGTGGGCTTCATGGCGGCCTTCCGCCAGCCCGGCGTGCTGCCGGCTCTCGTGGCGGGGACGCTGGGAGGGCTGCTCACCACCTGGGTGACCTTCCTGCCCTGCTTTCTCTGGATCTTCCTCGGCGCGCCCCATGTCGAGCGCCTGCGCGGCAACCGGGCGCTGGCCGGAGCACTGGCGGCCGTGACCGCGGCGGTCGTGGGCGTGATCCTCAACCTGTCGCTGTGGTTTGCCCTGCACACGCTGTTCGCGCAGACGCGGGCGTTCAGCGCCGGGCCGCTGCGGCTCGACGTGCCGGTCCTGGCGAGCCTCGATCCCTTCGCCGCCGCCCTGTCGGTGGCGGCGCTCGCGGCGGTGTTCGGCCTCCGGCTCGGCATCCTGCCCGTGCTGGCGGGATGCGCCGTGGCGGGGCTGCTGCTGCGCCTTTCCGGCCTCGTGTGAGGCCTACTTGATCTGCACGCTGTCCACGACCTCGCGGAACTTGGCGAGCGTGCCCGCGCGCTGGTCCTCGCGGACGACGCCCACCGCGCGCAGGTAGCCGTCGGGGGCGAAGCGGATGGTCTGGGCGACGACGACAGGCGTCTCCGAGGGCAGGTCCTTGGCACGGGCCACGATCTCGTGCCAGTCGACGCCGTTCTGCCGGTAGCTCTGCGAGCGCTCGATCACGAAGTCCTTCATGGTCTGGTTCGAGTAGAGCGCCGAGCGGGCGAAGCCGTCCCGCTGCTCGGCGGTCGGCGGCGTCTGGACGGCCTGGGCGAGCACCAGGATCGGCTGCTCCAGGCTCGTCATCTGGTCCTTGGGGCCCTTGGTCAGCAGCACCGAGTTGCCGGCGAGCACGCGCACCGGCCGGAAGCCCGCCGGATCGCCGATCGTGAAGGGCAGGGCCTGGACCTGCTCGTCGAGGCTCAGCGCCTGGCGCACGATGGCCCCGGTGAGCATGGCGCGCATCGAGGCCTCGGTCTCGGCGCTCGGCAGGCACTGGGCGATGATGATACCGGTGACGCTCGCGTCGCCGACGAGGAGCAGCCATTTCTTCACCGCCGGCGTCCCGGCGGCGGCGTCCGCCGGCTGCTCGCCGGTGAACAGGTAGGCGTCGGCGGCGCCGATCTTCACCGCCTCCCGCTTCTGCACGACGAAGCCCTGGGCCTTGAGGCTCTCGTCGGTGAAGCTCGCCGCGAGGTCCGGGAAGGCGTTCGGCGGCAACTCGACGATGGAGACCGTGGCGCCGCCCTCCCGGCGCTCGAAGCCCGTGAAGCGGCGCGACACCGACATGTCGGAGGGCGCCTCGAAGCCGAAGCGGGAGCCCGGCGGGAAGACCGTCTCGGCCAGGGCGGGAAGGCTGGCGGGAAGGCTTGAGAGAAGCAGGAGCCCGAGGGCCGTCCCCGTCCGGAGGAGGGGGCCCGCGCGGCGCGTCCTCTGCGGATTCTTCAGCAGCGGCATGGCGATGGTCTCACTCCCTGCGGCGTTCGATCGGGCTCCGCAGACCCGATGCGTCGGCTCCCGCCCGCCTCCTGTCAAGCGGGGCGGGTGACGCGCCGGAGCGTCAGGTTGCAGCGCCAGCCCGGTGCGGGAAAGGAGCCGCCGGGGTCGAGGAGATCGGGGGCGGCCTTGAGCACCCGGTCGACGCCGTGGTGGCAGAGGCGGGAAGCGCCGCCCATCACCAGCGCGTCGCCGGGCTCCAGGCGGATCGAGCGGGTCGGGTCGCTGCGGGAGAGCCCGCCGTAGCGGAAGCGGGCCGGCGCCCCGAGGGAGAGCGAGAGCACGGGGGCGTCGAGATCATCCTCGTCGCGGTCCTGGTGCAGCCCCATCCGCGCCTCGGGCCCGTAGAGGTTGACGAGGCAGGCCTCCGGCGGGGCGGGGTAGCCGGCGAGCGCCGCCCAGGCCGCGAGCGCCAGCGGCGGAAGGGCGGGCCAGGGCGCGCCGGTCTCGGGATGCGTCGGCTGGTAGCGGTAGCCGCCCGCGTCGGAGACCCAGCCGAGGGGGCCCGCGTTCGACATCCGCACCGAGAAGGGTTTTCCGGTACGCGGCATCCGCGGCGTGAAGGGCGGGGCTGCTACCAGCACCGCCTCGACCTCCGCCGCGAGGCGGGCCTGGGCCGCGCGATCGAGCCAGCCTGGATGGTGGACGAGGCCCGGCGCGAGGATGACGGGGCGCGCCGGCACAGCGACCTCAGTGCTCGTCGATGTCGCGGTCGAGCACGCTCTTCATGGCGACCGTGGTGTCGGCCCGCAGGCGGTAGACGATCGGGATGCCGGTGGCGATCTCAAGGCTGGCGATGGTCGTCGGCGTCATCCGGTCCAGCACCATGATGAGGGCGCGCAGGGAGTTGCCGTGGGCGGCCACCAGCACCCGGTCGCCGGCCATGACGCGCGGCAGGATGTGCTCGATGTAGTAGGGCAGCACGCGGGCGGCGGTGTCCTTGAGGCTCTCGCCGCCGGGTGGGGGCACGTCGTAGGAGCGGCGCCACTCGTGGACCTGCTCGGCGCCCCAGCGCTCGCGGGCGTCGTCCTTGTTGAGGCCCGAGAGGTCGCCGTAGTCGCGCTCGTTGAGGGCGGCGGCGCGCACCACCTCGATGTCGGCGAGGTCCATCTCCCCGAGGATCAGCGAGCAGGTCTTCTGGGCGCGCTTGAGGTTCGAGGTGAAGGCCACGTCGAAGCGGTAGCCCTGGTCGAGGAGCCAGCGGCCGGCCTTCTTCGCCTCCTCGACGCCGAGCTCCGTCAGGTCCGGGTCGCGCCAGCCGGTGAAGAGCTTCTTGAGGTTCCATTCGCTCTGGCCGTGGCGAGCGAGGACGAGCAGGCGCTCCATCGGGTGTCGGTCCTTGCGGAGGGAGACTTCGTCCCGCGCTCCTAACAGAGCGGGGCGCGGCCCCCAAGCGCGGGCCGCGACGATCCGCCGGCGTGCTTAAAGCCCGAGCACGTCTGTCATCGAATAGAGGCCGGGCTTCTTGTCGAAGGCCCAGAGCGCCGCGCGCACGGCGCCGCGGGCGAAGATCTCCCGGTCCTCGGCGTGGTGGGAGAGCGTCAGGCGCTCGCCGGGGCCGGCGAAGACCACGGAATGGTCGCCGACGACGCTGCCGCCGCGCAGCGTCGCGAAGCCGATGTCGCCGGGGTTGCGGGCGCCGGTATGCCCGTCGCGGGTGGAGACGCGGCGGTCGCCGAGCACGACGCCGCGCCCCTCCGCCGCCGCCTCGCCGAGGAGGAGCGCGGTGCCGGACGGCGCGTCGACCTTCATGCGGTGGTGCATCTCGACGATCTCGATGTCGAACTCCTCGCCGAGCGCGGCGGCGACCTTGCGCACCAGCCCGGCGAGCAGGTTGACCCCGAGCGACATGTTGCCCGAGCGCACGATGCGCGCGTGCCGGGAGGCGGCCTCCAGGCGCTTGAGGTCGTCCTCCGACAGCCCCGTGGTGCCGACGACGTGGACGATGCGGGCCTGGGCGGCGAGCTCGGCGAAGAAGCGCGTCGCGGCCGGCGCCGTGAAGTCGAGGACGCCCTCGGCCTCGACGAAGGCGGCGAGCGGGTCGTCGGTGACAGGGACGCCGAGCGGCCCGATGCCCGCGAGCGTGCCGGCATCCTGCCCGAGGGCGACCGAGCCCTCGCGCTCGATGGCGCCCGACAGCGTGCAGCCCTCGGCGGCGGCCACCGCCCGCACCAGCATCCGCCCCATGCGCCCCTCGGCGCCGACCACGACGAGCCGCATCGCTCAAGACCTCCCGCGCCGATCGCGCCGCCTCGCGGGTACAGGCTCCGGCGGAGGGTGCCAAGGGAGGAGCGCGAACCGGCTCCCGGCTCGGGTGTTGTCGAAGCCACGGCCTTACGCAGCGGAGACGGACATGGACATTGCCCCCGATACGGTCACCGAGATCATCCTGCGCCTGCGGGCGGTCGACGTGAAGGAGGGGGTGACGGACCCCGATTCCGGCTCGAACCCGATCGACGACGGCGCCACCGACGTGCTCGTCTCCGGCACCGACGACGCCACGGAGTCCGAGGTCCGCTCGATGATCGCCGGGCTCAACGACGACCAGCGGGCCGAGCTTCTGGCGCTGCTCTATGTCGGGCGCGGCGACATGGAGCCGGAGGACTGGGAGGGCGCGGTGCGCTTCGCCCGCGAGCGGGAGGCGGCGGGCGAGGGCGCCGTGCGCGAGATCCTGCGCCAGCCGGACGGCGGCGACCTTCTCGCCGAGGGGCTCGACCGGCTCGGCATCACCCCGGACCTGCCCCAGGCCTGAGCGAGGTCAGGCCCAGCGCGCCAGCAGCTCATCGGTCGTCACCGTCTCGACCTGCTGGCCGTAGCGGGCGTGGTACATCAGCAGCAGGGCGTCATGCGCCTCGTCGCAGGAGCTGCAGAGGGCGTCCGTGACGAGGAGGATGCGATAGCCGAGGTCGACGCCGCCCAGCACCGCGCCGAGCACGCAGACGTCGGTCTCGGCACCGGTCACGATCAGGGTCTCGACGCCCCGCTCCCGCAGCAGCCCGTCGAGGCCGGTGTCGAGCCAGGGCGAGTAGACCCGCTTGTCGATCACCGTGGCCGGCGGCACCAGGCGGGCGAGCTCGGGCACGAGGTCGACGAGGCCGGGAGCGAGACGCTCCAGCGTCATCGAGGCCCACCGCTCGGAGTAGGCGGCCCAGGTGCCCCGGCCCTCGCCGGGCCGCGCGGCGGGGATGAAGCGGGTGAAGATCGTGCGCTCGGGATGCGCCTCGGCGATGCGGGTCACGCGCGGCAGCACCCGGGGCATCCAGGGCGTGCGCCACTCCGTGTCCTCCGCGAAGAGGCGCTGCATGTCGACGCAGAGATGGGCGCAGCGGGCGCCGAGGCGTTCGCCCTCGGGCGACGCGCCGGCCTTGGCGATGTCGGCTTCTTTCATGGCCCCGGCCAACCCCGCGGCGGTGCCGGCGTTCCCGGCTAAGGACCTGCTCTCGGGTCCGGCAGCGGCACGGCCTCGAGGGTGGTGGGGTTGTAGAAGATGATCCGGCTGCCGAGCGGATCGAACCGGAAGGTGACGGAGCGGAGCGCGGGCAGCGCCGCGCGGATCGCGGCGTGACGGTCGGGGGGCGCCAGGAAGGCGAGGAAGCCGCCCGCGCCCGCTCCGAGGAGCTTGCCGCCCTGTGCGCCGGCCCGCATCCCGGCTTCGTACCAGCCGTCGATGTCGGCGCTGGTGATGCCGCTGGCGAGGCTCTTCTTGAGGGCCCAGTTCTCGTGGAGGATGTCGCCGGCCCCGTCGAAATCGGCTTCCTGGAGCGCGTCGCGGAAGGCGTAGGCGAGCCCGACCATGCGGGTCAGGGCCTCGCGTTTGGCGCCGTCGCCGGCCACCGCCTCCGACTGCTGGCGCAGGATGCCCGAGGCGCTGCGGGTCAGCCCGGTGTAGAACACGAGCACCCGCCGCTCGAAGGCCTCCCTCCGGTCCTGCGGCATGATGATCGGCGTCACCTGCACGCTGTCGTCGGCGTTGAACTCGATGAGGTTGAGGCCGCCGAAGGCCGCCGCGTACTGGTCCTGCTTGCCGATCGGCTCGCCGCAGCGCTCGATCTCGATCTCGCAGGCGAGCCGCCCGAGCTTCTCCGCCGAGACGTGGCTCCCGAGATAGGCGAAGACCGCGTTGATGAGCCCCACCGTGAAGGTGCTCGACGAGCCGAGCCCGGTGCCCCGCGAGGGGATGTCGGCGATGGTGGCGATCTCGACGCCGCCGCGCAGGCCGATGCGCTCGAAGGTCGCCTTGAAGAGCCGGTGCTCGATCTCGGAGACGGCGTCGATCTCCTCCGTCTTCGAGTAGGCGAGGCGGATGCCGCCGTCGAACTTCCGGTTGATGTTGACGTAGACGTACTTGTCGATGGCCGTGCTCACCACGGCGCCGCGGTGGCGCCGGTAGAACTCGGGCATGTCGCTGCCGCCGCCGACGAAGCTCATCCGCAGGGGCGTCCGGCTGATGATCATGCCGCCGATTCCCGCCTCACATCCTGCGCCAGGATGAGGCCGACCGCCGCGGCGAGATCGTCGGCGACGTGCTCGGGCGGGGCCTCGTAGCGGCCGTCGCGGCCGCCCTCGCCGGTGCGGACCAGGATGCCGCGCACGCCTGCGCGCCGGGCGGCGAGCATGTCGGAGGTGGTGTCGCCGATCATCCAGGAGCGGGCGAGATCGGCGTTGAGCTCCTCGGCCGCCCTCAGGATCAGTCCCGGCTCGGGCTTGCGGCAGGTGCAGGCGACCTTGAGCGCCGGCACCTCGCCGGGAAAGCCCGCGTCCGGATGGTGCGGGCAGAGGTACGCCCGGTCGAGCCAGGCCCCGGCCCGGCCCAGCTCCATGTCGAGCCGGGCGTGGATCGCCCGCATGCCCTCCTCCGTGCATTCGCCTCGCGCCAGGACCGGCTGGTTGGTGACGAGCGCGACGCGAAACTCGGCCTCGTTGAGGCGGCGCACGGCCTCGGCCGCGCCGGGGATCAGCACGAGGTCCTCGGGCCTGGCGACGTGGCCGCGGGGCCGATTGAGGGTCCCGTCCCGGTCGAGGAACACGCATCGCTGCCGCCGTCCGCGGGCGGCGCGGGCGACGACGCCCCGGCGGAGATGATCCTCGACCTTATCGAGCCGGGCGGGCGTGCCGAGGTCCTTGATGTACTCGAAGCTGTTGTAGCCGAAGAGCCGCTGGCCGGCGGCGAGCATCGCCGGGAACAGGTCGCGGCCGAAGTCGGAGGGCTCCGGGAAGTCCCGCCAGCGCAGGAGCGCCGCCCGCTCGACCATGTAGAAGGCCGCATTCACGAGGTTCGGCAGCGCCGCGCCTTCGGGATGGGGTTTCGGGTGGAAGCGGATCACGAACCCGTCCTCCCCGGTCTCGACGAGATCGGAATCGTGGGGGTGGTCGTTCGGGTGCAGGAACAGCGTCGCGTCCGCCCCGGAGCGGCGATGGGCGTCACCGAAGCGGGCGACGTCGATCTCGAACAGCGTGTCGCCGTAGACGACGAGGAAGCGCTCCTGCAATCGGTCCAGCACCGAGAGCAGTGCGCCGGAGGTGCCCCGCGGCGCGCCGTCGTCGACGGTGGTGACGGACAGCCCGTCATGGGTGACGAGGAACCCCTCAACGAAGCGCTCGATCCGGTCGGCGGCGTGGTTGACGAGGATCACGACCTCCGTGACCCCGTTCGCCCGGAGCTGAAGCAGCTGCCGCTCCAGGAGCGGCACCCCGCAGACGCCGACGAGGGGCTTCGGCAGGGGCCCGAGCCGCTCGGCGAGCCGTGTGCCCTTGCCGCCGGCGAGGATCACCGCCTGCATCAGGCGCGAGCCTCTCGTCGGACGGCCTCTTCCTGGGCGGCGATCTGCGCCACCGCCCGGCGGACCGCATCCTCCGAGCCGAGACGCGGCTGCCAGCCGAGCGCGGCGAGCCGGCCCGTGTCGTAGCGGAAGCGCGGCACGTCGCCGACCCAGCCGCGCCCGCCCTCGCCGAAGCGGATCGCGGCGCCGGGCGCGGCGGCGTCGCGCACGGTCTCGGCGATGCGGCGCACGCTCACGCCCTCGTCCCGCGGGCCGATGTTGAAGACGTTGTAGGCGCCGCTCGCCGTGCGCGCGATGAACAGCATCGCCTCGATCAGCTCCTCGACATGGAGGTAGCTCTTCGTCTGCGTGCCGTCGCCGAGCACGTCGAGCCGGTCGGGCGTCGCCTTCAGCTTGCGCAGGAGATCGAGGATCACCCCGTGGGTGGCCGGCACGCCGACGACGTTGGGGAAGCGGAACACGTCGGCGCGGATCCCGTCGCTCTCGACGGCCGCCCGGATCTGCGCTTCCGAGGCGAGCTTCATGGCCCCGTAGTTCGAGATCGGCTCCAGGGGACCGCTCGCCTCGTGGATCGCGGTCTCGCCGAGGTCGCCGTAGACCGCGGAGCTCGACGCGAAGCGGATCGCCGGGATCGCGAGGTCGCGCATGACCGCGAGCACGGCGAAGGTCGTGAGGAAGGTGTCCTTGAGGTCGACCCGCGGATCGCGGATGCCCGCCGGGATGTCTGAGTTCGCCGCGAGGTGCCAGACCTCCGCGACCCGGTCCTCGCCTCGGGCGCGCTCGATCGCCCCGCGCAGGGCGTCGGCGTCCGAGCAGTCGACCTGCGCGCCGGCAAAGCGCGGCTCGTTCCGGAACGGCGCCCAGTGCTCCGCCAGGCCCCGCGAGAAATCGTCGAGCGCCAGCACCCGGGCGCCCCCGTTCAGAAGCCTCGGGATGAGGTTGGCGGCGACGAAGCCCGCCCCTCCGGTCACGACGTGAATGTCCAAGGGATGCCTGCCGGGCGCGTCCTCGCGAGAGGAGGACCGTAGCGGTCCGCCCGGCGCTCCCGCAAGCGGTCCGCGCCGACGCTCTACCCGATGGGGAGGTTGTCGATCAGCCGGGTACGGCCGAGATAGGCCGCCGCCAGCACGCGGGCGGGCCGCTCGACCCGCTCGACGGGGGCGAGGCTCTCGGCGTCGCGGATCTCCAGGTACTGCACCGGCCCGAAGCCCGCCGCCTCCAGCTCCGCCCGGCCGCGATCGAGGAGCGGGGCCGCCGCCTCGCCCCGGCCGGCGGCGTCCGCGATCCGCGCCAGCACCGCGTAGAGCCGGGGGGCGATCGCGCGCTCCGCCGGGCTGAGGTAGCGGTTGCGGGAGGACAGGGCGAGCCCGTCCGTCTCGCGCCGGGTCGGCATGCCCTCGATCGCGACGTCGAGGTCGAGGTCGCGGGCGGCCCGGCGGATCACCTGGAGCTGCTGGTAGTCCTTCTCGCCGAACAGCGCCGCGTGCGGGCGGACCTGGTTGAGGAGCTTCACGACCACCGTCGCCACGCCCTCGAAATGGCCGGGCCGGAAGGCGCCGCACAGCCCTTCCGTGAGGCCGGAGACCCGCACGCTCGTAGAGAAGCCCGGCGGGTACATCGTCGCGACCTCCGGCGTCCAGGCGGCGTCGGCCCCCGCCTCGGCGAGCAGGCGCAGGTCGGTCTCGGTGTCGCGGGGGTAGCGGGCGAAGTCCTCGTTCGGGCCGAACTGGGTCGGGTTGACGAAGATGCTCGCCACCACCCGATCGCCGAGACGCCGGGCGTGCGCGATCAGCGCCAGGTGGCCCTCGTGCAGAGCGCCCATGGTCGGCACCAGCACGATGCGCTCGCCGGCCGCCCGCCAGGCGCCCGTCGCCCGCCGCAGGGGCGCGAGCGTCTCGAAGCGCTGGAGCGTCGGCAGACGGTGGAGCGGCATGGCGGGACCCGGTCGGAGCGCGGGCGCGCCCGCGACGGGTCGCGAGGTAAGCGCGGGCCGCGCGAGTTTCCAGTGCTTTCGCCGCCGGCCGCCTCAGCGGCAATAGGGCAGGACCGGGCGGCCGAAGGGGTCGTCGACCCCGCGGGGCGGCGTCATGCCGTAGTAGCTCGGCCGGGAGAGCCCGTACTCGGAGCCGACGAAGCTCGGGTCGTCCGGCGCGTTGGTCGGCACCAGGGCCCGGCGCGGGATGCAGCCGACGACGCGGCGGCGCGGCACCGGATAGCTCAGCACCTCGTCGGCGCCGTCACCCCGGGGGAAGTAGCGCGGGGTGGGGGGGCCGAGATCGACGGGATCGCCATAGGGGGCCCCTGGCGGTCCCGCAGGGAAGGGGCCGTCGAGATCGGCGGCGAAGGTGGCGCAAGGAAGCATGCCGAGCAGTGCCAGCGCGCGCGCGGCGCGGCGCATGGGGCTCCTGTCCCTGGAAATGGTCGGCTCGCCGGTCACGGCGCGAGCCTCGCAGGCCATGGTGAACGCTTCGTTACCGGGCCGGTCTCGCGGGCCCGTCGAGGGGCAGGAGCGGGTCGGGCCGGGCGGCCGTCGCGGCCGGCGCCTTGCGCGAGCGGGCGAGAGTGCGGGCGAGGGCGCGCAGCCCGGCGCGGTCGGGAGCCGCCCCTCCCTGCGCGTAGAGCCCGGCATCGAGGGCGGCGAGCCCCCGGACGATCTCCGCGTCCTCCCGCCAGAGGCGGGCGAGAGCGGGCTCGGCCCCGGCCGACTCGGCGTAGGCGGCCCGCAGGGCCCGTGCGTCGCCAGCTTCGGCGGCGCGGGCCAGCGCCCGCCGCCGCGCGGCGTCCAGGCGCAGGCGCGGCCTTCCGGTACTGACGCCGACGAGCGCGAGCCCGAGGCCGAAGGCGGCGAGCCCCGCCGCAGCCGCCACCCAGGGCGCGGCGCGGGTCGGCGCGGCGTCCCGCTCCTGGTCGGGCAGGCCACCGCCGATCTGCCGGGCAGGGATCTCCGCCTCCCGCATCGTCCGCGACACCGTGTCGAACCAGGGGATGCCGATCGCGTCTAGGGGGATGATCTCGCCGATCGCCGGCCGCACGTCCCACTGGTAGGTCGCCCGTGCCACCGGCCCCGTCGGCGTGATGATCGTCTCCCGGGTGACGGGCCCGGCGAAGGTGAGGATGCCGCGGGTGCGCATCACCGGGCGCGGCGGCAGGCCTTCGGCGACAAGCCCTGCCGCCTCGATCGTGACGATGCGCCGGGCCGACTCGCCGATCTTCAGGGTCTCCGGGTCGGGCGACCAGGAATCGGTGATCGTCACGTCGCGGGCCGGCAGCCACCAGGGTTCCTTGACCTCCGGGCCGCCGCCCTTGCCCGTCCAGGGGGCGACCGGCAGCCGAATCGGCGCGGAGCGGACGTCGACGACCCGGCGGGCGCCGGCGTCGTTGACGGTGACGCGGTGGACGAAGGGGTCGATCGTGAAGTCGCCGGCATGATGGGGGAAGACGGCGATCACCCGGTCGAGGGCCAGCGCCACCTGCCCGTCCGGCAGGCGCTCCCGGCTCCAGCGGTCGCGCCCGAGCTGCGTCCAGGAGAAGTTGGCGAGCGTCGGCTGGATCATCTCCTCCAAGAGGATCTGCTGGCGGTAGACCCCGTGGATGCGCAGCAGCACCATCTCGCGGGCGTAGGGGGCGGCGCCCCCGTTCAGCTCCGGCGTGACGGTGAGGGTGAGGTCGCCGGGCTCGATCTCGGCGCGGGCCGTACCGATCGACCCAATCAGCAGCACGATGCCGATAAGGACCCGCCCGCGAAGCGCAAGCCCGAACGGGCGTCGGCGCCCATGCGCCGGATCGCGGGTGCGCGAGCACTCGCACGAGAAGATTCCCCTCACCACGGGTTGCTCCCGGCGGGGATCGCCGTGCCGGCCTCGACGCGGCGGGCCTGCTCGGCCTTGAGGCGCAGCTTCAGGTAGCGGCCGGGATCGTCGGGGAGCGTGCGCAGCCACAGCCGGTCCGGCCTGATCTCGTGGGCCTCGAAGCTCTTCGTCACCCGGCGCGCCTCCCGCTCCGGCGACTCGGCGACCATGGCCGAGCCGCCGCCCTTGCGGCCCTTGCCCTCGGCGTCGCCCACCGAGCCGCGGGCCTCGCCGCCGCCGGAATCGAGGGCCTGCTGCTCGGCCTTGCCGCGGCGCGACACCTTGCTGTTGCCCGGTAGCGAGGCGCTGGAATTCGCCTCGCGGTTGCCGGCCAGCCCCTCGCCGCTCGAGGTCGCCTGGATGTCGTCGCTCTGGTCGTGGTTGGCGGTGTTGTTGTAGCGGGCGCCGTACTGCCCCGTGGCGTTGGCGATGCCGCCGTTGCCTCCACGGTCGATCGCCTCGGCGACGAGGCGGGCGAGCAGCGCCCGGTTGGCGCGGGCATCCGCGTCGCGGGGGTTGTAGGCGAGCGCCGCGTCGTAGGCGGCGATGGCGCCGTCGTAGTCGCCGAGCTTGGCCAGCGCGTTGCCGAGGTTGTAGGCGCCGCGCTTGCCCGCCCGCCTGAAGACCTCGGCGGCTTCGGCGTAGCGACCGGCCTCGTAGAGAGCGGGGCCGCGCCAGGCCGGATCGGCGAGCACCTGTGCCGCGAGTCCCGGCGCCCCGAGCCCGATCAGCAGCCGCCCGAGCCCGTTGCGGGGCTCGGAGACGGCGGCGAGCGCCAGCAGGCCGAGGCCGGCGAGCCCGAGGCCGGCGAGCCGCATCCCCCGCCGCCAGCGGGGGGGCAGGCCGGCGGGCGTCCGCAGGGAAGGGAGCGTGAGGCCGGCCATCAGGCGCTCCTGCGGAACAGGAGAAGGGCGGGGATGGCGGCGGCCAGCAGCAGCCAGCGGCCGAGATCGGCATAGGCGAGCACGGCGTAGCCCCCGGCGGCGAGGTGGCCTGCCGTGCCGGCGCCGACCGCGTCGAGCACCGGCCCCGGCGCGCCGATCTCGGCGGCCGGCCCGCCGCCGGCCCGCGCCAGGGCGTCGAGGGCGGAGCGATCAGGCTTTGGCGCGCCCGGCGGCAGGGTCTTGGCCGGCGGCACGAACAGGGTGGCGAGGCGCCAGCCCTTCGCGCGGATCGCCTCCGCCTCGCGGCGGGCCGCGTCGCCAATGCCGTCGCCGTCGCTGACGAGCACCACGTCGGCGGCGACGGTCTCGCCCTCGCCCAGCGTCCGCCGGGCGAGCGCCAGCCCCCGCTCGGGATGGCTGCCTCGGTCGGGCACGGTGTCGGCGTCGAGCGCGAAGAGCGTGGTGCCGAGGCTGTCGCGGTCGGTGGTCGGAGGTGCGGCGAGGTAGGCGTCGCCCGCGTAGACCACCACCGCCACGGGGCGGGTGCCGGCGGCCTCCGCCAGCCCCTGCGCGGTCTGGCGCACGGCCTTCAGGTCGCCGCCCTCGCCGACGGAGCGGGAGAGGTCGATGACGAGGACCAGGGCGTCGAGGTTGCGGAAGGTCGTGGCGTCCGCCCGCTCCACCGCCGGCCCGGTCAGCGCCAGGGCCGTCAGCCCGGCGGCGAGCGCTGCGGCGAGGTTCGCCTGCCGGCGCCCGCCGAGCACCGCCCCCCGGCGGCGCAGGGCCGCCATCAGGGCGGGGTCGACGGCCCGCGCCCAGTCGCCGAGCGGCGCCGCCCGCCACGCCGCCCGCAGCGCCAGCAGCCCGACGAGGGGGAGGACCGCGAGCCACCAGGGCCGCAGCAGGGCGAAGGCCTCGAGGCTCACGAGGCGCTCCTCCGGGTCGCCAGCAGCGCCGCCGCGCAGAGGAGCGAGAGCGCCGCCGGCCAGGGCCAGAGGTCGCGGCGCAGGGGCAGCGGCGGGGCCTGGGCGCGGCCGCCCTCCAGAGCGTCGATGGAGGCGGCAACCGCCGCGAGGTCCTCCGTGGTCTTCACCCGGAAGGCGCGGCCGCCGCTGGTCTCGGCCATGGCGCGCAGCGTCTCGGTGTCGACCACGTCCTGCTCGCCCTCGGCATTGGCGAGGTCGCGGGGGCCGAGCGCGATGGTGTGGACCCGGATGCCGAGTTCCTTGGCGAGGCCGGCCACGTCCAGCGGGGCGGTCTGGCCGGCGTTGTTGGCTCCGTCCGAGAGCAGGATCACGACCTTTCCGCGCGCCGCCGCGCCGGTCCGCGCCTCCTCCGGGGCGTCGGTGTCGAGGCGGCGCAGCGCCAGCCCGAGCCCGTCGCCGATGCCCGTCGAGCGGCCGACGAGACCGATCGTCGCCTCCTCCAGGGCGCGGGCGACGGTGGCGGTGTCGAAGCTCGGGCTCGCGGCGACGTAGGCCTGGTCGGCGAAGATCACGAGGCCGATGCGGTCGCCGGCGCGGCGCCGGATGAAGTCGGCCCCGATCCGCTTCACCGCCTCCAGGCGCGAGACGGTCTGGCCGTCGAGGGCGAAGTCGCGCCGCTCCATCGAGCCGGAGAGGTCCATGGCGAGCACGATCTCGCGCCCCGAGGCGGGCAGAGCACGGGCCGGCAGCACGAGGCGGGGGCCGGCCAGCGCCGCGACGAGGCCGATCCACACCCCCCAGGTGAGCCAGCGTCGGCCCCGGCCGCGGGCGATGCCGGACTCCGCCGTTCGGCCCCGCGCGACGAGGGAGGCCGGCACGACGAGGGCGCCGGCCCCGCCCGCCCGCTCCGCCGGCAGCATCGTTCCGGCGAGGAGGGGCAGGGGCAGCAGCAGCAGCGCGAAGGGCGCCGCGAAATCGAAGGCCGAGAGCCAGGCGCTCAGCGCCGTCGCGAGCGCGCTCATCGGGGCTTCAACCTCGCGCCGGCGATGAGGCGGCCGAGCTCCGCGTCGAGCTGTGCGGGGTCGGCGGCGCGGGGGCGGTAGAGCCCCTCTGCGAGGGCGCGGCCGGCGCCTCTGGTGAAGAAGTCGGTCGCGAGCAGCCGGTCGAGGCGGGTGGCCCAGGCCTCGCCCCGTTCGCCCGAGGCGGCCTCGCCCTCGACGGTGCGGGCGAGGCGGCGTAGCAGATGCGCCTGCGCCAGGAGCCGCGCGTCGGGATCGAGCCCGCGGGAGGCGGCGAGCTCCGCGAGCGCCGTCCGCCGCAGGCTGCGGGTCCGGCGCCCCCAGAGGGTGCGGGCGAGGCCGAGGAGGAGTGCTGCCGCAAAGCCGAGGATCAGGGCGGCCACGACCTCGCCCTGCACGGCGCCCGCCGCGTCGCCGGGCAGGTGCAGGCCGCGCAAGCCGGAGAGATCGGCCGCGGGGTTCAACGCCGCTCCTCACAGCACCGCATCGAGGCGCTCCATCAGGGGGGCGTAGGCCTCGGGACCTGCCTCGACGTCGAGGCGCAGGCCCTCGATGCCGCGTCCTGCGTAAGTCGCAAGCCGGGCGTCGGCCTCCTCGCGGCCGGAGTTGCGCAGGCCCTCGGCCGCCCCGCGCCGGCCGTCGGGCAGGGCGAAGGGGTAGAAGCCCGGCGGGCGGGCGCGCTCGAACCTGTCGCTGACGAGGATCAGCCGCACCGAGAGCCGCTCGGCGACGAGGGTGAGCTGCGCGTCGAACGCCTCGCCCGGCGCGTCGAGGGCGCTGGCGAGGACGAGATGGCCGCCGGACGGCATCAGCCCGTGGGCGACGCCGAGGAGGGGCGCGAGCGGCGGGTCCTCCGTGCCTTCACTGGCGAGCGCCGCAGCGTGAGCCGCGCTGAGCGCGCCGGTCAGCGCCGTCATCGCCCGCTCGCCGCCGGCCGGGCGCAGCACCGTGGGCTCGCCCCCCGAGGCGACGACGAGCCCGACGCGGCCGCCGTCGCCGACGATCCGCCAGCCGAGCAGCACCAGCGCTTCCGCCGCCGCCACCGAGCGCAGGGCCCGGCGGGTGCCGAACAGCATCGAGGGGCGGAAATCGGCCACCAGCACCACGGCACGGTCGCGCTCGTCGTGGTGGGTGCGCACGTGGAGCTGGCCGGTGCGGGCGGTGGCGTTGCGGTCGATGTGGCGCACGTCGTCGCCCTCTGACCAGAGGCGCACGTCGTCGGGCTCGGAGCCGCGCCCGCGCCGCCTTGTAACGATGCCGCCGGGAAGACCCGCCAGCGTGCGAGTGGCCGGCGAGACGCCCCGGCGGGCGAGGTGGCGCAGGCCCATCAGCGCCTCGCCCGAGAGGCGGACGCCCGGCGCGTCGTAGGCGTCGGCCGGCGAGGGGGCCGCGCTGGCCGTCATCCTAGAGCGCCCGTACCCGCTCGACGAGGCCGCCGACGAGGCCGCGGGCGGTGCGGCCCTCGGCGGCCGCCCGCCAGGTCAGGCCGATGCGGTGGCTGAGCGCGTCGGCGGCGAGCGCCGTCACGTCCTCCGGCAGGGCGTGGTCGCGCCCGTGCAGGTAGGCGCGGGCCTTGGCCGCGACCATCAGCGCCAGCGTCCCGCGCGGCGAGGCCGGGTGCTCGATCGAGGCTCGGAGGTCCGGCGCGGCGGCGTCGGTGCGGGTCGCGGCCACGAGGCGCACGAGGTAGTCCTTGAGGGCCGGCGCGACGTAGACGGCGAGCGCCGCCTCGCGGGCCGCGCGCACCTCCGCGATCGAGAGCCGCACCGGCATCGCATCGGCGTGGTGGTTCAATTCGCCCTCGACGAGGTCGAGGATGCGGCGCTCGCTGGCCTCGTCGGGCATCTCGACGACGACGTGCAGCAGGAAGCGGTCGAGCTGGGCCTCCGGCAGGGGGAAGGTGCCCGCGTGCTCGATCGGGTTCTGGGTGGCGACGACCATGAACGGGTCGGGCAGCGGCCGCGTGGTGCCGGCCACCGTGATCTGGCTCTCGGCCATGGCCTCGAGGAGCGCCGACTGCACCTTCGGCGGCGCCCGGTTCACCTCGTCCACGAGGACCAGCGAGTGGAACAGGGGGCCGGGCAGGAACTCGAACGCGCCGGAATCCTGGCGCCAGACCGTGGTGCCGGTGAGATCGGCGGGCATCAGGTCCGGCGTGCACTGGATGCGCGCGAAGCTGCCGTCGAGCCCCTCGGCGAGGCGCTTGACCGCGCGGGTCTTGGCGAGCCCCGGCGCGCCCTCGATCAGGAGGTGACCGCCGGTGAGGAGCCCGATGAGCAGGCGCTCGACGAGGCCCGTGCAGCCGATGAGCCCCTGCTCCAGCCCGTCCCTCAGGGCGAGGATGCGGGCGCGGAGCGCGGCGTCGATGGGCGGGGCAGAGGGTGAGGTCTGGCGCTCGGCCAGCGCTGCGCCGCTCATGCGCGGGCGGCGCTCCGCGCGGGGGCCGGTGTCCTGGCTCGCATCCTCGGCTCCTCCCGGATAGGGCGGGGGCGTCTGCCGCGCCCCTTGTCGGGCCCTTTGCGGGCCTCGGCGGAGCTTCTTAGAAACTCCCCAGGCTGGTGTGCCCCCTGCCCGCGCGGTCCGTCAATCCCGCCCGCCGGCCGGGTCGCCCACGATCGCGAGGGCGCGACGAAGCGTCACCGTTTCGTCACGGGACGGAGACATGGAGCCCCTCCGGGCGGTCGCCGGCCGCCGCCGTCGAGGACGCGTTCGTGCTGTCATTCCTGTCCGCGCCGCTGCCGGAGACCCTGAACTCCGCGATCAGCCTGATCGTCGCCTTCGTCATGGGCACGCTGATCGGCACCGAGCGGCAGTACCGGCAGCGCACAGCGGGCCTGCGCACCAACGTGCTCGTGGCGGTGGGGGCGGCGGCCTTCGTCGACCTCGGCATGCGGCTGACCGGCGGCGACGGCGCCACCCGCACCGTCGCCTACGTGATCTCCGGCATCGGCTTCCTCGGTGCCGGCGTGATCATGAAGGAGGGCATGAACGTCCGCGGCCTCAACACCGCCGCGACGCTCTGGTGCTCGGCCGCCGTCGGCGCCTTCGCCGGGGCCGACCTGCCCCTCGAGTCGCTGTTCGTGACGATCGCCGTGCTCTCGGGCAACACGCTGCTGCGGCCGCTCGTCAACGCCATCAACCGCACCCCGATCGACGAGGGGGCGACCGAGGCGACCTACGAGGTGCAGGCGACGACGAGCCCGGACAATGCCGGGCCGGTGCGCGACCTCCTCGTGGAGCGGCTGGAGCGGGCGAGCTATCCCGTCGGCGGCATCGAGGTGGTGGAGCGCGGCGAGGACGCGGTGGAGGTCGTCGCGACCCTCACCGCGACGGCGGTGGCCGCCGCCGAGCTCGACGCCGTGACCGCCGATCTCGCCCGCGCCCCGGGCATCCGCCACGCCACCTGGTCGGTGCAGACGGCGGACTGAGGCCTTTCCGCCGGGCCCGCGCAGCCCATCTCCGGGGCCGGGAAAGGTCCCGATACGGAGCGCGCGCATGACGACCGAAAGCCGGAACGCCCTCATCGTCGGCGCCTCCCGCGGCCTCGGCCTCGGGCTCGCGCGGGTCTTCCTCGACCGGGGCTGGCGGGTCACCGCCACGCAGCGGAGCCCCTCGCCGGGGCTGGCGGGGCTGGGCACGAGCCTCCGCGTCGAGACCGTCGACATCGACGACGACGGGTCCGTCGCGTCCCTGCGGGACCGTCTGGCGGGGGAGCGCTTCGGGCTGATCTTCGTCGTCGCCGGGGTCGCGGCCAAGGGCGATGACAAGGGCGACGATGTGGCCCACACGATCCCCCGCGAGGAGGCGGCGCGGATCCTTCTCACCAACGCGGTAAGCCCGCTGCGCTTCGCCGAGACCTTCCGGCCGTCGCTGGCGGAGGGCGGCACGCTCGCCTTCATGAGCTCCATCCTCGGCAGCGTCGCGCGCAACGAGGACGGCGGCATGGAGATCTACCGGGCGAGCAAGGCGGCGCTCAACACCCTCGTCCGCAGCTTCGCGGCCCGGCATCCGGGCTCGAGCCTGCTGCTGCTCCATCCGGGCTGGGTCGAGACCGACATGGGCGGGGAGGGCGCCGACATCGACGTGGCTACGAGTGCCCGGGGCCTCGCGGAGGTGATCGAGGCACGCCTCGGGCGGCCGGGCCTCGCCTATCTCGACTACCGGGGCGAGACGCTGCCCTGGTAGGGCGCCCTCAGCGCCGGGGCTCGAGGGTCGGCCGGGTCCGGCGCTCCACCACCACCACCGCCGGGCGGCTGCGGCGCTCGACCACGACGGTGCGCGGCGCCCGGTTTGGGCCGGCGGCGGTGAGGAAGCGCTCCGGCAGCCGGTCGGCGCGGGGCTTGGCCGCCGCGAGCACGTGCGGGCGCACCTCGTCAGGGGACAGGCCGATCAGGCCGGCGGCGATCTCGACCTGCTGCTCGACCTCGTCGGCGAGGTCCTGGGCGGCCGAGACCGCCTCGGCGACGGTCGGCGGCTCCCGCCGCACCCGGATCGGCGGCAGATCGGCGTGCGATACCCGCGGCTTCTTCATGGCTCGACTCGCGCTCATCGACGACAACGTAGCGTGGAAACGCCCGATTGTGCACTGCACCGAAACGCGCGGCGCACGCGCCTGCCATGCAGCGCGAGCCTGGATGCAGGATGCATTCCGTTCGTCGCGGCCATGACGGACGCATTGCCGCCCCGCGCCGGCCGGGTCTACGAACGGGGCCATGACGGACCTCTCCGACCCGCGCACCACCCCCGCCCGGCCCGATCTCGCCGACATCCGCCTGAAGGGCCGGGTCGAGGCGCAGACCTTCGTCGAGGCGCGGCCCCGGCGGGTGGCGGTGGAGAGCGCGCCGCTGCGCCGCCGTCCCTCGCCGGAGGCCGGACTCGACACCGAGGCGGTGATGGGCGAGGCCGCCGCGCTCTACGACGAGCGGGACGGCTTCGCCTTCGTCCAGCTCCTGCGCGACGGCTATGTCGGCTACCTGCCCTCGGAGAGCCTCGGACCCGCCGACCCGGAGCCGGATCACCGGATCACGGCGATCCGCACCTTCGTCTACCCGGCCCCCGACATGAAGCGGCCGAACCGGGGGCATCTCGGGCTCGGATCGAAGGTCCACGCCCACGAGCGGTCCGGCGACTTCCTGCGGGTCGGGGAGGGGCTTTGGGTCTTCGCCGCCCATTGCGAGCCCCTCGACCGGTGGGCGCCGGACTGGGCGGGCACCGCCGAGCGGCTCGTCGGCGTGCCCTATCTCTGGGGCGGGCGCACAAGCCTCGGGCTCGACTGCTCGGGCCTCGTGCAGCTCTGCCTCGAGCTCGCCGGCCTGCCCTGCCCTCGCGACACCGACCAGCAGGAGCGGGCGCTCGGCGCGCGCCTGCCCGACGATCCCGAGGGCCTTCGGCGGGGCGACCTCGTGTTCTGGCGCGGGCATGTCGGGCTGATGCTCGACGCCGGCACCCTCATCCACGCCAACGGGCACCACATGGCGGTCGCCGTCGAGCCGCTGGCCGGGGCGATCGCGCGGATCGCCGAGAAGAGCTACGGCGCCGTCACCGCGTTCCGGCGGATCACGCCTTCAGCCGCTTCTTGATGCGGAAGATCAGGCCGTCGCGCACGTCCCGGTAGGCGTCGAGGCGCTGCTCGCGGGAGGCCTCCTCCATCAGGGTCGGGTCGGGGGTCGGCCAGTACTCGACGTCGACGGCGACGGTCCGCGTCACCTCCAGGGCGGCGTGGTGGGCCTCCGGCGCCAGGGTGATGATCAGGTCGAAGTTCAGCCCCTCCCACTCCTCCAGCTCCTCGAGGGTGCGGGGGCGGTGCTTGCTCGCGTCGATGCCGATCTCGTCGAGGGCGGCGAGCATGAACGGGTCGGCGGGCTCGCCCGAGCGCACGCCCGCCGACTGCACGTAGACGGACTTGCCGAAGTAGTGGCGCGCCACCGCCTCCGCCGCCAGCGAACGGACGGCGTTGAAGTTGCACATGAACAGGACGGACTGGATGCGGCGGCCCGAAGGCGCCGCTCCCGGCGGGCCCGGCTCAGCCATGCCCGGCCCGCGACCGCGCGGCAGCGGGCAGGAGGGGGGCGGGCATCGGCCTCAGCCCTTCCAGTGCAGGGCGAAGACGAGGGTGAAGAGGCGCCGCGCGGTGTCGTAGTCGACGTCGATCTTGCCTTCGAGCCGGGCCTTGAGCGTCTCGGCGGCCTCGTTGTGGACGCCGCGCCGGCCCATGTCGATCGCCTCGATCTGGGTCGGCGAGGCGGTGCGGATGGCGTTGAAGTAGCTCTCGCAGATCATCTCGTAGTCGCGGATCACCCGCCGGAACGGCGTCAGCGACAGGAGGTGGGTGATCACCGGCTCGCCGGCCTGGGTGGCGATCGCGAAGGAGAGCTTGTTCTCCACGAGGCCGAGTCGCAGCGCGTAGGGGCCGCCGTCGCGGCCGGGGATCGCGAAGTGGTTCTCCTCCAGGATGTCGAAGATCGCGATGGCGCGCTCGTGCTCCTGGTCGAGGTTGCCGCGGCCGATCGAATCCTCGTCGAGGCTCACCGCCACGAGGCGGTCGTTACCCTTCGCGCCCGGGCTTCCCTCGTTCTTCGCTTCGGCCGCCCCCGACATCGCGATGCTCCCTGGCCTAGAGGTTCAGGCGGATCGCGACGGAGCGGGCATGCCCCTCCAGCCCCTCCGACCGGCCGAGCGTTATCGCCGCCGGGCCGAGCGCCCGCAAGCTCTCCGGCCCGCAGCGCAGGATCGTGGTGCGCTTCATGAAATCGATGACGCCGAGCCCCGAGGAGAAGCGGGCGGAGCGGGCGGTCGGCAGCACGTGGTTGGGGCCGCCGACATAGTCGCCGATGGCCTCGGGCGTATGAGCGCCGAGGAAGATCGCCCCGGCGTTGCGGACCTTGGCGGCGAGTTCGTCCGCGTCCGCCGTTTCGATCTCCAAGTGCTCCGGCGCGATGGCGTCGACGAGGGGCACCGCCCCATGGAGGTCGTCCACCACCACGATCGCCCCGTAGTCGCGCCAGCTCGCCCGGGCGATCTCGGCGCGGGGCAGGACGGCGAGCGCCCGCTCCACCGCCGCCTCGACGGCGTCGGCGAGATCGCGGCTGTCGGTGATCAGGATCGCCTGGGCGGCGGCATCGTGCTCGGCCTGGGCGAGGAGGTCGGCGGCGACCCAGTCCGGGTTGGCCTCGCCGTCGGCGAGGATCAGCACCTCGGAGGGACCGGCGATCATGTCGATGCCGACCTGCCCGAACACCCGGCGCTTGGCGGCAGCCACCCAGGCGTTGCCCGGCCCGACGATCTTGGCCACGGGGGCGATGGTCTCGGTGCCGTAGGCGAGCGCCGCCACGGCCTGGGCGCCCCCGACCCGGTAGACCTCGTGGACGCCGCAGATCCGCGCGGCGGCGAGCACCAGCGGGTTCACCTGGCCCTCGGGCATCGGTACGGCCATGACGAGGCGCGGCACGCCCGCGACCCGGGCGGGGAGCGCGTTCATCAGCACCGAGGACGGGTAGCTCGCCGTGCCGCCGGGCACGTAGAGCCCGACCGATTCGAGCGCCGTCCAGCGCCAGCCGGAGGTCACGCCGAGCGCATCCGTGCCGAGATGGTCGGACGGCACCTGCTGCGCGTGAAAGCTCTCGATGCGCTCGGCGGCGAAGCGGAGCGCATCGAGGGCCTCCGCCGGGCAGTCCCGGATCGCGGCCTCGATCTCGTCCTCGCCCACCCGGATGCGCGCGGCGGTGAGTTCGGCTCCGTGCCGGTCGAGGCGGCGGGTGTAGTCGACGAGCGCCGCGTCGCCGCCCCGGACGACGCCGGCGATGATCTCGCGGACCGTCTCGTCCACGTCCTCGGCGATCTCGCGCTTGACAGTGAGGAGGCGGGCGAAGTCGTCCCGGAAGCCGGGGCTGCTGCTGTCGAGGCGGACCATCGTGGGGGGACCTTAGCGGATTGCGTGCGGGGGCGCCGGTCAGGCGGCGCCGGGCTCCGGGGCGGGAACGTGCGACGGCCGGCTCTCCGCCTCCCAGACCGGCCCGAGATCCTTCAGCCGCATCTCGACGCATTCGAGGTCGAGGGCGATCACCGCCCCCCCGGCGAAGGTCAGGATCGCGGTGCCGGAGGGGGCCTCGCCGGGCTCGAAGGTGATCGAGAGCAGGCTCAGGGTCGCGTCGGGGTCCGCCGGCAGGCCGCGGCTGCGGGCGGCGAGCACCCGCTCGAAATGCGCGCCCGCCAGCCGCCGCCGCGGGGGGGCGCCCGCCGGCGCCTCCCAGTCGAAGCGGCGCAGGGACAGCACGAAGCGGCGCTCGGCAGGCAGGAACACGATGTCGCCCGTCCGCAGGAGCGCGTCCTGGAGATGGGCCGAGACGATCGTCAGATCGTCGGCGTCGAGGGCGGCGAGCCGGAGGAGCTCCATGGAGGATGCGCGCTTCTCAGGGGCTGACGGGACCGGGCGGCGGGGCCCGGCGGGATGCCCGCTAGGTAGCGGCCGGGGGCGGGCGCGGCAACGGCGGCGGCGCATGTCCGACCTGAGATCGCGAAACCTGTCTTGCTCAAAATCTGAGGTTGTATTCGTTGCAAGAAATGTCGAATCGCCTTTATTCGATCCCTGTTCGTCAGAAATCGAGGTTTTCGTTTTCTTAACTAATTTACACATTACTCGATCGAATAGATCGCGCGCTATCGAACGAGTGGGGTCGACCGCTCGCTTCGGCCAAACCCCGTCGTGGGGCAGGAGGGATTGATGCGGATGTTCGGATCGCGGGACAAGGCGGTGCTCGAAGCGCTCGACCGCTCGCAGGGGCGAATCGAGTTCGATACCGAGGGCAACGTCCTCCAGGCGAATGCGAGCTTCCTCGATCTGCTCGGCTACGGCCTCGACGAGGTTCGCGGCCGCCATCACAGCCAGTTCGTATCGCCGGCCGAGCGCGAGAGCGCGGCCTACCGCGACTTCTGGGCGGCGCTGAAGCGCGGCGAGTTCCAGACGCGGGAGTTCAAGCGCTTGGCCAAGGACGGCCGCGCCGTCTGGATCCAGGCCTCCTACAACCCGATCCTGGGGCCCGGCGGAAAGGTCATCAAGATCGTCAAGTTCGCCACAGACATCACGGCGCAGAAGCTGCGCGATGCCGCCTATCAGGGCCAGATCGCGGCGGTGAATCGTTCCCAGGCCGTGATCCACTTCACCCTCGACGGCACCGTCACCGACGCCAACGAGAACTTCCTGAAGACCCTCGGCTACCGCCTCGACGAGATCAAGGGGCGCCACCACAGCCTGTTCGTGAGCGCCGAGGAGCGCCAGAGCCCGGCCTACGCCGCCTTCTGGAAGGCGCTGGCTTCGGGCGAGTTCCAGTCCGGCGAGTTCCGGCGCGTCGCCAAGGGGGGCGGCGAGGTCTGGATCTTCGGCACCTACAATCCCGTCCTCGATGCGGAGGGCAAGCCCTGCGCCGTAGTGAAGTTCGCCAACGACGTCACCAGCGAGGTCAACGACCGCCGCCGCCGCGCCGAGGGGCTGCGCGCCATCGACGCCGACATTGCCGACATCACCAAGGCCATGTCCGACGTCGCCCGCCAGGCCCGCGTCACCACCGACAGCGCGGCCCAGACCTCGGGCAACGTGCAGGCGGTCGCCGCCGGCGCCGAGGAGTTCGCCGCCTCCATCGAGGAGCTGAGCCGCCACGCGAGCGAGGCCAAGACCGGCGCCGACGAGGCCGTGCTGCGCGCCGAGGAGGCGAGCGGCATCGTCTCCGGCCTTACCGCCGCCGCCAGCCGCATCGGCGAGGCCGTCACGCTGATCCGCTCGATCGCCGACCAGACGAACCTGCTCGCGCTCAACGCGACGATCGAGGCGGCGCGGGCCGGAGAGGCCGGCCGCGGCTTCGCGGTGGTGGCCTCCGAGGTGAAGGCCCTCGCCGGCCAGTCCCAGCGGGCGACCGAGGAGATCGGCACGCAGATCGACGCCGTGCAGGGTGCCACCGCCGAGGCGGTCTCGGCCATCGAGGCGATCGCGCGCTCGATCCGGTCCCTCAGCGAGATCTCGCTCAGCGTCTCCTCGGCGGTGGCCGAGCAGTCCGCCGTGACCCGCGACATGTCCGTGAACATGCAGACCGCCGCCGAGAGCGTGCGCGAGGTACGCAGCCACATGGAGGAGATCGCCGCGGCGACCAACCAGGTCGACGCTTCCGTGCGCAAGGTCAACGAGGCGGCCCGCGCGCTCGCCTGAGACGGCCGATCGCGACGGTCTCCGCTGTTGCTGGACGTTCAGGGTTCCTGCGCCACCTTGCAGGCTGGACCCGACGACCGGAGACCTCAGACGTGACGCGCACCCTTCTTGCGGGCCTCGCCGCCCTCACCCTCGGCTCTTTCGCAGGGGCCGGCGGGGCGATGGCCCAGTACGGCTACGGCGACGACTACGGCCGGCCCCGCTACGAGCGGCGCTACGACGAGGACCGCTACGAGCGCCGCCGCCGCTACGACGAGGATCGCTACGACCGTCCCCGTGGCTACGGCCGCCGCGGCAGCGTCTGCGTGACGGCGCGGGGCAACTGCATGACGCGGCCCGCCCCGTTCAACGCCCCCTGCGGCTGCGAGGTGCCGGGATTCGGCTTCAAGCGCGGCGCCATCGGCGGCTGATCCGGCCCCGCGGGGCCGGGCTCAGGCCCGGACCCGCTCGATCTGCGCCCCGCAGCGGCCGAGCTTGGCTTCGAGCGCCTCGAAGCCGCGGTCGAGGTGGTAGACGCGGTTGATCTGGGTCTCGCCCTCCGCGGCGAGGCCCGCGATCACCAGCGAGACCGAGGCGCGCAGGTCCGTGGCCATCACCGGCGCGCCCTTCAGGCGCTCGACGCCCTCGACGACGGCGAGATCACCCTCGAGGCGGATCTTCGCGCCGAGGCGGGCGAGCTCCTGCACGTGCATGAAGCGGTTCTCGAAGATCGTCTCGCGGATGTTCGAGCGGCCCTTGGCGAGCGTCATCAGCGCCATGAACTGCGCCTGGAGGTCGGTGGGGAAGCCCGGGAACGGGTCCGTCGTCACGTCGACGGCGGCGATGCCGGCCCCGTTGCGGCGCACCCGGATGCCGTCCTCGACCGACGTGATCTCGGCGCCCGTGGTCGCGAGCACGTCGAGAGCGGAGTGCAACAGGTCGGCGCGGGTGTTCTCGAGGATCACGTCGCCGCCGGTCATCGCCACCGCCATGGCGTAGGTGCCGGTCTCGATCCGGTCAGGCAGCACCGTGTGGCGGGCACCTGACAGGCGGGAGACGCCCTCGATCTCGATCCGCGGCGTGCCGGCGCCCTTGATCCGCGCGCCCATCTTGGTGAGGCAGTCGGCGAGGTCGACCACCTCCGGCTCGCGGGCGGCGTTCTCGATCAGCGTGCTGCCGTCGGCGAGCGCGGCGGCCATCAGCGCCACATGGGTGCCGCCGACCGTGACCTTCGGGAAGCTGATCTCGCCGCCGCGCAGGCCGTTCTTGGTCTTGGCGACCACGTAGCCGCCGTCGATCTCGATCTTGGCGCCCAGCCGCTCCATCGCCATGAGGAGCAGGTCGACGGGCCGCGTGCCGATGGCGCAGCCGCCGGGCATCGAGACCCGCGCCTCGCCGAAGCGGGCGAGCAGCGGCGCGATCACCCAGAAGCTCGCGCGCATGGTCGAGACAAGCTCGTAGGGCGCCGTGGTGTCGATGACGTTGGAGGCGGTGAGCCGCAGCGTCTGCCCGGTCTCCGTCGTCTGGCCCGGCCGCTTGCCGACGACCATGTGGTCGACGCCGTGGTTTCCGAGGATGCGCAGGAGCGCGGCGATGTCGGCGAGCCGGGGCACGTTGACGAGCTCCAGGGTCTCGCCGGTCATCAGGCTGGCGATCATCAGCGGCAGGGCCGCGTTCTTGGCCCCCGAGATCGGGATGACGCCGTTGAGCGGCGCGCCGCCGGTGATGTGGATGCGGTCCATCGTCTCGGGTCCCCTGGGCCGTCCCCGGGGCCGACCTCGGCGCGGGGCGGCCGCGGCGCCGGTTCGGGCGCGCGGTCAAGCTCGCGGCTATACGGGAGTTGCGGCGGAAAAGGGATTCCCGTTCATCCGTCGCGCTCGGTCTCGGCCTGTGGCGGCGCCCCGGTCTCGGCGCGGGCGCGGCCCTGCGCCTTGCGCCGGCGCAGGTTCTCGCGCAGCGCCGCCTTCAGCCGCTCCGCCCGCGCCGCGTCACCCTTGCCGGCTGCCGTCATCCCCGTCCGCCGCTCCTGCGCGTCGCGCCGGGCGTGACGCTTCGTCGCCCGGTTGCCGGCGCATCTTCCCACACCGCACCGCCAAGGTGCAGAGGTGGATTGCACGGCTCACCTTGAACCCATTCCAAGTCAAGCTCTATGGTGGGCTCCGACGAAACGACGAGAACCCTCCACCGATCCCTTTCACCGACGAGATCGGGCATCGCGGGCCCCCGCCCGACGTGCCGGGGCCGAACCCGACGGCCGGCCCCACGCGCGATCTCGCCCCGGCGGTCCCGACGGACCTCCCGGCCAGCCTCACGCGACGAAGGACAGCCTCGTGAACCGTACGTCCGCGACGACACCCCATCTCAAGGCCGCGATCACGGGAACCGAGGGCGGCGGAGGCGGCACGCGCGAGAGCCAGGGCCGTGCGACCTACGAGGGTCATTTCCGCTCCGCGCTGGGGCGTCTGCACGGGGAGCGGCGCTACCGGGTGTTCGCGGACATCGAGCGGATCGCGGGGCGGTTCCCGACGGCGCGCTGGCGGCGCGGGGACGGCTCGGCCCGCGAGATCACCGTGTGGTGCTCCAACGACTATCTCGGCATGGGCCAGCACCCGGAGGTGATCGGCGCCATGACCGAGACCGCCAGGCGCTGCGGCGTCGGGGCGGGCGGCACCCGCAACATCGCCGGCAACACCTCGCCGCTGGTCGACCTCGAGCGCGAGCTCGCCGACCTCCACGGCAAGGAGGCGGGTCTGGTCTTCACCTCGGGCTACGTCTCGAACCAGGCCGGCATCTCGACGATCGCCAAGCTGATCCCGAACTGCGTGATCCTGTCGGACGCCTTCAACCACAACTCGATGATCGAGGGCGTGCGCCATTCCGGCTGCGAGAAGCGCATCTTCCGCCACAACGACCTCGCCCATCTCGAGGAGCTGCTGATCGAGGCCGGCGACCGGCCGAAGCTGATCGTGTTCGAGTCGGTCTACTCGATGGACGGCGACGTGGCGCCGATCGGGAAGATCTGCGACCTCGCCGACCGCTACGGGGCGATGACCTATCTCGACGAGGTCCACGCGGTGGGACTCTACGGCGAGCGGGGCGCGGGCATCGCCGAGCGCGACGGGGTCATGGACCGGGTCGACGTGATCGAGGGCACGCTCGCCAAGGGCTTCGGCTGCGTGGGCGGCTACATCACCGGCTCGGCGGTGCTCTGCGACGCGGTGCGCAGCTTCGCGCCGGGCTTCATCTTCACCACCGCCCTGCCGCCGGCGGTGGCCGCCGCCGCCCGCGCCTCGGTGCGCTACCTCAAGCATTCGGGCGCCGAGCGGGCCGCCCACCAGCGCCAGGCCACCCGCACCCGTGCGGCGCTCGACGCCGCCGGCCTGCCGGTGCTGCACACCGAGACCCACATCGTGCCGGTGATGGTGGGCGACGCCGAGCTCTGCAAGGCGGCCGCCGACCACCTGCTCGAGCACCACGCCATCTACATCCAGCCGATCAACTACCCGACCGTGCCCCGCGGCACCGAGCGGCTGCGGATCACGCCCTCCCCCTTCCACGACGACGCCCATATCCAGAGGCTCACCGCGGCGCTCGCCGAGACGTGGGACACGCTCGACCTGCCGCGGGCCGGCACGATCTTCGTCGAGGCGGCGGAGTAGGCAAGCGACACCGTTGCAAGCGGGGCCGTGATCGCTGTACCTCCCCGCCGGGAATCGGGGAGGCGGCGATGTCGGGCGGTCACGGTGCGGTCGAGGGTTCGAACAAGCGCGTCGCGCTGCTGATCTCGGTGCTGGCCCTGTTCCTCGCCTTCAGCGAGACGCTGGGCAAGGCCGCGCAGACGGATGCGCTCTCGGCCAACATCGAGGCCTCGAACCAGTGGGCCTACTTCCAGGCCCGTACCATCCGCTCGACCGTGCTGAAGACCGCCGACGAGGCGGTGGCGCTGCTGCCGCCGGGGCCGGGCCAGGAGGCGATCGCGGCCAAGCGCGCCGAGTGGGCGAAGACCATGGCCCGCTGGGAATCGGAGCCCTCCACCGGCGAGGGCCGCAAGGAGCTGACCGAGAAGGCGAAGGCCGCTCAGGCCAAGCGCGACCTCTCGCTGGAGCGCTACCACCATTACGAGCTGGCGTCCGCCGCCTTCCAGATCGGCATCGTGCTGGCGTCCGCCGAGGTCATCACCGGCATCGCCGCCCTGATGTTCGCGGGCGGCCTGCTCGGCATCGCGGGCGCCGTCATGCTCGGCTTCGGCTTCTTCGCGCCGCACGCCCTGCATCTGTTCCACTGAGACAAGCGTCGCCGTTTCCCGTGAAAACTCTTCGTTAACCCTGCGTCCCGGCCGGATCAGTTCAGGCGCAGGATCGTGGCGTTGAGGAGCGTCGCGAAGGAGACCCAGGCGGCATAGGGCGCCAGCAGCCAGGCCGCCGGGCGGTCGAAGGGGACGGCGAGGCGGATGGTCCAGAGCACCATCACCAGCAGCGCCGCGACGACGACGAGGGCGGCGCCGACGGCGTGGGCGGTGAAGAACACCGGCGTCCAGGCGGCGTTGAGGGCGAGCTGCGCGGCGAAGGCGGCGAGCGCCAGCCACCAGCCCCGCCGGGCCGAGCCCGTGGCGGGCCGCGCTCCGAGAAGCCGCCACAGCGAGACGGCGATCATCGCGTAAAGCACCGTCCAGGCGACGGGGAAGACCCAGTCGGGCGGGTTGAACCAGGGCTTGTTCAGGCTCGCGTACCAGGTCGGGATCTCGGGCCGGGTCGCCATCGAGCCGAGGAAGGACGTCGCCGCGACCGGCAGCACGGCGACGAGCAGGCGCGGCAGGGGGCGCAGGGCCGGCACCCGCGCGGGATCCGTCTGTGTCGCTTGCATGAGGGGATCCTTGCGAAGGGGCGGTCCGGCATGTCAGGCCGGGCCACCTGGAACGAGCGGGCGGCGAAGCCTCATGACACACCCCAACGCGCCGGAAACCGCCGAGGATGCGGCGAAGGACGCCGGGCGCACCGGATTCTCGCCCCGCAGCCTCGCCGCGCAGGCGATGGGCGGGGTCGACCCGGTGACGCGGGCGGTCGTGGCGCCGCTCCACGTCTCGACGACCTTCCTGCGCGATCCCGACAACGGCTACAGCTCGGGCTTCTCCTACGCCCGCCCCGACAACGCCACGGTGCGCGAGGCGGAGGCCGTCCTCGCCATGCTGGAGGGGGCGCAGGCCGGCGCCATGCTGTTCGGCTCCGGCATGGCGGCGGCGACCGCGATCTTTGGGGCGCTGGAGCCCGGCGATCACGTGGTCGCGCCCCGCGTCATGTACTGGGCGCTGCGGCGCTGGCTGCGGGAGGAGCTGCCGCGCCGATCGATCGGCGTCGACTTCGCCGATTCCACCGATCTCGAGGCCCTGACGGCGGCGATCCGCCCCGGCCGGACCCGCCTCGTCTGGATCGAGACGCCGGGCAACCCCCTCTGGACGGTGACGGACATCGCCGCCGCGGCCGAGGCCGCCCACGCGGCGGGGGCGGTGCTCGCCGTCGACTCGACCGCGGCGAGCCCGGTCCACACCCGGCCGCTGGCGCTCGGCGCCGACCTCGTGATGCACTCGGCCACCAAGATCCTGAACGGGCACTCGGACGTGGTGGCCGGCGTCGTCGCCGGCGCCCGCGACGACGCGCTCTGGCGGCGGATCGCGGCGATCCGGGCCGGGGGCGGGGCCATCCTCGGGCCGTTCGAGGCCTACCTGCTGATGCGCTCCCTGCGCACGCTCCACCTGCGGGCGGCGGCGCAATCGGCCGGCGCCCTGGCGCTCGCCGAGAGGCTCTCCGGGCACGGCCACGTCGCCGAGGTGCTCTATCCCGGCCTGCCCTCCCACCCCGGCCATGCGATCGCGAGGCGCCAGATGGAGGGCGGCTTCGGCGGCATGCTCTCGATCCGCGTGACGGGAGGCGAGGCCGGCGCCGTCGCCGCCGCCGCGCGGGTGCGACTGTGGAAGCGGGCGACCTCCCTCGGGGGCGTCGAGAGCCTCATCGAGCACCGGGCCTCGATCGAGGGCGAGGGCTCGCCCTGCCCGCCGGACCTGCTGCGGCTCTCGACCGGCATCGAGTCCGTGGATGACCTGTTCTCCGATCTCGACGCGGCGCTGCGGGGCGCGCATGGCTGACCACGCGCGAAAAATTCGCGGCCGGGCGTGCCCTCCCGCCGCGATCCGCGTTGTGCCGGTGAGATTTCGCCGGGCGGATGTCCCGGCCGCTCAGCACGGAGCCGGATCATGACGGGCACGCCACGCCTTCCCCTCGCCCTCGCTCTCGCCGGGCTCTGCCTCTCCGCCGCGACCGCGCGGGCGGACGGGCCGCCGAAGCTCGACATCGAGAAGACCTGCAAGAGCGCCACCGCCGCCAATCTCGGCGTCAGCGACCAGACGAGCCGCGATGGCTGCCTGCGCTCGGAGCGGGACGCCAGGGCCGAGGCGCAGCGGCGCTGGGGCGACTACACGGCGCCCGCCAAGGCGCAGTGCGCCAGGCAGTTCGAGGCCGGGGGCTACCCGTCCTACGTCGAGATGGTGACCTGCCTGGAGCTCGCCAGCGGCACCGTGCCGACCCAGCCCTCCGGCGCGGGCGCGACGGGGCCGGGCAGCCCGAAGGACGGGTCCAAGTCCACCGAGGGCACGCCGAGTGCGCTGACCAAGGAGCCGTCGCCGAACCAGCGCACCAACCCGATCGAGGTGCTCGACAAGAAGTAGGCGCGGTCCGCCTAGCCGGCGCGGGGCGCCGCGACCGGAGCCAGCCGCCCCTGGGCGAGCTCGGCGAGCTCGGGAGCCTGCGCGGTGTCGTCGGCGGTGAGGAACAGGCCGTGGGCGCGGGCCCGGCGGCCGAGATCGGCCCGGCTCGTGAGCACGCTCTGGGCCGGGCTCGTCAGCAGCGCGAAGGCCAGCGGCGCCATCCACAGGGCGAGCCAAGGATCGCCCGCGAAGACGAGGCCGACCGCCAGCACCGCGCCGACGATCAGCGCGTCGGCCTGGAGGCGGATCGCCTCCCGCCAGGGCACTTGGCGATCGTCGCGGACCTGCACGTCCCAGCGCACCACCCGGCCGAAGAAGGTCGAGATGACGGCGCCGGCCGTGAACAAGGTCATCACCGGCCAGAGAATCACCCAGACGAGCTGCTCCAGCGCCGCGCTCTTCAGGAGCGAGGCGGTCCCGCCGAAGGCCGCCCGCCGTTCCGGCGAGACAAGCACGTGCCCGAGGCTCAGGAGCTTCGGCAGGGCGAGCACCGCGACGGTGAGGGCGGCGAGCGCCAGGGCGGCCGGGCCGTGGCCGGTGAGCCCGTAGCCGAGGAGGCCGAGCTCGCCGGTCCGCGCCGCGAGCAGGGTGCCGGCGGCGAGGAAGGCGATCCAGGCCGGCAGCACGCAGTACGACAGGATGCCGACGAGGAGATGCCAGCGGCTGGCGGGCAGGAGCCCGGCCATCGGCAGCACCCTGAGGTGCTGGAGGTTGCCCTGGCACCAGCGGCGCTCGCGGCCCAGCAGGTCGACGAGGTTCGTCGGCATCTCCTCCCAGGTGCCGCCCATCTCTGGCAGCAGCCGCACCTCCCAGCCGGAGCGGCGCAGGAAGGCGCCCTCGACGATGTCGTGGCAGAGGATCTCGCCGCCGAGCGGGGCGCGCCCCGGCAGCACGGGAAGCTGCGCGTTCTGCGCGAAGGCATCGACCCGGATGATGGCGTTGTGGCCCCAGTAGGAGCCGTCCGGCCCCTGCCAGGTCTCCAGGCAGCGCAGCGCCAGCGGCGCGTAGAGGCGCACGGCGAACTGCTGGATGCGGGCGAACAGGGTGTCGCGGCCGGCGGCGTAGGAGACGGTCTGGATCAGCCCGACGCGGGGGCTCTCCTCCATCAGCCGCACGAGGCGGCGCATCGCGGCGCCGGTCATCAGGCTGTCGGCGTCGAGCACGATCATGAAGTCGTACTCGGCGCCGTAGGTGGCGCAGAACTCGGCGATGTTGCCGGCCTTACGGCCGGTGTTCTCCTGCCGGCGGCGGTAGCGGATGCGCGGGATGCCGGGGCCGGCGGTGCGCCGCCACGCCTCGAACCGGGCGAACTCGTGCTCCTCCACCGCGGCGATCGTGCCGTCGCGGGTGTCGGAGAGGACGAACAGGTCGATGTCGTCGCCGCGCCGGTCCTCGCGGGCCAGCGAGCGGGCCATGACGCGCAGCGCCGCGAACACCGCCACCGCGTCCTCGGCGTGGATCGCCACCACCGCCGCCGTGCGGCTGAGGCCCGAGGCGCGGGTCGGCACGCTCGAGGAGCGGCGCTCCAGCACCGAGAGGGCGCGGTCGCCGAGGAGCGTGGCGATCAGGCCGTAGACGTACTGCCAGGCGACGAAGGACTGCCAGGCCATCACCAGGCAGAACAGCGCCAGCACGCTGCCCGCGAGCCAGCCCCGCGGCGGTTCGTAGGCCGAGAAGGCCAGCGCCGCGATCAGCCCGCCCGTGGCGAGGGTCGGCACCGCGAGCGCCAGCCGCCGCCAGAGCAGGGCCCAGCGGCCGCCCCGCTGCCAGGCCTCGAGGCCGGAGGGACGAGTGGACGGCGCCTCGGCCGGGATCTCGAGAGCCGGCGCCTCGGGCAGGAGCGGGGAGCTGGACATGGAGCCTTGGGCCTCGGGGCGAACGCGGGACTTGAGGCGTCGGGGACGCGACATGGAAAGCGTCGGGGACGCGACTTGGAACCTGGAACCGGGACCGGTACGAACCGTGGGCGACAGGACCGACGCGGGCGGGGGAGACGAGCGGATGACGGGATCGACCGGGGACGGGACGTGTCGGGACGGCCGGAGCACGGCCGCCGCATCCACCCCCCTGAACTCCCACGGGCCGGTCCCGGAGACCGATCCTCCCTCGCGCCGCGCCGTTCTGCGGACGGCTCTCACCGCTGCGGCGGGGACGCTTCTGCCTAGCGCCATCGACCTGAATGCCGCCCGAACGATGGCCGCGGGCTCCGCCGAGGCGATCGCGGCCCGCGGCGAGGCCGGTCCGATGACCTTCGAGGCGCTGACCTCCCTGGCGGAAGGGCTCGGGGCCGCCCCCTACGCCCCGGCGCCGGACGACCTGCCCGCCGACCTCGCCCGCCTCGACTACGACGCCTACCGGATGATCCGCTTCCGCAAGGACGCGGCCCCGAAGCTCGGGCGGCATTACTCTGTGCAGCTCTTCCACCGGGGCTTCCTGCAGAGGAAGCGCGTCGACCTGTTCCTCCAGCCCCGCGACGGCGCCCCGCGCCGCCTCGGCTACGCCTCGGGGCAGTTCGATCTCGGCAAGCCGCTGGAGGGCAAGAGCTTTCCGCCGGAGCTCGGCTTCGCCGGCTTTCGCCTGCACTACGCCTTCGAGCGGGGGCGGCCGGATTTCCAGGAGGAGTTCTTGGTCTTCCTCGGCGCCTCCTACTTCCGCGTCCGCGGCCGCACGCAAGAGTACGGGCTGTCGGCCCGCGGCATCGCTGTCGGCACCGGCCTCCCGGCGCCGGAAGAATTTCCGGACTTCACCGCCCACTGGATCTGCGAGCCCGACGAGTCGGAGAAGAGCCTCACGATCCTCTCGCTCCTCGACGGGCCGAGCCTGTCGGGCGCCTACCGATTCGTGGTCGAGCCCGGCGACACCACCCGCATCACGGTCACGGCAGCGCTCTTTCCCCGCAAGCGCATCGAGCGCCTCGGCCTCGCGCCGCTCACGAGCATGTTCCAGTACGGCCAGAACGGGCCCGGCGTGCGCGGCGCGCAGCCCTTCGACGACTTCCGCCCCGAGGTCCACGATTCCGACGGCCTCGTCGTGGCGACGCCGGGAGAGCGCCTGTGGCGGCCCCTTGTGAACGAGCGCAAGGCCACGCAGGTCTCGAGCTTCTCCGCCGATCCGCTCACCGGCTTCGGCCTCCTGCAGCGCCAGCGCGACTTCATGGCCTATCTCGACGTGCAGGCCCGCCACGAGGCGCGGCCGGGGCTCTATGTCGAGCCGGTGCCGGGTCGGGCCGGCAATGCCGGGTTCGGGCCGGGCGCCGTGCAGCTCCTGGAGATCCCGTCGCGGGAGGAGTGGGTCGACAACATCGTCGCCTCCTTCGTGCCCAAGGACGCGATCGAGCCGGGCCGGCGGCTGGCGCTCGACTACACGCTGACGACGGTCGGCGAGGAGCCGGCGCCGGGCCTCTCGGGCGAGCTCGCCCGCGTGGTCTCGGCCCGCTCAGGCTCCGCCGAGCGCCTGCGGCCCCTGCACCCGCCGCAGCCGAACCGGCGCTTCTACGCAATCGACTTCGCCGGCGCCCGCCTGCCGCGCAACGCCGACGCGGCGGTCACCGCAGTGGTCTCGGCGAGCACCGGGCAGATGGTCGAGCCCATCGTCGAGGTGGTGCCGCAGATCGGCGGCTGGCGGCTCTACGTGGAGTGGCGGCCGCCGAAGACCTTACCGCCGGGCGATGTGGTGCTGCGCGCCCATCTCGTCCTCGACCGCCGCCCCGTCAGCGAGACCTGGGACGCGGTGGCGGACTGACGCTCAGACCGGCGCGTCCCGCGCCAGGCGCTTGCGCAGGCGCGCGGCGCCGTGGGCCTCGGCGAGGCAGAGCCGGGCGGCGTGGATCGGGGCGTGCTCCCGCTCCCGGCGGACCTGCGCGATGGTATGCAGCGCCGCCGCGACGGAACTTTGGAGATGGCCCTCAGTGATGTGGGCGTCGGCTGTCGGCATGGCGTCTGCCTCGCGCGTGGGTTCCTGAACCCCGCGACGCTAGGGATCGGGCAAGGCCACGGTTGGGCCGGCCGGGGGCAGCACGGTGTCAGCTTGGCCGTGAAGGTCCGAGCCCGGTCACGACCACCGGCGGCGGGGCCACCCGCCCTTGGGCTGCCTTGCGCCGGCCGCGATGCGCTGCCACAGGGGCCGCCTCGAACGCCCTCGAAGGAGACGGGAATGGCGCAGGGACCCGTACGGAACGACGACCCCGCCTCCGGCGCGGCCACCGGTGCCGCGACCGCCAAGCCCGCCGGCTCCCGCCGAGGCCTGTTCCTGCCCTACATCCTGCTGGCCGCCCTCGCCCTGGTCTGGACGGTCGCCTGGTTCATGATCCGCGCCCGCGCCGAGCGGGAGATCGACGGCTGGCTCGCCGCGGAGGCGACGGCCGGACGGCAATGGACCTGCGCCGACCGCTCGCTCACCGGCTTCCCGTTCCGCCTGGAGCTGCGCTGCGCGAGCCTCGCCTTCGCCCGCTCGGACGGGCGCTTCAGCCTCGGGCCGGTGACGGCGCTGGTGCAGGTCTACGCCCCGCGCCACGCCATCTTCGAGATCGGCGGCCCCTTCAAGGTCCAACAGGGGGAGCTCACCGCCGACGCGACCTGGGACAAGCTCGAGGGCAGCTTCCACGGCGCCTCGGGCGGCTTCAGCCGCGTCTCTCTGGTCGCCGACAGGCCTCGCGGCAGCGTCACCGGCGCGGCGCCGGAGCCCGTCACCTTCTCCGTCCGCCATCTGGAGACCCACGCGAGGCCGACGCCCGGCCGCTTCGAGACGGACGGCGCCGTGGACGTGAACCTCTCGGCCAAGGAGGTCGCGCTGCCCCTGATCGACGCGCTCGCCGGGAGCGGCGCACCGGCCGATCTCGCTCTCGATGCCACGATCAACCGCGCGGCGAGCCTGCGCACCGGCCGCCTCGATCAGGAGCTGGAGCGCTGGCGTCAGGCCGGGGGCAGCCTCGACGTGGCGCTTCTCTCCGTCGTGAAGGGCGACAGCCGCCTCCAGGCCCGCGGCAGCCTCGGGCTCGACGAGGCCCACCGCCTGATGGGCAAGCTCGACCTGCGCACCGCCGGGCTCGAATCCCTGGTGACCCAGGTGGTCGGCCGGCAGCTCGGCGCCGACAAGGGCGCGCTCATCGGCGGCCTCGTCGGGAAGCTCCTGGGCAACAAGAGTTTCGGCGCGCCGGCGGAGGATGCCGCCCCGCAGGCGGGCGGCACGCCGCTGAAGGCGCTGCCGCCCCTCAAGTTCGCGGAAGGGCGCATGACGCTCGGCCCCTTCGTGGTGCCGAACGTGGCGCTGACGCCGCTCTACTGAGCGGCGCTCACGCCTCCCGCGTCTCGTCCTCGAACAGGCCGGTCGGCAGGCCGTCCAGGCTGGTCGCGTTCTTCTGCCGCCGGTAGGCGTCGAGCTCCGCGTCGGTCTTCGAGGCCGCCCAGTTGGCGAGCCCCGGCCGCGGACCGCGGAACTCGAAAAACGGCACCCCGTAGCCGCAGGAAGTCTGCACGAGATCGAAGTCGAGGCGCACGATCTGCCTCGCGCCGCGGGGCTCGACCCCGCCGAAGGCCTCCGCCAGCAGCGCCGCGTAGGCCGCGCCGCCCCGCACCAGCACCTGCCCCCGCCCGTAGAGCCGCAGGATCACCGGCGCCCCCTCGAAGGCGCAGACCATCAGGGTGAGGCGCCCGTCGGCCTTGAGATGCGCGGCGGTCTCGTTGCCGCTGCCCGTCAGGTCGAGATAGGCGACGGCGTTCGGCGAGAGGATGCGCAGCGCCTCCGTGCCTCGGGGCGACAGGTTCACGCGCGCACCCGGCGCGGCGGACGCCACGAAGAACACGTGCTGCCGCTCGATGATGCCGGTCAGGCGCGCGTCGAGCGCCGGGAACTGCTTGGCCATCCGATCCTCCGGACGAAGGCTTAAGCCTCCCGCCCGGTCCCGTCGAGGAACCGCGCGACGAGGAGCCGCCCGAGCCGCTCCGGCGGCTCCGGGGTCAGCACCGCGAGCTTGCCGGAGGCGGAAAGCGAGGCGAGCCCGTGCAGGCTCGCCCAGAGGGCGGCGACCGCCCGCTGGCGCTCCTCGGCATCCGGGATCAGGGGCCCGAGCGCCGCGTCGACGAGCCCCGTCGTCCCCGCGAGCGCCGCCTCGTACCAGTCGGGGAAGGCCGCGCCGGGCGGCAGGGCGTGCTCGGACACGAGCCCCCACAGGCGCGGCTCGCGGGCGACGAAGGCGAGATAGGCCTCGGCCATGGCGAGGGCCGCCTCGCGGGGGTCGCGATGCAAGGCGAGCGCCGCGGAGAGCGCGTCGTGCAGGCGCTCGAGGGTGCGGGCGTTGACCCGCAGCACCACCTGATCGAGATCGCCCACCGCGTGATAGATCGAGTTCGGCGCGTAGCCGATCGCCGCCGCGAGGCGCCGCATCCCCAGGCCCCGCAGGCCCTCGACGCGGGCGATCGCCTCCGCCGCCGCGACCACCCGTCCGACGAAGGCCTCCCGGTCCAGCTCGCCCCGCGGTCCGGCGCCGCGGCGCCGCGTGTCGGCCTTCGGCCTCGCCGCTCCCGTCATGCCGCGCCCTCCCCCGCTGAAACCCGGTGCGCGGCCGCACCCGGCGAACCCGCGGTTTTGCACGATGTGCAAGAGCGGTCTTGCGGGCGAGCACGATGGCCGTCAACTATTTGCACGACGTTCAAATCGCCGCGTGCCCTCGCGGGTCGCGATTTGACGCGCTTCCGAGCGGCGGGCAGTGATGCCCGCCAGACCGGACCGGGGCAGCCGGGGAGACGACGATGTTCCGATCATTGATGGGCGCGCGCCGCTTCGCGCCGCTGTTCTGGTGCCAGTTCTTCTCGGCCTTCAACGACAACTTCCTGAAGAACGCGCTCGCCTTCCTGATCCTCTACCGGGTCGCGACGGAGGGCGCTGCCGATCCCGGCGTCCTCGTGACGCTGGCGAGCGCCGTCTTCATCGGCCCGTTCTTCATCCTCTCCGGCCTCGGCGGAGAGCTCGCCGACCGCTACGACAAGGCGCTGATCGCGCGGCGCCTGAAGTTCGCGGAGATCTTCGCCGCCGGCATCGCCATGCTCGGCTTCGTGCTCCATTCCGTGCCGGTGCTGTTCGTGGCGCTCGGCCTCTTCGGGGTGATCGCGGCGCTGTTCGGCCCGATCAAGTACGGCATCCTGCCCGACCACCTGAAGCGGGAGGAGCTGCCCGCCGGCAACGCGCTGGTCGAGGGCGCGACCTTCCTCGCGATCCTGCTGGGCACCATCACCGCGGGCCTCGCCTCGGCGGCGGGGGGCACCGGGGGCGCCTTCGCGGCGCTGGTGATGGTCTTCGCGGTGCTCTGCTGGCTCTCCGCGCGGATGATCCCCCGCACCGGCGAGGGCGATCCGGGCCTCCGGGTCGACCCGAACGTCGCCCGCTCCACCGCCGCGCTGCTGCGCGACATCTGGGCGGACACGCGGCTGTGGCGCGGCTCGGTGATCGTGAGCTGGTTCTGGCTCGTCGGCGTCGTGGTGCTGTCGCTGCTGCCGGTGCTGGTGAAGAGCGCGCTCAACGGCACCGAGACCGTGGTGACGCTGCTGCTCGCGGTGTTCTCGGTCGGCATCGCGCTCGGCTCGGGGCTGGCCTCCTGGCTGTCGAGCGGACGCATCGTGCTGCTGCCGACCCCGGTCGGCGCGGTGCTGATGGGCCTGTTCGGCCTCGACCTCGCCCGCGTGGTCGCCGGCCTGCCGCCGGCCTCCGGCGAGGCCGTCGGCGCGATGGCCTTCATCGCGAGCGGCACGGGCCTGCACGTCGCCATCGACTTCCTCGGCCTCGCGGTGGCGGGCGGCCTCTACATCGTGCCTTCCTTCGCCGCCGTGCAGGCCTGGACGGACAAGGCCAAGCGCGCCCGGGTGATCGGCGCGGTCAACGTGCTCACCGCCGCCTTCATGGTCGCAGGCACGGTGAGCCTCGCCGTTCTCCAGGGCGCCGGCCTCTCGACGGCGGCGCTCATCGCCGGGATCTCGATCCTCAACCTGCTGGCGGCGGGCATCATCCTCGCCGTGCTGCCGACGAGCCCCTTCCGCGACTTCCTCTCGATCCTGTTCCGGGCCTTCTACCGCCTGGAGGTCCGGGGCATCGAGAACCTCGAGAAGGCCGGGCCGAACGCCATCGTGGCCTTGAACCACGTCTCCTTCCTCGACGCGCCGCTCGCCCTCTCGCTCCTGGAGCAGGAGCCGGTCTTCGCCATCGACCACACCATCGCCAAGGCCTGGTGGGTGAAGCCCTTCCTGAAGATCACCAAGGCGATGCCCCTCGATCCGACGCGGCCGCTCGCCACCCGCACCCTCATCAACGCCGTGAAGGCGGGCGAGACGCTCATCATCTTCCCCGAGGGGCGGCTCACCGTCACCGGCAGCCTCATGAAGGTCTATGACGGCGCCGGCCTCATCGCCGACAAGTCCGGCGCGCCGGTGGTGCCCGTGCGCATCGAGGGCCTGGAGCAGACCGCCTTCTCGCGTCTCTCCCGCCGGCAGGTCCGCCGCCGCTGGTGGCCGAAGGTGGTCGTGACGATCCTCGAGCCCGTCCGCCCCGAGGTCGACCCGGGCCTGAAGGGCAAGGCCCGCCGCCAGGCGGCGGGTGCGGCCCTCTACGGCATCATGTCGGACCTCGTGTTCCGCACCATGCCGATCGACCGGGGCGTGATGGACGCCCTGATCGAGGCGGGCGACCGCCACGGCTGGAGCCGCACGGCCGTGGAGGACCCGGTGACGGGTTCGCTGAGCTACTCCCGCCTCGTGACGGGCGCCACGGTGCTCGGGCGCAAGCTGATGCGCTTCGCCCCCGAGGGCCGCCCCGTCGGCGTGATGCTGCCGAACGCCAACGGCGCCGCCGCAACCTTCTTCGCGCTGGCCTCCGCGGGCCGCGTGCCGGCGATGATCAATTTCTCCGCCGGGCCCGCCAACATCCTCTCCGCCTGCAAGGCTGCAGAGGTGAGGACCGTGCTCACCTCCCGCGCCTTCATCGAGAAGGGGCGGCTCGGGTCCCTCATCGAGGCGATCGAGGGCGAGGTCGAGCTCGTCTACCTGGAGGACATTCGCGCCGAGATCACCCTCGCCGACAAGTTGCGCGGGCTCCTCGGCGCTCGCCGGCCCCTGGTGGAGCGCAAGGGCGACGACCCGGCCGCGATCCTGTTCACGTCGGGCTCGGAGGGCACGCCGAAGGGCGTGGTGCTGGCCAACCGCAACCTCCTCGCCAACGTCGCCCAGGCGGCCGCCCGCATCGATTTCGGGCGCACCGACAAGGTCTTCAACGCGCTGCCCGTGTTCCACGCCTTCGGGCTGACGGTCGGCCTCGTGCTGCCGCTGGTCTCCGGCGTGCCGGTCTACCTCTACCCCTCGCCGCTGCACTACCGGATCGTGCCGGAGCTGATCTACGGCTCGAACGCGACGATCCTGTTCGGCACCGACACCTTCCTCACCGGATACGCGCGGGCGGCGCATCCCTACGACCTGCGCTCGATCCGCTACGTGCTGGCCGGCGCCGAGGCGGTCAAGGAATCCACGCGCCGCGCCTTCTCGGAAAAATTCGGGCTGCGCATCTTGGAGGGCTACGGCGTCACCGAGTGCGGGCCGGTGGTCGCCCTCAACACGCCGATGTTCAACCGCTTCGGTACCGTCGGCCGGCTGATGCCGGGGCTGGAGCATCGCCTGGAGCCGGTCCCCGGCATCGAGGAGGGCGGGCGCCTCTCCGTGAAGGGCCCGAACGTCATGCTCGGGTATCTCCGCGCCGAGAAGCCCGGCGTGCTGGAGCCGCCGCCGGAGGGCTGGCACGACACCGGCGACATCGTCACCCTCGATCCCCTCGGCTTCGTGACGATCAAGGGCCGGGCCAAGCGCTTCGCCAAGGTCGCGGGCGAGATGGTCTCGCTCGCCGCGATCGAGGCGCTCGCCGCCGATCTCTGGCCCGACGCGCCGAGCGCCGCAGCGGCCGTGCCCGACCCCCGCAAGGGCGAGCGCCTGATCCTGTTCACGGAGAAGAAGGGCGCCACGCGGGCCGACTACCAGGGCTTCGCCCGCGGGCGCGGCGCCACCGAGATCGCCATCCCCGCCGAGGTCGTCGTCCTCGACAAGCTGCCGATGCTCGGCACCGGCAAGGTCGATCAGGTCTCCGTCAACAAGCTCGCCCGCGAGCGGGCCGAGGCCTCGGCCCCCGCCGCGGCCTGAAGATTGATATCCCCGTGCGTCGCCGCACGGGGATATTGCGGACATGCAGTATTCAAGGGCTCTCTGCGGCCGGCGACTCGCTCTTGCCGGCCGGACCATGGGGGTGGACCTTGAGACGATTGGCTCTTCTCTGCGCGGCGCTCTTCGCCGTGTCTCCCGCGCTCGCGCAGCAGCGGGCGCCCGCGAAACCCGCGCCGGCTCCGCCGCCGCTCAAGGCCGGCGCCATCCCGCCGGGCGACGCGCCGGGCGCCAGGGACGCGGCGGTGCTGCCCCGCTACGCCGACGGCATCCTGCTCGAGAGCAAGGCGGCGGCCTTCGACGAGATCGCGCTGCCGAACGCGGCCCTGGAGCGGCGCGGCGACAAGGTCGACGCCCACAACAACGACATCTACCTGCCGCCGGCGCCGCTCACGGTCGAGGGGCGGGTGACGCGCATGAGCTACCTGCTGCCGGAAGGGCGCTCGGCGCTCGAGGTGGTGCGCGGCTACCAGCAGGTCGTGAAGGAGGGAGGCGGCAGCGTCCTCTACGAGTGCAGCCGCGACGAGTGCGGCGGCTCGGCCGTGAACTCCGCCCGCTCCGGCGGTAGCAAGACCGGTCTCCTCCACATGCTCTACCCCTACGACATGGTCGCCGGGCCCTGGACCGAATGCGTCCTCCAGGAAGGCCGCTCGGGTCAGCGCTACACCCTGCTCGATCTCGGCAAGGGCGCCGGCAAGGCGGCGGTGCTGGTCTGGAACGTCGGCGACGTCAGCGCCGGCTCGAACTGTCACGCCTGGGTCGGCCGGCTCGTCGCCCTCGTCGTCACCGTGGAGATGGCGGTCCGCGAGCAGCGCATGGAGACGGTCAAGGCGGCGGCCGTGGCCCAAGGGCTCGACCGGGACGGCCGCGTCGCGCTCTACTCCATCCTGTTCGACACGGCCAAGGCCGAGATCAAGCCGGAGAGCCAGCCCCAGCTCACCGAGCTTGCCGGCTACCTGAAGGGCGCGCCGGGGGTGCGCGCCCTCATCGTCGGCCATACCGACAACCAGGGCGCGCTCGACTATAACATCGACCTCTCCCGCCGCCGGGCGGACGCGGTGGTGAAGGCGCTTGCCGCTCAAGGCGTTCAGGCCGGGCGCCTCGTGCCTCAGGGCGTCGGCATGGCCTCGCCGCTCGCCACCAACGAGACCGACGACGGACGGGCGAAGAACCGCCGGGTGGAACTCGTCAAGCAGTAGGCGAGGCTCGGCCCCGGTTCAGGCCGGGGCCCGCCCTGTCAATCCGTCCGGCAGGACGCCGGACGGGGACCTGATCCATCGCAGGAAGGTCCCGTAGGGGCGGCCGCAGGCCAGCATGATCGCCACGTGCGGTTCATCGGCGGTCTCTCAGCAACCCGGTCCCGGCCTCACCGTCCCGACCGTTCCCGCCGGTGAGACGGAAGGGCAACGGGTAGGGGTGAGAAGGGTTCGGGGACGGCCGGTCGGAAGACGCGGGCCTTGCCGGGAAACACGCGTCGCTCAGTACTCCCAGAAGAGGCGCTGCAGCTCGCGCGTGTCGCGTGTCTTCGTCAGGGCGACCGCGGTCAGGATCTTGGCCTTCTGCGGGTTGAGGTCGTGGGCGACCACCCAGTCGTAGGTGTCGTCGGGCTGCTCGGCGTTGCGCAGCACGATGCCGTCGCCGACGCGGGACGCGCGCACGATCAGCGTGCCCTTCGCGCGGATGTCCTTCAGGGTGTCGACGAGGTAGCCGGCGACCGAGCCGTTGCCGGTGCCCGCGTGCACGATCGCCCCGGCGCCGGCCTCGACCGCGGCCCGGTAGGCGCCGGGATACATGGTGCCGGAGCCGTAGACGATCGCCACCAGCGGCAGAGCGTCGATCGCCTCGATATCGAACTCCGAGGTGGTCCCGTGGCGCTTCACCGACGAGCGGAAGAAGTACGTCTTCCCCTCCACCACCATGCCGAGAGGGCCCCACTGGCTCGCGAAGGCGCTCGGCACGACGTTGACCCGCTTCGTCACGTCGCGGCCGGCGTGGATCTGGTCGTTCATCGTCACCAGCACGCCCTTGCCGGCGGCCTCCCGGCTCGCGGCGACGGTGACCGCGTCGAGGAGGTTCAGGGGGCCGTCCGCCGAGAGGGCGGTGGCGGGGCGCATGGAGCCGACCACCACGATCGGCTTGTCGCTGCGCACCGTGAGATCGAGGAAGAAGGCCGTCTCCTCCAGGGTGTCGGTGCCGTGGGTGACGACCACGCCGTCGACGTCGTCCCGCTTGAGCAGGACGGAGACGCGCTTGCCCAGCGTCACGAGGTCGGCGTCGGTGAGGCTCTCCGAGGCGATCTGGAAGACCTGCTCGCCGCGCACCTCGGCGACGTTGCCGAGGGCGGGCACGGCGGCGATGAGCTTGTCCACCGGCACCTTGGCGGCTTGGTAGGTGGCGCTGTTGGCCGCGTCCGCGCCCGCCCCGGCGATGGTGCCGCCGGTGGCCAGGATCACCACCCGCGGTTTGCGCTGCACCTGCGCCTCGACCGCTCCGGCCTCCGGCATCTCGCGGGCGAGGACCGGACTGCCGAAGACCGGGCCGCCGAGGGCGAGCATCGCGAGGATCGGGGCGAGGACGGCGCGTCGGACGCGGAGGAGTGCCTGCATCGGAGACCTTTCGGAGTCGGCGCGGCGGATCGTAGGCCACGCCGATCCGCAGGCAAGAACGGCGCCCGGCCGGGCGAAAGCGGGGGACGGCCAGCCTCAGCGCAGCGCCGCGATCGCCTCGGCCAGGGCGTCGACCTCCGCCTCGCCATGCGCGGCGGAGAAGGCGACCCGCAGGCGCGCCGTACCGGCGGGCACGGTCGGCGGCCGGATCGCCACGACGAGGAAGCCTCGCGCCTCGAGCGCGGCGGAGAGCGCCAGCGCGTCCTCCGCCGTGCCGACGAGGATCGGCACCACGGCGCTCTCCGCCTCCGGCAGTCCGAGCCGGGCGGTGAAGCGCTGGGCGAGCCGGAGCGGCCGGGCGGCGCGCTCGGGCTCGGCCTCCAGGATCGTCAGCGCTTCGAGGGCGGCGGCCGCCGAGGCCGGCGGCAGGCCGGTGGTGTAGACGAAGCTCCGTGCCCGGCTCGTCAGCAGGTCGATCACCGCCCGGCTGGCGCAGAGATAGCCGCCGTAGGAGCCGAGGCTCTTCGAGAGCGTGCCCATCTCCAGGGGCGCCCGCTCGCCGGGCTCGACGACGCCGAGGCCGTGGGCGTCGTCGACGAGGGTCCAGGCGTCGTAGCGCTCGGCGAGGGCCAGGATCTCGGGGACCGACCCGCGGTCGCCGTCCATGCTGAACACCCGCTCGGTGAGGATCATCGCCCGCTCGCGGCCCGTCCGGTTCTGCTCGAGGAGCGCCTCCAGGGCCGCGACGTCGTTGTGCGGGAAGCGCAGCACGGCCGCCGCCGACATCCGCGCCCCCGCCCAGAGGCAGGAATGGGCCAGCGCATCGACGAGCACGAGGTCGCGGGGCCCCACCAGCGCCGGGGTGATGCCGAGATTGGCGAGGTAGCCGCTGCCGAAGACGAGCGCCGCCTCCTTGCCCTTGTGCCGGGCGAGCCGCGCCTCCAGCGCCGGCAGCAGCGGGTGGTTGCCCGTCACGAGCCGCGAGCCGCCGGCCCCGGCCCCGTAGCGGGCGGCGGCCTCTCGAGCCGCCGCGACGACGCGGGGGTCGCGGGCGAGCCCGAGATAGTCGTTGCAGGAGAAGGAGACGAGGGCGCGTCCCTCGCGCTCCGCCTCGGCCCCCGGTCCCCGCACGGTGACGGCGAGCCGGCGGCGGAGCGCGGCGGCGTCGAGATCGGCGAGCTTGGCCTGCGCGAAACGTTCGAGGGAGGCGGACATCGGCCGTGTGAAGGCGGCGAGGCCGGGAAGAGTCAAGGTCTCTCCGGGCGGCTCTGGCCCCGGCGGCGGCGGCGAAATCGTCGTTCGCCCGCGGCGCGTCGCGCGGTAGAGGCAGGCCTCGGCACGGCTTGGAGCGGGGCGGGATCAGCGGGATGTCAGGCGTATCGGACGAGCCCGGCCGCAGATCGCCCTCGTTGCCATCCGGACGCGCCCGGCGATGGTGGCCGCGCATGCAGGTGCCCGCCACCTTCTTCGGCATGGTGCTCGGTCTCGGCGGCCTCGGCAACGGCTGGCGCACCGCCGCCCGGCTCGGGCTGGCGCCGGGCGTCGTCGGGGAAGCGCTCGCCCTCGCCAGCGTGCTCGTCTGGGCGGCCTGGCTCGGCTTCTACGCCCTGCGCTGGTTCCACGACCGCGACCGTGTGCTCGCGGAGGCCCGCGACCCGACCGGGGCCTTCTTCGCCTCCCTCGTCCCCACCGCCACGATGATCGCCGCCATCGCGCTGGCGCCCCACTGGCCCGCCCCGGCCTGGGCCATGGCGCTGGCGGGCCTCGCGGGGGGCACGCTGTTCGCCGCCTGGGGGATCGGCAGCCTCTGGATGGGCGGGCGCGCGCCCGAGGCGACGACGCCGATCCTCTACATGCCCACCGTCGGCGGGGGCTTCGTGGCGGCGATGACCTGCGCCGCCTTCGGCATGAAGGACCTGGGCCTGCTGTTCTTCGGAGCCGGCCTCCTGTCCTGGCTGACCATGGAATCGGTCGTCGTCCACCGCCTGATCCTGCGGACGCTCCCGGTGAGCCTGCGCGCCTCCCTCGGCCTGCATCTCGCGCCGCCCGCCGTGGCCTGCGTCGCCTATCTGGCCGTCACGGACGGGCCGCCGGACCGGCTCGCGCAGATCCTGTTCGGCTACGCGCTGCTCCACGCGCTGGTCACCCTGCGGATGGTGCCCTGGCTGCGCGAGCAGCCCTTCGCGCCGGGGGCCTGGGCCTACACCTTCGGCGTCTCGGCGCTGCCGCTGGCGGCCCTTCGCCTGACGGAGCGGGGGCTCGACGGGCCGAGCGCGGCGCTCGCGCTGCCGCTCTTCGCGGCGGCCAATCTCATCATCGGCTGGATCGCCCTCCGGACGCTCGCCCTTCTGGTCCGGGGCCGGCTCGTCTCCGGCTGACGCCGCAGGGACCCGGAGGCCGCGGCGGCGAACCGAAGGCGGATGGCGCGCGTTGCCCGCCGACCGCGCTCCGGGACCCGACGATGCCCCTTCGAACCCTCTCCGCCCTCGCCCTCGCCTCCCTGCCGCTCGTCGCGGCGGCGCCGGCCCTCGCGGGGCCCGCGCAATCCTATCAGTACGAGGAGCGGCAGATGCGCTCGGCCTGCCGGCCGCCGCTCAAGTTCGCGGCCGGCGCCTGCGTCCGCCGCTGCCCGCCGGGCTATCAGGACCAGGGACGCACCTGCCGCTTCCGCTCGATGCGCTGGTAGCGGGCGGTTTGACTCGAGGGCGCCCTGCGCCCATCCCGCCGGGATGACGCGCGCGTCCCATCATCTCTGGCGGCCCTACACCCAGATGAGGACCGCCGACCCGCCGCTGGAGGCGGTGCGGACCCACGGCTCGCGGATCGTCCTCGCCGACGGGCGCGAGCTGATCGACGGCATCGCCTCCTGGTGGACGGCGGTGCACGGCTACAACCATCCCCACATCGCGGAAGCCCTCTCGGGCCAGCTCGCAACGATGCCGCACGTGATGTTCGGCGGGCTCACCCACGCCCCGGCCGAGCGGCTGGCGGCGCGGCTGGCGGCGCTGCTGCCGGGCACGCTCGACCACGTGTTCTTCACGGATTCCGGCTCGGTCGCCGTCGAGGTCGCCCTCAAGATGGCGGTGCAGCTCTGGCTGAACCGGGGCGTTACGGGCCGCACGCGGGTGCTCGCCTTCCGTGGCGGCTACCACGGCGACACGATGGGCGCGATGTCGGCCTGCGACCCGGAGGAGGGCATGCACCGCCGCTTCGGCGCCTACCTGCCGGCCCAGGTCTTCTGCGACCTGCCACGCAGAGCCGCGGAGACCGACGCTCTCGACGCGACGCTGGCGCGCCACCGCGAGGAGCTCGCGGCGGTGATCGTCGAGCCCCTGGTGCAGGGGGCGGGCGGCATGCTCATGCACGAACCCGAGACGCTCGCCACCGTGGCGCGCCTCGCCCGGCGCCACGGGCTGCCGCTGATTCTGGACGAGATCTTCACCGGCTTCGGGCGTACCGGTACCCTGTTCGCCTGCGAGCAGGCGGGAATCGTGCCCGACATCCTCTGCCTGTCGAAGGCGCTCACCGGCGGCACCCTGGCGCTGGCGGCGACCGTCGCGAGCCGGGAGGTGTTCGAAGCCTTCCTCTCCGACGATCCCGCCGCGGCGCTGATGCATGGGCCGACCTTCATGGCGAACCCGCTCGCCTGCGCCGCAGCGAACGCCAGCCTCGACCTGTTCGAGACCGAGCCGAGGCTCGCGCAGGCCCGCGCCATCGAGGCCCGGCTGCGGGAGGGGCTCGCGTCCCTCGCCGGCCGGCCCGGCATCGCCGGAGTGCGCTGCCTCGGGGCCATCGGCGCGGTGGAGTTCGAGGCTCCGCCCGATCTCGCCGGGCTCAAGCGGCGGCTGGTGGAGCGGGGCGTCTGGGTGCGCCCCTTCGGCCGCATCCTCTACCTGACGCCGGCGCTGAGCGTCCCGGAGGCGGACCTCGCGCGGCTGATCGAGGAGACGGTCCGCGCCGCCGCCGAGGCGATGAACCGCGCCTGAACGCCGCCTGCAACCCGGGCTTGCTCTCGACGTTGGGCTCACGACAGCCACGCCGCCAGAGTCTGAGGGGACACAAGAACGTGACGCGCGAGCCGACGAGCCCCGACACCACGCCCGCTGCCGCCGACCTCACCGAGGGTCAGGCCAGCGAGATGGACCGCCCCGTCATCCTTCTCGTCGAGGACGAGGCCCTGACGATCATGGACCTCGGCGACGTTCTGGAGAACGGCGGCTACGAGACCGTGCAATGCGCCTCCGCCGAGCGGGCGCTGAGCATCCTGCAGACGCGGCCGGAGATCTGCGGCCTCGTCACCGACGTGGAACTCTCGGGCCGCGCCAACGGCTTCGAGCTCGCCAACTCCGTGGCGGAGGCCCGGCCCGAGCTGCCGATCCTGATCGTGTCCGGCCGGGCGGCGCCCGATCCGGAGCGGATGCCGCCGGGCGCCCGCTTCGTCTCCCGCCCCTGCTCCGGCGAGGACATCCTCGAGATCCTGCGGGAGCTGATGCGCCGCTGAGGCGCGGGCATTTTTGCCGGCTGTCATCGCCGCGTCACGCGAAGGCGGCACTGCCCTCGATCCGAGCCCGCCTCCCTACGGAGGCGGGTCTTCGGCGCTCCCCATCGCAAGGGTGCGGAACGCTTGGCAGGGATCGGCCAGGGAGTGCACCATGTCGTCCTCGCAGAACGAGCCGGCGCTGCTGTCGGCGGGTGACGAACGGGGCGGCGTGGTGAGCGGCGGACTTGGCGGCGACTCGCAGATCAAGCTCAAGCGGGGCCGCGACGGCGCGGGCATGAAGAGCAAGGCCAAGCGCCTGCGCCCGCCGGGCTCGAAGAGCGTCGGCTGGGCCCTGGTGCAGGCCGCCCGCCTCCATCGCGCCCGCATCGGCGACCGGCTCGGGGCGCTCGGCCTCTTCGCCGGCCAGGAGCAGGTGGTGCAGGCGCTGGCGGCCGCCGGCACCATGACCATGGGCGACCTCGCCGCGACCCTGCGGGTGCGCCCGCCCACCGCCTCGAAGACCATCACCCGCCTCTCGGCGCTCGGCATGGTCGAGCGCCACACCGAGGCCGGGGACGGGCGCCTCGTGCGAGTGCGCCTGACCGAGACGGGGCTCGCCAAGGCCGAGGCGATCGAGCGCATCTGGGACGACGTCGAGGCCGAGCTTCTCGAAGGCTTCGACAACCGCGAGCGGCGGCGCCTGCGCAAGCTGCTTCGCCGCTCGGCCGCCAACCTCGCCGAGGCTGCCGGCATCGAGGGCCACGAGCCCGAGCCCGATCTCGACGGGCGCGACGACGACGCCGACGACGCGCCGGCCCTGGAGCAGACGCTCTAGCCGGGGCCCGCAAGCGCGCGGCTGCTCGGGAGGCGGCCGGGGCCGGGCCCGGCCGCCCGGTTCGCTCAGCGGGCGTGCCGGTGATGGCGATGGTGCCGGCGGTGGTGGTAGCCGCGGCGCGAACGCAGGTCGGTGCGGTAGGCGCGCCGGCCGGGATCGATGCCCAGCGCCCCGTTGACGGTGCCGACGCCGGCACCGACGGCACCGCCGATGACGCCGCCGACCGGGCCGCCCACGCGGTCGCCCTCGGCCGCACCGCGGCGGGCGCCGCCCACGAGGCCCTGCGCGTCGGCGGGCACGGAGACGGTGAGCGCCGAGAGCGCGAGGCCCGCGGCGAGCAGGAACTTCTTCATGGCGGGAACTCCTGATTCTTGGTTGCGCGACCCTCCGTCGTCGTGCCGTCGCGTCGCCGGCGCAGGAACCGCAGGTCTCCAACGGCCGAGCTTGCGAAAGGTGGCGAGCCGGCTCGAAAAAACCTGTGAGTCCGTCGTCCTGGCCGGATGGAACCGCGGCTCAGGCGGCCGCGCGCGTCCGATCGGCCGGCCTGCGCACGGGGCGCCTCATTCCGTGACGTTGCCCGAGAGGACGTTGCCGGTGGCGTTGTCGCCGTTGTCGGCGCTGCTGCCGAAGGGATAGCCGGAATCCTCGGCGCAGTAGAGGCGCCAGCCCTCGCGCGAGCCGACCTTGATCGGGTCCGGCCGCCAGAAGCCGGTGTAGCGGAAGCGGTTGTCGGCGATGAGGTTGTCGGAGGGCGTCTGGTGGCGGATCGTGCCGCCCTCGCCGCAGTTCCGGTAGAGGTTGATGCCGCGCTCGCCCCTGAGCGCGAAGCGGTTGCCGACGATGCGGTTGCCGGCCGAGCCGTCGACGGCGACGACCTCGCGGGCGGTGTCGATGTCGAAGCTGTTGTCCTCGATGGTGTTTCGCGCGCTCTCGGCGTCGAGATAGACGGCGACCGAGCGGGAGGCGCCGGTGATCTGCGAGTGGCGCAGGCTCAAGGCCGTCACGCCGGGCGCCACGTAGAGCGGGATGCCGCCAAGCCCGGTCAGCGTCGAATCGAGGATCGTGATGCGCGTCGGCGCCGCCGCCTGCGCCCGCTCCGTGTGCCCGAGCGCCCGCGAGGAGGCGCGCAGCGCCGGCCCCTGCCCGTTGAGCCCCATGCCCCAGACCCGCATGTGGCCGAGGATGGTGCAGTGCTTGAGGCTGACGTCGGTCGGCCGCTCCCAGCGCACCGGCGCGTCCGGCCCGGCCTCCCGCCGCTTCGAGCGGATCTCGACCACGAACTCGCCGAAGGCCGGCAGCATGGTCGGGCGGCCGATGGTGGCGCCGTTGCAGTCGATCTCGACGCCGGAGCCGGCGTTGCCCTCGATGAGGAGCCGGCGCGTGACCTTGTCCTCGGGGGAGAGGCGCAGGCTGCAGGTCAGCGGGAAGGGCGCCTCGCCGGGCGTCGCCGGTGCCAGGATCGCGGCGCGGGTCGCCCCGTCGCAGGCCGGCGCCCGGGGAGCGGACTCGCTCGCGCGCGCCGCCGCCGGGCCCGAGAGCATCGCGGCGACCGCCGCCGCGAAGACCGTCCGTGTCCCCCTCAACCGCTGAGCTCCTCCGCCCCCGCGCCTTGTCTAGAATCGATTCAATACCGGGGCCAGATGGCGTCCCCGCCGTGCTGGCGCGGGCGGGGAGCGGCTGCTAGAAGCGCTCCCCATGAACGCGCCTTGCGGCCGCCACGGCCTCCGCCCCGCCCGAATTACCCGCCCGGCCTCCGCCTGAGAGCCGGCCTTGCGCGCGGGCTCCGCGGGGGCCGGGACGAGCGCTCCCCCGCCGCGCGGCGGTGAGGGCGCCCTCCACACGAGAGCCCGCCCCGGCGACCGCCGGAGAGACGAAGCGCGAACCCGCCCGAGACCATGAGCGACCAGACCCAGCCCGCCGCCCCTGCGCGCGACTACGCGCAGACCCTGTTCCTGCCCCGCACCGACTTTCCCATGCGCGCCGGTCTCCCGACCCGCGAGCCGCTGCTCCTGCAGCGCTGGGCGGAGATCGACCTCTACGGCCGCATCCGCGCCGCCGCGAAGGGCCGGCCCAAGTTCGTGCTCCACGACGGGCCGCCCTACGCCAACGGCAACATCCACATCGGCACGGCGCTGAACAAGATCCTCAAGGACGTGGTAGTGCGCTCGCAGGGCGCGCTCGGCCGCGACGCCAACTACGTGCCGGGCTGGGACTGCCACGGCCTGCCGATCGAGTGGAAGATCGAGGAGCAGTACCGCGCCAAGGGCCGCAGCAAGGACGCGGTGCCCGTCATCGAGTTCCGCGGCGAGTGCCGCGCCTTCGCGGCGCAGTGGCTCGACGTGCAGCGCGAGGAGTTCAAGCGCCTCGGCGTCACCGGCGACTGGGCCCACCCCTACGCGACCATGACCTTCCGGGCGGAAGCCGCCATCGCCCGCGAGTTGCTGAAGTTCGCGTCGAGCGGCCAGCTCTACCGCGGCTCGAAGCCGGTGATGTGGTCGGTCGTCGAGAAGACGGCGCTGGCGGAAGCCGAGGTCGAGTACGAGGAGCACGTCAGCGACACGGTGTTCGTGGCGTTCCCGATCCGGGCCGGCGCGCCTGCCGGCCTGGAAGGCGCGCGCGTCGTCATCTGGACGACGACGCCCTGGACGCTGCCCGGCAACCGGGCGGTGGCCTACTCGAAGCGGGTCGCCTATGGGCTCTACCGCGTCACCGCGGCGCCCGAGGACAACTGGGCCAAGACCGGCGACACCTATCTCCTCGCCGACGCGCTGGCGGCCGGCGTGTTCTCGGCGGCACGCGTCGAGGGCTACGAGCGCGTCGCCGACGTGGCTCCCGAGGCGCTCGCCGGCCTCACCCTCGCGCATCCGCTCGCGGATCTCGGCTACGGCTTCGACGTGCCGCTGCTCGACGGCGAGCACGTCACCGAGGAGGCCGGCACCGGCTTCGTGCACACGGCGCCGGGCCACGGCCGCGAGGATTTCGAGGTCTGGACGGGCAACGCCCGTGCCCTCCAGCTCCGGGGCATCGATACGGCGATCCCCTACACGGTCGACGCCGACGGTGCCCTGACGCGGGACGCGCCCGGTTTCACGGGAAAACTCGTCCTTAACCACAAGGGCGAGAAGGGCGACGCCAACAAGGCGGTCATCGCCGCCCTCACCGAGGCCGGGGCGCTCGTAGCCCGCGGCGTGCTGCGCCACCAGTACCCGCATTCCTGGCGCTCGAAGAAGCCGGTGATCTTCCGCAACACGCCGCAGTGGTTCATCGCCATGGACAGGCCGGTGGAGGGGCTCGGCAACGCCACGCTCCGCGAGGTCGCGCTGCGCTCCATCGAGGAGACGCGCTGGGTGCCGCCCCAGGGAAAGAACCGCATCACCGGCATGGTCTCGGGCCGGCCCGACTGGGTAGTCTCCCGCCAGCGCGCCTGGGGCGTGCCGATCACGGTCTTCGTGGAGCGCGAGACCGGCCAAGTGCTGCGCGACCCGAAGGTCGATGCCCGCATCGTCGCCGCCTTCGAGGCGGAGGGAGCGGATGCCTGGTTCACGGAGGCCGACGGCGCCCGCTTCCTCGCGCCCGACCACGACCCCGCCCGCTACGAGAAGGTGACCGACGTCCTCGACGTCTGGTTCGATTCCGGCTCCACCCACGCCTTCGTGCTGGACGACCCGGAAGCGTTCCCCGGCCTCTCCGGCGTGACGCGCCGGCGCGATGGCGGCGCGGACACGGTGATGTATCTCGAGGGCTCCGACCAGCACCGGGGCTGGTTCCAGTCCTCGCTGCTCGAATCCTCCGGCACCCGGGGCCGGGCCCCCTACGACATCGTGCTCACCCACGGCTTCGTCCTCGACCCCAAGGGGCTGAAGATGTCGAAGTCGCGGGGCAACGTCGTCGCGCCGCAGAGCGTCATCAAGGACGCGGGCGCCGACATCCTGCGCCTGTGGGTCGCCGCATCGGACTACACCGACGATCTGAGGATCGGGCCGGAGATCGTCAAAACCTTCGCGGAGACCTACCGGAAGCTGCGCAACTCGCTCCGCTGGATGCTCGGGTCCCTGGCCCACCGCGTCCAAGGGGATGACATCGAGTCCGAAAAAATGCCGGAGCTGGAGCGGCTGATCCTGCACCGGCTCGCCGAGCTCGACGGCGAGATCCGCGAGGCCTACGCGGGCTTCGACACCAAGCGGGTCGTGGCGCTCCTCAACGGCTTCATGACCGGCGATCTTTCGGCCTTCTACTTCGACGTGCGCAAGGACGCGCTCTACTGCGATCCGATCTCGTCGGTGACGCGCCGCGCCGCGCTCCAGGTCATCGACGAGACCTTCCGACGGGTCACGGTCTGGCTGGCGCCGGTGCTCGCCTTCACCGCCGAGGAGGCCTGGCTCGACCGTTACCCGTCCGAGCACGGCTCGGTGCATCTCCACACCCTGCCGGAGACGCCGGCCGCGTGGCGGGACGAGGCGCTCGCCGCCCGCTGGCAGAAGATCCGCCGGGTGCGCCGCGTCGTGACGGGTGCGCTCGAGATCGAGCGGGCGGCCAAGCGCATCGGCGCGAGCCTGGAGGCGGCGCCGGTCGTCCACGTCTCCGACCCGGAGCTGAGGGCCGCCCTCGACGGGATCGACCTCGCCGAGATCTGCATCACCTCCGACATCCGGGTGGAGGCGGGCGAGGGGCCGGCGGACGCCTTCCGCCTCGACGAGGTCAAGGGCGTCGCCGTGGTGCCGGTGCTCGCGGAAGGGCGCAAATGCGCCCGCTCCTGGCGGGTCTCGCCGGAGGTCGGGTCCGACCCCGACTACCCGGACGTGACGCCCCGCGACGCGCAGGCGCTGCGGGAGTGGGACGCGGCGCATCCTGAGCGGGGCGCGGTCCGAGCGTGACGGGTCCGGCGCGCCTCGGCCTCGCCGCGCTCGCGGCGACCTTCCTGATCGACCAGGGCTCGAAGCTCTGGCTCTACTTAGGCACCGACCTCGTGCTGAGCCAGCCCTGGCGGCTCGCCCCGTTCCTCGACTTCGTGGTCGTCTGGAACCGGGGCGTGTCCTACGGGCTGTTCCAGCAGGAGGGCGGCTTCGGCCGCTGGCTGCTGGTGGCGATCTCGATCGGGGCGGCGGCCGGGCTGATCTACTGGCTGATGCGCGCCACCGCGCCGCTGCTCGCGGTCTCCCTCGGGCTGATCGCCGGAGGGGCGCTCGGCAACGTCGTCGACCGCATCGCCTACGGGGCGGTGTTCGACTTCGTGCACCTGCATGCCGGCGCCTTCTCCTGGTACGTCTTCAACGTCGCCGACGCGGCGATCGTGGCCGGCGTCGTCGGGCTGATCCTCGACGCGCTGTGGCCGCGGGCGCGGACCGGAACCGAAGCGCCGCGGGCGTGATGTTTCGGCCACAGACGGCCTTTTCCACCGGGCTACGGCTGCCTATCCCGAATGCAACGCGGCCAAGGCGCCTTACGATCGCCCGAAACCGGGCTCAGGCCGGGCCCATCGGACGGGTCCGGCGCCAGAGCGGCCGGCGGACGCCTGAGGCGGCGTCCGGCATCCGGGCCGCAACACCGTCCAGTGGGGTCGCATGACCGGGCAAAGCCGCATCCTCGCCACCGCCGTCCTCGCCGGGGCCCTCCTCGGCACGGGGGCCGCGCAGGCCCAGCAGAAGGAGGGCGAGCTGATGCGCGACACCCTCAGCACGCTCGGCCTGATCGAGCGCGACCGCCCGGCCATCAACTACCGCGAGCGCGCGCCCCTGGTGATGCCGCCCAAGCTCGACGGCAAGGCCCTGCCGCCGCCCCGCTCCGCCAACGCCTCCCCCGAGTGGCCCCGCGAGCCCGAGATCGTCGCCCGCCAGAAGGCGGAGCAGGAGGCCCGCGTCCCCAAGGGCAACCAGCCCCAGGGCCGCTACAACGACAACAACGTCACGCTCAGCATCGACGAGATGCGCTCCGGCCGCCGCGAGGGCGCCAACCTCACCACCGAGGTCGAGCGCAAGCCCGGCGACAATCACCGCGACTCCTTCTGGGTGAACCCTCTGGAGCTGCTGAAGGGCGTCGGCGAGACCAAGACCGAGCCGGTGCTCGCCGAGCCTTCCCGCGAGATGCTCACCGAGCCGCCCACCGGCTACCGCAAGGCGCCGAAGCCCGTGGCCCGCAACACCAGCGACCCGATCAACAACCCGAGCCGCGAGCGCGACGAGGCCGATCCCGGCCGCTACATCCGCTCGCGCTGAGACGACGATCCCGCCGGCACCGGCCGGCATCCGGGCGACGCCGAGCCCGGAACTTGCCTGTCGCGATCGAGGCCGCGGGCCGTGCGTCTCGATCCGGACTGGCCATAACGGCGCCCCCGCCCCCGCGGCGGCGCGGAAGGACACAGGAATGCACCTCTTCAGGAAGGCCGAGCCCGCCCTGTTCCATGCCCATCCCGGTGCCGGGCGCGGCGACGCCGCCGCCTTCGGCCGCTCCGAGGCCGGCGGGCCCGAGGTCTCTGCCTTCACACTCGACAACGGCCTCGACGTGGTGGTGGTGCCGGACCTGCGCGCGCCCGTCGTCACCCACATGATCTGGTACCGCAACGGCTCTGCCGATGATCCGCTCGGCCAGTCGGGCATCGCGCATTTCCTCGAGCACCTGATGTTCAAGGGCACCGAGGCGCACCCGGTCGGCGAGTTCTCGAAGGCGGTCTCCGGTCTCGGCGGCCAGGAGAACGCCTTCACGAGCTACGATTACACCGCCTACTTCCAGCGGGTCGCCCGCGACCATCTCGGCACGATGATGGCGTTCGAGGCCGACCGCATGACCGGCCTCGTCCTCGACGACGCCGTGGTGGCGCCCGAGCGCGACGTGGTGCTGGAGGAGCGCCGGATGCGGGTCGAGACCGACCCCTCCGCGCAGCTCTCCGAGGCCATGGCCGCCTCGCTCTTCGTCCATCACCCCTACGGCATCCCGATCATCGGCTGGATGCACGAGATCGAGGGGCTGAACCGGGGCCACGCCCTCGACTACTACAAGCGCTTCTACACGCCCGAGAACGCGACCCTCGTCGTCGCCGGCGACGTGACGCCCGACGGCGTGCGGCGCCTGGCCGAAGAGACCTACGGCCGCGTCACGCCCCAGGGCGCCCGGCCGGTGCGGGTGCGCCCCCGCGAGCCCGATCCCCGGGCCATGCGCCGCGTCGCGGTGGCCGATCCGAAGGTCGAGCAGCCGACGCTCCAGCGCCTCTACCTGACGCCCTCCTGCATCACCGCCCGCGACGGCGGCTGCCACGCCCTCGAGGTGCTGGCGGAGCTGCTCGGCGGGGGCGCCACCTCCTACCTCTACCGCAAGCTGGTGCTGGAGCAGGGCATCGCCGTGAACGCGGGCGCCTGGTACATGGGCTCGGCGATCGACGATACCCGCTTCTCGGTCTACGCGGTGCCGGCCGAGGGCGTCTCCCTGGAGGCGCTGGAGGAGGCCCTCGACGCGGTGCTGCGCCGGGCCGCCGCCGAGGCGCTGGGCGCGGAGGCGATCGAGCGGGCCAAGACCCGGCTCGTGGCCGAGACCGTCTACGCCTCCGACAGCCAGACCTCGCTCGCCCGCATCTTCGGCTCGGCGCTCTCGATCGGCGAGAGCATCGAGGAGGTCCGCCGCTGGCCCTCCGACATCGAGGCCGTCACCCGCGAGCATCTCGCGGCGGCCGCCGAGCGCTACCTGACGCCGGCCCGCTCGGTGACCGGCTACCTCATCAAGTCGCGCGAGTCCGAGGGCACGGCCGCCGCCTGAGCGGCCCCCTCCCGCCGCCTCGCGCGCAACAGACACGGATCAGCATCATGGACCTCGCCGAGACCGCCACCCGCACCGAAGCCTCCCCCGCGCAGGCCCTGCCGGTCGCCGCCGCCGCTGGCATCGAGGCCTGGCACGTCGCCTCCCCGGTGGTGCCGATGGTGGCGCTGGCCTTCACCTTCGAGGGCGGCGCCGCCCAGGACCCGGAGGGCAAGGCCGGCTGCGCCCAGATGCTCGCCCGCCTCCTCGACGAGGGCGCCGGCGACCTCGATTCCGACGCCTTCCAGGAGCGGCTCGCGGCGCGCGCCATCGAGCTGTCCTTCCACGCCGGCCCCGACGCCGTCGGCGGCTCGCTCAAGACCCTCGTCAAGCACGCCGACGAGGCCGTCGAGCTGCTGGCGCTGGCGCTCGCCAAGCCCCGCTTCGACGCCTCCGCCATCGAGCGGGTGCGCGCCCAGGTGGTCGCGGGCCTGCGCTACCAGCAGAACGATCCCGGCGTGATGGCCTCGCGGCGCTTCTTCCGGGAGGCCTTCTCCGGCCACCCCTACGGCCGGCCCTCGTCCGGCACCGTCGAGAGCGTCTCGGCGATCACCCGCGACGATCTCGTGGCCATGCACGCCCGCATCGTCGGGCGCGGCGCGGTGAAGGTGGCCGCGGTCGGCGCCATCGAGGCCGAGGCGCTGGCCGCCGCCCTCGACCGCGCCTTCGGAGCGCTGCCCGAGGCCGGGACGCTGACGCCGGTGCCCCGCGTCGAGGTTGGCGCCATCGGCCGGCGGGAGGTCGTCGATCTCGACGTGCCGCAATCGGTGATCCGCTTCGGCATGGCTGGCATCCCCTGGCGGGACCCGGACTTTATCCCGGCCTACGTCCTCAACCACGTCCTCGGCGGCGGCTCCTTCACCTCGCGCCTGTTCCAGGAGGTGCGCGAGAAGCGCGGCCTCGCCTACTCGGTCGGCACCTCGCTTGTCAGCCACCGCTCGGCGGCGATGATCTGGGGCTACACGGCCACCAAGAACGAGCGCGTCGGCGAGGCCATGGCGGTGATCGCCGAGGAAGTGAACCGCCTCGTCGCCGACGGCCCCTCCGACGAGGAGCTCCAGAAGGCCAAGGACTACCTGACCGGCTCCTACGCGCTCGGCTTCGACACCTCGACCAAGATCGCCCACCAGCTCGTGCAGATCGCCTTCGAGGGGCTCGGCATGGACTACATCACCCGCCGCAACGCCATGGTGAGCGCGGTGACGCAGGCCGATATCCGGCGCGCCGCGGAGCGCACCCTGGGCGACGGGCGGATGCTCGCGGTCGCGGCCGGCCGTCCGACCGGCTTCTGAGGGCGGCATGGCGATCACCAGCCCGAGCGGCCTGCACCATCTCACCGCGGTGACGGCCCGGGCCGCCGAGAACGTGGCCTTCTACACGGGCACGCTGGGGCTGCGCCTCGTCAAGAAGACCGTCAACCAGGACGACGTCTCCGCCTACCACCTGTTCTACGCCGACGGGATCGCCTCGCCCGGCACCGACGTCACCTTCTTCGACTGGCGGGCGCCGCCGGAGCGCCGGGGTACCAACAGCATCGTGCGGACCAGCCTTCGCGTCGCGGGGGAGGGCACGCTCGACTGGTGGCGCGAGCGCCTCGCCTCGCTCGGTGTCGCGCACGCCGAGCCGGAGATGCGCGACGGCCGCCCGACCCTCGACTTCGAGGATGGCGAGGGCCAGCGCCTCAGCCTCGTGGACGATGGCGGCGCCGGCCCGGCCCATCCCTGGACGGGAAGCCCGGTGCCGGCCGAGCGCCAGATCCGCGGCCTCGGTCCCGTCCGCCTCGCCGTGGCCGAGCCCGAGCGCACGGCGGCCGTGCTCGTCGAGGTGCTCGGCATGGCGCCGGTCCGGCGCTTCGAGACCGAGGCCGGCCCGGTCGAGGTCTTTTCCATGGGCGAGGGCGGGGCGGGCGCCGAGCTTCAGCTTCTCGCCGACCGCTCGGCCCCCTCCCGGCAGGGGGCGGGCGCCGTCCATCACGTCGCCTTCTCCGTGCCGGACGCCGACTACGGAGCCTGGGCCGAGCGCCTGCGCGCCCTGCGGATGCCGTCGAGCGGCCCCATCGACCGCTTCTACTTCCGCAGCCTCTACTTCCGCGAGCCGAACGGCATCCTGTTCGAGATCGCCACCGAGGGGCCGGGCTTCACCGCCGACGAGCCCCTGGCGGAACTGGGCAACCGCCTCGCCCTGCCGCCCTTCCTGGAGCCGCGCCGGGCGGAGATCGAGGCGGGGCTGGCCCCCATCGCGATGGTGCGGCGCGAGAAGCATCCTTAGATCGAGAATACTTCCAGACTACGACCCATCACCGCGAAGCGAATCTGCCATGACGGGCCCGTGACTTGACGGGCCTGCCGCAGATGCGAGAAGACGCGGCGCGACTTGAGACCGGATTCGAGGATTCAGCCGTCGATGAGCAAGTTCAACGAGGAGCGTGTGGTCGCCGTCCACCACTGGACGGACACGCTGTTCTCCTTCCGCACGACGCGGGATCCCTCGTTCCGCTTCCGCAACGGCGAGTTCACCATGATCGGCCTCGAGGTCGAGGGGCGTCCGCTGCTGCGGGCCTACTCCGTGGTCTCGGCCAACTACGAGGAGGAGCTGGAGTTCTTCTCGATCAAGGTCCAGAACGGCCCGCTGACGAGCAAGCTCCAGCACCTCAAGGTCGGCGACCCGATCATCGTCGGCAAGAAGCCCACCGGCACGCTGGTACTCGACAACCTGCTGCCCGGCCGGCACCTCTACCTGCTCGGCACCGGCACCGGGCTCGCTCCCTTCCTGTCGATCATCAAGGATCCGGAGACCTACGACCGCTTCGAGAAGGTCGTGCTCGTCCACGGCTGCCGTCAGGTGCAGGAATTGGCCTACGGCGAGACCATCACCGAGACCCTGCCCAAGCACGAGCTCCTCGGCGAGATGATCTCGCAGCAGCTCGTCTACTACCCGACCGTGACCCGCGAGCCCTTCCGCAACCGCGGGCGGATCACCGACCTGATGACCTCGGGCAAGCTCTTCGAGGATATCGGCCTGCCGCCGATGTCGATCGAGGCCGACCGCTTCATGCTCTGCGGCTCGCCTGAGATGATCAAGGACACCCGTCAGCTCCTCACGGACGGCGGCTACGTCGAGGGCAACCACGGCGAGGCCGGCCACTACGTCATCGAGAAGGCCTTCGTCGAGAAGTAGGGCCAGGCGATGGGACTTGCCGTGCCCGGCCTGTTCGTCGCGGGTGCGGGCACCGAGATCGGCAAGACCTACGTCACCGCCGGCCTGGTCCGCGCTCTGCGGGCGAGGGAGCGCCTGGTGCGGCCGCTCAAGCCCGTGGCGAGCGGCGTGCCGCTCCTCTCCGATCCGGATTTCGCGCAGAGCGACACGTCCCGGCTGCTCGCCGCCGCCGGGACGCCCCTCACGCAAGAGAGCGTCGAGGCCTGCTCGCCCTGGCGCTTCCTCGCCCCCCTCGGCCCCGACCTCGCCGCGGCGCGCGAGGGCCGCAGCCTCGACCTCGCCGAGCTCGTCGGCTGGTGCCGCGACAAGCTCGAAGCCGCGCCGCCCGACTGCCATGTCCTCGTCGAGGGCGTCGGCGGCCTGATGAGCCCGCTGACGCGGGAAGCGACCGGCCTCGACTGGGCCGAGGCCCTCGGCCTGCCGATCCTCCTCGTCACCGGCACCTATCTCGGCGCCATCAGCCACGCGCTCACCGCTGCGGAGGTCTTGCGCCTGCGCGGCCTGCCGTTCGCCGCCATCGCGGTGAGCGAGAGCGAGGCGGCGCCGGTGCCGCCGGAGACCGTCGCCGAGGCGCTGGCGCGGAGGGTTGCCGCTCCCGTCGCGGTCGTTCGCCGGCAAGGGGAGTGCCCCGAAACGCTGCTGGCCGCCGCCTTCCCGAACACGTTCCCGTGAGACCGTGGCGGCGCCCGCCTTCGAGGGCGTCGCGGCGGGGAAGGGCGGCTTTCCCGACGCGTCGGCCCGCCTAGCTTTTCCCTGCCGGAGCGTTCGCGCCCCGCGCGGGGGAGCGCCATCGTGAGTCAGGCCGTAAACGTCGCGAGGGCGCCCGAAGCCGGGGCGGCGGACGCCGGGGGCACCGCGCACGGACCCATGGCCCTCAAGCCGGCGCTTCTCCTCGGGGCGCTCGGCGTCGTCTACGGCGACATCGGCACGAGCCCGCTCTACGCCTTCAAGGAGGCTGTGAAGGCGGCGAGCGGCGGGGCCGCCACCGCCGACCCCCTCGCCGTGACGGGCGCCGTCTCGCTGATCCTCTGGGCGCTGATCCTGATCGTCTCGCTCAAGTACGCGGTGCTGATCCTGCGGGCCGACAACCGCGGCGAGGGCGGCATCGTCGCGATGCTGGCGCTCCTCGGCGCCCGCCACGCGCGGCCGCGCAGCCCCCAGGCGCTGCTCCTCGTCGTCGGCCTCCTCGGCGCCGCGCTCCTCTACGGGGACGGCGCCATCACCCCGGCGATCTCGGTGCTCTCGGCCGTGGAGGGGCTGAAGGTCGACGCGCCCGCGCTTTCGCCCTTCGTGGTGCCGATCACCGTCGTCATCCTGATGGGCCTGTTCATGGTGCAGAGCCGGGGTGTGGCCTTCATCGGCCGCATCTTCGGCCCCGTGATGCTGCTGTGGTTCGGCGTGCTCGCCTTGCTCGGCATCGGCGGCATCCTTCACGAGCCGAAGATCCTCGCCGCCCTCAATCCCCTGCGGGCAGTGGATTTCCTGACCCATGCCGGCTGGCACGTCAGCTTCGCGATGCTGGGCGCCGCCTTCCTCGCTGTGACGGGCGGCGAGGCGATGTACGCCGATCTCGGCCATTTCGGCGCCCGCGCCATCCGCGTCGCCTGGTTCGCCCTGGTGCTGCCGGCCCTGGTGCTGAACTATTTCGGGCAGGGCGCGCTGCTGCTCGCCGAGCCCGACGCCATCGAGAACCCGTTCTACCGCCTCGCGCCGGACTGGGCGCACTACCCGTTGATCGGGCTCGCCACGCTCGCCACCGTCATCGCCTCGCAGGCGATCATCTCCGGCGTCTTCTCCCTGACGCAACAGGCGATCCAGCTCGGCTTCCTGCCGATCATGCGCATCGTGCAGACGGCGAGCGACCAGCGCGGGCAGATCTACGTGCCGGCGGTGAACTGGCTGCTCGCCGCGGCGACGCTCTCCGCCGTCCTGATCTTCGGCTCCTCGGACGCGCTGGCCGGCGCCTACGGCATCGCCGTGTCGCTCCTGATGGCGATCACCACTCTGCTCGCCGCGCTCATCGCCCGCAAATGGGGCTACGGGCTCGTGCCCGTGCTCCTCGTCAACGGCTTCTTCCTCGTCATCGACCTCGTCTTCCTGGCGGCCAACAGCGTGAAGCTCGTCGAGGGCGGCTGGTTTCCGCTGGTGCTCGCCGGGCTCGTCGCCACGATGATGCTGACCTGGCGCAAGGGCAACCTGCTCATCGAGGAGGCCCGGGTGGCCTTGCGCGAGCCGGAGGAGGCCTTCCTCGCCCGCCTCCATCGCGGCGACATCGTGCGCCTGCCCGGCGCCGGCGCCTTCCTCTCGGCGGCGACGCAGGGCATCCCGATCCACCTCTCGCGCTTCGTCGAGCGCAGCCACGCACTCTGCGAGCGGGTCCTGATCGTCACCGCCCTCTACGAGGAGACGCCGACGGTGCCGGTGGACAAGCGCGCCGAGGTCACGCGCATCGCCCCGGACTTCTACCGGGTGACCCTGCGCTACGGCTTCATGCAGGACGCCTCGATCCCCGAGGGTCTCTCCTGCGCCGTCGGCGCCGGGCTGCTGCCGGAGGCGTTCACGCGGGACCTCACCGTCTTCGTCGGCCACGAGACCGTGCTGCCGAAGGCCGACGGCCGCGGCATGTCGAGCTGGCGCGAGGGCCTCTTCGCCTTCATGCAGCGCAACGGCGAGCGCACCGGGGCCTTCTTCTGCGTGCCGACCCGGCAGGTGATCGAGGTCGGCACCGAGATCGAGATCTAGGGTTCGTCGGATCGCCGGTCCCGAAGGAGAAGCGGACTTCCCTTTCCCGGACAGGTTTCGGCACCTCTCCCGCTGCGGCGGATGAGCCGGCGCAGGAACGCCGGCGCTTCCATGCCGTTGGTCGACGCTTTCAGGACGGGAGTGGCGGCGATGGCCCCGCAGGTTGCGTGTCCGGTCGATGAATCCTCCGACGGCCTCGCCGTCGATCCCCGCGAGGCCGCAGCGGACGCGGGCCTGCGCTACGTGGACGACCGCATGCCCGGCCTCACCCGGCGCAAGAGCGGCACCGGCTTCCGCTACCTCGACGCCAAGGGCGCTCCGGTGCGCGACCGCGAGGTCCTAGCCCGCATCCGCTCGCTCGCCATCCCGCCGGCCTACACGGACGTGTGGATCTGCCCGCGCCGGAACGGCCACATCCAGGCGACGGGCCGGGACGCGCGGGGGCGCAAGCAGTACCGCTACCACCCGGATTTCCGCGAGGCACGGGACTCGGCGAAGTTCGGACACGTCATGGCCTTCGCCGAGGCGCTGCCCGGCATCCGCGCACGGGTCGACGCCGACATGGGCCGGCGCGGCCTGCCCCGGGAGAAGGTGCTCGCCACCGTCGTGCACCTTCTCGAGACGACCCTGATCCGCGTGGGCAACGACGACTACGCCCGTACCAACCGCAGCTACGGACTTACCACGCTGCGCGACCCGCACGTGACGGTCGAGGGTGCGCAGATGCGCTTCCGCTTCAAGGGCAAGAGCGGCAAGGAGTGGAACCTCTCGGTCAAGGACCGGCGGGTGGCGCGCATCGTCAAGGCCTGCCAGGACCTGCCGGGCCAGGAGCTGTTCCAGTACCTCGACGAGGAGGGGACGCGCCGCGACGTGACCTCGAGCGACGTCAACGCCTACCTGCGCGAGATCACCGGCAAGGACTTCACTGCCAAGGATTTCCGGACCTGGGCCGGCACGGTGCTTGCCGCCATGGCGCTGAAGGCCTTCGAGGCGTTCGACACCCAGACCGTCGCCAAGAAGAACGTCCGCGCGGCGATCGAGAGCGTCGCCTCGCGGCTCGGCAACACGCCGACCATCTGCCGCAAGTGCTACGTCCACCCGCAGGTGCTCGACCTGTACCTGAAGGGCGGCCTGATCCTCCAGGTGAAGGAGGCGGTGGAGACGGAGCTGCGCTCCGATCTCGGCACGCTGCGCCCGGAGGAGGCGGCGGTGCTGGCGCTGCTGCGCGAGCGCCTCGACGGGGCCGAGGCGACGAGCGACGAGACGGCGCCCCGCAAGGCCGCCCCGCGCCGGAAGACGGCCGGCAAGGCGAAGAAGGGCGGTCGAGGCACGAGCAAGGCCGCCCCGGCGCGCGGGATCGCGGCGGCGTCGCGTCGTCGGGACGCGGAGGCGGCGGCCGTCTGAGGGGCCGCCGCCGAGCGGGCGTCAGTGGCGGGCGCCGCCTGTCTCGCCGTCCACCACAGGCTCCAGCCCGAGCTGCCGGGCGAGCGAGACGAGGTCCTTCAGGCGCCCGGTCTGGGTCTTGCGGCGCAGGTTGAGCCGGTGCGTCTCGACGGTGCGCACGCTGAGCGTCAGGCGGCGCGCGACCTCCTTGTTGCTGAATCCCGACGAGAGGAAGCGCAGGATCTCCGCCTCGCGCGGGGTCAGGCCGAGCCCGTCGCCGGTCTCCTCCGGCGGCTCCGGCAGCAGGCAGGGGGCATCCTCCGAGAGAGCCAGGATCGCGGCGCCGATCTGCTGCGCGCTGGCGCTGCGGGCCACGAAGGCGTCGGCGCCGGCCGCCAGGAGCGCCCGCAGGTCGTCGCCCGCGAGCGCCTGGAAGGCGACGAGGACGCGCAGGGCCGGCCATCGGTCGCGCAGGCTCGCGAGCAGCGCCAGCGCGTCGGGCAGGCGCCGCTCGTCGAGGACGAGGAGCGCGACCTTCCCTTCCGGGCCGGACGCCGCGATGTCCTCCTGGCCGACCGTGTGGAGCACGGGCAGGTGCTCCAGGGTCGCGCGGACGGTGGCGGAGAGATCCTGCGGCTCGTCGAGGATCAGGACGCCGACGGCTTGACTCATGCCGAAACCCCTCGTCATCCCGGCGTGATACAGGTCCGCCGGGTCGGGCGAGGATTTTCAAGAGTCGTTCCAGGCGCGAAACAGGGTGAATCCGCCGCGCGTGGGCCGTCAATACTGCTCACGGGGCCGAAAATGGCCGCCCGCGTCTTGTCGTGAGACGACGGTCAGCCCGGCTTTGTGCCGAAACGGGCTGTCCGGTCGCGCGGGCTCAGCCGGCGCGGGCGAGGATCAGGTCGGTGGCGGCGGAGACCACCCGGTCGCGGCCGCTCGACTTCGCCTCGTAGAGGGCGATGTCCGCCCGCTTCAGCATGCCTTCGAGGGTCGCGCCCTCGGACCAGTCGCTGACGCCGAAGCTGCAGGTCATGCGCACCGGCGCGCGGGCGGCGCGCACGCGCAGGTCGGCGGCGAGCACGCGCAGGCGGCGGGCATGGGCCTCGCCCTCCTCCAGGCTCTTGTGGGGCAGCACGATCGCAAACTCCTCGCCGCCCAGCCGGCCGACGATCCCCTCGCTGCCGAGGATCTTGGCGGCGGCCTGGAGCACGGTGTCGCCGACATCGTGGCCGTGGGTGTCGTTGATGCGCTTGAAGTGGTCGATGTCGGCGAGGATCGCCGACATCCTGCCATGCGGCCCCACCTTGTCGGCGGCGGCCTGGGCGCGGGCGAAGAAGGCGCGGCGGTTGAGCAGGCCCGTCAGCGGATCGGTCTCGGCGAGGCGGATCAGCTCCTCCTGCATCGAGGTCAGGCGCTCGGCCGCGCGAAGGCGGGCATGCAGCGACTCGGCGCCCGGCGGCTTCTCGATGAAGTCGTCGGCGCCACTGTCGAGGGCCTCCGCGAGGTTGCGGGCGTTCTGCGCCGAGGACATCGTGATGATGTAGAGGGGGCGCTTCGCGTCGGCGAGGAGGCGCGCCGACCAGCACAGCTCCAGGCCGCTGATCGGCCGGACCTCGAGACTGGTGATGAGGACCCGCACCGACGCGGTTTCGGTGACGTAGGCGAGGGCTGCGGCGGAGTCGGTGAAGGTGCTCACCGTGTGCCCGCGCGGTTCGAGCTGATCGGTGATGATCTTCAGGACGACGCGGCTCGAATCGACGAGAGCGATATGCATGGCGGGCGTTTCCCGACCGTGTGACGGTCCTTCCGACCAAGTTGCCCGCCAAGCCTTAAGGAGTTCACATGCTTCCCGGCTCCTCCCTGTCCCCCGACGGGATCGCGCGACCTCGCGACCTCAGCGGCGGGGCACCCGGACCTCGATGACGCGGGCGCCGCCGGCCTGCTGCGGCACGGGCTCGGCGGCGGTCAGACCGGACCAGCGGCCGGCCTCGCGGCGGCGCTCGGACTCGCGACGCGTCTTGCCCTTGCCGGTGCCCTCGATGACGTAGACGACGGGCTCGCCCACGGGCGCGCGGCGGATGCCGGAGACGGTCGGGACGCCGTAGGTGCCGTAGCCCCAGGGCGTCGGCACGATCTCCCGGGGCGAGGGCACGCGGGTGAAGGGCGCGCCGACATAGGCGCCGTCGACGAGACCGGACCCGTAGCCGCCGTAGGCGGCCGCGTAGCCCGTCGGGAGGTAGCCGATGGGGGTGCCGTCCCCGAGCGTCTGCGCGCTCGCGGGAGCGATGCCGGCGATGAGGGCGAGGACGGGCAGGCTACGGGAGAGGACGGGCATCGGAGGACTCCGGCAAGGGACTCTGCCGGCTCCGTCGTCCGATTCCAGGGCCCGCCCCTCGCGGGTCCGGGCTCCGGTCTCAGATCGCGGCCGGCGCGCATTCGGAACGGGAATGCGCCGGCGCGCAGCCTCGTTCCGGGCGTGGCGGCGGGGCCAGAGGTGCGGACTACCGAGTTCCCGGGTTGTCCCCGGTCTCGACCGGCTCAGCGGCAGGTGGTGACGCGGCGCACGATCCAGCCCTCGCCCTCGACGAAGAGGCGGCGGCGGTTGCGGTTGCAGAGCTGGTCCTCGCCGGTCTCGGCGACGGCGACCTTGGTCGCGGCGACGGCGTCGGTCTCGCCGGTGGTCCGGTCGTTGGCCCGCTCCGCGGCGAGCGCCTGGCCGGAAACGGCGGCGAGCGCCAGCGCGCCGAGAAGAGCGAGAGAGGGTCGCATGGTGATCATCCTGCCCGGGGTTTGGTCCGTCGCCCCGGGCTGCGGCCCGTCGCGCTATCCAGTCCGCGCAGTTAATCCCTCAGCCCCCGCCTCGGTTGCAGGCAAGGCGGAGGTTCTTTCCGCTCCGGCCTTTAGAGGCTGGTCAGTGGATCGGGCCCGCCACGGAATCGGCGGTGACGCTCAGCATCGGCAGGATCACGGAGGCGCCGGCCTCGGGCCGCCCGTGGGGCAGGCCGCTCAGGGCGAAGGCCGCGAAGCCCAGGATCAGGGTGAAGGCGAGAAGGCTCGTCTCGATGCCGCGATAGAGGGCGTCCATGGCGCTGTCTCCGATCGTGCCCGCTGGTCCGGCGGACCGGACGGGGATCGGAGCAGCATCGCCCGGCAATCCTTAAGCGAGCCGTAACCCGGCCCGGGCCTCAGGCTCGGCCGGCCGCCGGCATCCGGGCGAGATCGGGCTTCGGCGGCCCGAGAAGCGCCGCCGCGAGCGTCGCCTCGAGGACGATGAGGTCCGAATCGGGCTCCGGCTCCCAGCCGCAGGGGCAGCCGTTCGGGCCGCGATGCCCGGCGGCGACCTGCCGGTAGAGCGCGCCGACCGTGGCCGCCGCGGCCTCGAGCGCCGCCATCGGCTCCATCGGATGCTCGGAGAGGCCGCGCCAGAACGCCTGGGTCAGGGCGCGCTCGATCCGCTCGCGGTGCCGGGCCTCCGCCTCGTGCGCCGCCCGGCGGGCCGGGGAGATGGCGGGGACGGTCCTCACGGGCGGCCTCCGTCGGGCCGGCGCCCGGGCCGGATGGGGACCGGCACCGTCTCCGGTCCGAGCGCCAGCGCGCTCAGGAGGTCGCCGAGCCGGTGAAGGCCGATGCAGGATCCGTCCCACCAGGCGAGCCGCCTGCAGATCGTGACGAAGTCGAGGGCCCTGCCCATCCGTCTCTCCCCGCGTCAGGACCGCCGATGCGAAGCGGATGTATTCGCACCGTTCCCGCGGCCGATGGACAGCGTTCTTCTTCGAGATGATAAAAGAATGCAACCGAAAATCGAAACATTGGAACGACTACAAGATCAGTCATCGCATGGGCGGAGACGGACTTTAATTATAGTCGTTCCATGAAAGACGGAAAGCGCCGCTGTCGCGCGGCCTTGTGCATCCTGTCAGCTCGCGGCGACGAGCCAGGCGCCGGCCGCGATCAGCCCGACGCCGAGCCAGGCCGGGGCGCTGAGGCTCTCGCCGAGGAACAGCGCCGCGAACACCGCGACGAGGACGACGCTGAGCTTGTCGAGGGGCGCGACGCGGGCGGCGTCGCCCAGCGAGAGGGCGCGGAAGTAGCAGAGCCAGGAGGCGCCGGTGGCGAGGCCCGAGAGCGTCAGGAACAGGAGCGTGCGGCCCGAGAGCTCGGCGAGGGCGCCGCCGCGGCCCGAGGCCAGCAGGATCGCGCCGGCGAGGGCGAGTACCACGAGGGTGCGCACGAAGGTCGCGACCTCGGAGGGCACGTCGGCGACGCCGAGCTTGGCCAGGATCGCCGTCAGCGCCGCGAAGCCCGCCGCCAGCAGCGCCCAGAACCGCCAGGAGAGAAGCCAAGTGTCCACGCCGCCTCCCGCCGCTCCGATCGGCCCCGTCCGCGCCCTAGGACAGGCCGTCCTGGAGGGCGCGGAAGTCGCGCCCGTGGGAGACGTAGCCGTCCACGATCCGCGCCATCAGCGCCCGCTTGCCGTCGTCGAGGGCGCCGATGATCCGGGCGGGCCGGCCGCCCCAGAGATGGCCGCCCTCGAGCAACTGGCCCGGATCGGTGGTGGCCCCGGCGGCCACCATCACGTCGTCGGCCACCACCGTGCCCGGCGCCAGGGTGCAGCCGATGCCGATGAGGCTGCGGGCGCCGATGCGACAGTCGGCCATGCGGACGTTGTGGGCGATCGTGGTCTCGCGGCCGATGACGACGCCCTCGCCCCGGGTGCGGATCACGGTGTTGTCCTGGATGTTGCTCCGCGCCCCGACCACGATCGGCCCGACCTCGGCGTCGAGGGCGCAGGAGAACAGCACCGTGGCGTTCTCGCCGAGCAGGATGCGCCCGCGCAGCGAGGCGGTGCGCGCCACGAACACGCTCTCCTCCACCTCCAACGGGTCGGAGGGCGCCTCCGCGCCGCCTTCGCCCGCGGCCTCGCGCAGGCGCTCGGCCCGGTCCGTGACCTCGTCCAGGCTGATCGGACGCACCGGCCGGGCCGGCGTGCCGGCATAGACGAAGCCCGAGGGCAGGCTCGCCCGCGGGAAGACGGTGGCGCCGGCCTCCAGCACGATGCGGTCGCCGACGGTGGCGCCGTCGAGGATCACCGCCTCGTCCTCGATCACCACGTCGGAGCCGACCGTGCAGGCGTGGACCACCGCGTTGCGGCCGACGCTCACCCGGTCGCCGACGCGGGTGCCGAGGTCGAGGGTGGCGATGTGCACGGTCGAGCGGTGGCCGAGCCAGAAGCGGTCGCCGAGGATCACCTCCTGCCCGTCGGCCCTGATCACGCTGTCGTCGCCGAGCCAGGCCTGGGCGCCGATCCGGGCCTGGCCGATCACGGTGCTGCGCCGCCCGCACCAGACGGGCCGCGAGGCGAAGACCGGCAGGATGTCGCCGTGGGGCAGGATCAGGTCGGGGCTCACGGGCGTCGTTCCTTGCAAGCCGGGCTCGGCCGGGCTTCCGGGGCGGGCCCGGCGGGGGGCGCGACAAACGCCCGTTGCGCGGACCATATAGGGGCATCGGACCGCGCCGGCACGCGCCCGCCGCGATCCCCGATCACCCGAGGACCATGACAGCTTCGCACCTCTCCGTCAGCATCGCGGCCGAGCCCTTCGACGCCGCTGCCGAGATCGCCGCCTTCGAGGCGCGCCTCGCGGGCCGGGCGGGGGCGATCGTCACCTTCGTCGGCCTCTGCCGGGACGAGGGCGGCCGGCTGAAGGGCCTGGAGCTGGAGCACTATCCCGGCATGGCCGAATCGGAGGTCGGGCGCGTGGCGGCGGAGGCTGCCGCCCGCTGGCCGATCCTGGCCGCGCGGGTCGTGCACCGGCACGGGCTGGTCGTGCCGGGGGAGGGCATCGTGCTCGTCGTCACCGCCTCCGCGCACCGCGCTGCGGCGTTCGAGGCGGCGAGCTTCCTGATGGACTACCTCAAGACCCGCGCGCCCTTCTGGAAGCGCGAGCATCTCGTCGACGGCCGCCTCGGCGGCTGGGTCGAGGCGAGCGAGGCCGACGACGCGGCCGCCGGGCGCTGGGCTTGAGCCGGACGGCGCTCAGGGCGGCGGGATGAGGTCCCTGATCCGCGTGCCGAGCGCGTCCATGGCGAAGGGCTTCGTCAGCACGTGCATGCCGGGGGCGAGCCGCCCGTCGCCGAGCGCGGCGTTCTCCGCGTAGCCGGTGATGAACAGCACCTTCAGGGCCGGGCGCCGCTCGCGGCCGGCATCGGCCATCTGGCGCCCGTTCATGCCGCCGGGCAGCCCGACATCGGTGATCAGCAGGTCGATGCGCACGTCCGACTGGAGCACCTTCAGTCCCGTGACGCTGTCGGTGGCCTCGATGGCGGTGTAGCCGAGATCCTCCAGCGCCTCGGTGACGAGCATGCGCACGGAGGGCTCGTCGTCGACGACGAGCACGGTCTCGCCCCGGCCGGCGGGCGCGCCCCCCGGGAGAGCGGCCGTATCATCGGATTCCGCGGCGCCGTGATGGCGCGGCAGGTAGAGGGTCACGGCCGTGCCGCGGCCGACCTCCGATTCGATCCGCGCCTGCCCGCCCGACTGGCGGGCGAAACCGTAGATCATCGAGAGGCCGAGGCCCGTGCCCGCGCCGAGGGGTTTCGTCGTGAAGAAGGGCTCGAACGCCTTGGCGATCACCTCCGGCGGCATGCCGGTGCCGGTGTCGGTGACGCGGAGCGACAGGTACTGGCCCTCGGGCAGGTCCCGCTCGACCGCGCCCGCCCGGTCCAACCGCGTGTTCGCCGTCTCGATGGTGATGCGGCCGCCGTCCGGCATGGCGTCGCGGGCGTTGATGCAGAGGTTGAGCAGCGCGTTCTCGAGCTGCCCCGGATCGATCAGCGTCGGCCAAAGCCCCGTCTCGCCGACCACGTCCAAGGCGATCTGCGGCCCGATGGTGCGCCGGATCAGCTCCTCCATGTCCGCCACGAGGCGGTTCGCGTCGGTGGGCTTGGGGTCGAGGGTCTGGCGGCGGGAGAAGGCGAGCAGGCGGTGGGTCAGCGCGGCGGCGCGCTTCGACGCGCCCTGGGCGACGGCCATGTAGCGGCCGAGATCGCTCAGCCGGCCCTGGTCCATGCGGGTCTGCATCAGCTCCAGCGAGCCCGAGATGCCGGCGAGCAGGTTGTTGAAGTCGTGGGCGAGGCCGCCGGTGAGCTGGCCGATCGCCTCCATCTTCTGCATCTGGCGCAGCTGGCTCTCGGCCGCCACCAGCTCGTCCGTGCGCTGCCTGACGCGGGTCTCCAGGGTCTCGTTGAGCGCCCGAAGCTCCGCCTCGGTCTCGCGCTGCCGCTCCCGGCTCTCGCGCAGGGCGGCGCAGGTGCGCTCCAGCTCCTGCTCGCGGGCCCGCAGGGCTTCCTCGGCGATGGTGCGTTCCAGGAGATCGGCCGCCTGCCGCGCCAGGATGTCGAGCAGGCGCAGGTCCCGCTCCGACGGCTGGTGCGGCACGTTCCAGTGGGTCGAGATCATGCCGAGCAGCTTGCCGCCGCGGGAGAACAGAGGCGTCGTCTGCGCGGAGCGGATGCCGGCGCGGCGGAAGGCGAGCAGATCCTGCGTGCCGGCGATGTCGCTCCAGGTCTCGAAGTCGGGAATGATCGCCCGCCGGCCGAGGGTGAGCGCCATCGTGCAGCTGCTGTAGGCCGTCGGGCTGACCCACGACCAGAACGCGGCGTCCTCCGGCGAGAGCCCCCGCGCGCAGAGGAGCTGGAGCTGCCCGCCCCGGCCCGAGGGATGCCCCTGCGGGCACAGGAGCTGCATCGTCCCGAACTGCGAGCCGGCGATGGCGATCGCCGCGTCGACGATCTTGCCGTAGAGCGCGACGCGGTCCTGCTCGCCGATCAGCGCCATGCCGATGCTGTGCAGGAGGTCGATGTCGGAACGGTCGGCGTCCGGCTCGCCCACGGGCGGAGGCCGAAACTTGACCGGAAAGTTCACGAGCGAGGCGGGCATGGCTGCTCCGACGGGAGCGTGGGACGATTGGGCGAAGCCGTAGCGTCAGACGCGCGATGCTTTAAGCGGTTCCCACCCTCGTTCACGGCCGTGCGGTTCCGCTTCCGGCCGTGGCCCGGTTGCCACAGGTCACGCCGCCCTGGTTTTCCCGCCGCGCAACGGCCTTCCCGGCCCCGGGGTCCTTGACGGAAGGGGCGGCAGGGCGTCTGCGGGGGCCATGCGCCAGCCCTCCGCCCCCGCCGCTCCCTTCCTGCCCTCGGCCGCACCGCCCGAGGACCGCCGGAGCGGTCCGCTGCGGGCGGGACTGCTCACCGTCGCCTTCACCCTGGTGCTGCTGCTCGCCTGGTCCCAGGCCTCGACGCTGCTCTTGATCTTCTCCGGCGTGCTGCTCGCCGTCTTCCTCGACGGGCTCGCCCGCGGGCTCGGAAAGCTGCTGCCGGGGCCGCGGGGCCTTCACCTGACGCTGGCGACCCTGGCCCTCGTCGCCGGCGCCCTCGGGCTGTTCGCCTATGGCGGGGCGACGGTCGCCAGCCAGGGCCGCGAGCTCGGCGAGACCGTCCGCAACCAGGCCGGCACGCTCACCCAGTGGCTCGCCTCCCGAGGCATCGAGCTGCCGCCCCTCGACCTCCAGGCCGGCGGCGCGGGCGAGCCCAAGGCGGAGGGGCGAGGCGAAGGAGCCGGCCAGGGGGCCGGCCAAGGGGCGGGCCAGGGCGAGGCGAAGGACAAGCCGTCGGGTGGCCTGTCGAGCCTGTCGGGTCTCCTCAAGAACCCCGGCTCGCTTCTCTCGGACGCCGGCAGCGTGCTGGGGCCGGCGGCCAACGTGATCCTGGCGATCGTCGGGGCGCTCGGCAACGTCCTCGTGATCGCCTTCCTCGGGGTCGCCTTCGCCGCCGATCCGGGGAGCTACCGGAACGGTGTCCTGCACTTCGTCCCACCCCGGCGGCGGGAGCGGGGCGCCCATGTCCTCGACGGCATCGGCGAGACCCTGCGCCACTGGCTGTTCGGCCAGCTCGTCACCATGGCGGTGATCTTCGTCTGCGTCTGGGCGGGCCTCGCCCTGCTCGGGATCGGCGGCTCGCTGGTGCTCGGCCTCCAGGCCGGCCTGCTGGCCTTCGTGCCGACGATCGGACCGCTCATCGCGGGTCTCGTGATCCTGCTGGCGAGCCTCTCGCAGGGGCTGACGGCGGTGCTCGGCGCGCTCGGCGTCTACCTGCTCGTGCAATGCCTGGAGAGCTACGGCCTGACGCCCTTCATCCAGAAGCGGGCCCTCGACATCCCGCCCGCCACGATCTTCGGCGGCCAGCTCCTGCTCGGCGGCCTGTTCGGCCTCTGGGGCATCGCGCTCGCCCTGCCGCTGATGGCGGTGATGAAGGTGCTGCTGGCGCAGCTCTACGTGGAGGACACCCTGGGCGAGGAGGGCTGAGGGACAGGCTGCTCTCTCCCCCGATGGGCGAGGAGCGCGGCGAGGGTCGCCACGATCATGATCCCGGCGAAGACGAGGAAGATGACCGGGTTGAAGATCACCAGCGCCACGAAGCAGATCGCGGCCATCGCCAGGGCGAAGGCCGGGAACACGGGGTAGAGCGGCGCGCGGTAGGGCCGGGTGAGGTCCGGCTCGGAGCGGCGCAGCTTGAACAGGGCCGCCATGCTCATGCCGTACATCACGAGCGCCCCGAACACCGCCATGACCACGATGCTCGCGGTCAGCGATTGCCCGGCGATGGTGACGAGGTTGTCGCTGTAGATCGCCGCGATGCCGACGAGACCGCCGGCGAGGGTCGCGACATGCGGCGTCTGGAAGCGCGGATGTACCCGGGCGAGCGCGCCGGGCAGGAAGCCCGCGCGGGCCAGCGCGAAGATCTGGCGCGCGTAGCCCATGACGATGCCGTGGAACGAGGCGACGAGGCCGAACAGCCCGAGCCAGACCAGCATGTGCAGCCAGCCGCTCGAGTCGCCGACAACGGTCTTCATCGCCTGGGGCAGCGGATCGTTGAGATTGCTCAGCGCCCGCCAGTCGCCGGAGCCGCCGGCGAAGATCATCACGCCGAAGGCCAGGGTCGTGAGAGTGAGGACGCCGGTGATGTAGGCGATCGGGATGGTGCGCCTCGGGTCCTTCGCCTCCTCCGCGGCCATGGCGACGCCCTCGATGGCGAGGAAGAACCAGATCGCGAAGGGGATGGCGGCGAACATCCCGCCGATAGCGGCCGGCGAGAACGCCGCCTCCCCGGCCCAGCCGTGGGCGGTAAAGTTCGCGACGCTGAAGGCAGGGGCCACGACACCCATGAACACCAGCAGCTCGCCGACCGCGATGACCGTCACGAACAGCTCGAAGGTCGCCGCGATCCGGACGCCGACGATGTTCAGGCTCACGAACACGAGATAGGCGCCGAGCGCCGCGTGCTTCGGGTCGAGGCTGGGAAACTGGACGTTGAGGTAGGCGCCGATGGCGAGCGCGATGGCCGGCGGCGCGAACAGGAACTCGATCAGCGTCGCGAAGCCGGCGACGATGCCGCCCAGCGGCCCGAAGGCGCGCAGGCTATAGGCGAAGGGGCCGCCTGCCTGCGGGATCGCCGTGGTCAGCTCCGTGAAGCTGAAGATGAAGGCCACGTACATCGCCGCGACGGCCGCGGTCGTGACGAGGAAGCCGAGCGTCCCGGCGCTCCCCCAGCCGTAGCTCCATCCGAAATACTCGCCCGAGATCACCAGCCCGACGGCGATGCCCCAGAGGTGGAAGGCGTTCAGGCTCTTGTGGAGGGACGGCGTCTCGCTCTCGCTCATGTCTGTTCCCCTGATCAGCCCCGTGCCGCGAGGACCTGTCCGTCTCCGGCGGCAGGTGACGCGCCCCCTCGTTCGGGCCGGCGCGTCCCGGCCGAACGGTCGTGCGAGGGCTCGTGCAAGAATCGCGCGCAGGGCTCGGGGAGAGCGGCCTGACAACGCCGCCCCGGCTTCGAGCCCTTGAGGTCGACACCGGCCGAGAAGCGGGGCAAAGCCGTTGAACGGGCGCCCCAAAGACGTCGATCCGCCCGTCTTCGGGATCGTCACCGGCGCCGTTCGACCTTGCCGCACCGGAGAGAGGATGCCGCCTCAGCGGCCGAGGAGAGCAGATGAGGTTCGTCGAGATCGCACCCGCGGGGCTCTCACCATTCGCGGCGACGGCGTGAGAATCGCCTGATGTCGTCACTGGTCGCGCCCGCCCGCGAGGGCCTCCCGCCGGGACGGCGGACGCGGGCGATGATGGCGGTGCTCGCCGGCATCGGTCTCGCCACCCTCGACACCGCAATCGCCAACACGGCGCTGCCGACCATTGCCGCGGACCTGCGCGTCGATCCCGCCGCCTCGGTCTGGATCGTCAGCGTCTACCAGCTCGCCGTCGTGGCGACGCTGCTGCCGATCGCGGCACTCGGCGAGATCGTCGGGCAGCAGCGCGTCTTCGTGGCGGGGCTCGCTCTGTTCACCGGCGCGTCACTGCTCTGCGCGCTCGCTTGGTCCCTGCCGACGCTGATCGCCGCGCGGGTGCTGCAGGGCGTGGGGGCGAGCGCGGTGATGGCCGTCAACGTCGCGCTGATCCGCTTCGTCTACCCCTCCCACCAGCTCGGCCGGGGGCTCGGGCTCAACGCCTTCGTGGTCGGGGTCGGCTTCGCGGTGGGGCCGACGGTCGCCTCGCTGATCCTCGCCGCGGCCTCCTGGCCCTGGCTCTTCGCCGTGAACATCCCCGTCGGGCTCCTCGCCCTGGCGTTCGCCGCGAGCGCCCTGCCGGACACGGGCCGCTCCGGTCAACGCTTCGACGCGCCCGGCGCGCTCCTCAACATGGCGACCTTCACGCTCCTCGTCCTCGGGCTGGGCGAGGGCACCCATGACGGACCGCCCTGGCGGATCGCGGCGGAGCTCGCCGGCGCCGTCGTCTGCGGCACGGTGCTCCTGCGGCGGCAGGCCGGCCATCCGGCCCCGATGCTCGCCGCCGACCTGCTCCGGCGTCCGCTCTTCGCCCTGTCGGCCGCCACCGCCGTGTGCTCCTTCGCGGCCCAGGGCCTCGCCTTCGTCTCGCTGCCCTTCCTGTTCCAGCACACGCTGGGGCGCACCCAGGTCGAGACCGGCTTCCTGATGACGCCCTGGCCGGTGGTCGTGGCGCTGACGGCGCCGCTCGCCGGCCGCCTCTCGGACCGCTACCCGCCCGGCCTGCTCGGCGGGATCGGGCTCGCCGCCCTGTCGCTCGGCATGGCGCTGCTCGCGGCGCTCCCGGCGAACCCGGCCGTCTGGGACATCGCCTGGCGGATGATGGTCTGCGGGGTCGGCTTCGGCTTCTTCCAGGCCCCGAACATGCGCGCCATCCTGACGAGCGCCCCGCCCTCGCGCTCGGGTGGCGCCAGCGGCATCGTCGCCACCGCCCGCATCCTCGGCCAGACCCTCGGCGCCTCGCTGGTGGCGGCCTGCTTCGCCTTCGCGGACGCGGGCGGCCCCGCCCTGGCGCTCGCCATCGGCGCCGCCTTCGCGGGGGTGGCGAGCGTCGTCAGCTTCGTGCGCCTGAGGGTGCGTCCGGAGGCGATGTGAGGCTCACCCGGCCGCCAGCCCCGCCTCGATCAGGCGCGCGGCCGCCAGCGCCCGCCCGTCGTCGCCGAAGCGGGCGATCACCTGCACGCCGACCGGCAGGGCCTCGCCCGGCACCGGCAGGGTCACGCAGGGCACGCCCATCAGTGTCCAGAGGCGGTTGAAGCGCGGGTCCCCCGTCGTCTCCGGGCCCGGCGCGATGCCCGTCGCCGAGAAGGTCAGCAGGGCGTCGTACTCGGAGAAGAGGTCCTTGAGCGCGCGCCGCGCCCTGTGAGCGTGGCGGCGGGCGTCGTCGTACTCGGCCGCGCTCAGCGCCTGCGCCCGGTCGAGCTGCGCGCCGAGGACCGGCGGCAGGGCCGCGCGGCCGTTGGCGTACTCCCAGCCGAGCGCCTGAAGGGCCTCGAAATCCTGGATCACCCCGTGCCGGCGGAAGGCCTCGGGCAGCGGATCGGGCAGGGTGAGCGCCGTGACGCGGGCGCCCCCGCGCTCGGCCGCCCGCACGGCCCGCTCGAGGGTGCGTTCGGCCTCCGGCTGCGCCTCCCCGGCGAATTCCTGGCGTACGAGGCCGATGCGCGGCGCGCCCGGCGGCGTGCCGCCGAGGTCGATCCCCTCGCGTCCCGAGAGCAGCGCCAGGGCGTGGGCGACGTCGCGCACCCCGGCCCCGAACAGCCCGAGCGTGTCCAGCGCCCAGGAGAAGGTCTTGACCCCGACCATCGGCAGCAGCCGGAAGGAGGGCTTGATCGCCGCGACCCCGCAGAAGGAGGCCGGGCGGATCACCGAGCCGCCGGTCTGGGTGCCGAGCGCCAGGGGCAGCATCCCGGCGGCGACGGCGGCCGCCGAGCCCGCCGAGGAGCCCCCCGGCGTGCGGGCGGGGTCGTGCGGGTTCCTGGTCGGCGACGGGTCGAGCCCGGCGAAGGCGCAGGTGACGGTCTTGGCGAGCGCCACGCCGCCGAGGCCTTTCAGCCGGGCGACGATCGCCGCATCCGCCCGCGGCCGCCAGCCCGCGTAGAGGGGCGAGCCCATCTGCGTGGGCATCTCCGCGGTGTCGATGATGTCCTTGACCCCGACCGCGATGCCCGCGAGCGGCCCCGTCTCCGGCACCGCCACGTCCTCGGCGAGATGCGCGATCGCCCCGATCCGCGGCTCCCGCTCCGCGATCGCCGCCCGGGCTTCGGCGATGGCGGCGGCGGGCGTGAGCGTGCCGCCCTCGATGCGGGCGCGGATGTCGACGAGGGAGAGCATGGGGAACCGGGGTTCGGGGAGGGGTTCGCCGGCGGACCAGCGTTGACGAAGCCTTTACGCGCTCGGGCGCATCTTAGGCGTCATGTGGCGTGGCGTCATTGCGTTCTCTGCCCTGGCGCTGTTCGGCGCGGGGCTCACCGGCTGTGCGCTCAACAAGTTCGAGCGCCGCGACCCCTGGCGCGACCAGGCGGAGCAGAGCTGCCTGTCGAAGGGGCTGGTGCAGACGACCGAGTTCGTCACCCCCGCCAAGGAGATCGACGGCCCCGACGCCTGCGGCATGCGCCAGCCCTTCCGGGTGACGCGGCTCGGCGGCGGCAGCGTCGCTCTGAAGCAGCGCATGACGCTCGCCTGCCCGGCGCTCTCGGAGGCCGAGGCCTGGCTCGCCGACACCATCCAGCCCGCGGCGAACCTCTATTTCGGCCAGCCGGTCGCCGAGATCAACGCCGGCTCCTATGCCTGCCGCGGCCGCAACAACCAGGCCGGCGCCAAGCTCTCCGAGCACAGCTTCGGCAACGCCGTCGACATCATGTCCTTCACCCTCGCCGACGGGCACGTCATCACCGTGAAGGGCGGCTGGCGGGGCACGGAGGCCGAGCAGGGCTTCCTGCGGGAGGTCTTCCTCGGGGCCTGCGCGCGCTTCACCACGGTGCTGGCGCCGGGCTCGAACGTCTTCCACTACGACCACATCCATGTCGACCTCGCCCGGCACGACCCGCGGGGCCTGCGCCGCATCTGCCAGCCGCTGATCAAGTACGTGCCGCAGCTCGGTGCTGACGGCGGCCGCGCCCTCTCGCGCCCGCGCCCGCCGGAGCGCCAGCCCGCCCCGCCGCAGGCGCCCGTCGACGTCGAGGAGGACGATCCCTACGGCCTGACGCCGATGTCGAAGCACCAGCCCGCCGGGCAGCCGGCGACGCGCCTCGCGACCCAGCCCACCCGTGCACCCTCCGCCTACGCCTCGGCGCCCGCTCCGCAGCGGCCGGCCCCGCGGCCCGCCTACGCGCAGCCCTTCGAGGAGCCGGCCCCCGGCTTCGAGGAGCCGCTGCCGCTCAGCGGCACGGTCGGGTCGAGCCCGATCTACTGAGCGGCCGATCCGCCGGCCGGTGTGCTCCGGGCACGTCACCGGCCCCGAAAGCGGCGCGGGCGGCCCTCCCGATCCGGTCTCCGGCTTGACAGGGGAGGGGGCGCGATCCTCCATCCCGCGGGAATGGACCCCCGCGGAAAGACCGTAGGCATGCGCCCGAACTCCTTCCTTGCCGCTCTGGCCGCCGGCCTCGTCGCCGCGGCCAGCCTGTCCCCGGCGCTCGCCCGCTCCGCCCGCGAGGAGATCGAGCCCGCCGAGGAGCGCCTCTTCCCCTTCGACGCCAACATCCCCGGCTGCCAGGACACCTCCGTGCTCGAGGAGGTCGCCACCCAGTTCGCGGAGAAGGAGGCGAAGTTCTGGAACTCGACGCTGACCATCGTCGGCATCGACACGGTCGAGCGCACCGCCTGGCGGCCCTGGGGGCTCGACTTCATTCCCCGCCGCTTCTGCACGGCGGTCGCCACCACCTCGGACGGGGTGCGCCGCAAAGTCGACTATTCGGTCCGCGAGAGCACCGGCATGATCGGCGCGAGCTGGGGCGTCGAGTTTTGCGTGCAGGGCCTCGACCGCAACCTCGCATACGCCTACGCCACCGCCTGCCGGATGGCCCGCCCCTGAGTCGGCCGTGAGCCTGCGCCTGACGCTCCTGGCGGCGCTCCTCGTCGGGCTCGCCGCCCCTGCCCTGGCGCAGGAGGACGACGAGGGCGGCTTCGGCCGGGGCACGCCGGGCGCGTTCGATTTCTACGTCCTCGCTTTGTCCTGGTCGCCGAGCTACTGCGAGAGCGCGGGCGAGCGGCGCGACCCGCGCCAGTGCGCGCCGGGCCGGGGCCTCGGCTTCGTCGTCCACGGGCTCTGGCCGCAGTACCGGCGGGGCTTCCCCACGAACTGCTCGGCCTTCGAGCGCGCCCCCACCCGCCAAGCCATGGAGACCGCGGGACAGGTGTTTCCGAGCGAGGGCCTCGCCCGCTACCAGTGGCGCAAGCACGGCACCTGCTCGGGCCTCGACCCGGCCGCCTACTTCGCCGCCGCCCGCGAGGCGCGGGCGAAGGTGACCATCCCCGATGCCCTGAAGAGCCCGGGCCGGGACGAGCGCCTCGCGCCGATCGAGATCGCCCGGCAGTTCGTGGCGGCCAATCCCGGCCTGCGCCCGGACATGATGGCGGTGGCCTGCACCCGCGACCGGCTGCAGGAGGTCCGCGTCTGCTTCACGAAGGACCTGCGCGGCTTCACGCCCTGCCCGGAGCTCGCCCGCCGCAACTGCCGAGCCCCCGAGATCGGCGTCGACGCACCTCGCTAGAGCATTGTCCGCCGAAGTGGTTGCCGGTTCGGCGCGAGAAAATGCGTCACACCAATAAGATAGAGCGTTTTCTGCGATCCGGTGATTGCAGGAAGCGCTCGAGGAGCGGTATCGGCGCGGGGTCATGAACTACCGCCACGCCTTCCACGCCGGCAACCACGCCGACGTCCTCAAGCACCTCGTGCTGGCCCGCGTGCTCGCGCATCTTCTCGCCAAGCCGACCCCGTTCCGCGCCATCGATGCCTTCGCCGGCATCGGCCTCTACGACCTCGCCGGCGACGAGGCCGGCCGCACGGGCGAGTGGGAGGCGGGCGTCGGCCGCCTCGACGCGCCCTTCTCAGACGCGGTCGAGGCGCTGCTCGCCCCTTACCGTGCTCTCCTCGCCGAGACCCGCGCGCTCCACGGCCCCGCCGCCTATCCCGGCTCCCCCGAGATTGTTTCGGGGATGCTGCGCGCCGAGGACCGCGCGGTGTTCGTCGAGCTGCACCCGGAGGACCACGCGACGCTCGCCAGCCGCTTTCGGCGGGACCGGCGGGTGAAGACGCTGCATCTCGACGGCTGGACCGGCCTCAACGCCCTGATCCCGCCGCCCGAGCGCCGCGGCCTCGTGCTCATCGACCCGCCCTTCGAGGCCGGCGGCGAGATCGACCGCCTCGGCGCCAGCCTCCTCAAGGCGGTGGCGAAGTGGCCGACCGGCGTCTTCCTCGCCTGGTATCCGCTCAAGGACCACGCCGGCATCGAGCGCCTGATCGCCGCCCTCGACCGGGGCCTCCCCCGCCCGGGCTTGCGCCTCGACCTCCTCATCGACCGCCCCGACCAGCCCGACCGTCTCGCCGGCAGCGGCCTCGTCGTCGTCAACCCCCCCTGGCGCCTCGCCGAGGAGGCCGGGATGTTCCTCCCCGCCCTCGCCGAGCGGCTGGCGCGGGAGGCGTATGGGGCGTTTCGGTGCGAGGCGATCGGGCGGGCGGGGTGAGGATTTGGGGGATCACAGGATGCTGTGATCCCTTGATGAGGTTTGTCAGATTATCGGTGAAAGATCGAAGTGAATCTCGGCTGAGGGTGGCAAACGGGCATTAGCCTTCCATCAAGAAGCGGACGTGCGTGTTTCCGACCTAACTTGGTCGCACGAGCCGCTGTCGACGGTGCGCGGTAGCAGAGCTAAGTTCTGCGCCTTGTGGTTGGCGAAAGTTGGATGAGAGCTACAGCCACGCCTCTGCATTCGTCGTGGCGGATGAGATCAGGCCTGCGAGGAGCCGCCGAGAAGATCGCTGAGCAGTGACAGCGCCCCAAAGCCGGCCCCGGCGGCGCAGACGAGGGGCCAACCGCCCTGCGTCCAGGCATAGCCCGCCACACCTGAGCCGGCCGCGCCGCCGAGAAAGAAGATGCCGACGAACAGCGCGTTGACCCGGCCGCGCGCCTCTTGTGCCAGAAGGTTGACGGCGCGGCGCCCGAGCGTCTGGTCACCGATCACGCCGATATCCACGACGACCGCGGCGAGCACCAGCAGAGCCAAGGCTGGTGCCAGGCTACCGCTCGCGCGATCTGCAAGCCAAGCAAGGCCAAAGGCCAGGATCGTCATGAGGTGGGCGGCGACGAGGAGCCCGCGGCTCCAGCCACGGTCGCCAGCCCGGCCCGCGAAGGGTGCCACCACTGCGCCGCTCGCACCAGCAAGGGCGAATAGGGCGACGTGGCGTTGGTCAAAACCGAATGGTGCCGCTGCGAGGCGCAAGGCCACCGCCGTCCAGAAGACGCTGAAGGCGGCCATCCCGAAGGCCGCAGTCAGTGCGCGGCGCCGGAGCACGGGCTCGCGGCGCAGCAGCGTTGCGAGCGAGGCAATCAGGGCTGGATAGCGCGTATGTGCTTCCGGCCGACGCATTGGCAGGCGCAGCCGCATCAATGGGATCAGCGCGGCCATGCTCGCCCCGGAGAGCAGGTAGAAGGCCCGCCAGCCGAAGAGATCGGTGACGAGGCTGGCGAGGGGACGCGAGAGCAGGATGCCCACCATCAAACCGCTCATCACATCGCCGACTACGCGACCACGTTCCGACACACGTGCCATCGCCGCGGCGATCGGCACGAGCACCTGGATCGCTGAGCAGGCCGCACCGAGGACGAAGAGCATAGCGAGGAAGGGCACGGCCGCGCGTGTCGTTGCCGCCGCGAGTGCCGCCAGCACCGCAGCCCCGAGCATGACGATCGTCAGGCGCCGGTTCTCGACGAGGTCGGAGAGCGGGACGACAAAGAACAGGCCGGCGGCGTAGCCGAGCAGGCTTGCCGTACCGACGAGGCCGGCCTGAGCCGGCAGCATGCCAAGATCCGCAGCGATCGGGCCAACTAGCGTCTGCGGTGCCGTCAGATTGACGATGATGACCCCGACTGAGAGGGCTAGGAACCACACCGTACCGCGCGCGATCCCCTGTTCCGCCGCGATCGTGGCCTCGCCCTCGGTGGCAACGAGGTCCGCCCTGTCTGTGCCTGATGCCAAAGCTTCCTCCCATATCGCTCCAGTGGGGATGTGCCGCGGTTCGCATCATGATACAAATCAATGATTATCCATTGGAATATGCGAGGTTCGCATGAACACGCGCGATCTCGAAGCCTTCCTCGCCGTAGTCGAGACCGGCTCGATTATGGCGGCGGCTGCCCGGCTCAACCTGACCCAGCCCGGCGTGACGCGCCGCGTGCAGAACCTGGAGGAGCAGCTCGGCACCACTCTGTTCGAACGGCCGGCAAAGCCGCTGCGGCCGACGCTCGCGGGCCGCGAGGCCTATGAGCACGGCCGCCGGGTGATCCAGTCGATCGAGGAGCTGCGCGGCAGTGCGGCGCCGAATGGTTCGATCCGTGGCGAGCTTCGCGTTGGCGTCAGCCCCGACCTGTCGGAGGCGGCGCTGGCCGGTCCTATCGATGAGTTGCGCGAGACCTTCCCGGATCTATCGGTGCGTATCACGACCGGATGGCCGACCAGCCTGTTAGAGGAAGTGCTGCGCAACCAGATCGACGCAGCGGCGCTGAGCCTGCCGGACGGCACACGCCCGCCGGAGGAGCTGACCGCAGAGGCGGTCGCCGAACAGCCGCTGATCGTGGTCGGCGCGCGCGATCTCGATCTGCCGGCGGCGGTAACCCTGCGCGACCTTGCCAGCCACGCCTGGATAGTTGGGCAGACGGGCTGCGGCTTCCGCACGACCTTGCGCCGCCGCTTTGAGGCGGAGGGCCTGAGCTTCGTTGTCGGCGTCGAAGCACCGAGCACGGATCTGCGCCTGTCGCTCGCCGCACGCGGCATCGGCTTGGCCCTGATGACGCCGGCACACCTTATTCGCAGCCCCTTGTGCGAACAGGTCCGTCCGATCGACCTACCGAACTTCGCACCGATGATCCGCTCCTGGCTGGTACATCGGCCGAGCGCCGGCCGCCTGCGCCGACCAATCGCGCTGTTTCGCAACGCGCTGATCCGCGAGGTGGGAGGCGATTGCGCAGTGTCTGGAGATCGAGGGTAGATATCCGCTCAGGTTGACCACGAGAATGACGGCTGGGGGTGCGAAGCAGGCAGCCTACGTCGGCTAGACGAAAGCCCGCTTACTGGTCCCGTTTCTCGAGAGCGGACCGGCAACAATTCACCCGTACCGGCCGTAGATTGCGGCCCTGCCGAGCAGCCCCCAAGCGGACGTTGCCGGTGTCGGCAAAGGGTCGCAAGCAGGCAATCGCCGATCATCAAAGTCAGGGTCGCCATTCACCCCCATTCGCGTTCCCGCCCAAATTCCCCTATATCGGACCCATCCCAACCCAGAAGAATCCGACTGAGATCAGCATGGCGACGGCGTCGCTCGACACCGCCCCCCGTGAGGGCGGCGCGTTTTCCGCAATCGAGAAGCGGCCCGAGTTCGGGACCGAGGCCGCCGCCGTGCCCGGCGTGCGAGGTTCGCTCGTCGGGCTCTCCCGCGCGGCGCTGAAGGAGCGGCTGCTCGGCATCGGCGTGCCGGAGCGCGAGACGCGGATGCGCGTCGGCCAGATCTGGCACTGGCTCAACGTGCGCGGCGCCCGCGATTTTGCCGAGATGACCAATGTCGGCAAGGGGCTGAAGGCGCAGCTCAGCCAGCATTTCAGCCTCGACCGGCCGGAGATCGTCAGCGCCCAGGTCTCCCGCGACGGCACCCGCAAGTGGCTGCTGCGCATGGCGCCGACGGGGAAGCACGACCACAACCGCGGCGCCGAGATCGAGTGCGTCTACATCCCCGGTCCCGACCGGGGCACGCTCTGCGTGTCGAGCCAAGTCGGCTGCACGCTGACCTGCTCGTTCTGCCACACCGGCACGCAGCGCCTGGTGCGCAACCTCTCGGCCGCCGAGATCGTGGCGCAGCTCGTCGTCGCCCGCGACGAGCTCGGCGACTGGGTCGGCCAGATGCCCTCGCGGGACGCCACCGGCACCGGCGAGGCGGGCCGCCTCGTCACCAACATCGTGTTCATGGGCATGGGCGAGCCCCTCTACAACCTCGACAACGTGGTCGAGGCGGTGGGCGTGATGTCCGACCCCGAGGGCATGGGCCTGTCGCGGCGCCGGATCACCGTCTCGACCTCCGGCGTGGTGCCTGGGATGCAGCGCCTCGGCGAGGAGGCGCACGCCATGCTCGCGATCTCGCTCCACGCCGTGCGGGACGAGTTGCGCGACACCCTGGTGCCGCTGAACCGCAAGTACCCGATCGACGCGCTTCTCGACGCCTGCCGGCGCTATCCGGGGCTCAACAACGCAAGGCGCATCACCTTCGAGTACGTGATGCTGAAGGGTGTCAACGATTCGGATTCTGATGCCCGCGAGCTGGTGCGGCTCCTCAAGGGCATCCCGGCCAAGATCAACCTGATCCCGTTCAACCCCTGGCCCGGCAGCGCCTACGAGTGCTCGGACTGGGCGCGCATCGAGCGCTTCTCGGAGATCGTATTCGACGCGGGCTACGCCTCGCCGGTGCGCACGCCCCGGGGCCGCGACATCCTCGCCGCCTGCGGCCAGCTCAAGAGCGAGACCGAGAAGCTGCGTGCCCGCGCCCGGATGATGCTGGAGGACGGCCTCGGCGAGCGGCACTACGCCGACGCCGAGGATTGAGCGAGCGCCCCGGCCCGGAGCCCGGGACGGGAGCGGCTAGAGCTGCTTCGCGGATCGTCGGATCACCGAAGCAGCTCTAGCCTTTTGTCGTGCCGCATTTTCTGACGCCGAACCGGAAACCACTTCGGCGGAAAATGCTCTAGAACAGCCCGTCGATCTGGCCGTTGGCGTCGAGGCGGATCGTGTCCGCGGCGGGGACCTTGGGCAGGCCCGGCATGGTCATGATCTCCCCGCAGATCGCCACGACGAAGCCGGCGCCCGCCGAGAGGCGCACGTCGCGCACCGCGATGACATGGCCCGTCGGCGCGCCCATCAGGCTCGGGTCGGTCGAGAACGAGTACTGGGTCTTGGCCATGCAGATCGGCAGCGATCCGTAGCCGTCCTTCTCGAAGGTCGCGAGCTTTCCGGCGGCCTTCGACTCGATCTGCACGTCGCCGGCCCCGTAGAGCTTGGTGGCGATGGCGCGGATCTTGTCGGAGAGCTTGGCCTCGGTCTCATAGGCGTGAACGAGGGGCTTCTGCTCGCCCTCGGCGAGCTTCACGACTGCCTGCGCCAGGCCCTCGGCGCCGGCGCCGCCCTCCGCCCAGTGCTTGCAGGTGATGGCCTCGACGCCGAGGCGGCTCTGGCAGAGCTCCTTGAGCTTGGCGTGCTCGGCGTCGGTGTCGGCGTAGAAGTGGTTCACGCCGACTACCACCGGCAGGCCGAAGTTGCGCACGTTGGTGACGTGGCGCTCGAGGTTGGCAAAACCCTTCTCCAGGGCTTCGACGTTCTCCGAGCCGAGCGACTTCTTGTCGACGCCGCCATGCATCTTCAGCGCGCGGACGGTCGCGACGATGACGACCGCCGAGGGCTTCAGCCCGGCCTGCCGGCACTTGATGTCCAGGAACTTCTCGGCGCCGAGATCGGCGCCGAAGCCGGCCTCCGTCACCGTGTACTCGCCGAGCTTGAGGGCCGAGCGGGTGGCGATCACCGAGTTGCAGCCATGGGCGATGTTGGCGAAGGGGCCGCCGTGGATGAGGGCGGGATTGCCCTCCAGCGTCTGCACGAGGTTCGGCTGCAGCGCGTCCTTGAGGAGAACGGTCATGGCGCCGGTGGCCTTCACGTCCTTCAGGGTCACGAGCTTGCGGTCGCGGGTCTCGGCGATGACGATCTTGCCCAGCCGCTCCTCGAGATCCGCGAGGTCGCGCGCGAGGCAGAACACCGCCATCACCTCGGAGGCCACCGTGATGTCGAAGCCGTCCTCGCGGGGGAAGCCGTTGGCGACGCCGCCGAGCGACTGGTTGATGGCGCGCAGCGCCCGGTCGTTCATGTCGACGACCCGGCGCCAGTGGATGCGGCGCACGTCGATGTTGAGCTCGTTCGCCCAGTAGACGTGATTGTCGATGAGCGCCGCGGCCAGCGAGTGCGCCGAGGTGATGGCGTGGAAGTCGCCCGTGAAGTGCAGGTTGATCTGCTCCATCGGCACGACCTGGGACCTGCCGCCGCCGGCCGCCCCGCCCTTCATGCCGAAGCAGGGGCCGAGGGACGGCTCGCGCAGGGCGATGACCGCCTTCTTGCCGATGCGGTTCAGCGCATCGCCGAGGCCGACCGTGGTCGTGGTCTTGCCCTCGCCGGCGGGCGTCGGGGAGATCGCGGTGACGAGGATCAGCTTGCCGTCCGGCCGGCTCTCCAGGGACTGGATGAAGCCGTGGTCGATCTTGGCGATGTACTTGCCGTAGTTGTGCAGCGCCTCGTCGGGGATGCCGACCCGCTCGGCGACCTGGGCGATGGGCTTGAGGGTCGCCGCGCGGGCGATCTCGATATCGGAGGGCATGGCTTCCTCACCTGCAAGGGCACGACGCGGGGTCGCGCGGGCATCGGATCAGGCTCTTTGCGGTTCCGATCCTCTCGCGTTGGCGCGCGAGCCGAACCTCGGCCTTGAAAGGGTCTTTTGTGCCAAGAGTGGCGGAAAAGCGCCTCTGTTTTTTTGAGAACCCCTACAAATTTTTCATTCGCTACACGCTCTCACGCCACCGCCCGGATCGCGTCTCCCGTGATCCCCACCATCCGTCCGATCTCGTCCTCGCTCGCGATCAGCGGCGGGGTCAGGGCCAGGGTGTCGCCGGCGGCGCGCAGGACGAGGCCGGCGTCGAAGGCGCGGTCCATGGCCTCGAACCCGCGCAGGCCCGGCGCGCCGGGCTTCGGCGCGAGGTCGATGCCGGCGGCGAGGCCCACGGTGCGGATGTCGAGGACGTTCGGCAGGCCCTTCAGCGACATCACCGCCTGCCCGAAGCCGACCTCCAGGGCACGGGCGCGGGTGAAGAGGTCCTCGTCCCGGTAGAGGTCGAGGGTGGCGAGCGCCGCCGCGCAGGCGAGCGGGTGGCCGGAGTAGGTGTAGCCGTGGAACAGCTCCACGACGTGGGTCGGCCCCTGCATCAGGGCGGCGTGGATCGGCTCGCGGACGAGGACGCCGCCCATCGGCACGGTGCCCGAGGTGACGCCCTTGGCGAAGCAGATCATGTCGGGGACGACGCCGTAGCGCTCCGCGGCGAAGGCGTGGCCGAGGCGGCCGAAGCCGGTGATGACCTCGTCGAAGACCAGGAGCAGACCGTGCCGGTCGCAGATCGCCCGGAGGCGCTCCAGGTAGCCCTTCGGCGGGGGCAGCACCCCGGTCGAGCCCGCCATCGGCTCGACGATGACCGCGGCGATGGTCGAGGCGTCGTGGAGCGCCACGATCCGTTCCAGCTCGTCGGCGCGCTCGGCGCCCCAGTCTGGCTCACCGAGGGTGAAGGCCTGGCGCTCGCGGTCGTAGGTGTGGGGCAGGTGGTCGACGCCCGGCAGCAGGCTTCCGAATGCCTTGCGGTTCGCGGAGAGACCGCCGACCGAGATGCCCCCGAAGCCGACCCCGTGATAGCCGCGCTCGCGGCCGATCAGCCGGGTGCGCCGACCCTCGCCGCGGGCCTGCCAGTACGCGAGCGCGATCTTGAGGGCGGTGTCGACGGCCTCCGAGCCGGAGCCGCACAGGAACACCCGGTCGAGGTCCCCCGGCGCGAGATGGGCGAGCCGGGAGGCGAGCGCGAAGGCGCCCGGATGGCCGAACTGGAAGGGCGGCGCGTAGTCGAGGGCGCCGGCCTGCGCCCGGATCGCCGCGACGATCGGCGCCCGGTTGTGGCCGGCGTTGCAGCACCACAGCCCCGCGATCCCGTCGAGGACGCGGCGGCCGTCGGGCGTCGTGTAGTGCATGCCCTCGGCGCCCGCGAGCAGCCGGGGCTTGGCCCGAAAGGCGCGGTTGGCCGTGAAGGGCATCCACCAGGCGCCGAGGTCGTTCGGCTCCGGCGAGGGGGAGGGGCCGTCCACCGGGCTCAGCCCGTCATCGCGCTGGCGGGGTAGCCGGCCTTCGTCAACGCCTCGGCTACGGAGAGCGCCTGGGCGCCGGTCGCGATCCTGACCCGGCCCCGCTCCAGGTCGACGTCGACCTGCGCCTCCGGGTCGAGGCGGCGGATCGCGCGTCCCACGGCCTCCGCGCAGCCCCCGCAGGTCATGCCGTCGACCTTGAGGATGAGGTCGGCCTGCGTGTCGTCCAAAGGATGGTCCAGGGAAGCGGCCATGGCGGTCTCCGGGCTTGCGTCGTCCCGATGTCGGGCGCGGCAGGCGGGCCGGCAAGCGCCGGGGCGGTCGTAGGACGGTCACATGACGGTGGAATCCCGCTCCGCGCGCCCGCCCTCGCCTTGCCTTGGCGGGCCCGCCTCGGCGAGAAAGCGGGGAGGGCGCTCGGGATCGGACGGGGCGCCCCCGATCCATCCACCGGCCGGGACCCCGGCCCTCCCGAACGACGAGCCCTCCGATGGCCCGGACAGTCGGCAGCCGCATCCCGGCTCCCGGTCTCCTCGCCCCGGCCGCCGCCCTCGTGGTGCTGGCGCCGCTGGCGGTGCTGTGGCCGCTGCCGGCCGCGCTCGGGCTCGCCGCGGTCTCGGGGCTCGCCGCGCTGGTCGCCCATCGCCGGGCCTCCGGGCTCGCCGCGCGCTGCGACAAGCTCTCCGGCGAGATCGACATCCTCTCCGAGCGCCTGCTCAAGGTCGAGGCGCGGGGCGCCGCCGCCGCGACCCCGGAGGCGGCGCCGCCCGGCGAGGCGGGCGTCGAGGAGCTCAGCGTCGAGATCGGCCTCCTCAGCGGCATCGTGCGCGACCTCGCCGCGGTCGTCTCCGCGCAGGACGGCGAGATCGCCGGCCTCAAGGATGCGCAGGCCCGGGCTCAGGCCGAGGCGGGCGAGCGGGCCCAGGCGCAGGCGCAATCCCACGCCGCCCTCCACGCCGCCGTGCAGGCGGAGCTGCGCGCCCGGCCCGCCGCCGTGCCGCCGCCCGTCCCGGCCGCGCCCCGCGCCGCCGCGCCGCCGCCCCCGCCGTCCGAGACTCCGGCGCCCCGGCCTCTGCCGCCGATCGGGCGGCGCCCGGCGCCCGTCGAGCCGGCGGAGAGACCGGATGCCCGCGCCCGCGAGCGCGCCATCGTCGAGGCCTTCGACCGCGACGGGGTCTCCGTCTACCTCCAGCCGATCGTGACCCTGCCCCAGCGCAAGGTCGTCGCCTACGAGGCCTCGGCGCGGCTGCGGCTCGGCGAGGCGGTGCTCGCGCCGGCGGAGTTCCTGCCCGTCCTCGAGCGGCACGGCCGCTCCACCGATCTCGACCGGCGGATGCTCCAGCGCGTCGCCGTCATCGGCCGCCACCTCGCCGGCCGGGGCAGCGAGGCGGCGGTCTCCTACGCGCTCTCGCCGCTCTCGCTGTTCGAGCCGGGCTTCCTGCGCGACCTCGCCCGCGACCCCGCCGATCCGGCGCTCGCCGGCCGGCTGGTGCTCGCCCTGTCCCAGGCGTGCTGGCGCGGTCTCGACCGGGAGCAGGCCGCCGCCCTCGCCGCGCTGCGCGAGCGCTTCGGCTTCGGCCTCGACCGGGCGAGCGACCTGCGCTTCGATGCGGCGGCGCTCGCCGCCCGCGGCGTCGTCCAGGTGAAGGCCCCCGCCGAGCTGCTCGTGCGGGCGGCCTCGGGCGGGCGGGACCTCACGGACATCGCCGTCGAGGACCTCGTCGCCCTGGTCGCCCGCGCGGGGCTGCGCCTCGTGGCCGAGGGTGTCGAGCGCGAGGCCGACGTGCCCGACCTCCTCGATCTCGACGTGCCCTTCGCGCAGGGACCCGTGTTCGCTGAGCCCCGCGCCGTGCGGGCCGACGTGCTCGGCGCGCCGCCCGCCGCGCCGGAGCCGGAGGAGACGGGCCCGCCGCCGCCGCGCCGGGGATTTCGCGATTTCCTGCGCCGGGCCGGGTGAGGCTCTCCGCTTCAGCGGGTATCTTCGCGGGTGCGAAAGGCTGTAGAGGGGCCTCCTCCCCTCCAGGCTCTCCGCGAGAAGAGCCCAGCCCGGATTCCCGATGCCCCTGACACCGCCCGGCGCGGACGGCCCCGTGATCCTCGCCGGCCTGGGCGAGGTCGCGCAGCGCTACGACCTGATCCTCTGCGACGTCTGGGGCGTGCTCCATGACGGGCGCGTCGGCCACGCGGCGGCGGGCGAGGCGCTGATCCGCTTCCGGGGGCTCGCGGGTTCGGAGCGGGCGCGGCGGGTGATCCTGGTCTCGAACGCGCCCCGCCCCTGGGCCGGCGTCCAGAAGATCCTCGACGGCTACGGCGTGCCGCGGGAGGCCTACGACGCCGTCCTCACCTCCGGTGACCTCACCCGCGACATGATCGGCGAGGCGGTGGCGGGCGGCGCGGCCCGCGTCCACCATCTCGGGCCGGAGCGGGACGCCGGCATCTTCGAGGGCCTGCCCATCGCCATGGTGCCCGGCGCGGAGGCCGATCTCGTCGTCTGCACGGGGCTGTTCGACGACGACACCGAGACCGCCGAGGATTACGCCGAGCCGCTCGCCGCCTTCCGGGCGCGCGACGTCCCGATGATCTGCGCGAATCCCGATCTCGTGGTCGAGCGCGGCGGCGTGCTCGTGCCCTGCGCCGGGCTGATCGCGGCAGCCTATGCGGAGATCGGCGGACGGGTCGCCTATGCGGGCAAGCCGCATCGGCCGGTCTACGAGGCGGCGCTGGCCATGGCCGGGCGCCTCGCGGGCGGCGCGGCGCCGGAGCCGTCGCGGGTGCTGGCGGTGGGCGACGCGCTCGCCACCGACATCGCCGGCGCCGCTTCCTTCGGGCTGCCGAACCTGCTCGTCGCCCGCGGCATCCACGGGGCCGAGCTCGGCTACACGGAGGGTGCCGAGCCGCTCTCCGACCTCGCCGGCTGGCTGTCGCGCCAGAGCGTGCGGCCGGACGCGCTCATCGAGCGGCTGGTCTGGTAGCGCCGGTCACAGAGCATCGTCAGCCGAAGTGGCTGCCGGTTCGGCGTCAGACAATGCGGCAGGACAAGGACCTGAAGCGGCTTTCGTGACGCTGCTTCAGGCGAAGAGGGCGTCGATGTCGTCCTGCGAGGTTTCGGGCCCCTTGAGGGCCGGGCCGTTGAGGATCAGCTTCTCGGCCCGCGCCTTGCGCTCCGCCTCGGCCGCGTCGAGACCGGCCTCGTCGCGGGCCCGCACCGCGGAGGCGAAGCGGACGAGCCGCAGCTCCAGGTGGCGCAGTGCCTCGACGACCTTGCCGATGCGCTGGCCGGTGATGTCCTGGAAGGCGCAGGCCTCGAAGATCTCGTAGATCTTCTCCTCGACGTTGGCGCGGTAGTTCGCGTCGTCGGGCAGGCCGAGCATCGCCTCCGCCGAGGCCATGATCGTGTTCGTGGCGCCGGCCGTGGCCTCGAGCACGCTCCCCAGCTCCTCGTGGGCCATGGGGATGCGGTCGCGGGTGATCTCGTTGGCGCGCAGCGCCGCGATCTCCTGCCGGAGATGGCTGATGTAGTCGGCGATCTCGACGAGCTCGTGCACCATGTCCCGCTGGGGCGCGGTGCGGGGGGCGGCTTGGCGTGGAGCGGATTGGACGGCTTGAGGCATGGCAGCGGCGGTCCCGTCGTCGGGTTCGTGCGAGGGACGCCGATGCGGTCTCGGACCGCCACCGGGGCCGGCCCGGCAGCGGCATCCCCGGCGGCTCGGCGCGCTCAGGCGCCGCAGACCGCCTCGATCTTGCTCTTCAGCGTCGCGGCGTTGAAGGGCTTGACGATGTAGTTGTTCACGCCGGCCTTCTTGGCGGCGATGACGTTCTCCGTCTTCGACTCCGCCGTCACCATGATGAAGGGCGTGGTGCGCAGGGCCTCGTCGGCGCGCACGTGGCGCAGCAGCTCGTAGCCCGTCATCGGCTCCATGTTCCAGTCTGAGATCACGAGGCCGTACTTGCGGTTCTTCAGGCGGGCGAGGGCGGCGGTGCCGTCGGAGGCGTCGTCGACCTCCTCGAAGCCGAGCTGCTTGAGCAGGTTGCGGATGATGCGGACCATCGTCTGGTAGTCGTCGACGACGAGGATCGGCATGCTGAGGTCGAGGGCCATGGGCGGTCTGCTCCAAATCGGGGTGCCGTCGCCGCGGCCCCCACGTCACGCAACTGAAGGAGGCTGCCGCATGACACGCCTCGTGGATCGGACATTACGGGCGATCCGCTTGCGAAGCGGTTAACCGGTGCCGGCGATCGCGCTCGCTTGACCGGAACCGGCATTTTGGCCAGGGTCCGCCCCGCCCGGGCCCCCCAACCGGGCTCCCCGGGAACCCACGCAAGGACACGATGTCGTCAGGCGACGAGACGCCCGCGCGGCCCTTCATCGTCTGCCGGGAGGACGATCCGGTTCCACCGGCGCTCGCCGGGGCCGTCGCGGCGCTGGGCAACTTCGACGGCGTGCATCGCGGCCACCGCGCCCTGGTCGAGGCGGTGATCGAGGAGGCCCGTGCCGTCGGGCGGCCCGCCGTGGCGCTGACCTTCGAGCCGCACCCGCGCGCCTTCTTCGCCCCCGATGCGCCGATGTTCCGCCTCACCGGGCCGGCCGCCAAGGAGCGGGTCTTCCGGCGCCTCGGCCTCGACGGGCTGATCGTGCGCCGGTTCGATGCGGGTCTCGCGGCGACGAGCGCGCGGGACTTCGTGGTAGGCCTGCTCTGGCGCGACCTCGGCCTCTCCGGAGTGGTGATCGGCCACGACTTCCATTTCGGCCGGGGGCGCGAGGGCAACCCCGCTCTTCTCGCCGAGCTCTGCCGCGAGGCCGGCCTCGCCTGCCGGATCGTCCCCGCCGTGGCGCCCGAGGCGGGCGCCGCGCCGGTCTCGTCGAGCGCCATCCGGCAGGCGCTCACCGGGGGCGACGTCGCCGCGGCCAACGCGCTGCTCGGCTACCGCTGGTTCGTGGACGGCATCGTCCGCCACGGCGACAAGCGCGGGCGCACCCTCGGCTATCCCACCGCCAACATCGCCCTCGAATCCTGCGATCTCGCCCACGGCATCTACGCGGTCCGGGCCCGGCTCGCCGACGGCCGCGTCGTGGACGGGGTCGCGAGCTACGGCCGCCGCCCGACCTTCGACGACGGCGCGCCGCTCCTGGAGGTCAACCTGTTCGACTTCTCCGGCGACCTCTACGGGCAGGCGATCGCGGTCGAGTTCGTGGCCTTCATCCGCGGCGAGGAACGCTTCTCCAGCGCCGAGGCGCTGGTGGCCCGGATGGATATCGACGCGGCGCAGGCGCGGCGTCTCCTGTCCGGGGACCGGACGGTCTCGATGCTCGCGGGCGCGTGAGACGCCGGCCCGGCGCCTCCCGACGCCGAGGTCGCCTCAGCGGGCCGAGGACAGCTTGGCCGGCTCCGCCGCCGCGGTCGCGAGATGCTCGGCGGCCCGGGCGAGCGCCTCCGGGTCGCCGCCGCCGCTGAGGGTGTAGGCCGCGCCCCTGGCGGTCCAGTAGACGCCGCCCTCGCCCGCGCTGGCGACCTCGCCGGGATGTCCCTCGGAGCGGCTGTGGGTGGCGAAGAGGGCGATCTCGCCGAGGCTGCCCGCGTCGATCGCCATCTCGATGCCGGGGCCGGTGCGGCCGGGGAAGACCTGGACGTCGCGCACGCTCCAGCCCTCGGGCAGGGTCGGCAGGGCGACGCCCGTCGCGGCCTCGATCCCGGCCTTGTCGTAGACGGCGGAGCGCTGCGAGGCGATGGCTGCCCGCAGGCGGGCGGTCTCGCGGGCCTTCTTGGCGTCGGCGATCACCACGGGATCGACGGTGGCCGCGATGGTGCCGGGAACCCCGAACTCGCCGACCTCGCTATGGGCGAGCCAGCCGGCGCCGACGAGCACGGCGATGGCGGCGGCCCGCTTGAGGCGCCCGGCGAAGCGGTCCCAGCGCAGGCCGCGGTCGAAGCGGCGCGCGGCGACGAACAGGCGGTCCGGCCCGGGGCCGGGCGCGCGGGCGAAGGCCTCGCGCAGGGCATCCCGGTCGTGGAGCGCGGCCATCACCTCGGCCGCCGCATCCGGGTTGCGGGCGAGATGCGCCTCGACCTCGAGTCGGCGGATCGTGTCGATCTGCCCGTCGACGTAGCTCGCGAGGTCGTCCTCGGTGATCGGGTCGCTCATCATGCCGGTCTCTCGCCGTTCGAATTCAAATGCGGATCGGATCGCTCCGTTCAGTTCTCGCCGATGGCGCGGCGCTCGCTCGTCAGGGGCGTGCCGCCCCGGGCCGTCTCGTCGTCGGCCACGAGGCGCAGGCGCGGCCGGCCTGGTCGCGGCTTGGTCTCCTCGGCCTCCTCGCCGCGGGGCCGATGGCCCTCCTCGAAGGCGCGCAGCGCCGCCCGTCCCCGTCCGAGCCGGGACATCAGCGTCCCGATCGGGATGCCGAGCACGGCGGCGGCCTCCGCATAGGCCATTCCCTCGATGGTGACGAGGTGGAGCGCGGCGCGCTGCTCCTCGGGGAGCGACTCGAACGCCTTGCGGATCTGCGCCAGGCGCACCTGCGCCTCCTGAGCGGCCGGCGACACCTCCTCCGTCAGCTGCACGAGCACGTCGGCGTGGCGGGCCTCGACCCGCCTGCGGCGCTGCTCGTCGATGAAGACGTTGTGGAGCACCGTCATCATCCAGGTGCGCATGTTGGTGTTGGGGCGCAGGCTTCCCCGCGCCTCCAGCGCCCGCACCAGCGTCTCGTGGACGAGGTCGTCGGCGCGCAGGGTGTCGCGGCTCAGGGCCCGCGCGTAGCGGCGCAGCGGCACGAGCAGGTCGACGATGTCGGTGCGCTTGGACTTTTCGGCGATCATGTCTGTTCAACGGGCGAGCGGCATCCCTTAATCCCGCCCGCCTGTCGATCGGCCTACTGATAGGTGCCGGCGAGGTCGAGGGTGCCGTCGCGGCCGATCTCGTCGTAATGCGCCGCGAGCCAGGCCTCCGCCGCCGCCCGGCCCCGGTCGCGCAGGCGCTCGAAGCCGGGCCAGCGGGCGTCGAGGCGGGAGGAGGCGCGATGATCCTCCAGGGCGTCGGTGCCGTCGATCCGGTGCAGGAGCGCGCGGCGGTACTCGCCGGGGCCGAGCACCCCGTCCTCGATCAGCCCCTCCACGAAGTCGATCGCGCGCAGCTCCCGCATCAGGTTGGCGTTGAAGGTGATCTCGTTCAGCCGGTCCTGGATCTCCCCTTGCGTGCGCGGCGTCTGCCGGCGCTCCACGGGGTTGATCTGCACGAGCATGATGTCGCGGGTGTGCGCGCCCCGGTGCAGGGGATAGAGCGGCGGATTGCCGAGATAGCCTCCGTCCCAGTAGGGCACGCCCTCGATCTCCACGGCCTGGAACACCGTCGGCAGGCAGGCCGAGGCCATCAGGTGATCGACGGTCAGGCGCTCGCGCTCGAAGACGGCGAGCTTGCCGGTCCAGACGTTCGTCGCCGAGACGTAGAGGCCCGCCGTGTCCGCCGCCCGCAGGCGCTCGAAATCGACCTGGGCGGCCAGCACCCGGCGCAGCGGGTTGATGTTGAGCGGGTTGGCCGCGTAGGGGCTCGGCGTCAGGAGCTTCGACCAGAAGGCCGCGACCGGGTTGTCGCGCCACAGGCCGAGAAGCCCGTCGAGCACGCCCTGCTGCGTCGGCCCGAGCGCCTGGTCGAGGCTGACCGCCCGCCAGAACCGGGCGAGCGCCTCCCGCGCGCCCTCCGGGCCGCCGGCGAGCCAGCCGTCGGTCATCACCACGGCGTTCATCGCGCCGGCGCTCGCCCCGGTCACCGCCTCGAAGGCGAGGCGGCCGTCGGCGATGAGCGCGTCGAGCACGCCCCAGGTGAAGGCCCCGTGCGCGCCGCCGCCCTGGAGGGCCAGCGCCACGGTCTTCTCCGCGGCCGAGCCCGCGAGGAATCGGCCCGGCGGCCGGGTCGGCGGCCGGTCCTCGGGATTCGCGGGGACCGCGGTCGCCGGATTGCCCGGATCGGCGCTCGGGGTGGTGCGCTTGTCCATGCTCATGCTCCGGAGATGGGATGGTGCGCTGCGGTAGCAACTGCTGCACCACGGCAACACCGGCCGCCCGCGACCGGCTCCGGCGGGGGCCGTCCATCCCCGGACATGGCTGGATCGCGAGCGAAAACCTCGACATCCGCGCGGGAATGGGACATGACACGCGCGGAGTGGCAGGTGCCGGCGCGCTTGACGCGGCGCGGTGTCACGCTCACCTAACCGGTCGGGGCATAAGGTCCCGATACGGCCGAGGTTTTCGATTCGACGTTGGCGGCCGGCCGACGCGGCGATGCCGCCGCCCCGCAACGATCGAGGCTCGAGGCAAGGTCCACGATGCAAGCCAGTTCAGCCGCTGCCGAGACGCCCGCCTCTGAGGCGTCGCCCCTCGGCGGAACCGGTCCCGAGATCGCCGGCCCGGCCTCGCGCCACGGCACCGTCGGCGTGCGCGTCGGCGAAGGCGAGGGCAGCGTCACCATCGGCGGAGGCGCCCCGGTCGTCGTCCAGTCGATGACGAACACCGACACCGCCGACATCGACGCTACGGTGGCGCAGGTCAGCCAGCTCGCCCGCGCGGGCTCGGAGCTGGTGCGCATCACCGTCGACCGCGACGAGGCCGCCGCTGCCGTCCCGAAGATCCGCGAGCGGCTCGACCGCATCGGCTGCCACGTGCCGCTGGTCGGCGACTTCCACTACATCGGCCACAAGCTCCTCTCCGACCATCCCGCCTGCGCCGAGGCGCTCGCCAAGTACCGGATCAACCCCGGCAACGTCGGCTTCAAGGAGAAGAAGGACACCCAGTTCTCGACCATCGTCGAGCAGGCGATCCGCTACGGGAAGGCGATCCGCATCGGCGCCAACTGGGGCTCCCTCGACGGCGAGCTGCTCACGCATCTGATGGACGAGAACGCGAAGTCGCCGCGCCCCATCGACGCCCGGGCCGTGATGCGCGAGGCAATGGTGCAGTCGGCGCTGACCTCGGCGCGCCGCGCCGAGGATCTCGGCCTGCCCAAGGACCGGATCGTGCTCTCCGCCAAGGTCTCGGCGGTGCAGGACCTCATCGCCGTCTACCGCGAGGTGGCGCGCCGCTCCGACTACGCGATCCATCTCGGGCTGACCGAGGCGGGCATGGGCTCGAAGGGCATCGTCGCGGCCTCGGCCGCGATCGGCGTGCTGCTCCAGGAGGGCATCGGCGACACCATCCGCTACTCGCTGACGCCGGAGCCCGGCGGCGACCGCACCGTGGAGGTGAAGGCCAGCCAGGAGCTTCTCCAGACCATGGGGTTCCGCACCTTCGTGCCGCTGGTGGCCGCTTGCCCCGGTTGCGGGCGCACCACCTCGACGACCTTCCAGGAGCTCGCCCGCGACATCCAGAACTGGATCACCACCTCGATGCCGGAGTGGAAGAAGACCTATCCGGGGGTCGAGGGGCTGAACGTCGCGGTGATGGGCTGCATCGTGAACGGGCCGGGCGAATCGAAGCACGCCGATATCGGCATCTCGCTGCCTGGAACCGGCGAGACCCCGACCGCCCCGGTCTTCATCGACGGCAAGAAGGCCACCACCCTGCGCGGGGCCACCCTCGCCAAGGACTTCGAGACCATCGTCATCGACTACATCGAACGCCGCTTCGGCCAGAGCGGCGCCCGCGACGCGGCCGAGTAGTCCGGACCCATGCGCGCCCCCGCGCGCCAGCGGAGGCGCCGCGCCGGTTCGCCGCGCGGGCGCGCTTCGTCGCGCGCCGGCCTGACCCCCTTCGTTCCTCTTCCGCCGGCCCCCGCCGCGCGCGCCGAGACGGCGCCGTCCCGCGCGGCGAGGCGATCCGGCCGGAGCCTCGACCCCGCCCCATGAGCCAGCCCGTCACTCCGAGCGCCTCCGGCGCTCCGCCCGACGCCGCCTCCGGCCCCGCGCCGGGCGAGGGCGGCGGCCACGCGCCCGTGCCGGCCGGCGCCCTCGACGCGCCGGAGGGCGGGCATGACGGGCACACGAAGGCGGGCTTCGCCTCGCTGCTCGTGGGCAGCGTCGGCGTCGTCTACGGCGATATCGGTACCAGTCCGCTCTACGCCTTCCGCGAGGCGCTGGCGCCCTCGCGCACCGACGGGATCCTGCTCGCCGAGGAGGTGATCGGCACCGTCTCGCTGATCCTCTGGGCGCTGTTCCTGATCGTCACGGTCAAGTACGTCATCATCCTGCTGCGCATGGACAACAACGGCGAGGGCGGCATCCTCTCGCTGATGGCGCTGGCGCGAAAGGCGCTCGGCGGCTCGCGGATCGTGTTCATGCTGGGCCTGCTCGGCGCGGCCCTGTTCTACGGCGACTCGCTGATCACCCCGGCGATCTCGGTGCTCTCGGCGGTGGAGGGGCTGAAGCTCGTCACCCCCGCCTTCGAGAACTCGGTGCTGCCGATCACCCTGGCGATCATCCTCGCCCTGTTCCTGGTGCAGAGCCACGGCACCAGCCGGGTGGCGAAGTTCTTCGGGCCGATCATGGTGATCTGGTTCCTGGCGATCGCGCTCGCCGCGGTGCCGGCGGTGATCGCGGCGCCGGAGGTCTTCAAGGCCTTCAACCCCTGGTACGCGGTCCACTACCTGCTCGGCCACGGCAGCGGCGCCCTGGTGGCGCTCGGCGCCGTGTTCCTGGCGGTGACGGGCGCCGAGGCGCTGTTCGCCGATCTCGGGCATTTCGGGCGCCGCCCGATCCAGGTCGCCTGGGTCGGCCTCGTCTTCCCGTGCCTCGCCATGAACTATCTCGGCCAGGCGGCGCTGACGCTGGCCAAGCCCGAGACCACCGACCCGTTCTACCAGCTCGTGCCGGAATGGGGCCTGATCCCGATGGTGATCCTGGCGACGCTCGCCACCGTCACCGCGAGCCAGGCAGTCATCACCGGAGCCTTCTCGCTGTCGCGGCAGGCGATCCAGCTCGGCCTGCTGCCGCGCCTCGAGATCCGCCACACCTCCGAGGCGCATTCGGGCCAGATCTACCTGCCGCAGATCAACGGGCTGCTGCTCGTCGGCGTGGTGACGCTGACCTTCCTGTTCCGCTCCTCCTCGGCGCTCGCCTCCGCCTACGGCATCGCGGTGACGGGCACGATGCTGCTCACCGCGAGCCTCGGCTTCGTGGTGCTGTGGCGCTACTGGAAGCTGTCGCCGATCCTCGCCGCGGCGGCGATCATGCCCTTCATCGTGATCGAGTTCCTGTTCCTGCTCTCGAACCTCCTGAAGGTCTTCGAGGGCGGCTACGTGCCGCTGCTGCTGGCCGGCGGCCTCATCATCCTGATGTGGACCTGGGTGCGGGGCGTCACGATCCTCTTCAACAAGACCCGCAAGACCGACGTGCCCCTCTCCGAGCTCGTCGGGATGCTGGAGAAGAGCCCGCCGCACCACGTGCGCGGCACCGCCGTGTTCCTCACGAGCGACCCGGAGATCGCCCCGGCCGCGCTTCTGCACAACCTCAAGCACAACAAGGTGCTGCACGAGAAGAACGTCATCCTCACCGTGCAGACCGTGGACACGCCCCGCTCCAACCCGGCCGACAAGGTCCGCATCGAGCCGATCGGGCCGCATTTCTTCAAGGTCACGATGAAGTTCGGCTACATGGAGACGCCGAACATCCCCAAGACGCTGACGCTGCTGCGCAAGCAGGGCTTCAAGTTCGACATCATGGCGACGTCGTTCTTCCTGTCGCGGCGCTCGATCCGCCCGGCCGCGCATTCCGGGATGCCGCTCTGGCAGGACCGCATCTTCATCACGCTGGCCAAGAACGCCAACGACGCCACGGACTTCTTCCAGATCCCGACGGGCCGCGTCGTGGAGGTCGGGACCCAGGTCACGGTGTAGCGACACGGTGTAGCGACACGGCGTCGTCGCCGAACCGGCCCGCGCGATCCGCCGCTACCGGTCCCGGCCGGCCGCGACCAGGCGATGGCCGGCCATGCCCGCGAGCATGGCGGCGACGAAGACCAGCGCCGGGACCGCGCCGGTCGAGAGCGCGGCGATCGCGGGGCCCGGACAGAAGCCGGACAGGCCCCATCCGATCCCGAACAGGACGGCCCCGAGGATCAGCGGCGCATCGATCCGCGTCCTCGACGGCCAGTGGAAGCGCCCGTCGAGGGCCGGCCGGACGAGGCGGCGGGCCAGCGCGTAGCCGAGGCTCGAGACGGCGAGGGCGCCCGCCAGGACGAAGGCGAGGCTCGGGTCCCAGGCGCCCGTAACATCGAGGAAGCCGCGCACCCGCGCGGGATCGAGCATCCCCGAGAGCGACAGCCCGAGCCCGAAGAGCAGGCCGCAGGCAAGGGCGGCGGCGACGCGCAGCGGGCCGGTCACGGCAGGAGCCGCCCGGCGGCGACGGTGAGCATCGCCGTGCCCATGAACACGAGGACCGCGACCAGGGAGCGCGGCGAGAGGCGGGCGAGCCCGCAGACCCCGTGCCCGGAGGTGCAGCCCGAGCCGAGCCGCGTGCCGAACCCGACGAGGAGGCCCGCCACGGCGAGCACCGGAAGCCCGGCCTCGATCCGCATCTCCGGCCAGCGCCCCGCGAGCCAGGCGAAGAGCGGCGCTCCGAGCAGCAGCCCGATCAGAAAGGCGAGGTCGGCGGCCCATCGGCCGCCGAGGCGGCCGAGGCCCGCCACCAGCCCGCTGATTCCCGCCACGCGCCCATTCAGCAGCATCAGAAGCGCCGCCGAGAGGCCGATCAGCGCGCCTCCCGCGAGCGAGGGCCAATAGGGGGTCATGGCGATGTCCTGCCGAGGGGTATCGGGCAGGGCGTAGCGCGGCCGGAGACCGGAAACAAGGCTTGCAAAGCGGCGTTGGATTGATAATTATCAAGCTATAACAATGACTTAGCGAAAACAAATCTCCCTTCGAAGCCTTTCCCGACCCAAACCTTCTCCCCCATCGGCAACGACCGGAAGACCTTTCCCGGGCTCCGCGCCAACCCAACCCGGCACCGGCCGGACGCGATCAAGAGAGGACCGTGCCATGGCATCAGCCACCATGCATCCCGGCGACCAGGTGGTGTTCGAGCGTCTCGACGTCGCCGAGCTTCTCGGCATCTGGCGCCACGCCAGGGGGCGCATCGTCGGCATCCACGGCCAGGGCTGCCGCGCGCAGACCGTGGACGTGAAGTTCGACGGGCACGCCACCCTGCACCGCTACCTGCCGGACGTGTTCCGGCGGATCCATTAAGGGCGATCCGGCATCATGACGGCATCGGCTGCGATCCGGCCACCGGCCCGGGCGTCGGGGCAGGTCATCGGCGAGGCCGAGGTCTGGGCGGAGATCCGCGCCGAGGCCGAGGCCGCGCTGATCGAGGAGCCCCTCTACGCGGGGATCATCCAGGCGACGATCCTCGACCAGCGCAACCTCGCCCAGGCCTTCGCCTACCGCCTCGCCCACCGCCTCGGCGACGGCGACCTCGCGCGGCTCTCGATGCGCGACCTCTGCCTCTCCGCCTTCGAGGCCGACCCCCATGCCATCGGCCACGCGGTGCGCGACCTCGTCGCCATCCGCGAGCGCGATCCGACCTGCCGGCGCTATCTCGACCCGTTCCTGTTCTACAAGGGGCTCGCGGCGCTGGAGGCCTCCCGCGTCGCCCACTGGCTCTGGCACCAGGGCCGGGCGACGCTGGCGCTGCACGTGCAGAGCCGCATCTCCGAGGTATTCGGCTGCGACATTCACCCCGCCGCGCGGATCGGCTCGGGGGTGTTCATCGACCACGCCACCGGCGTCGTGATCGGCGAGACCACGGTGATCGCCGACGACGTCTCCATCCTCCAGTCCGTGACGCTCGGCGGCAACGGCAAGGAGAGCGGCGACCGCCACCCGAAGATCGAGCGGGGCGTCCTCCTCAGCGTCGGCGCGAAGGTGCTCGGCAACATCCGCGTCGGCGAAGGCTCCAAGGTCGCGGCGGCGGCCGTCGTCCTGCACGACGTGCCGCCCCACACGACCGTGGCGGGCGTGCCGGCCCGCGTCGTGTCGCGTCTTGCCGCGGACGAGACGCCGGCTCTCACGATGGATCAGTCCTTCGGCTTCGGCGACGGCATCTGACTCGCGGACCGAGAAAAATCGTTCCGGGCACGATCCCGCTACGCCATCGCCGTCGATCGCGCGTTCAGGGGAAGTACATTCTCCGCGAAAGGCTGTTCGCGGCATGACGTTCTATCGTATCCATAATGTTCGGCAGGAAATTTTACGGATCGTCGAAAAATCGAAAGATCGTTCTGTTGACCTCAGTCCCGGCTCAAGCTTATCCCGAAACGGTCGCAAGAGATCGCCGAGAGAACGATTCCACGATCTGATCTCGTCCCCTCGAAATCTTGAACGACACGAGATGTGCATGGGTGCGGGGCGTGCATCAGCCGCCCGGCACCGATGAGGGTTGCGCGAACCATTCCAGATCCACTGCGCCCACCCGCGCCGATGCGCGGGAACGACTTGGCGCGCCTGAACGACGGAGACAGCATACGATGAGCGGACCGGGTTTGAGCGTCAGCGCCTCGGCGGCACGCAATCTCGCGACGGCGACCGTCACGTCGGTCCAGAACGCGGCCAACACGCCGCGCTGGCTGCTGCGGCTCCTGCCCTTCGTGGACGTTCCCGGCGGCGTCTACCGCGTCAACCGGCGCGCCGTGGTGCTGGCCAAGCCCGGCCGCATCGATCTCGCTGCCGAGGACGGCGGCCGGGCCGTCCGCTCCGGGTCGCTCCGCTCCGTGCCGCTGTTCAGCCGCCTGGGGGATGCGGAGCTCGCGACGCTCGCCGGCCGCTTCAAGGAGAGCCGCCACAAGGCGGGCGAGGTGATCCAGGAGGAGGGGTCCAGCGGCCGCAGCCTCGTGATCGTCGCCGACGGCACCGTCGAGCTGACCCTGTCGGGCCCCTACAAGGGCCGCCTGCGCCAGGGGCTCGCCACGACCGGCGACTATTTCGGCGACGACGCCCTGCTCGGTGAGAGCGGCCCGGCGCCCGCCGTCAAGGCGCTCTCGGCCGTGACCCTGCTGACCCTCGACCGCGCCGCGATCGAGGACGAGGCCATCCGCTCGCGCATCGGCCAGTACCGGGAGGAGCGCGACCGCCTGAAGGGCCACACCAACTCCTACGGCGAGCAGGGCATCGAGCTTCTCGCGGTCCATGCCGGGGAGCCGCGCCTGCCGACCACCTTCGTCGACTACGAGACCAACCCGCGCGAGTACCACCTCTCCACGATCCAGACGATCCTCAACACCCACACCCGCGTCACCGATCTCTACTCCAACGAGATCGACCAGCTCCGCGAGCAGATCCGCCTCACCGTCGACGCGGTGAAGGAGCGCGAGGAGTGGGAGCTTCTGAACAACTCGCAGTTCGGCCTGCTCGGCGAGGTCTCCGGCCGCCAGCGCATCCCGACCCGCGGCGGTCCGCCGACCCCGGACGACCTCGACGAGCTGCTGACGCTGGTCTGGAAGAAGCCCGCCTTCTTTGTGGCGCATCCCCGCGCCATCGCCGCCTTCGGCCGCGAGGCCACCCGCCGCGGCGTGCCGCCGGTGGTGGTGCACCTGTTCGGCGCGCCCTTCATCACCTGGCGCGGCGTGCCGCTGGTGCCGAGCGACAAGCTGCCGATCGACACCGACCCGGTGACGGGCGCGCAGACCACCTCGATCCTGCTGCTGCGGGTCGGCGAGGGCGAGCAGGGCGTCGTCGGCCTGCACAAGTCCGGCGTCACCGGCGAGATCGAGCCCGGCCTGTCGGTGCGCTACGCCGGCACCAACGATCACTCGATCGCCTCGCACCTCGTGACCCGCTACTTCTCGGCCGCGGTGCTGGTCGAGGACGCGATCGCCCGCCTCGATAACGTGCTCCTGGGAAACTACCATGACTACGCCTGAGGCGTCGGCATTCGGTAGCCCCACGGGCGCGCTCGGCGCCGGTCCGAGCGAGCTCGCTCACGCCGATCTCGTCGGGCGCCTCGCCCGCGAGATCTACGGGCAGGGGCAGGCCGCGAGCCAGCCCTTCGCCCCATCGATCCCCGCTGGGCCCCAGGTCCCGCAGGCGCTGGAAAGCCTGCCTCAGGGCCCCGGCGGCGCGCCGCTGCCCAGCGGCGCGGTCGGCGTCCCCTCGACGCCGGGGGGCGGCCAGCCCCACGGCCTGCAGCCGGACGCCTCGGCGCTGGCGGCGCGCTCCTTCGGGGCGCCGCCGATCGGCCTGCCCGGCCTTTCTGGACCGAGCCTGCCGAACTTCGCCCCCGCGAGCCTGGCCTTCCTCGACACCGCCACGATCCCGCCGGTCCATCCGGCGAGCCCGCGTCCGCCGCTGCCGGACTTCTCGTCCCCGAGCGTGCCCTCGCTCGCGTCCGCCCTGCCCGGCGGCCCGGAGCTGCACCGGCAGATCGCGGCGGACCATCCCCGCGCCAACGCCTTCGCGCACGCGCTCAGTCCACATCTCGTGCCGGCCGATCCGTCGAAGCACGGCGTGGACGCCTCGCAGGAGAGCTTCTCGAGGACCGGCCGCCTGTCGCGCGCTCCGGAGGCGGCCGCCGGCTCGGACTACTACTTCCTGAGCCCCGCCGGTCATGTGCCTGCCCCTGCCCGGAAGGCGCCGGCCGCGCCGCGCGTCGAGCCCGCAAAGCGCCCCGGCCCGGCGCCGCGGGCGATCTCGCACGGGTCGAGCCCGGTCGCCGCGCCCTTCGACGTGGAGAGCGTGCGCCGCGACTTCCCGGCGCTCCACCAGAGCGTGAACGGCCACCCGCTGGTCTGGCTCGACAACGCGGCGACGACCCACAAGCCGCAGAGCGTCATCGACGCGACGAGCGAGTTCTACGGCCGCCACAACTCGAACATCCACCGGGCCGCGCACACGCTCGCGGCGCGTTCCACCGACCTGTTCGAGGGCGGCCGCGAATCCGTGCGCCGCTTCCTTAACGCGCCGTCGAAGGACGACATCGTCTTCCTGCGAGGAACGACGGAGGCGATCAACCTCGTCGCCGCCTCCTACGGCCGAGCCAATATCGGGCCGGGCGACGAGATCATCGTCTCGACGATCGAGCACCACGCCAACATCGTGCCCTGGCAGCTGCTCGCTCAGGCGACCGGGGCGACGATCCGGGTGATCCCGGTCAACGATCGCGGCGAGCTGATCTTCGAGCAGTACGCGGCGCTGCTCTCGGGGCGCACCAAGATCGTCTCGGTCACGCATGTGGCGAACGCGCTCGGCACCGTGAACCCGGTGCGCGAGATCATCCAGCTCGCCCACGCCTACGGCGTGCCGGTGCTCGTCGACGCGGCCCAGTCCTCGCCGCATATCCCGCTGGACGTGCAGTCCCTCGATGCCGACTTCCTCGTCTTCTCCGGGCACAAGGTATTCGGGCCGACGGGCATCGGCGCCCTCTACGGCAAGTCGCACCTTCTGGAGGCGATGCCCCCCTGGCAGGGCGGCGGCCACATGATCGAGGACGTCACCTTCTCGAAGACCGTCTACAAGGGCGCGCCGGAGAAGTTCGAGGCGGGCACGCCCGACATCGCCGGCGCCGTCGGCCTCGGCGCGGCGATCGAGTATCTCGAGAGCATCGGCCTGCCGGCCATCGCGGCCTACGAGCATGACCTGCTGGAGTACGCCCAGGCGGGTCTCGCCGACGTGAAGGGCCTGCGCCTGATCGGCACCGCGCGGGAGAAGGCCAGCGTGATGTCCTTCGTGATCGAGGGGCAGGAGAACGAGGCGGTGGCCCACCATCTCGATGCCCACGGCATCGCCGTGCGCTCGGGCCATCACTGCGCGCTGCCGGCCCTGCGCCGCTTCGGCGTCGACCAGTCGGTGCGCGCCTCGCTCGCCTTCTACAACACCCGCGCGGACGTGGACGCGTTCCTGCGGGCGCTCCACACCCTGCCCCGGCACTGAAGAAAGGGGCGCCGACCCGAGGCCGGCGCCCCTTCGGTCGTGGTCTCGAAAGGCCGGGACCTTTCGCGGGTGCAGGGCGGAGCCCAGCCATGCCATGATGGCGCCGGGCGCGGGCATCGAGGCGGAACATGCACGACATCGGCGACGACCACGACGGAGAGCCGCACCCCCACGGAGAGGATCACGCGCGGGAGGACGCACGCTGGAAGCACGACGGCGTGCGGGTGATCCCCGGCGACCGCCTCGACCCGAACACCGCGCAGACGCCGGGCATGTTCCGGCAGGCGGCGATCAACGCGGCCCGCGTCGGCGCGCAGCGGATCTGGGCCGGCACGGTGGCCATCGAGCCCGACGCCAAGACCGGCGTCCACCACCACGGCGCCCTGGAGAGCGTGATCTACGTCGTCTCCGGCCGCGCCCGGATGCGCTGGGGCGAGCGGCTCGAATACGTCGCCGAGGCCGGCCCCGGCGACTTCATCTTCGTGCCGCCCTACGTGCCGCACCAGGAGATCAACGCCTCCACCGACGAGCCCCTGCACTGCGTGCTGGTGCGCTCGGACAACGAGGCCGTCGTCGTCAACCTGCCGGAGATCGAGCCCGTCGAGCGGCCCGAGACCGTCCCCTGGATCGACCCCATCCATCGCCATCCGTGATCGAGGCCGGTGCCGCTCGGGCGCCTCGCGCCACCGGAGCGCGACGAGCGCCCGGATCTCTGCGGGTTGCCCGCCGCGCGGCGGACCGCTCGCCGACGCGAGCCCATCGACGGCCGCCCGGAATCGCACAGATCCTCGCCGCCGATCGATCCTGGCGTCTCTCGCTGCGAGAAGAACTCTTGCAAATACGAGTTGTGTTCCGGGGTTGGTCTACGGCGTCTAGTCTAGAATGGAATCATTTCAAATAGAGATTGATGACTTTATGTGACACGACTTTCGGATCGCGTGTGTTTGCGGCGGCGACATGTCGGCCGGGATTGCGCGCCCCGAGATAATCCCGTTGAAGCGGGGTGTGCGGCATCCTGACCCGGCGCGCACCCGAGACTCCGTCGATGACATCCCCGATCCGCGAAACGAGAGAGTCCGGCCGCGCCGGCGCGTCGCTTCGGAGGGCTCTTGGTCTCGCGCTGGCGGGGTTCGCGGCGGCTGCGTCCGGCGCGCTGGCGCAAGGAGCGCTGGACGAGGCGCGGCTCGAGGAGCTCAGCGTCATCGGCCAGGGGCCGGCGATCGAGCGGGCTTCGGGCCCGGTGATCGGCTACCGCGCCACGCGCTCGGCGACCGGCACCAAGACCGACACCGCGCTGCGGGACACGCCGCAGACCGTCAACGTCGTGCCCCGGGAGGTCATCGTCGACCAGGGCAGCACCAGCCTCACGCAGGTCCTGCAGAACGTCAGCAACGTGCAGCCGGCGGGCACCCTCCAGGGCCGTACCGAGACCTACACCATCCGAGGCTTCAACACGCAGACAGGCGCCGTCGACGGCGTCTTCCTGAACCAGTCGAGCAACTTCTTCACCGTCACCCGCGACCTCGCCGACGTCGAGCGCGTCGAGGTGCTGAAGGGGCCGGCCTCCGTCCTCTACGGGCGCGGCGATCCCGGCGGCGTCATCAACGTCGTCACCCGCCGCCCGACCCTGGAGCCCAGCGCCGACGCCAGCCTTCAGGGCGGCAGCTTCGGCTTCCGGCGGGTGCAGGGCTCGGCCTCGAGCGCGATCGTCGGGGTCGACGGCCTCGCCGGGCGCCTGAGCTTCGCCGCGCAGACGGACCCGACCTTCCGCAGCTTCGGCGGGCGGGACAACTCCCGCACCTTCTTCGCGCCGGCCTTCAGCTACAACCCGACCCCCGACACGCGGGTCTACTTCGTCGGCGAGTTCACGCGGGTCGACGCGCAGTACGACGAGGGCCTGATCGCCGTGAACGGCCGGGTCTCCCTCGACAACATCTCGCGCTACTACGGCGAGCCCTTCGCCCGCTACAACGGCTACGCGAATTTCGGCCTGCTGATCGCCGAGCACGACCTCAACGAGCAGATCACCCTGCGGCAGGTCATCAACGCGCAGTGGGGCGGCTTCGACCAGTTCGTCGTGCGCGCAACCGGCCTCTCGAACCGCAACACCCTGGTGACACGCCGCGACACCGCGACCAACTCGAGCTACGCCGCGGTCGACAGCCAGAGCGAGATGGTCGCCAAGTTCGACCTCTTCGGCCTGCGCCACACCGTGCTCATCGGCTTCGAGTACACCAACGGCTATCGCCGCTCGTACACGACACAGGGCAACATCGCCTCGGTGAGCTTCCTCAACCCGACCTTCGGCGCGGCGCCCGGCCCGCTCTCCCTCCAGGGAGACCTCAAGCAGAAGAACGAACTGAACGGTTTCTACGTCCAGGACCAGATCGATCTCGGCTACGGCCTCCAGCTGCTCGCCGGCCTGCGCTACGATTTCGGCACGCAGTTCTACTTCAACCGGACCCCGACCTCGCGGACGATCCCGCCGGACCAGGAGCTTTCCGGCATCTCGCCGCGGATCGGCCTCGTCTACCGTCTGGCCGACCCGGTCACGCTGTTTGCGAGCTACACGACCTCGTTCAAGCCGCAGACGGCCAACGTCCTCAACGCGGTCAACCCGCCCCCGGAGACGGGCGAGCAGATCGAGGTCGGCAGCCGCTTCGACCTCGCCCCGAACCTGTCGCTCACGGCCTCCGCCTTCCGGATCACGCGCAACAACGTCGCCGCGACCGACCCCGCCAATACCGGCTTCTCGGTCATCACAGGGCAGCAGCAGTCGCGGGGCTTCGAGGCGGACCTGACGGGCGAGATCCTGCCGGGCTGGAAAGTCATCGGCGGCCTCGGCTTCACGGACGCGCGGATCACCCGCGACACCACCTTCACGGTCGGCAACCGGCTCGCCGCCGCGCCCCTGTTCAGTGCCAGCGTGTGGTCGACCTATCAGGTCCAGGAGGGCGCCCTGCGCGGCCTCGGCCTCGGCGCGGGCGTCACCTATGTCGGCCAGCGCTACGGCGACCTCAACAACAGCTACGTCGTGGGCGCCTACACCCGCCTCGACGCCGCCGTGTACTACGATTTCGACGCGCACTACCGGCTCGCGGTCAACATGCGCAACCTGACCGACGTGCGCTACGTCGAGCAGCCGTTCAACCAGTTCAACAACGCGCCCGGCGCGCCGTTCACGGTGCTGGCGACCCTGTCGGCCAAGCTCTGAGCCGGGCTGGCCGGGCGAACGCCGCGCCGAGGCGCCGCGCTTACTGGGCGGAGGCGGTGCGGTGCGCGGGGGACCGCCCGGCCTCGCGGCTGCGGGTGGTCGGATCCTCGAACACGCCGGCCCAGAGGCCGCGCCGGGCCGCCCAGGCACGGGTCTCGTCCGCGTTGTAAGCTTCCGCGACGTGCTTGTCGGCGACGGCGTGGCCTTGGCGCACCATCCAGGCGGCGAGGTCCTCGCGGCCGAGACGGCACAGGGCGACGGGCCGGTGGCTGCGGTCGACGCCCCGGGATTCGCAGACGATCTCGCCGGTGCCGATATGGCGGGCGAGCGCCCTGCGGGCCCGCTCGCCGCAGCGGATGTTGGCGCCCTCGGCGTCCTGACAGATCTGCGCGGCGGCGGGCGCGGCGACGCCGTAGAGGCCGATGAGGGTGCCGCCGACCTGCAGGGTGTCGCCGTCGATCACTGTGGGGCGGCCCTGGACCGTGTCGGCGGCGAGCGCGGGGCCGCCGAGAGCGAGGAGCAGCGGGGCGGCCCGCAGCGTGCGTGCCCACGCCCCGCCGCGGATCCCGTCGACCGAGTTACGCATCGAATGGTCCGTCCTGTCTCTCATGCGGTCAAACTGTCCGCCGCCGTGAGGCAATTCGAAGGCCAGACTGTCTCCGTCGCCCCGCGACGCAGCAGAATGTTTCGTCGTCTACCGTCTTTCGTCGCTCGGAACGGAGCCGCGCGGTAGCGCCACGCCGTCGCACCCCGGCTGCACGGAGCGCCGGGCTCGCGCCTCCGCGCGGCTTTCCCGGAGGGTCGCAGGGCTCGGTTAACGGGGCTCGAACGCCGGCCGGGGGCGATGGTCCGGCCTGTGCGCTGGAGCACATCTTCGGGCCCTCAGCGCCCGATTGCCGATCGTCCCCGCAGGTTGCCATGTTGCCCCGGCGCCGGGGGCGCCCTAGGTTAGGACCATTCTGATGTCCGGGATGCGGGCCGCGCCGCCTCGCGTCGTCTGCGGCGGCGGGCCTTCCGCTCCCGGCACGGTCCGCCCGTCCTGCCCGCGATCGTCGCGGTGCCCGACGGGCCTCGCGTCGCTTCAGACTCGCCGCGCATCGCTCGGGCGCGGTCGGTCCAACGCTCAGGAAGGCAGGAATGATCAGCCTCACCGTCAACGGGGCGCGCCGCACATTCGACGGCGACCCGGACATGCCCCTCCTCTGGTATCTGCGCGACGAGCTCGGCCTCGTCGGCACCAAGTTCGGCTGCGGGCAGGCGCTGTGCGGCGCCTGCACGATCCATCTCGGCGGCACTGCCGCGCGGGCCTGCGTCACCCCGGTCTCGGCCGCGGCCGACCAGGAGGTCGTGACGATCGAGGGGCTCTCGCCCGACGGCAACCACCCCGTGCAGGTGGCCTGGCGCGACCTCAACGTGGCGCAGTGCGGCTACTGCCAGTGCGGCCAGATCATGCAGGCGGCCTCGCTCCTCAAGGACACGCCCAAGCCCGACGACGGCCAGATCGACGAGGCCATGAGCGGCAACATCTGCCGATGCGGCACCTACCCGCGCATCCGCGCGGCGATCCATCAGGCCGCCGGCCAAGGTCAGGGCCAGGCGGGCGAGACCAAGGGAGGCCGCCTGTGATCCATGAAGCCAAGCTGATGGCCGAGCTCGCCTCCGCCCCCGAAGCCTCCGAGTCCGGCGCCCCGATCCTGTCCAACCTCAGCCGCCGCGGCATCCTCGGCGGCATGGGCGCCCTCGTCCTCGCGCTCTCCGTCCGCGAGGGCCGCGCCGAGGAGAAGAGCGAGCCGAAGAAGTTCGGCGCCGACGGCATGCCGCATGGCTGGCAGGACGACCCGACGATCTTCGTCGCCATCGCCGCCGACGGCACCGTGACGGTGACGAACCACCGCTCCGAGATGGGCCAGGGCGTGCGCACCTCGATCGCGCTCACCGTCGCCGACGAGCTCGACGCCGACTGGTCGAAGGTGAAGGTCGTCCAGGCCTGGGGCGACGAGACCCGCTTCGGCAACCAGGACACCGACGGCTCCCGCTCGCTGCGCCACTTCTTCCGGCACTTCCGCCACACGGGGGCGGCGGCCCGCGCCATGCTGATCCAGGCGGCGGCCGCGAAGTGGAACGTGCCGGCCTCCGAGATCACGACCGACAAGCACGTCCTCGTCCACGCCAAGTCCGGCCGTCGGATCGGCTACGGCGAGGTCGCGGCTGCGGCGGCCGAGCTGCCGGTGCCCGCCCGCGAGAGCGTGCGCCTCAAGGATCCGAAGGCCTTCCGCTACATCGGCAAGGGCGAGATCGGGATCATCGACAACCGCGACATCACCACGGGTCGCGCCGTCTACGGGCTCGACGTGAAGCGGGACGGGATGCTCTACGCCCTCGTCGCCCGGCCGCCCGTCTACGGCGGCAAGGTCGCGAGCTACGACGACGCGGAGACCCTCAAGGTCCCCGGCGTGGTCAAGGTCTTCAAGATCGACGGCGGCGCCATCCCCTCGGAGTTCATGCCGCTCGGCGGGGTCGCGGTGGTCGCCAAGAACACCTGGGCGGCGATGAAGGGCCGCGAGGCCCTCAAGATCACCTGGGACGATGGCCCGAACGCGAACTACGACACCGACGTGTTCCGGGGCGAGCTGGAGAAGGCCGCCCGCGCGCCGGGCAAGGTCGTGCGCACGGCGGGCGACGTCGACGGCGCCATGGCCAAGGCCAAGCGCAAGGTCGAGGCGGAGTACTTCGTGCCCCACCTCGTCCAGGCGCCGATGGAGCCTCCGGCCGCGGTGGCGCAGGTGAAGGACGGGGCCTGCGAGGCCTGGGCCTGCACGCAGGGTCCCCAGGCCGCCCACGACCGGCTGATGAAGGCCCTCGGCCTTCCCGGCGACAAGGTGCGCGTGAACGTGACGCTGCTCGGCGGCGGCTTCGGCCGCAAGTCGAAGCCCGACTACGTGGTCGAGGCGGCGCTGTGCAGCCGCGAGGTCGGCGGCGCGCCGGTCAAGCTCGTCTGGACCCGCGAGGACGACCTCCATCACGGCTACTACCACACCATCTCGGTGGAGCGCCTGGAGGCGGGCCTCGACGAGAAGGGCATGCCGGTGGCCTGGCTCCACCGCTCGGTCGCGCCGACCATCGGCTCGATCTTCGCGCCGGACCCGAAGCACGAGCTGCCCTTCGAGCTCGGCATGGGGCTCGTCAACACGCCCTTCGCCCTGCCGAACATCCGGCTGGAGAACCCGGAAGCCGCGGCGCACGTGCGCATCGGCTGGTTCCGCTCGGTCTCGAACATCCCCCACGCCTTCGCGATCCAGTCCTTCGTGGCCGAGCTCGCGCATGCGGCGGGGCGTGACCCGAAGGACTACCTCCTCGACCTGATCGGGCCGGCGCGGCGCATCGACCCGACCACGATCGGCGACGTCTGGAACCACGGCGAGGACCCGGCCCTCTACCCGATCGACACCGGCCGCCTGCGCCGGGTGATCGAGACGGCGGCCAAGGGCGCCGGCTGGGGCCGCAAGCTCGCGAAGGGCCGCGGACTCGGGCTCGCAGGCCACTACAGCTTCGTCACCTACACCGCTGTGGCGGCGGAGGTGGAGGTCGGGCCGAAGGGCGAGGTCAAGGTGAACGCCGTCGACATCGCCGTCGATTGCGGGCCGCAGGTCAACCCGGAGCGGATCCGCTCGCAGATGGAAGGCGCCGTGGTGATGGGGATGGGCCTCGCGCTCACCTCGCAGATGACCTTCAAGAACGGCCGCGCCGAGCAGGGCAACTTCGACGGGTTCGAGGTCGTGCGCCTCGACGCCGCGCCGAAGGAGGTGCGCGTCCACCTCGTGCCCTCGGGCACCTGGGACGGGCCGCTCGGCGGCGTCGGCGAGCCCGGCGTCCCCCCGGTCGCCCCAGCCATCGCCAACGCGGTGTTCCAGGCGACGGGGCGACGGGTGCGCCAGCTCCCGATCCGCGACCAGCTCAGCGCCTGACGCTGCGCACGGAAACGGCCGGCCCGCCCGGCCGTTTCCCCCTCCCTTAGTCGCCCCGAGGCAGGCCCCTCGCACCCGCGCGGGGCCGCGCCCGCTTGTGAGAGCCCCCGCCCATGATCCGCACGCTGCTGCCCGCCCTCGTCCTCGTCGGCCTGTCCGGCCAGGCTTTCGCCGGCTGCGCCGACGACATCGCCCGGCTCGAACCGCGGGTGAAGGACGCCTCCCGCGAGGCGATCTCCGCCTCGACCAGCGGCAAGGGCGTCGCCGCCGCCCGGGAAGGGCAGGGGGTCGATGCTTCGAAGCAGGGAGAGCCCAAGGTCGCCGAGGCGCCGCCGGAGAAGTCGGCGGCGGCCGGCGAGGGCGGCGACCGCAGCCAGCAGGCCCGCGTCGCCCTGGAGGAGGCCCGCGCCGCCCTCAAGAAGGGCGACGAGGGCGCCTGTGCCGGGGCGGTGTCGCGCGCCAAGGCGCAGCTCGATGCGGCGCCTTGAGCTGAGAGCGTTCTCGACGGTGTAGCTTGACCGACCGCGGGAGCGGGGAAGCGCGGCCTGCCTTCCGTTCTCCGTCCCGGCGTTGCGGGAGAGGTGGCGAGGCGCGCGGGTGCTCGGCCTTGGCCGAGGAAACGGTACGGGTCGGGGCGGGCCGAGAGATGGCCCGCCGCGTCGGGTTCAGGCGGCCGTGGCGGTCGCCGCGGCAGCGAGCGCGTGGCTGTTGCCGTTGAGGCCGGCGCAGAGATCGTCGATCTCGGACAGGTCGAGCGCCTCTCCGGTTTCGTTGGCGATGGCGTCGATGAGGTGGTCCTGACGCGGGTCGAACGGATGCCCCTGCATCCGGTAAAACTGGTAGTAGCGCAGGGCAGCGATGACGGTGTCTCGCTCGCGGGACGTCACGGTGATGTTCTGCATGCGGCTGGTTCCCTTTTTATCCGCAACGGGTGCCTGGGTGAGCCTGGCCCGCCGACTCACCAAGCGTGACCTTTGTAGGGGCCGCCCCCGGTCCCGGCCATGTCTTGACGATCGATGAACTGCTGATTCGGCGTCGAATTTTTTCGGGGCCGTCGGTGCCGATCCGCACTAAGCCGTGAGCGCATCGAAGAAATCCGGAACGGTGCGGCTTGCCGGCCCGGTGCGGGTCTCCTCGAAGAGATCCGCGTTCCCGGAGGGTTCGAGGTTTAGCGCGCAGGTCCGGATGCCCCGGCGGCGGGCGTAGGCCACGAAGCCGGCGGCGGGATGGACGGTTCCGGAGGTGCCCGCAGCGACGAAGAGGTCGCTGTCGGCGAGCATGGCCTCGATCCGGTCGAGGTGCTTCGGGACCTCGCCGAACCAGACGATGTCCGGCCGCAGGCACCCGGCACGGTTGCAGGCGGCGCAGCGGTCGCCGACGGCGAGATCGCCGCGATGCTCGGCCCCAGCGCCGCAGGCCGTGCAGCGGACCCGTGTGAGTTCGCCGTGCATGTGCACCACCTCGCGGGAGCCCGCCCGCTCGTGCAGGTCGTCGACGTTCTGCGTGCACAGGAACAGCCGGCCGCCCGAGGCGGCGAGCCGGTCCGCCGCCCGCGCCAGGGCGTGGTGGGCGGCGTTCGGCCGCGCCGCGAGCGCCGCCCGGCGCCGGGCATCGTAGAAGGCGAGCACGGTCTCGGGATCCCGCGCGAAGGCCTCGGGCGTGGCGAGCGTCATGGGGTCGAAGCGCGCCCACAGCCCGCCCCGGTCGCGGAAGGTGCCGAGCCCGCTCTCCGCCGAGACGCCGGCGCCGGTCAGGACGAAGATGCGCCGCGCCGTGATCCGCTCCGTCATGGTCTCCGAGATAGGGCGCGGGACGCCCCCGTCACAGCGGGGTAGGAGATCGGTCATGCGCCTTCTCTCGCGTCTCCTCCTCGCCGGCCTCGGCCTCCTCGCGGCGATCCCCTGCGGGACCCTGGCGCTGATGGCCGGGCTGGTCCTCGATCCCGCCGCCGACGCCTGGCTCGCGCGGGCCGGCCTCGCCGGTCTCGACGCTCTCTCCGACCTCTCGGCCGGGCTGCCGCCTGAGAGCCTGGCGCTCCTCGCCGCTGGGCTGGCGCAGGCCCTGTTCGCGCTGCTCGTGGTGCCTCCGGTCGCGGTCGCCCTGATCGGAGAGGTCGCCGGCCTGCGGGCGCTCGCCTGGTACGGCGCCGCCACCGGTCTGCTGACCGCCGCGATCCCCTGGCTCGTGCGCGGCGCGCCCCGCGCCGGCGGGGAGGCCGCGAGGCTCGCCGCCGAGGGCCGCCTCACCGCGCTGCTCTTCGTCGCCGGTGCCGTCGCGGGGCTCGTCTACTGGGTGGTCGCCGGCCGTGGTGCGGGAGCCTCGGCGGATCGGCCGCGATAGGGTCGCGCGGTCGCCTTCGCCGCCGACTGCCCTAGGAATGGCTGCGGACCGGACGGCGCGGGGGGCGCCGCGCCGGCCGAAGGAGACCTCGCCGATGCAGAGCCCCACCCGCCGGCCCCGCCCCCTCCTCGCCCTGGCGCTGGCGCTCCTGACGGCGCTGCCGGGGCCCGCGCTCGCCCAGAACGACCTCGCCAGCCAGTTCGCGCCGCCGGGCGTCGCCGCCGAGCCCGTGCGGCCGGACGAGGCGCGTCTGCTGCCGGTGCTCGCCGCCCACGGCATGGTCTCCTCGCAGGAGGCGCAGGCGACGCGGGTCGGCGTCGAGATCCTGAAGCGCGGCGGCAACGCCGTCGACGCGGCCGTGGCCGTGGGCTTCGCGCTCGCCGTGACCCTGCCGCGGGCGGGCAATCTCGGCGGCGGCGGCTTCATGCTCGTCCATCTCGCCCGGACGGGGGAGAGCCTCGCCATCGACTACCGGGAGACGGCGCCGGCCGGGGCCACCGAGACCATGTTCCTCGACGCCGCCGGCAACCCGGACCGCGCCGCCTCGACCCGCAGCGGCAAGGCGGTGGGCGTGCCGGGCACCGTGCGCGGGCTCGTCGAGGCGCACCGCCGCTACGGCTCGGGCAAGCTGAGCCTCGCCGACCTGATCGCCCCCGCCGAGCGCCTCGCCCGCGAGGGCATCCCCGTCGAGTCGGGCCTCGCGGACTCGCTGCCGAGGGCCGGCGGTCTGCTGGGCCAGTGGCCATCGAGCCGAAAGGTGTTCTTCGCCGGGGATGCGCCGCTGCCCCGGGGCGCGACCCTCGTCCAGTCGGACCTCGCCGACACCCTGCGCGCCATCGCCGAGCGGGGCGACGCGGCCTTCTACGAGGGCGAGATCGCGAAGCGGATCGCAGCCGCCGTGCGCGAGGCCGGCGGGGTGATGACCGAGGCCGATCTTTCCGGCTACCGCACCGTGATCCGCGAGCCCGTGCGCGGCACCTATCGCGGCCATGAGATCGTCTCGATGCCGCCCCCGAGCTCGGGCGGGGTGCACCTCATCGAGATCCTGAACATCCTTGAGGGCTTCGACCTCGCCGGCATGGGGGCGGGGAGCGCCAGGGCGCTCCACACGATGGCCGAGGCGATGAAGCCCGCCTACGCCGACCGTGCCGCCTGGCTCGGGGACCCGGCGCGGGTCAAGGTGCCGGTCGCGGGGCTGACCGCCAAGCCCTACGCGGAGAGCCTGCGCGCCGCGATCGGCGAGCGGGCGCGGCCGGCGGACGCCGTCTCGGCCGGCAACCCGCTACCCTTCGAGCACACCGAGACGACGCACTTCTCGGTGGTCGATTCCGAGGGCAACGCCGTCTCGAACACCTACACCCTGAACTTCTCCTACGGGATCGGCCTCGTCGCCGAGGGCACCGGCGTGCTCCTCAACAACGAGATGGACGACTTCGCCGCCAAGCCCGGCGCCCAGAACGCCTACGGCCTTGTCGGCGGCGCGGCGAACGCGGTCGCGCCCGGCGCGAGGCCCCTCTCCTCCATGAGCCCGACCTTCGTGTTCAAGGACGGCAAGCTGCTGCTCGTCACCGGCAGCCCCGGTGGCAGCCGCATCATCACCACGGTGCTGCAGGTGATCGTCAACCTGATCGATTTCCGCATGAACCTCGCCGAGGCCGTGGCCTTCCCGCGCATCCACCACCAGTGGCGGCCGGACGCGCTGCTCACCGAGGAGGGGCTCTCCCCCGACACCCTCGCCCTGCTCCGCGACCGGGGCCAGAACGTCCGGGTCGGGTCGAGCTCGGGCTCGGCGAACTCCGTGATGCGCGTCGACGGCCTGCTCGCCGGCGCCGCCGACCCGCGCCAGCGGGGGACGCTGGCCGACGGATACTAGGGTCCGTCAGGCGTCTCCATCAGCGCCTGACGGACCCTAACCTCTTGTCGGATCGTTGGTCCTGACGGAGAACCGGCTTCCACTACTCCTGGACCCACACTCTGGCGGCAGCACGCGGGCGCAAAATGCTCTAAGGGAGGGCCCGCGCCGCTTCCGGCGCGAGCTCCGGACTGATGCCGCTCCTTCGCACCCTCGCCGTCAACCTCTGCTTCTACCTGTTCACGACCGTGCTCGCGGTCGGCGGACTGCCGCTCCTCGCCTCGCGGGACGGGGTGCTGCGGCTGGCGCGATTCTGGGGGCGGGGCACGCTCTGGCTGCTGCGGGTGGTCGGCGGGCTCCGGGTCGAGTTCCGGGGCCTGGAGAACATCCCGCCCGGCGCCGTGATCGTCGCGGCCAAGCACCAGTCGGCGCTCGAGACCCTGGCGCTGTGCACGGTGTTCCCCCGCTTCGCCTACATCCTCAAGCGGGAGCTGCTCTTCATCCCCCTGATCGGCTGGTACCTGTCGCGGGCCGGCATGGTCGCCATCGACCGCACCAAGGGCAGCCGCGCCATGGCCCTGATGAACGAGGCCGCCGCCCGCGCGATCGGGGAGGGCAGACAGCTCATCATCTTCCCCGAGGGCACCCGCCGGGCGCCGGGCGCGCCCCCCGCCTACAAGCTCGGGCTCACCCATCTCTACGCCAATCTCGGCGTGCCCTGCCTGCCGGTGGCGCTCAACAGCGGCCTCTACTGGCCCCGCCAGAGCCTGACGCGCCGCCAGGGCACGACGGTCATCGCCTTCCTGCCGCCGATCCCGCCGGGGCTCGACCGCACGGCCTTCCTCGACCGGATCACGCAGACCATCGAGGGCGCCTCCGACGCGCTCCTCGCCGAGGGCCGGGCCGACCTCGCCGCCAGCGGCCAGAGCGCGCCGAAGGAGGCGGACCGCCCGGCCGCCTGAGCGCGACCGGCGGACCGGCGCCTTGACGCCTGCAGGGCCGCCGCTCATCATGAGAACAAATGATGAACATGCGAATCGCGATCCCGATGCGCCGTCTCGAATCCCGTCATGCCGGAGGTGTCCGCGAGGAGCGCCTGCGCGGCGCCGGCACGCTGCGCAGCGTCCCGCTCCTGTCGCTCAGCGCCTGGCGCGGACGCTCCGGGCGCCGCTACGTGGTCGGAATCCACCCGATGGAAGCGGGGGATCTCGACGAGGTCGGCCCGGCGGTGGTGATCGCGGTGCGGCGGGACGGGGAGGGAATCGCCGAGGCGGTCGCCGTCGCGAGCGTGACGGAGCCCGATGCGGCCTGGATCGCCGCCGCCCGCCGCCGCGGCGCGACCGAGCTGCACGTCCACCGTCTCGCCGAGACGCCGGCCGAGCGCCGGGCGGTCGCCGCCGATCTGACGGTCGCCGATCCCTTGCGCGCCTGACGAGTCCTAGCGGGCCGGCTCGAAGGCCGAGGCCAGCGCCGCGTGCCAGCGCTCGAAGGGTCGCTCCGCGACCGGGCGGCGGGCGTCGCTCCGTCCCGGCAGGAGGGCGAGGGCCGGCACCGGCCGGGCCGGCATCTCGTTCAATCGCAGGCGGCGGACCCGCAGCTCCGACACGCCGCGGCTGCGCGCCGCCTCCTCGATCCGCGCGTGCAGCGCCCGGCCGAGACCGATCCGCCGGAAGGGACGCTCGACGGCGTAGGCGATTTCCGCCTCGGCCCCGAGCGGCACCGGCGCGAAACACGCGTGCGGAGAGGCGCCCCGGCTGGCCCGCAGCGGCATCAGCTCGGCAAGCCCGCGCAGCTCGTCGTCGACGAAGGCGCCGAAGGCGAGACCGTCCGGGCTCAGAACCCGCTCCGCGTAGGCGCGCACGCCCGCCGGGCCGACCCGGCCGGTGAAGCGGCTTGCCCGGGCCGGGCCGTCGAGACGCTCGAAGAAGGCGAGCACCGTCGCCCGGTCGCTCTGCCAGAGCCGGCGGACGAGGGGTGCTGCGGTGCGGTGCGCGAGAGAGGCCATGGGTTCCATCGCCATTCGGCGAGGCCGCGCCCGAGAGCGGAAGCGGCGGTATCCTGCGCGACGCATGCCACGCCTGCATTATGTGTGCAATGCACCATAAGGTCGAAGGTTGCCGACGCGACCTGTGACACGCGCGCCCGATCGCACCGCCCGATCCTTGATCGCCGCCGCACGAGGCGCCACAGCGGAGGATCGAGGGACGCAACCGGAGGCGGCGCGGCCGTGAGCGAGACATCGAGACCGGGCGCGGGGCCTCAGGCCGCCGGAGAGGCAGGGCCCGTCGCCGAGCGCTACGAGGCGCTCGTCGCGCGCGGCGCCATCGAGCGCGATCCGGCGCAGGTCAAGCTGGTGCGGGCCCTCGACCGGCTACTGCGCGACCTCGCCCAGCGCCGGAGGGCGAGCAAGAGCAGTGCGCTCGGCTGGCTGTTCGGCCAGCGCTCGCAGGGGCCCGAGGCCCCGAGGGGGCTCTACATCTGGGGCTCGGTCGGGCGCGGCAAGACCATGCTCATGGACCTGTTCCACGAGGCGGCCCCCGAGCCGAAGCGGCGGGTGCACTTCCATGGGTTCCTCGCCGACGTGCACGAGCGCGTCCACGCCCACCGCCAGGCGCTCAAGGCCGGGACCGCGAAGGGCGACGACCCGATCCCGCCGGTGGCCGACGCGCTGGCCGCCGAGGCCCGGCTCCTGTGCTTCGACGAGTTCACCGTCACCGACATCGCCGACGCGATGATCCTCGGGCGCCTGTTCGGGGCGCTGTTCTCCCGCGGCGTCACGGTGGTGGCGACCTCGAACGTCGAGCCGGACCGGCTCTACGAGGGCGGCCTCAACCGGGCGCTGTTCCTGCCCTTCGTCGCCGAGCTGCAGGAGCGGGTCGAGGTGCTGCGCCTCGATTCCCGCACCGACTTCCGCCTGGAGAAGCTCGGGGGCGCTTCCGTCTGGCACGTGCCGGCCGACGCCGCCGCGAAGGCCGCCCTCGACACCGCCTTCCGGTCGCTGACGGGCAAGGCGCGGGGCAAGCCCGCGACGATCCGCGTGAAGGGCCGCGACGTGGCGGTGCCCGAGGAGGCGGCGGGCGTCGCGCGTGTACCCTTCGCCGATCTCTGCGCAAAACCTCTCGGAGCCTCGGACTACCTCGCCCTCGTCTCGAGCATCCACACCCTGATCCTGGAGGACATCCCGGTGATGGGCGAGGAGAACCGCAACGAGGCCAAGCGGTTCATCACGCTCGTCGACACGCTCTACGAAGCGCGGGTGAAGCTCCTCGCCTCCGCGGCCGCCGACGCGCCCGATCTCTACAAGGCCCGCGACGGCCGCGAGGCCTTCGAGTTCGACCGCACCGTCTCGCGCCTCATCGAGATGCGCTCCGGGGAGTACCTCGCCCTCCCCAAGGGCCACGGCGATTCCGGCGCCACGGGATCGAGCGCCGGTCTCGCGGAGACCTGACCGGATGAGACCTGCCTCGATGAGAGGTGGCGCCGAGCCCTGGAGCGGTCCCGGCTTCGGGGGGCTTGGAGCGTCTGACGGGGCCGCCCGCAGCGGTCGAGGGTGATGAGGGCGCGGGCCGGCCTCGCGAGGTCTGCGGTCAGGGGCGCCCCGTCGTCTCTGCCCCGCGGCGCCGGCCCGGACTGGGCGACCTCGATCTCCCCCGGCACGTCGTCAGGGTTCGAAGGCTGCCGCCGCGACGTCAGCTTCGACGCCGTCCCCGAGATCGAGACCGCCGACAACCCGCCGCTGACGTTCCTGCCGAACGGTCCGCTCAGCCTCGCCGGGTTCACCGTGGCCATCCTGCCGAAGGGGCGGGGCTCAACGATCCGAGCGTCTTCGCGTCGAGCCCGAAGACCGGTCTGGATCCGTGTCGCGAACCAACCTCGTGCTGGATGTCGGAAAGTCGATCCGGGATCAGCCCGACAGACTGGATGCCTTCGACGGGTTGCGGTATTGGCATGAAAACGAGCTGACCAAAGAATCAAAATTTGAATTTCGCAGAAGAAAATTTATTCCTGTCTGGCGTTTACGCGCATGTATACTGATCGTATATCCTTGATGTGATGCCTCTTAGAGAGTGCATATTCCAATAGAAGCTCAGATTGGGAGTTTCATATCTGATCTACGACATTCCGCGATGGGGCATGCGACATCGCGCGGATCCCGGTAAGGGCTTGATCCGCCCGGGATTTTTCCCGGGCTGTTGCCGCAACGCGGAGGAATTTCACGACGCGTTGCCTTCCTCGCGCCCGATAAGCGTGAAGCTGTGTCGCGGCACCGCTTGACCATCGCCGCCGACTGCGGCCAGGGCATGATCTGACGAGCTTCGGAGGACACAGTGAAAATCGGTTCACCAAAGGAAATCTCGCCGGGAGAGTCGCGCGTCGCGATGACTCCCGACAGCGCCTCTCAGCTCCAGAAGCTCGGTCACGAATGCCTCATCGAGGCCGGGGCGGGAACGGCGGCGGGATATCTGGACGAGGCCTACCGGGCCGCGGGCGTCGAAGTCGTCGAGACGGCCGCCGAGCTCTGGGACCGCGCCGACGTGATCGCCAAGGTGCGCCCGCCCGAACCGGCGGAAGCCGAGCGGCTGAGGGCCGGCAAGACGCTGATCTCGTTCTTCTACCCTGCGCAGAACGAGGAGCTGCTGAAGCGCTGCGCCGAGACGGGCGCCGCCGTCATCGCGATGGACATGGTGCCGCGCATCAGCCGCGCCCAGAAGATGGACGCCCTGTCGTCCATGGCGAACATCGCCGGCTACCGCGCCGTCATCGAGGCGGGCGCCAATTTCGGCCGGTTCTTCACGGGCCAGGTCACGGCGGCGGGCAAGGTGGCGCCCGCCAAGGTGCTGGTGATCGGCGCCGGCGTCGCCGGCCTCGCCGCGATCGGCACCGCGACCTCGCTCGGCGCCATCACCTACGCCTTCGACGTCCGGCCGGAGGTCGCCGAGCAGATCGAGTCGATGGGCGCGAACTTCGTGTTCCTCGACTTCGAGGAGGCGCAGCAGGACGGGGCCGCGACCGGCGGCTACGCCGCGCCGTCGAGCCCCGAGTTCCGCGAGAAGCAGCTCGCCAAGTTCCGCGAGCTCGCGCCCCAGATGGACATCGTCATCGCGACGGCGCTGATTCCCGGCCGCCCGGCGCCGAAGCTCTGGCTCGCCGACATGGTCGCGGCGATGAAGCCGGGCTCGGTCGTCGTCGATCTGGCGGCGGAGCGCGGCGGCAACTGCGATCTGACCGTCCCCGAGCAGAAGGTCGTCAGTGAGAACGGCGTGACCATCGTCGGCTACACGGACTTCCCGAGCCGCATGGCGACGCAGTCGAGCGCGCTCTACGCGACCAACATCCGCCACATGCTGACGGACCTGACGCCGGACAAGGACGGCGTCGTCGTCCACAACATGGAGGACGACGTCATCCGCGGGGCGACGGTGACGCATGGCGGCGCGGTCACCTTCCCGCCGCCGCCGCCCAAGGTCGCGGCGATCGCCGCCCAGAAGCCGAAGGAGAAGGTCAAGGAGCTGACCCCGGACGAGAAGCGCGCCAAGGAGCTCGCGACCTTTCGGGCGGAGACCAAGAGCCAGGTCGTGACGCTCGCCGCGGGCGCGGCGGCGCTCCTGATCGTGGGCGCCTTCGCGCCGGCGAGCTTCATGGCGCATTTCGTGGTGTTCGTGCTCGCCTGCTTCGTCGGCTTCCAGGTGATCTGGAACGTCAGCCACAGCCTGCACACGCCGCTGATGGCGGTCACCAACGCGATCTCGGGCATCGTGATCATCGGCGCGCTGCTGCAGATCGGCTCGGGCTCGAAGATGGTCGCGTTCCTCGCGGCCCTGTCGGTCCTGATCGCCACCATCAACATCGTCGGCGGCTTCCTGGTCACGCGCCGGATGCTGGCCATGTTCCAGAAGTCGTAAGAGGCCGTCATGAACATCGGCATCGTTTCCGCCGCCTACATCGCGGCCGCTGTCCTCTTTATCCTCTCCCTGGGCGGCCTGTCCGGCCAGGAAAGCGCCAAGCGCGCGGTCTGGTACGGCATCGTCGGCATGGGCGTCGCCGTCGCGGCCACCATCCTCGGCCCGGGCGTCGGGCACGTGTGGCTGGTCGTGCTGATGATCCTGATCGGCGCCGCCGTGGGCTGGTACGTCGCCGGCAAGGTCCAGATGACGGAGATGCCGCAGCTCGTCGCGGCGCTGCACAGCTTCGTCGGCCTGGCCGCGGTGTTCACCGGCTTCAACGCGGACATCGAGCTGCGCCGCGTCCTGGCGCTCGACGAGACGGCCAGGAGCGCCCTGACCGGCTTCGCCGCGATCCTCGCGCACAAGACCGGCGTCGAGATCTCGATCCTGAAGGTCGAGGTGTTCCTCGGCGTGTTCATCGGCGCGGTGACCTTCACCGGCTCGGTGGTCGCATTCGGCAAGCTCGCCGGCAAGATCGACGGCAAGGCGACGAAGCTGCCCGGCGGGCACGCGCTCAACGCCGGCGCCGCGATCCTCTCTCTGCTGCTGCTGGTCGTCTACTGCCAGGGGGCCGGCCTCTGGGCGCTCCTGCTGATGACGCTGCTCGCCCTGTTCATCGGCTGGCACCTGATCATGGGCATCGGCGGCGCCGACATGCCCGTCGTGGTGTCGATGCTGAATTCGTACTCGGGCTGGGCCGCGGCGGCCATCGGCTTCACGCTCGGCAACGATCTGCTGATCGTGGTCGGTGCGCTGGTCGGTTCGTCGGGTGCGATCCTGTCCTACATCATGTGCAAGGCGATGAACCGCTCGTTCGTCTCGGTCATCCTCGGCGGCTTCGGCTCCACCACGGGCCCCGCGCAGGTGATCGAGGGCGAGCAGGTCGCGATCGACGCGGGCGGCGTCGCCGCGGCCCTTAACGATGCCGACAGCGTCATCATCGTGCCGGGCTACGGCATGGCGGTCGCGCAGGCGCAGCAGTCGATCTCGGAGCTGACGCGCAAGCTCCGCGCGGCCGGCAAGACCGTGCGCTTCGCCATCCACCCGGTCGCCGGGCGTCTGCCGGGGCACATGAACGTGCTGCTCGCCGAGGCCAAGGTCCCCTACGACATCGTCCTCGAGATGGACGAGATCAACGAGGACTTCCCCGAAACCGACGTCGTGATCGTGGTGGGCTCGAACGACATCGTAAATCCGGCCGCGCAGGACGACCCGAACTCGCCCATCGCCGGCATGCCGGTTCTCGAGGTGTGGAAGGCGCGGCAGGTCTTCGTGTCGAAGCGCGGGCAGGGCGCCGGCTACTCGGGCATCGAGAACCCGCTGTTCTTCAAGGAGAACACGCGGATGTTCTACGGCGACGCCAAGGCCTCGGTCGACAAGCTGCTGCCGCAGATCGTCTAGGTGATCCGGGTTCTCCGGAGCCGCGTTCTCGTGCTTGAGCCTGGGTGCAGATCCCGGCCATGCGATGCGGATGGTACGGCCTTTGGGGAACCCGGCACCGCTCGCCGGTGCCGCGCCGAGGCATCGGCGAGCGGCCTCTGGCGGACTGACGACGAAGATCGCCCGATGGGGAGCTGCGCCGCCTCCGTCGTGCCTGCAGCGCGAAGTCCCGGGTGCAGGCTGAGAGGAGCCGTGCCGCCGACCGCTTGGCGGCCGCCGGGTCTTTCGTCCCGAGGCGCTTCCAGGCCGACGCGCCTGTTCACGGCGCGGCCATGAAGCTCCGCAGGTTCGGGGGGATGGTGCGGCGGAAGGAGCCGGTGCCGGCGGCATCGCGATAGAGACACGACATCAGAGCCACGGCCCGTCTGCCCCCCGCTTCGCACGAGTGACGAAGGGCGAGCGACTGCTCTATGTGGCTTCTTCAGCCCAGCAAGGTCTTGGGAAAGGCATGGCGCACCCGACACGATTCGAACGTGTGACCTTTGCCTTCGGAGGGCAACGCTCTATCCAGCTGAGCTACGGGTGCAGGCCGTGGCTCTCACCTAGCCCAACTGGCGGGCGGGCGCAACGCGGTGAAAGACGATCCTCCGCATGGCGCGAGAGCTTCCGGGAGCGGGCGTGATCGCTCGATCCGCCTAGGCGGGTCTTGCCGCAAGCGCTCACCTTCGAGGGGGCGTCAGGCCCGGCCGCATGGCACTGGCGGCATTGTCGGGACGAGGGCGCTAGGCGCGGCCGGCGCCGAGGCGGTGGCGCGCGAAGAAGGTCAGCATCATCGCCGAGGCGTCGGGGCCGTCCGGGTCGACGTAGCTGCCGGCCGCGTGGCCTCCCGACCAGGCATGGCCGGACCCTTCGATCCGCACGCTCTCGGCGAGCACGCGCCCGGAGGCGTCCGTGTACAGGGTGCGGCGCCCGGCGCGGCCGCCGGAGAGCGTCTCCCGGCTCGCGCGGAGGCGCTCCGCGCCGGCCTGGGCGAGGACGGCGTCGAGATTGCGCGGGCTGACGACCGCGTCGGCCTCGCCATGGATCACGATGGTCGGCACGACGACCGCAGCAGCGGCGCCGAGGCCGGTCGGCATGGCCTCGCCGGGAGCGCCGGCCCGCATCGCGGCGAGCGCCGAGGGCAGGTCCCGCGCGCAGCCCGCCGCGAGGCCGGAATGGATGCCGACCGCGGCGTAGAGGTCCGGATAGGCGCGGGCGACATTCGCCGCCGCGGCGCCGCCGGCCGAGAAGCCGGCGATGTAGACGCGGGCCGGGTCGATCGGGAACTCCCCGATCAGGGCGCGGGTGATGCCGGCGATGATCTCCGGCTCGCCGGCGCCGCGCTCCTGGTCGGCGGGCTCGAACCAGTTCCAGCAGCGCTGCCCGTTGGCGCGGGCGCTCTGGGCCGGGTAGGCGACGAAGACGCCCTGCGCCTCCGCGAGGGCGTTCATGCCGGTCCCGGCGGCGAAATCATCCGGCGTCTGGGTGCAGCCGTGCAGCATCACGACGAGAGGGGCGGGCATGCGCGGCGCACTCGGCACGAAGAGGCGATAGTCGCGCGCTCCGGCCGGGCCCTGGAACCGGCGTGCTTGAAGATCGGAGGCCGGAGCGATCGGCTCCACCGACGGGGTCATGCCCCGGCCGAGGCCGGACAGGCCCGGCAAGGTGGACAGGCTCGGCAAGGCATCGGGCAGATCCCGCAGCAGGCCGCCCAGCGACTCGCGCAGGGCCTCCGGACGCAGCGGCACGCCGGACGACACGCCGGTCTGCGAGAGGCCGCGGCCGATCAGGGCCGTCGCCTCGTCGAGTCGTCCGGCGCGGGTCAGCCGCATCACCTCGGCCATGTCGCCGAGGGGGGTCGACCCGCGGCGGAGATCGGAGTCGCTCATGGAAAGCCCGCCCGTCCGTTGTCCGCGGCGCTCGGCCGTGGAGCGCCCCCTCGAACGGCGGATATGGCGCAGGCCATTGTGCAATGCAACCTGCTTGCCGCGACGCACAATGCGCGGGTCACGGGATGGTGATGTCGGCCGAGGTTCGGCGGCAGGGCATGGCTATCGGTCGAGGGAGGGCCCGCCGGCGGTCCCGCCGGTGCCGGGCGGGCCTCCGGTCACGGTGCCGCCGATGTTCACCCCCGGGGTCGTTCCCGGCACGGAGGAGTTGCTGGGGTTGGCCTGGTTGCCGCGGGTGATTGGGCTGGGGCCGAGGTCGCGCTCGCCCGGCCGCACGCCGCCGACGCCGGCCGGCGGTGCCACGCCGGTGTTGCCGGCGCCGCCCGTCACGATCTGGGCCGAGGCCGGACCGCCGAGGGCAAGCGAGAGGCCGGCGAGGGCGGCCGCCGCGAGTGTGATCTTGCGTGTGATCGTGCGCGTCATTCCCGTTTCCCGCTGCGTCGACTCGGACGGCAACGGCCGGGGAACGGCCGGGTTCACGCCTCGTCGGAGATGTACTCGCGCCAGATCGGCGTACCCCCGAGGCTCGCGACGAAGGCGGCGTGGGCGGCCTCCTCGGCCTGCGTCAGCCGGCGGCGCATCCGCCGGGGACCGGTGCCGGCGGCGATCTCATCGCCGAGATCGCCGACGAGACGGTTCTCCTCGACCGGCGCCAGCCCCAGGCTCGCCTGCTTGCCGCCGAGGAGCTCGACATAGACCTCGGCGAGGATCTGCGCGTCGAGGAGCGCGCCGTGCTTGGTGCGGCGGCTGGTATCGACCCCGTAGCGGGCGCAGAGCGCGTCGAGGGTGTTGGAGGCGCCCGCGTGCTTGCGGCGGGCGAGGAGCAGGGTGTCCACCACCTCGTCGAGGACGATCGCCGGGGGTGCCGCCGCGCCGAGCCGGGCGAACTCCATGTTGAGGAATCCGACGTCGAAGGGTGCGTTGTGGATCACGAGCCTCGCGTCGCCGCAGAAGGCCGCGAAGCTCTCGACCACGTCGGCGAAGAGCGGCTTGTCGGCGAGGAAGGCGTCCGAGAGGCCGTGGACTGCGAGCGCCCCTTCCGAGACCGGGCGCTCCGGGTTGACGTAGCGGTGCCAGTTCGCGCCGGTCTGGACATGGTTGATCAGCTCGATGCAGCCGATCTCGATGATGCGGTCGCCGCCCTTGGCGTCGGTGCCGGTGGTCTCGGTGTCGAGGACGATCTCGCGCAGCACGCCGGGCTTCTCCTTCGCGGGGCTTTTCCGATCCTACACTGGTTCGGCCGGGGCTTCGCCTGCCGCCGCGCGGGCGGCCGGGGAAAACCGCGGCCGGCTCATGCCTCCGGATCGCGGGAACACGGCAGCCAGACTGTGAAGCGCGATCCCGCGCCGACCTCGCTCTCGACCTCGATGGTGCCGCCGTAGCGGGCCATCAGCGTATAGCTGATCGAGAGGCCGAGGCCGGTGCCGCCCTGCGTGCGGGTCGTGAAGAACGGATCGAAGATCTTGCGCAGCCGGTCGGCGGGAATGCCGACGCCGGTATCGGCCACGGTGATCGCGACGCCCTCCGCCTCGGCGCGGTCCTCGTCGCGGGTCTCGATGCCGAGACGGCCGCCGTCGGGCATGGCGTGGAGGGCGTTGATCATCAGGTTGATCACCACCTGCTGCAGCTCGGTGCGGCTGACCTCAACCGTGCGCGTCGCCTCGCCGCGGGTCTCGACGATCACGTCGGCGCGCTCCAGCAGGTGGCGCACGAGCACGAGGCAGTCGGCGGCGACGTCGGCGGGCGCGACGGTCTCGACATAGCCTGCATACTCCTCCGGCCGCGCGAACTGGAGCAGGCGCGTCACGATCATGTTCACCCGGTGGACCTGCTGGTCGATCAGGTCGAACTCGACCCGGACCTCGTCGGCCGCCGGGCCGAGGGCCTCGCGCGCCACCTCGAGGTTGCCCTGGATGACGGCGATGGGGTTGTTGATCTCGTGGGCGACGCCGGCGGTGATCTCGCCGATCGAGGCGAGCTTCTCCGACATCACGAGCTGCCGGCGGGTGTCCTCGAGCTGGCGCGTGCGCTCCTCGACGCGGGCGTCGAGCTCGCGGGCGAAGGCGCGCAGCTCCCCGTCGCGTGCTTCGAGCCGGTCGAGCAGCTCGTCGAAGCGGTGCGCGACGAGCCCGATCTCGTCGCGGCTGGCGAGGGGGCCGATGCGCGCACCGAGATCGCCCGCATCGACCGCCGCGATGGTGCGGTTCATGCGCTCCAGCGGCTGGAAGATCGCACGGGCAAGCCGGAGCAGGAACGGCACGGTCACGGCGGCCGCGATCAGGAAGGCGCCGAGCACCGCCGCCATCATCGCCCAGCGCGCCAGGCGGAAGGGGCGTTCGAGAAAGCCGACATAGAGCATGCCGACCCGCCGGCCGGCCCCGTCGGCGATCGGCTCGTAGGCCGAGATGTAGCGGTCGTTCACGACGAAGGCGCTGTCGAGCCAGGTGCGGCCCTGGCCGAGCACGGCGTCGCGCACCTCCTGCGAGACGCGGGTGCCGAGCGCCCGGCGGTCGCCGAACAGGCGCACGTTGGTGGCGACCCGCACGTCGCCGAGGAACAGGGTCGCCGTGCCCTGGCTGCCCGCGGCGAGGTCGGCATGGGCGTAGATGAGGTCGTTGATGGTGTCGACGAAGCCGAGGTTGCCGTTGAGCAGCGAGCCGCCCACCAGCGCCCCGACGCGCCCGTCCGGCAGGGGCGCGGGTGCGGCCGAATGGATGACGAGCCCCCGCGTCTCGACCGTGCGCTCGGTCTCGGCGGCGGCCGGCGTCGGCACGAGATCGAGGCGCGCCCGCGCGGCCATGCCGGGGTCGAGGGAGGCCATCTCGCCCGCCTCGAAGATGTCGATGGAGGTCTCCGGCCGGCCCTCCAGCGCCGCGCCGACGATGCGCCGCTCGCCGGCCGCCGAGGGCCGCGCCCCGGCCGGCGCCGCCGCCAGGATCGCGCCGCCGGGGGCCGTCAGGTAGAGGAAATCGAGGCCGAGCTCCCGGCGGCGGGCCTCGAGGAGCGCCTCCAGACCGCCCGCGCGCCCGGCCTCCGCGAAGGCCGCCGACTGCCCCAGTGCCGCGATCTGCGCGCTGCCGCGCTCCATGATCCGGCGCAGGTACTGCCGGGCGATGATCAGGTCGTCATGGGCCTTCGAGACGAGCAGCGCGTCGAACTGGGCGAGCCACCAGAACAGGATCACGCCGAGGACGACGGGAAACACCGCCACCATCGGTAGCAGCGCGATGGCGAGGAGGCGGGCGCGGACCGAGCGCAGGCCCCAGCCGCCGGCGGGCCGCTCAAGCATTCCACTCAGCGCATTTGCGGTCGAGCGTCTTGCGCGAGACGCCGAGCCGGCGGGCGGCCTCCGCCCGGTTGCCGTCGCAGGCGGCGAGCACCCGCAGGATGTGGCGCTTCTCGACCTCGGCGAGATCGTCGGTGCGCGCCTCCGCGGGGCCGCCGGTGTCCGGCTCCTCGAAGGCGCCGAGGATCAGCGCCCGCTCGACCCGGTTGCGCAGCTCGCGGGCGTTGCCGGGCCAGGGATAGGTCTCGAAGCGCTGCAGCACGCTCGTGCGGATCGGCAGCGGCGGCAGGCCGAGCTGTGCCGAGATCTGGTCCATGAACATCATCGCCAGGGGCTCGATGTCCTCCACCCGCTCGCGCAGCGGCGGCAGGTGGATGCGCAGCACGTCGAGCCGGTAGTAGAGGTCGGCACGGAAACGCCCGGCCGCGACCTCGCCCGGAAGGTCGGCGTTGGTGGCCGCGATCAGGCGCACGTCGACCGGGATCTCCCGGTCCGAGCCCACCGGGCGCACCTTGCGGTCCTCGATCACCCGCAGGAGCTTGGTCTGGAGCGGCAGCGGAAGCTCGGCGATCTCGTCGAGGAAGAGTGTGCCCCCCTGCGCGTAGAAGAACAGGCCCTCCCGCGAGGAGGCGGCGCCGGTGAAGGCGCCCTTCACGTGGCCGAACAGCTCGCTCTCGATGATCTCTGCGGCGATGGCGCCGCAGTTCACCGGCACGAACGGCCGGTCGGCGTAGGGCGACTGCGCGTGGAGCGCCCGCGCCGTCACCTCCTTGGCGGTCCCGGATTCGCCGGTGATCAGCACCGTGCTCGGCGTCGCCGCGGCGCGGGCGACGAGCTCGCGCACCCGCGCCATCTGCGGGGAGGTGCCGACGATGCGGCCGGCCACGTCCGCTCGCGGCACCGCGCCGAGCTGGCGGCGCAGCACGAAGTTCTCCCGCCGGAGCGCCGCCCGGTCGAGGCAGCGGATGACGGCGTTGAGGATCTGCTTGGTGCGGAAGGGTTTGAGCACGAAATCGGCCGCGCCCGCCCGCACCGCCTCGATCGCGGTCTCGAGATCCGCGAAGGCGGTGATCAGGATCACCTCGGTGAACAGCCCGTCGCGCCGCAGCTCCGCGAGCCAGGCGAGCCCGGTCCGGCCGCCGAGGATGTTGTCGAGGATGATGAGGTCGAAATGGCTGGCCTCCAGCATCCGGCCGGCGGCGACGGTGTCGCCCACCGCCTCGACCCGGGCGCAGCGGGGCCCGAGGGTGCGGATCAGGAAGTTGCGCATGCCCGGCTCGTCGTCGACGACGAGGACGTGGGCCTTGGCGAGCCAGGGATCGGCGGGTGCGGCGGCGCCGTCGGTCGCGTCCGGGCCTTGGATGGCGCCTTGGCTCATGGGGCCGCACGGGTCCAGCGCGAGGGGCGGCCGGTCATGTCGGCCGGCGGGCTCCGCTTCTAGAGGATCGCCCGGCGCTTGGCGATGCGAGGGCCCGCCGGTCTGGTACCGGCGGGCCGTGGTTTGTCAGTGCAGCAGGATCGCCGCCTTCTGGAGGGTGATCAGCACCCCCGCCGCGAGCGGAATACCCACCGCGGCCCAGGCGAGGATCACCAGCACCGGGGCGGCGGCCGCCTCGGCGGTCGGCGTGGCGGCCACCGAGGCCGGAGCCACCGATCCCTGGGGACCCGAGCGCGGCGCGGCTATGGGCGCGGCCTTCGCGGACTCGACCATGTGGTGGCGCGCCGCCACCGGCCGGACCAGCAGGTTGCACACGAAGCCGAGGACCAGGAGCCCGGCCAGGATGTACATGGTCTGGTTGTAGGCCTGGGCGTTGGGCAGGCCGGAGGCGAGCTGATACTCGCGCAGGTAGTTGACGAGCACCGGGCCGAGGATGCCCGCCGTGGCCCAGGCGGTCAGCAGCCGCCCGTGGATGGCACCGACCATCTTGGTGCCGAACATGTCGGCGAGGTAGGCGGGCACCGTGGCGAAGCCGCCGCCGTACATCGAGATGATCACCCCCATCGCCAGCACGAAGAACAGCGTCGTGCCGGTGGCCGCCAGCGTCGGCACCGCGGCGTAGAGCACGAAGCCGAGGGTGAAGAAGATCGCGAAGGTCAGCTTGCGGCCGAGCCGGTCGGAGGAGGTCGCCCACAGGAAGCGGCCGCCGATGTTGCAGAGGCTGAGAAGCCCCGTGAAGCCGGCCGCGATCGCCGCGATCCGGGCCTTCTGGCTGGCGTCGAGGGAGGCGAAGGGGGTGTCGAGCCCGATGAGGTGGCCGCCGAACATCTCCTGCAGCATCGGCGAGGCCATGCCGATGACGCCGATGCCCGCCGACACGTTGAGGCAGAGCGCCGCCCAGATCAGCCAGAACTGCGGGGTCCGGGTCGCCACGTCGAGGTCGACGTTGCTGGAGGAGACCATGGCGCTCTTCATCGTAGCCGGCGGCGTCCAGCCGGCCGGCGTCCAGCCCTCGCGGGGCACCCGGTAGCCCAGCGCCCCGGCGACCATGAACACCGCGTAGATCGCGGCCATCGCCACGAAGGTCTGCCAGACGCCGACGGAGGTCGGGGTCGCGAACTGGCGCATCAGCCAGTCGGCGAGCGGCGCGCCGATCATGGCGCCGCCGCCGAAGCCCATGATCGCCATGCCGGTGGCCATGCCGCGCCGGTCGGGGAACCACTTGATGAGCGTCGAGACCGGGGAGATGTAGCCGAGGCCGAGCCCGATGCCGCCGATCACGCCCGAGCCGAGCCACAGCATCCAGAGCTGGTGGCTGTAGACGCCGAAGGCCGAGATCAGCAGGCCGCCGCACCAGCACAGCGCCGAGACGAGACCGGCCTTGCGCGGTCCGGCTCGCTCCAGCCAGCCGCCCCAGACCGCCGCCGAGCAGCCGAGCAGCACGAAGAACAGGGTGTACATCCAGCCGAGCTGGCTGATCTTCCAGTCGCAGTTCGTCGCGACCATGGAGGCGAGGAAGCCCATCTCCGCCGGGCAGGCGACGGGCTGCGTGATGCCGACCGCCCGCGACAGCGGCAGCCAGAACACGCTGAAGCCGTAGGCCATGCCGATGCAGAGGTGGATCGCGAGGGCTGCCGGCGGCACCAGCCAGCGGTTGAAGCTCGGTGCGGCGATGGTGCGCTCGCGGCTGAAGAAGCCGGGGTCGGCAGCGATACCAGCGGACATGTTTCCTCCTGACGGGACCGATCGGGGCGCGATCTCCGCCGCGCTCCATCCGTTTCAGAGCAATGTCCGAGCCAGCCGGAAGAAAGGGCGTTTTCTTAATTCCTATCAATTGCTTGACACGATTTTTACTTGGCGAGGAGTTGGACATTTTGTCCGCGCTGGCCGAGGTCGGCCTCGATGGGACTGGACAAAATGTCCGGACCTCGCGGCTCCCGCCCGCTGCCCCGGCCAGAGGCGCTCGGGCGTGGATAAGCCGGATTTCCCGATGCCGGGGCGGCGCGAGCGGCTATAGCGTCGCCGGTATCGCGGGGAGCGTCTCATGGCCCACTGGCTCTTCAAGTCCGAACCGGATTCGTGGTCCTGGGATCAGCAGGTCGCCGCGGGCGAGGCCGGTACGCACTGGAACGGGGTGCGCAACCACCTCGCCAAGAAGCAGCTCACGGCGATGCAGGTCGGCGAGCAGGGCTTCTTCTACCACTCGAACGAGGGCAAGGCCGTCGTCGGCATCGTCGAGGTGATCCGGCCCTACTATCCCGACCACACCGACGAGAGCGGCCGCTTCGGCATGGTCGACGTGCGCGCCGTCGAGCCGATGCCCCGCCCCGTCACCCTGGAGACCATCCGCGGCGAGCCCGCCTGCGCCGAGATGGTGCTCGTGAAGAACGCCCGCCTCTCCGTGCAGCCGGTGACCCCGCAGGAATGGGCGGCTGTGTGCCGCCTGGGCGGGCTCGGCTGAGGGAGGGTGCGGGGTGCGCCGGGACACGGCGCAGGCCGCGGCGGGGAGCCGGCCGACAGGGATTGGTAACCATCCCTGCCGATGATGCCGGCATGTGTCCCCGGGGCCAGGGTATCGGCGTGCAGCGTCTCTTCGAGTCTCCCAGCCTCGCCGTCCTGGCGCTGGCCCTGACGGTCGGCGGCGCCCTCGCGCAGTCGCCGCCTTCGACGGCCCCCTCCGCGCCGTCCCCCGCCCCGGTCGCGGCACCTGCCCCGGCCGAAGCGCCGGCTCCCGCCGAGCCGCCCGCCCTGCCGCCGCAGCCCGCGCCCGCAGCGGCCGCCATGCCGAAGAAGAGCCGCGAGGCCGCGCCCCTCGTCTATGCCCGCGTCTCCGCCGATCCGGTGCCGAGCCTCGCGCCCTCGACCTTCCTCGACACGCTGCGCATGGCCGAGCGCTACCAGGCCTTCGCCGAGGCCGGCGGCTGGGAGATGCTGCCCGCGGGCTTCGCGCCGAAGGCCGGCGCCCGCGATCCGGCGATCCCGGCGCTGCGCCACCATCTCACCCTGACCGGCGACCTTCCCGCCGACGCCCCCGCCAGCGACCGCTACGACGCGCCGCTCGCCGCCGCGGTGAAGAGCTTCCAGGCCCGGCACGGGCTCGCCGAGACCGGGCTCGTGGGCAAGCAGACGCTCGCGGCGCTGAACGTGCCGGCAAGCGTCCGCCAGCGCCAGCTCGCCGCCTCGGCGGCGCGGCTGATGGGCTCGAGCTTCGCGTATGGCGAGCGCTACGTCGTCGTGAACATCCCGTCCGCCAGCGTCGAGGCGGTGGAGAAGGGCGTCGTCGCCCGGCGCTACGTCGCCGTGGTCGGCAGCCCCGACAAGCCGACGCCCTCCGTCGAGACCCGCATCACGGACGTGAACTTCAACCCGACCTGGACGCTGCCGGTCTCGGTCGTGAAGAACGAGATCATCCCCAAGATGCGCAAGGATGCGGGCTGGCTCGCCCGCAACCACATCCGCATCCTCGACGGCAAGGGCCAGGAGGTCGAGGCGGTCTCGATCGACTGGAAGGGCGAGAAGGCTGTCAACTACACCCTGCGGCAGGACCCCGGCTTCGACAACTCGCTCGGCCAGGTGCGCATCGACATGCCGAACCGCCACGCGGTCTACATGCACGACACGCCGGCGAAGTCGTACTTCACCCGCGACATCCGCTTCCACTCCCACGGCTGCGTGCGGGTAGGGCAGGTGAAGGAACTCATCGGCTGGCTCCTCCAGGGGGTCGAGGGGCCGAACGGGCCGGGCTCGTCCTGGGGGCCGATCGAGATCGAGACCGGCATCGCCACGGGCGAGCGCCGCGATCTCAAGCTCGGCAAGCCGATCCCGGTGACCTTCGTCTACCTGACGGGCTACGCGACCCCCGACGGACGGGCGCATTTCCGCGACGACATCTACGGGCTCGACACGCCGGGCTCCCCCACCGCGCCCCAGGAGCGCTCGGCGAGCCGCGAGGCCGCGCCCGGCCGCACCCAGCCTCCGGCGCCCGCCCGGTCGAAGGAGCCCGCGAAGGCCGCCGCCGGGGCAGCCGCTCCCGCGCCCGTATCGCCGCCGCCCGCGCGCCCCCGCGACGTCACGACCACCGGGTCCATCGCGCCGAAGCCGGCGCCGCGCCCGACCGCGCGGGCCGACAGCGATGGCTCGCCCATCCCGCTGCCGCCGGGCCTCGTCGGTCCGCGCGGCTAGAGCGCTTCCGGCCGGTCCGGCTCAGGAAGGGCGAAAGGGATCTATGGGCCGCGCCTGCAGGCTGTGCAGAGCGGCCCCGCGGCGCGGAACAATCGGACCGCCCCGGGCTTTCTGCGGAACGTGAGGCGCCGCCGACAGGACGGGCGCGCCGACGAGATCCGTTCAAGCCCCGGAGACGATCCCATGGCCAAGGCCAAGCCCATCCAGCGCGTCGGCAGCGACCGCCTCAACACGCCGACCGACCTCGATCCCAAGGACGTGAAGAAGATCTCCGAGGGCCTGACCGTCCTGCTTTCGGACCTCTTCGCCCTCTACATCAAGACCAAGAACTTCCACTGGCACGTCAGCGGCCCGAACTTCCGCGACTACCACCTGCTCCTTGACGCGCAGTCGGAGCAGATCTTCGCGATCATCGACGCCGTCGGCGAGCGCGCCCGCAAGATCGGCGGCACCACGCTGCGCTCGCTGGGCCAGGCCGAGAGCCTGAAGCGGGTCGCCGACAACAACGCCGAGTACGTGAGCCCGCTCGACATGCTCAAGGAGCTGCGCGACGACAACCGCCAGCTCACCGCCAACATGCGCGAGCTGCACGAGATCACCGACGAGGCCAACGACGTCTCGACCACGAGCCTCATCGAGGAGTGGATCGACGAGTCCGAGGAGCGGACCTGGTTCCTCTACGAGTCGACCCGCGAGGCGACCCAGGGCGGCCACTAAGCCCCCCTCCGGCCGCCAAGGCCGACGCCACAGGGCCCCGTACCGCCGACGCGGTGCGGGGCCCTCTCGATTCCAACCTCCCGGAGGACCGCGCGATGTGGATCGCCTACCCGCTCATCCTGCTCGTCGGTATCGCGACGGCGGTGCAGCCGGGGATGAACGCGGCGCTGGCCCGCGGCCTCGGGCAGCCCTTCGCGGGCGGGATCGCGGTCGGCCTGACGACGGCGACCACGGTGCTGCTGATCGGTCTTGTCTCGGGCCGCCTGTCCTGGCCAGGCCCCGAGCAGATCGCGGCGGTGCCCTGGTGGGGCTGGCTCGGGGGCGCGCTCGGCGGCGGCATCGTCGCGGCGCAGCTCACCCTCGCCCAAGGGGTCGGCGCTGCGACTTTCCTCGGCCTGACGGTGACGGCGGGCGTCATCGCCTCGATCGTCCTCGACCATTTCGGCTGGGTCGGCTTCGAGCCCCACGCGGCGGGCCCGCTGCGCCTGCTCGGCGGAGCGCTGATGATCGGCGGCGTCTTGCTGGTGGCCCGCTCCTAGGACATCGCCGCGCGTTACGCCCGTCAGCGCATGGCAAGGATGATCTCGCCCTCCCGGACGGCGCGCTCGCCCGTCGACGACCGGATGCGGTAGGACGGCTCGCCGGTCTGATCCTCGGGCATCAGCCGCACGACCTCGCACACGTCTCCTCGCGAGGAGGCGCCGTCACTGTGGACCGTATGCGCGTAGCGCACGCGCTGCCCGAGCTTGAACTTGTGGGACATGTCCTCTCCTCGATGTTCGATCCATGCCGCACGGCCCGCGGGAGATCGCGGGTCCGGACACGAGAAGGGCCGCCCCGGAGGGAGCGGCCCATAGAACCCGCGCTCGGGTCCGTCGCGGTTCAAACGGTCTGGAGCTGTCCGGCGGACTTCTTGCCGCTCCGGCGATCCGTCTCGAGCTCGTAGCTGATCTTCTGCCCCTCGGTGAGGCCGGGCAGGCCCGCCCGCTCGACGGCGGAGATATGGACGAAAACGTCCTGGCCGCCGTCCTCAGGCTGAATGAAGCCGAAGCCCTTCTGATCGTTGAACCACTTGACCGTGCCGATGCTCATTGAAAGTCCTGATATTTCCGGTAGCTATGAAGTCGTCCGCGCGCAGGCGCCCGGACTCGTTCGCAAATCGATGCGTGAAGGAAAATTATTCGAACCGGACGCGAAGAATCGCCGCCAAATAATTTCGAGCGCTGATCGATATGAGATCGTATAATCACACTCGGTAAATTTCACAATGGCTGCGAAAATTTTTCATCGAACGAATTTATCTTTGACGCATGATCGGTCGCGAAATAGGGTCTCGTCGGTGAGCGCGGGCAGCGACCTCGTTCTGCCGTCGCATCGCCGAAAGCCCGTCATGAACCGCTCGTCCCCCTACGGCCGCGCCCAATCGCTCTCGGCCGCCGAATTCAACGCGAAGGCGAAGCGCGTGGCGGAGAGCACCGGCATCATCGAGAAGGGCGCCGTGCGCCGCCCGGCCGGCCGGCGCTGGAACCGGCCTGCGCAGGGCCACGATCAGGCTTCGCCCGACGAGCGGACGTCCGGCGAGGACTGAGGCCGAACCGGCCGGGGGCTCAGACCGACCGCTCGACCTTCACGAGGCCGGGATCGTCCGGATCGATGCGGGCTTGGAAGCCGAGGCGGCGGCAGACCGCGAGCATCGCCCGGTTCTCGGCGAGCACCGTGCCCTCGATGCGGCGGATGCCCTCGGCGCCGGCCCAGTCGATCATCAGCCGCATCAGCGCGTCGCCGAGGCCCGCGCCCTGGAGATCGGAGCGCACCAGGATCGCGTACTCGCCGCTCTCGTGGTTGGCGTCGGCGTGGAGGCGCACGGCGCCGAGCATCCGCGGGCCGTCCGCGCCCTCGCGCAGCGCCACGAAGGCGATGGCGCGGGAGTAGTCGAGCTGGGTCAGCCGGGCGAGGAAGGCGTGGCTGAAGTCCTTCACCGGCGAGAAGAAGCGCAGGCGCACGTCCTCTGGGTCGACCGTCTCGAAGAAGGCTCGGAACATCCCCTCGTCCTCCGGGCGCACCGGGCGCACCTCGGCGGGGCCGTCCTTGAGGGCGAGCGTGCGCTCCCATTCGACGGGGTAGGGGCGGATCGCGAAGCGGGGATGGCCGGCGCCGACCGCCCGGCGCCCGTCGCGGCCGGTCTCGCGGGAGACGCGCACCCGCGCGTCGAGGGCCACCGCGCCGGTGTCGTCGGCCAGCAGCGGGTTGATGTCGAGCTCGCGCACCTGCGGCAGGTCGGCGGAAAGCTGGGCGAGCTTCACCAGGATCAGCGCCAGCGCCGCCCGGTCGGCGGGCGGGACATCCCGGTAGCCGGCAAGACGCCGGGCGACGCGGGTGCGGCCGATCAGCTCGTCGGCGAGCGCCAGGTCGAGGGGCGGCAGGGCGAGCGCCCGGTCGTCGACGACCTCGACCGCGGTGCCGCCGCGGCCGAACACCACGACCGGCCCGAAGGTCGGGTCCTCGGCGATGCCGGCGATCAGCTCGATGCGCCGGCCGAGGCGGACCATGGGCTGCACGCAGAAGCCGGTGATGCGCGCCGCCGGCCGCTCCCGCCGGGCCCGGGCCAGGATCTCGCGGGCGGCCTCTCGCACGTCGGCCTCCGAGGTGAGGTCGAGGCGCACGCCGCCGATGTCCGACTTGTGGACGATGTCGGGCGAGGCGACCTTGAGGGCGACGCTGCCGCCGGCGGCGATGATCGGCCAGGCGGCGGAGGCGGCCGCGTCGATGTCGGGCACCAGCGTCAGGGGCTGGCCGGCGATGCCGTAGGCGTCGAGCAGGCCAGCGACCTGGAGCGGATCGAGCCAGCTCGCCCCCTGGCGCAGGGCGCCGGCCACGATCGCGCGGGCGCGGGCGACGTCCGGCGCGAAGTCCCGCGGCAGCGAGGCGGGGGTGCGCATGAGGTCGTCCTGCGCCTCCCTGTAGCGCACGAGGTGCAGGAAGCCCTCCACCGCCTCGGAATCCGTGGAGAAATGCGGGATCGCCGCGCCCGACAGCAGGTCCGTCGCGCCCGGCGTGTCGCCCAGCGACACCGCGAAGACCGGCAGGCGCCGGCTGCCGCCGGCGCGGGCCCGGCGGACGGTCTCCGAGATCGCCGAGGCGACCTCGACGGCGTTCGAACGGATCGTCGGGACGTGGATCGCCAGCACCGCGTCGGTCGCCCGGCTCGCGAGCAGCGGCTCGAGCGCCGCCGCGAAGGCGGAAGGCCCTGCGTCGATGCCGAGATTGACCGGGTTCGGCACCGGCAGGCCGCCGGCGTCCGAGAGGGCGGCGAGGCTGCCGCTGCGCTCCGTCAGCCGGTTCGCGGCGAGCGCGCCGATGCCGTGGCCGTTGGACAGGATCGCGAGGCGCCGGCCGGGGAACGGGCGCTGGCGCGAGAGCGTCTCCACCGCGGAGAACATCTCGTCGAGATCGGCGACGGCGAGCAGGCCCGCCCGCCGGAAGGCCGCCTCGTAGACCGCCTCCGGCCGGGCGAGTGCCCCGGTATGGGTCTCGGGCTGCGGATGCCCGCTCCCGAGATCGGTTCGGGCGACGCGCAGCACCACGACCGGCTTCGAGCGGGCGGCGGCGCGGGCGGCCGACATGAACTTGCGGGCATCGGTGACGGTGTCGAGGCAGAGCAGGATCGCCCGCGTGCCGGGATCGGCGGCGAAATGATCGAGGCAGTCGGCGGCGTCGACGTCCCACGAGCGGCCGAGGGACAGGATCGCCGAGAAGCCGACCCCCCGCGGGCGCGCCCATTCGAGGACCCCCGCCGCGACGGTGCCGGATTGCGACACGAGGGCGAGGTCACCCTTCTCGGGGGCGTGGGCGAGCAGGCTGGCATTGAGACGCTGCGCCGGGACGGCGATGCCGATGCTGTTGGCGCCGACGAGGCGCAACCCGTGGCGGCGGGCGGCCTCGCGGGCGCTCGGGCCGGCATCGTTCGGCCCGAAGCCGAGATCGGCGGTGAGGATCACGGCCGCGCCGCAGCCGCTCGCGCCGGCATCGTCGACGATGCCGGGCACGGTGGCCGGCGGGGTCGCCACGAGCACGAGGTCGGGGGGCGAGGCGATGTCGCTCACCCGCGGCACGCAAGGATGCCCCTCGACGGCGACGTGGCGCGGGTTGACGGGATGGACCGGGCCGGGAAAGCCCGAGGCCTGCAACGCTTCGAAGACGGATCGGCCGAACGAGCCCTCGCGCTGGCCGGCGCCGACCACCGCGATCGAGCCGGGTTTGAGCAGCCTCTCGAAGCGGTAGGTGCTCAAAGCGGGCCTCCCTCCAGGGCAGGGCCCGGAGAGACGCGATCTTCAGGTCCGGGTCAACGGTTTCCGAGGCGGCTTCAGCCCTCGGGTGCCGCCGGGGGCGCGAGAACGAGGGTCTCGCGGGTCTTGAACACCATCGGCCAGTGCATGCGCTCGGCGAGCGAGCGCGCCTCGGCGAGGCTGAGGCCGCGAGCCTGGGCGAGGTCGGAGAGGCTCTGCCAATCGGTCTTCATGTCGGGTCTCGCGAAGGTTAATCTGAGCCTCAACGTGCCGACCGCTTCGGAAGTTTCCGCGTCGGCACCTCAGACGCTCGGGGAAGAACCATGTCCGCTCACGACGGCGCGTTGCGGGAGGCCGTGGTCTCGGTCTCGCGCCGGATCATCGCGCTCGGTCTCAGCCAGGGCACCTCCGGCAACGTCTCGGTGCGGGCGGGCGACGGCTTCCTGGTGACGCCGTCCGGCATCCCCCCGGAGGAGCTCGCGCCGGAGCACATCGTGGCGATGGACATGGAGGGCCGCTTCGACCACCCGCTCGCGCCGTCCTCGGAGTGGCGCTTCCACCGGGACATCCTGGCGGCGCGGCCGGAGGCCGGAGCCGTCGTCCATGCGCACCCGACCTACGCCACCGCCTTCGCGATCTGCGGCCGGGAGATCCCGGCGGTCCACTACATGATCGCCATGGCCGGCGGGCCGACGATCCGCTGCGCGCCCTACGCGCCCTACGGGACGCAGGCGCTCTCCGAGGCCGCGCTCGCGGCGCTCGAGGGACGGAGCTGCTGCCTGCTCGCCAACCACGGCATGATCGCCACCGGCCCCGATCTCGAGCGGGCGCTGTGGCTCGCCGTCGAGGTGGAGGCGCTCTGCCGGCAGTATGCGGTCGCGCTGCAGGTCGGCACGCCGGTCGTTCTCGATGATGCGGAGGTCTTGCGCACAGTCGAACGCTTCAAGTCCTACGGCCCGCGCAAGGCCGATCCGGATCGATCCGGTCGAGAGGTGCCGACCCGGCCCGGGGCGATGCCGCGGTGAGACGCTCAGTCAAATTTCGTAAAAGAGAGTGGTAGGACTCTCTTCCGATTCCAGCTTGCCCTCATCCTTTCGTCGCGCGCCGGAGAACGACGCAAGACTGCTTTTCTTGCGCGAAAGCGTGAATTCCGCTGTTTTTGGTGCGATACGCCATCTTGCGCCATCATTGATGATTCCCTAATAACCCTCGCCAGCATTGGATGCGTCGGCACTTTCTCCCTTCCGCTCCCGACTTGCTCGGCCCTGGGACGAAACACGCCTGCGTTGCAGAGGGATTCGAGATGGCAGAAGAGAACGGGATTACGCCGGATTACATCGAGCTTGCTTCGGATATCGTGTCGGCGTTCGTGAGCAACAACTCGGTGCCCGTCTCCGAGCTTCCCGGTCTTCTCGTCTCGGTCCACGCGACCCTGGCCAAGCTGACCAGCAACGCCGCCGAGGCCCCGGCCGAACCGCTGGCGCCCGCCGTGCCGGTGAAGCGCTCCGTCACCGCCGACTTCATCGTCTGTCTGGAGGACGGCAAGAAGTTCAAGTCGCTGAAGCGCCACCTGCGCACGCGCTACAACATGACCCCGGAGGAGTACCGGGTTCGCTGGAACCTGCCGGCGGACTACCCGATGGTGGCGCCGAACTATGCGGCCGCCCGCTCCGAGCTCGCCAAGAACATGGGCCTCGGCCAGCAGCGCCGGAAGAACCGCGCCGCTCCCGCCGCGAGCGCCGCCGAGGCCCCCGCCCGCGCCCCGCGCGGCCGCCGGGCTCGCCAGGCCTCCGAGGCCTGAACCCGGCGCGAACCCTTTTCCACAGCTCGTTCGACCCTCGGCCGCCCACCGCAAGGGGGCGGCCGAGGCCGTTTCCGGGTGGCCTCGCAGTGGCTTGCGCCGCGCCCGGTCCCGGCGGGGCCTGAACGGTCCGCGCGCGGTTAGGAAAGGGACAAGCCGAGGCCGGCAAGGCTTCCGGGATGGCGCCGCCCCGTCCGGGCGGCCTCCCGGAGGATGGCATGCCCGGCCGGCCGAACCTCGTCGCCCGCCTGTTCTGGATCGCGGTGGTCGGAGGCGGCCTCGGCCTTGTCTACGGCCGCTGGATGCTCGCCGCCACGGCTGCGGCGATGGGTCTCGCCGTGCTCCATCGCCTGCGCCGGCCCGCCCGCTTCCGGCGGCTCGTGCGGCGCCTCGCCCGCCGCCACGGTCCGACGCTGGCGCAGCGGCGGCGGCAGGAATGCTTCGTGGACGCCTACGGCAACGAGGTCCGCGACGGCTGGGAGCGGGAGCGCGCCTACTTCGTCGAGCGCACCTTGGTGCCGGCCCTGGAGGCGAAGGGCTACGGCGACTGCGTCGAGCCGCGCTTCGTTGAAATGCTCGACCTCGTGGAGGCGGCGGCCGACGCCGCCGAGCCCGCCGAGGAGAGCGAGGCGCCGGGCGACGGCATCGCCTACGAGCGTTTCTGCCGGTCGCGGCTGGAGGCGGCGGGCTGGCAGGCGCGCCCGACACCGGCGAGCGGCGACCAGGGCGCCGACATCCTCGCCGAGCGGGAGGGGTTCCGCCTCGTCGTCCAGTGCAAGCGCTACGGGCGCCCGGTCGGCAACGCCGCCGTGCAGGAGGCTTCCGCCGCCGCCCGCTACTGGGGCGGCGACGCCGCGGCCGTGGTCTCGAATGCCGGCTTCACCCCCGCCGCGCGCAAGCTCGCCGCAGCGACGGGGGTCCACCTCCTCCACCACGACGACCTCGCCGAACTCGACGAACTGCCCGCCTCCGCCAGGGTGCGGCGGGCCGCCCGCTGAAGCTCAGGCTTCGTCGTCGAGCCGCAGCCAGGCGCGCCCGTCCCGCTCGACCAAGTGCGCGGCCGATGGCGGCCCCTCCGAACCGGCGGGATAGCTTTCGGGCTCCCCGCTCTTCCAGGCCTCGAGCAGCGGCTCGACGGCGGCCCAGCCACCCTCGATGGCGTCGGCCCGCTGGAACAGCGTCGCGTCGCCGGTCATGCAATCGTAGAGCAGCGTCTCGTAGCCGACGCTCGGCGCCTCCTTGAACGCCTCGCCGTAGGCGAAATGCGTCTCGGCCTGTCCGAGCAGCATCCGCGGGCCGGGCCGTTTCACGGTGAAGCCGGTGCGGATGCCCTGCTCGGGGTCGATCATCAGCCGCATGACGTTGCCCGGCGCCGGCCCGACCCCGTCGGCGTGGAACAGCGGCAGGGTGGTCGGCTTGAAGCGGATCGCCACCTCGGTGAGCCGGGTGCCGAGGCGCTTGCCGGTGCGCAGGTAGAACGGCACGCCCGACCAGCGCTCGTTCTCGATCGTGAGCTTGAGGGCGGCATAGGTCTCGACGCGCGAATCCTTCGCCACGTCCGCCTCCTCGCGGTAGCCGGCCGCCGCCTTGCCGCGCACCGTGCCCGCCGCGTACTGGCCGCGGGCGGCCTCGCCGGGATCGGCCGGGCGCACGGCGGCGATGAGGGCGGCCTTGGCGTCCCTGATATCTTCGGCGTCGAGGCTCTTCGGGGGCTCCATGCCGATCATCGCCAGGATCTGGAAGAGGTGGTTCGGCACCATGTCGCGCAGCGCTCCGGTCGCCTCGTAGAAGCGGCCCCGTGCCTCGACGCCGATCGTCTCGGCGGCGGTGATCTCGACATGGTCGACGAACGCCCGCCGCCAGACCGGCTCCAGCATCGTGTTGGCGAAGCGCACCGCCAGGATGCTCTGCACCGTCTCCTTTCCGAGAAAGTGGTCGATCCGGTAGAACTGGCGCTCGTCGCCCTGCTTCAGGATGCGGGCGTTCAGCGCCTTGGCGGAGGCGAGGTCCGAGCCGAAGGGCTTCTCGATCACCACCCGGCGGAAGGCGTCCCCGCTCTCCTTCAGGAGGCCGGCCTTCCCGAGGCCCTCCACCACCGCGCCGAAGAAGCGGGCGGAGACCGCGAGGTAGAAGACCACGTTGCCCGTGAGGCGCTCCTTCAGCGCCGCGTAGCTCTCCGGATCCTCGAAATCGCCCTTCTGGAAGCGGATGCGCGCGCACACGAAGCCCCAGGTCTCGTCGTCGATGTGGTCGGGGTGGAATTCGCCGGAGCGGTCCTTCGTGAAGGACTCCATCGTCTGCGTGAGGTCGCGGCGCAGGGCCTCGTCGCTGGACTCGTTGTGGTCGACGCCGAGGATCTGGAAGCCGGGATCGAGGAGGCCGGCACCTGCGAGGTTGTAGAGGGCCGGCATCAGGAGCCGCTTGGTGAGGTCGCCCGCCGCCCCGAAGATCACCAGGGTGCAGGGCGGCGCCGGGCTCGTCTCCCCGGTGGCGGGCTTCGCGGTCTCGGAGGGATGCATCGGGGGCGGCACTCCATGCTCGGGCCGCGTCGGGCGCGGCGCCGGGCCAACGGCTCCGCCGGTCCCGCGTTCCTGCCGCGCCCCGTCCCCGGTGCCGCCGGGCGCGGTCACATCCGTGCGAGCGCTACTCGTCGGGGCGGACGGCGGAGCCGGAATCGATCGGCAGGCGCGGGCCCTTCAACTCGGCGCCGGTGGGCAGGCGGCTCGCATCCCAGCCGCCGCCGAGCGCCCGGATCAGCGCGATCGCCGTCGTGTAGCGGTTGAGGCGCACGCCGAGCGCCGTGACCTCGTTGTTGAAGGCGAGCGCCTGGGCCGTGACCACGGTGGTGAAGTTCTGTGTTCCGGCGCGGTACTCGTTGAGCGCGATCTCGACGGCGCGCCGGGCCGAGGCCACGGCCGCGTCCTGCGCGACCTGCTGGCGGGCGAGGATGCGCACGCCGGCGAGGCCGTTCTCGACCTCGCCGAAGGCGGTCAGCACCGTCTGCCGGTAGCTCGCGACGCTGGCCTCGTAGGCGGCGCGGGAGGCCTGGAGCGCTGCCGAGCGGGCACCGCCGTCGAACAGCACCTCACTGCCCGCCGCGCCCACCGACCAGACCTGGTTGACCGCCGAGAACACGCCGTTGCTCGTCGGGCCCGAGATGCCGCCGCTCGCCGAGAGCGTCACGGTCGGGAAGAAGGCCGCCACGGCGACGCCGATCTGCTCGCTCGAGGCCTGGACCAGGCGCTCGGCCTGGGCCACGTCCGGCCGCCGCTCCAGGAGCGCGGAGGGGATGCCGACCGGCACCGCGGGCGGCCGGGCTGCGAGCGCGGTGACCGGCAGCGTCACCTCGGAGGGGGGGCGGCCGACGAGGAGCGCGATGGCGTGCTCGTAGGTCGCCCGTTGGAGGCCGACGGCGATGGCCTGGGCCTCGGCGGTCTGCACCTGCGTCTGCGCGGTGATCACGTCGGAGCGGGCGGCGACACCCGCAGCGTACTGGTTCTCGGCGATGGCGAGCGTGCGCTTGTAGGCGGCGACGGTCTCGTTCAGGAGGCGCTGGAGCGAATCGGCGTAGCGCAGCTCGATATAGGTCGTGGCGAGCTCCGCCTGGATCGCGAGGCGGGTCGCCGCGAGCGCCGCCGCGTCGGACTGGGCGGTCGCCACCTCGCTCTCGAGGTTGCGCCGGATGCGGCCGAACAGGTCGAGCTCCCAGCTCGCCTGGCCCTGGAGCACGACCGTGGTGCGCTGGACGCCCGCGGCGCGCTGGCGGGTGATGCCCGGCGCGCCGATCACCGTCGGGTAGAGCGCGGCGCGCGCCTGCTCCACCAGGGCGCGGGCCTGGGTGTAGCTCGCCACGGATTGGCGCAGGGTCTGGTTGTCGACGTCGACGAGGCGGATCAGCCGGTCCATCGTCCGGTCGTTGAAGATCCGCCACCAGTCGCCGCGCTCGGCGGCGTCGTTCGGCGCGATCGGCCGCCAGCCGGAGCGCACGGCGGCGACGTGGGCGAGGCTGTCCTCCCGCTGGCCGCCCTGCTTGAAGGCGAGCGGCGTCTCGACGGAGGGGCGCGCGTAGTCGGGCCCGACCATGCAGCCGCCGAGCCCCGGCAACGAAGCGGCGGCCAGCAGGCAGGCGGCGAGCCGGCCCCTTCCGCGCGGAAGGAGCCCCGTCGGGATGCGCGTGCTCATTCGGCCGGCCGGATCTGCGGGGCGGCGCCCCGGCGGCGCCAGCGGGCGATCCCCCAGTGCCGGAGCCGGTCGAGGTACAGGTAGACCACGGGCGTCGTGTAGAGGGTCAGGATCTGGCTCACGATCAGGCCGCCGACGATGGCGATGCCGAGAGGCCGGCGAAGCTCCGAGCCCTCGCCCCCGGCCAGGATCAGCGGCAGGGCGCCGAGAAGCGCGGCCGCCGTTGTCATCATGATCGGCCGGAAGCGCAAGAGGCAGGCCTCGACGATCGCCGCCTGGGGCGACGCCCCGCGGGTGCGCTCGGCCTCGAGGGCGAAGTCGATCATCAGGATGGCGTTCTTCTTCACGATGCCGATGAGTAGGAACACCGCGATCAGCGCGATCACCGTGAACTCCGTGCCCGAGACGAGGAGCGCCAGCACCGCCCCGATCCCCGCCGAGGGCAGGGTCGAGAGGATGGTGATCGGGTGGATGAAGCTCTCGTAGAGGATGCCGAGCACGGCGTAGACGGCGAGGATCGCCGCGAGGATCAGCAGCGGTTGGCGGGAGGCGGAGGCCTGGTAGGTCTTGGCCGCGCCCGCGAACTCGCCGTGGATGGTGGCGGGCAGGCGCAGCTCCGCCATGGCCTGCTCGATGGCGGCGGTGGCGTCCGAGAGGCTCTTGCCCGGCGCGAGGTTGAAGGAGATCGTCGTCGCCACGAACAGGCCCTGGTGGCTGACCTGCACGGGCGCGTTGCCTGTCTCGAAGCGGGCGAAGGCCGAGAGCGGCACCATGGTCTCCTTGGCGCTGGAGACCGGCGCGGCGGAGGAGGCGCCCCCCTTCGAGGCGGCGATGGCGTTGGAGGCGGCGTTGCGGGCCGAGTCGCCCGCGACCGCCGCGGCCGCCGCCGTGGGGTCCGAGGGGCCGGCGGTGTCGGTGTTGGCGCTCGAGCCCGACGCGTTGACGACGCCCCCCGCCGCGACGGTGCCGGCGACGGCGTTGGTGGTGGCCGAGCCCCGCGCCTTGCCGCCGGAGGTCGAGACGTAGATCGTCTTCAGGGACTCCGGGCTCTGGAGGTAGCGGGAGTCGATCTCCATCACGACGTGGTACTGGTTGAGCGGGTTGTAGATCGTCGAGACCTGCCGCTGGCCGAAGGCGTCGTAGAGGGTGTTGTCGATCTTGTCGGGGGTGATGCCGTAGCGGTAGGCGGTCGCCCGATCGACGACGAGCCGGCTCTCGAGGCCCCCCTCCTGCTGGTCGGAGGTGACGTCGGCGAAGACCGGGTTCTTCTGGAGCGCCTGCATCAGGCGGGGGGCGGCGGCGTAGACCTCCTCGGCCGTGTCGCCCTGGAGCGTGTACTGGTACTGCGCGAAGCTCTGCCGGCCGCCGATGCGCAGGTCCTGGCGGGGGAACAGGTAGAGCCGGGCGCCCGCCACCCGCGAGAGCTTCGGGCGCAGGCGGTTCATCACCTCCGAGATCGGCGCGCGCTGGCCCCTCGGCTTCAGCCCGACGAAGACGTTGGCCGAGTTGGTGCCGCGCCCGCCCGTGAAGCCGATGACGCTGTCGACGGCCGGGTCCGCCTGCACGATGGCGGTGGCCTCGCGCAGCTTCTGTTCCATCGACTGGAAGGAGATGCGCTGGTCGGCCTGGATGCCGCCCATCATCTGCCCGGTATCCTGCTCGGGGAAGAAGCCCTTCGGGACGATCACGTAGAGGTAGACGTTGAGCCCGATCGTCGCGAAGAGGCTCAGCAGCACGAGCCGCCGGTGGCGCATGGCGAAGCCGAGGCTGCGCTCGTAGCCCGAGAGCATCCGCGAGAAGCCGGATTCGAGGAGCCGCGCGGGCCACGCCGGGCGCTTCGCCGAGCCGTGCTCCGGCCGCAGCAGGCGCGCGCACATCATCGGCGTCGTCGTCAGCGAGAGGACGAGCGAGACCAGGATCGCCAGCGACAGCGTCACCGCGAACTCCTGGAAGAGCCGCCCGACGAGGCCGCCCATCAGCAGGATCGGCAGGAACACCGCGATCAGCGACAGGCTCATGGAGACGACGGTGAAGCCGACCTCCTGCGCGCCGACGAGCGCCGCCTCCAGGCGCGGCTTGCCCATCTCGATGTGGCGCTGGATGTTCTCCAGGACGACGATGGCGTCGTCCACCACGAAGCCCGTGGCGATGATGAGCGCCATCAGGGAGAGGATGTCGAGAGTGTAGCCGAGCAGGTACATCGCCGAGAAGGTGCCGACGATCGAGATCGGCACGGCGACCGCGGGGATCAGCGTCGCCCGCCCGGAGCGCAGGAAGGCGTAGACCACGAGCACCACGAGGCCGACGGCGAGGACGAGCGTGTCCTCGGTCTCGGCGAGCGACGCGCGGATGGTGGCGGCGCGGTCCCCGTTGACGGTGAAGTCGATGTCGCCGGGCAGCGCCGCGCGCATCTGCGGCAGCGCCGCCTTGATGCCGTCGATGGTCTCGACCACGTTCGAGCCCGGCTGCTTGTAGACGAACAGCACCACCGCCGGCTTGCCGTTGACGAGGCCGAGGTTGCGCTTGTCCTCCACCCCGTCGACGACGCGGCCGACATCGGTCAGCCGCACGCCGGCCCCGTTGCGGTAGGCCACGACGATGTCGCGGTAGTCCTCCGCCTTGCGGCCCTGGTCGTTGGCGTAGAGCTGGTAGCGCCGGTCGCCCGCCTCGATCGCCCCTTTCGGCGAGTTGGCGTTGGCCGAGGCCAGCGCCGCGCGGATGCCCTCGAGCCCGATGCCGTAGTGGAACAGCGCCGTCGGATCGAGCTCGACGCGCACCGCCGGCAGGGAGGAGCCGCCGATGTCGACGTTGCCGACGCCGGGAAGCTGCGAGAGCTTCTGCTGCACGATCGTGGCGGCGGAATCGTAGAGCTGGCCGGGCGAGAGCGTGTCCGAGGTCAGGCCCAGGATCAGGATCGGCGAGTCGGCGGGATTGAACTTGCGGTAGGTCGGGTTCGAGCGCAGCGCCGTCGGCAGGTCGGCGCGGGCCGCGTTGATCGCCGCCTGCACGTCGCGGGCGGCCCCGTCGATGTCGCGGTTGAGCCCGAACAGGAGCACGATGCGCACCGTGCCCGTCGAGCTCGTGGAGGTCATCTCGGTGACGTCGGCGATGACGCCGAGGCGCCGTTCCAGCGGACCCGCGACGGTGGTCGCCATGGTCTCGGGGCTAGCGCCCGGCATCTGCGCCTGGACGAGGATGACGGGGAAGTCGACCTGCGGCAGCGGCGCCACCGGCAGCTTCAGGAAGGCGAAGATGCCCGCGAGCAGCACCCCGAAGGTGAGCAGCGTCGTCGCCACGGGCCGCCGGATGAACGGGGCGGAGATGTTCACGGCACCGCCTCGCCGGCCGCGAGGTCCGGCCTGCGGCGACCGGAGATGCGGCGCTCGAGGCGGTCGAAGGCGAGGTAGATCACCGGCGTCGTGAACAGCGTCAGCACCTGGCTGACGATGAGGCCGCCGGCGATGACGATGCCCAGCGGCTGGCGCAGCTCCGAGCCGGTGCCGGTGCCGACGATGAGCGGCACCGCCGCGAACAGCGCGGCGAGCGTCGTCATCAGGATCGGGCGGAAGCGCAGCAGGCAGGCCTGGAAGATCGCCTCGCGCGGGTCGAGGCCGCCCTCGCGCTCCGCCTGGAGCGCGAAGTCGATCATCATGATGGCGTTCTTCTTCACGATGCCGATGAGGAGAACGATGCCGATGATCGCGATGATGTCGAGGGAGAGCCCGAACAGCATCAGGCCGAGCAGCGCCCCGATCCCCGCTGAGGGCAGGGTCGAGAGGATGGTGATCGGGTGGATGAAGCTCTCGTAGAGCACCCCGAGCACGATGTAGACGGTGACGACCGCCGCGAGCACCAAGAGCAGCTCGTTGCCGAGCGCCGACTGGAAGGCGAAGACCGAGCCCTGCGGCACCACCCGGAAGGAGTCCGGCAGGCCGATCTCCCGGCGCGTGCGCTCGATCGCCTCCACCGCCTGCCCCAGCGCCGCGCCGGGGGCGAGGTTGAAGGAGACGGTCGTCGCCGGAAACTGGCCGAGATGGCCGATGAGCAGCGGCGCCCGCCGCTCCTCGACGCGGGCCACCGCCGAGAGCGGCACCTGCCCGTTCGTCGCCGTCGAGGAGGGCAGGTAGATGCGGTTGAGGCTCTCCAGCGTGGTGTGGAGCGCCGGGTCCGCCTCGAGGATCACCCGGTACTGGTTCGACTGGGTGAAGATCGTCGAGATGATGCGCTGGCCGAAGGCGTCGTAGAGGGCGTTGTCGACGGAGGCCGGGGTGATGCCGTAGCGGCCCGCCGTCGCCCGGTCGATGGTGACGTAGGCGGCGAGCCCGCTGCCCTGGTGGTCGCTCGACACGTCCGCGACGAGGGGCGAGCGCGCGAACGCCTCGGTGAAGCGGGGCACCCAGGTGTCGAAGGCGTCGAGATCGGGGTTCTCCAGGATCACCTGGTACTGGGCCGCCGACACCGAGGTGTCGATGGTCAGGTCCTGGACCGGCTGCATGGTGAGGCGGATGCCGGACACGGCGGTGCTTGCCGCGGTGATCCGTCGGATGATCTCGCTCGCCGTGGCGGTGCGTTCGGAGCGGGGCTTCAGGTTGATGAGGAAGCGGCCGGAGTTCAGCGTGACGTTCTGCCCGTCGACGCCGATGAAGGAGGACAGGCTCGCCACGTCCGGGTCCCGGACGACGATCGCGGCGAGCTGCCCCTGCCGCTCGGCCATCGCAGCGTAGGAGACGGTCTGGTCGGCCTGGGTGATGCCCTGGACGACGCCGGTGTCCTGGACGGGGAAGAAGCCCTTCGGGATCACCACGAACAGCCAGCCCGTCAGCGCCACCGTGCCCAGCGTCACGAGGAGCGTCAGCCCCTGGTGGGCGAGCACCACCCGCAGCGCCCGCCCGTAGGCGGCGATGGTGCCGTCGATCGCCCGGCGTCCGAGGCGCGAGATCGGGCCCTCCCGGCGCACGGCCTGCTCCGGCACGTGCTTGAGGAGGCGCGCGCAGAGCATCGGCACCAGGGTGAGCGAGACCACCGCCGAGATCACGATGGTGGCCGCCAGCGTGATCGCGAACTCGTGGAACAGCCGCCCGACCACGTCGCCCATGAAGAGCAGCGGGATCAGCACCGCGATCAGCGAGACGGTGAGCGAGATGATGGTGAAGCCGATCTCGCGGCTTCCCTTGAGCGCCGCCTCCAGGGGCGCCTCGCCCTCCTCGACGTGCCGGGCGATGTTCTCGATCACCACGATGGCGTCGTCGACGACGAAGCCCGTGGCGATGACGAGCGCCATCAGGGAGAGGTTGTCCAGCGAGAACCCGTAGAGGTCCATGATCGCCAGCGCGCCGATGAGCGAGAGCGGCACCGACAGGCTCGGGATCAGCGTCGCCGAGAGGCTCCGCAGGAACAGGAAGATCACCAGCACGACCAACGCGATGGCGAGCCCGAGCTCGAACTGCACGTCCTCGACGGAGGCGCGGATCGTCACCGTGCGATCGGTGAGCGGCGCCACCGCGATCGCTGCCGGCAGGCTCGCCTGGAGCTGGGGCAGCAGCGCCTTGATGCGGTCGACGGTGGCGATGACGTTGGCGCCGGGCTGGCGCTGGATGTTGAGGATGACGGCGGGCGTCTCGTCCATCCAGGCGCCGAGCTTGGTGTTCTCGGCGCCGTCGATCACGTCTGCGACGTCCGACAGGCGCACCGGTGCGCCGTTACGGTAGGCGATGATCGCGTCCGCGTAGACCTGAGGGTCGCGGATCTGGTCGTTGGCGTTGATGGCGTAGGACTGCTTCGGCCCGTCGATGGTGCCCTTCGGCGTGTTGACGTTGAGGTTGCCGATGGTGGTGCGCAGGTCGTCGATGTTGAGCCCGTAGGCGGCGAGCGAGCGCGAGTTGAAGCGGATGCGCACCGCCGGCCGCTGGCCGCCGCCCATGCTGACGAGGCCGACGCCGGCCACCTGGCTGATCTTCTGGGCGAGGCGGGTCTCGGCGAGGTCGCGCACCTGGGTGAGCGGCAGGGTCTTCGAGGTCAGCGCCAGCGTCAGGACGGGGGCGTCGGCGGGGTTCACCTTGGCGTAGACGGGCGGCGCCGGCAGGTCGCTCGGCAGCAGGTTCCCGGCGGCGTTGATCGCGGCCTGGACCTGCTGCTCGGCGATGTCGAGGGGAAGGTCGAGGTTGAACTGGAGCGTGATGACCGAGGCGCCCGCCGAGGATTGCGAGGTCATCTGGTTGAGGTTCGGCACCTGGCCGAACTGCCGCTCCAGCGGCGCGGTGACGGCCGAGGTCATCACCTCGGGGCTGGCGCCGGGGTAGAAGGTCTGGACCTGGATCGTCGGATAGTCGACCGCCGGCAGGGCCGAGACCGGCAGGTTGAAGTACGAGACCCCGCCGACGATCAGGATCGCCAGCATCAGGAGCGTCGTCGCGACGGGGCGCAGGATGAAGAGGCGCGAGGGGTTCATGCGCGGGGCCGCCCGGCGGCCTCCCTCACGGCGCTTGCCGGCGGCGGCCGCGGGGGCGCTCGCCCTCCGCACCGGGGGCGCCTGCGGGAGGCGCGGCGGTCGCGGTGCCGTCGGCGCTGGTGATCCGTACCGGGCCGCCGTCGCGCAGGCGGTCGGTGCCGTCGGTGACGACGCGGTCGCCGACCTTCAGCCCCTCGGTGACGACGGTGCGGGTGCCGTCGCTCTCGCCGACCGCGATCTTGCGGACGACGACCTTGTCGTCGCCCTCCATCAGGTAGACGTAGGTGCCCGGCGTCCCCCGCAGGATCGCGGCGGTCGGCACCAGGGCCGCGCCGCGGATCGTATCGACGGTGAGCTTGGCGTTGACGAACTGATTGGGGAACAGCCCCTCGTCGTCGTTCCGGAACAGCGCACGCAGCTTCACCGTACCGGTGGTGGTGTCGATCTGGTTGTCGACCGTGTCGAGGTCGCCCGAGGCGATCTCGTGGGCGTCGCCCCGGTCGTAGGCGCGCACCATCAGCTTGGCGCCCTCGCGCAGGCGCCGCATCACGCGGGCCACGTCGTCCTCGGGCAGGGTGAACACCACCGAGATCGGGTGGAGCTGCGTGACCACGACGATCGCCGTGCTCGCGGCGGTGACGTAGTTGCCCTGATCGATCTGGCGCAGGCCGACGCGGCCCTCCACCGGCGCGGTGATGCGCGCGTAGGCGATGTTGAGCTTCTGCTGGTCGACGAGCGCCTGGTCGGAGGCGACCGTGCCCTCGTTCTGCTTCACCAGGGCCGCCTGGGTGTCGACGTTCTGCTTCGAGATCGAGTCCTGGCGGTTCAGGGTCTGGAAGCGGGCGAGGTCGAGGCGCGAGTTCTGGAGCAGCGCCTGGTCGCGGGCGAGCTGGCCCTGGTACTGCGCGAGCAGCGCCTCGTAGGGCCGGGCGTCGATCTGGGCGAGGAAGTCGCCTTTCTTGACCGTCTGGCCCTCGCGGAAGCCGATCTCGGTGAGGTAGCCGCTGAGCTGCGAGCGCACCGTCACGGTGGCGAGCGGCGTCACCGTGCCGAGCCCCTGGAGCACGATCGGCATGTCGCCGGCCGCGATCGTGGCGATGCCCACCGCCTGCGGCATGTCCGCGAAGCGGCCCGGCCCGCCGGTGCCACGGCCCGTGCCGGATCCGCCCGAGGTCTGGGTGCGCGACTCGGTCCAGCGATGCGCGATCGCCCCCGCGCCGGCCAGCAGCAGCGCGATCAGCATCCAGCGGACCAGCCGCGAGCGCCGCCGCACCGGTGCGGCGGGAGCCTCGACCTCCGGATAGGCGCGGGCCTTGTCCCGCCGGATCGGTGAGCTCTCGTTCATGCCTGCCTCGAACGGCGGCGCGGGGCGGAGCCGCGGGCGTCGTGCCGGAGCGGTCCCCCTCGGGGACCACGCCGCGGAACGCGCGCGCCGGTCAAGCTCCTCGCCGCGACGCCTCGCCGACCGCTGGGGATCGTGCCCGATCCTTCCCGGTCCGCGCCCCCTCGCGCGCGCTCATGTACCTCATAGAGCGGAGCGGGCCATGCCCGCCCATTGAGACCCTAGTACGGCGCGCGGGTTTCGGGCGTGTTGCTGGCCGGAGGCGCGACGGAACGCCCCTCCCGTGCCGGAAGCGGCGGCAGCGAGCGGTAGAAGCGCAGCACCTCCCGGAAGGGCTCGTCGACGGGGATGACGGGGATGGCCCGGCGCAGGCCGAGCCCGAGGCCGCAGGCGACGAGCGCGCCCGCAAGACAGAGGCTCAGGGAGAGCCGGCTTCCGCCCGGCGATGCGGCCGCGTCCTTCAAGGGCTCCTCCCGCTCCGGTGCGCACGTCGTCCCGACGCGGAATGCAGGCACGAAAAAAGGCCGCCCGTAAAGGCGGCCTTTCGAAGAGGACCACGACCGGAGCGGCACATCGCATCCCGGGACGAGGGGGCGGAGTCCCTGGCGGCGACGGGCCGCTCCAGCCGTGTGTCAGGAAGATCGGATCACGACTGATGAAAGTCAACATTCGTCAGCCGCGACCGGCCGCCAGGGCGTCACCGACGTGCGGTCGCGCACATTTCGGTCTCGCGTGGGCCCATGCTACAGCCCCTCCCTCCGTGCCCGCAGGGGTACCCCGCCCGGCCGTCCGCATCGCATGAATCCGGTCTTCTCCAGCCTGCCGACGACGGTCTTCGAGGTGATGTCGAGCCTGTCGCGGGAGCTCGGCGCGATCAATCTCGGCCAGGGCTTTCCCGACGAGGCCGGGCCCGCCGACATCCGGGCCAAAGCGGCGGAGGCGACGCTTCACGGATACAACCAGTACCCGTCGATGATGGGCATCCCGGCCCTGCGCGAGGCAGTGGCCGGCCACTACGCGCGGCACCAGGGGCTCGATCTCGACCCCGTCACCGAGGTGATCGTGACCTCCGGCGCCACCGAGGCGCTCGCCGCCTCCCTGCTCGGGCTGATTGAGCCCGGCGACGAGGTCGTGCTGTTCGCGCCCCTCTACGACGCCTACCTGCCGCTGGTGCGGCTCGCCGGCGGCATCCCCCGGATCGTGCGCCTGAGGCCGCCGGCCTTCCGGCTCGCCGAGGCCGACCTCGCCGACGCCTTCAATGCGCGCACCCGGGTCGTGGTGCTCAACAACCCCCTCAACCCCTCAGCGACGATGCTGCCGGAGGAGGATCTCGCCCTCCTCGCCCGGTACTGCGAACGGTTCGACGTGACGGCGGTCTGCGACGAGGTCTGGGAGCACGTCGTCTTCGACGGCGCCCGCCACGTCCCCCTGATGGCGCTGCCGGGGATGCGCGGGCGGACCGTGAAGATCGGCTCGGCGGGCAAGATCTTCTCGCTCACCGGCTGGAAGGTCGGCTTCGTGATGGCGGACGCGCGCCTGATGCGGGTCATCGCCAAGGCACACCAGTTCCTGTGCTTCACCACGCCCCCGAACCTCCAGGAGGCGGTCGCCTACGGGCTCGCGAAGGAGGACGCCTACTTCACGGGGATGCGCGCCGGCTACGCCCGCTCCCGCGACCGCCTGAGCGAGGGCCTGCGGGCGATCGGCCTCGACGTGCTGCCCTCTCAGGCGACCTGGTTCGTCAACGTCGACATTGCCCGCCTCGGTCTCGGCGAGGACGCCGCGTTCTGCGACCGGCTGATCCGCGAGCACGGCGTCGCGGCGATCCCCGTGAGCGCCTTCTACCCGGACGCGGCGGTGCGCAGCCTTGTGCGCCTCTGCTTCTGCAAGAGCGACGCGACGCTGGACGCGGGTCTGGAGCGGATCGCGGCCTTCGTGCGGACGGCCGCGTGAGCCTGCGTCCCGTCGCCTCGCGCAACCTTGCCGGCTCGCGGGCCCGGGGCCACATGCTGCCGGATGACCGCTTCCCTCCGGGACCCCGCGATGGCCTTCCAGAACGCTGCCGGCGCGCAGACGCCCTACCGCTTCGCCGACATGAGCCACGAGGCGACGCTGCTGCGCCTCGAGAAGCTCGCCTTCCTGCTCGACTCGGCCTTCCTGCTGCCGGGGCTCAACCGCCGGGTCGGCATCGACGCGGCGCTGGGCCTCATCCCCATCGTCGGCGACTTCGCCGGCATGGTGCTGTCCTCCTACATCCTGTTCGAGGCGCGCCGTCTAGGGGTGCCCCGGCACATCCAGGCGCGCATGGCGATGAACATCGCCTTCGACGGTCTGGTGGGTGCGGTGCCTGTCGCGGGCGACCTGTTCGACGCCGCCTTCAAGGCCAACCGGCGCAACGTCCGCCTGCTGCGCCGTCACCTGGAGCGCACCGGGGCGGTGCGCCTCGGCGAGATCGAGGGCACGGCCACCCGGCTCGACTGAGCATAGCGGGCGGCGGGGACCTGAGCCCATGAACGAGCTCGCCCGCGGAACGAGAGCCCCCGTGCAGCCGCCGCTCCCCGGCGCCCAGGCGATCGTGACGCCGACCACGCGGCGCGGATTGTCGCCGATCAACCGGCGGCGGCTCTCGAACTTCCGCCGCAACCGGCTCGGCTTCTGGTCCTTCGCGATCTTCCTCGCGCTGTTCGTGGTCAGCCTGTTCGCGGAGTTCATCGCCAACGACCGGCCGCTCCTGGTCTCCTACAAGGGCGAGTGGCTGGTGCCGGTGCTGGTCGACTACCCGGAGGAGAAGTTCGGGGGCTTTCTCGCCCGCACCGACTACCGCGCGCCGGAGACCCGCCGGGAGATCGCCGAGAACGGCTGGGCGATCTGGCCGCCGATCCCCTACTCCTACGACACCATCCTCTCCGACCTGCCGACGCCCTCGCCCTCGCCGCCGACCTGGATGCTGACCGACGATCAGTGCCGCCCGGTCGCCGAGCGCGCCGGCGGCAGCGGCTGCCGCGACATCGAGTGGCACTGGCTCGGCACCGACAACACCACCCGCGACGTGCTGGCGCGGGTGATCTACGGCTTCCGCATCTCGGTGCTGTTCGGGCTGGCGCTCGCGGCGGTCTCCTCCCTCGTCGGGGTCGTGGCCGGGGCCGTGCAGGGCTATTTCGGCGGTTGGGTCGACCTCGCCTTCCAGCGCTTCATCGAGGTCTGGGGCGGCATCCCGACCCTCTACCTCATCATCATCATCTCGGCCTTCATCGCGCCGGGCTTCTTCGTGCTGCTCGGCATCATGCTGCTGTTCTCGTGGGTGGCCCTGGTCGGCGTGGTGCGGGCGGAGTTTCTGCGCGCGCGCAACTTCGAGTACGTGCGCGCCGCCCGCGCCCTCGGCCTCTCGAACCTGCGCATCATGACCCGCCACCTCCTGCCGAACGCCATGGTCGCGACGCTGACCTTCCTGCCCTTCATCCTGAACGGCTCGATCACGACGCTGACCTCGCTCGACTTCCTCGGCTTCGGCCTGCCTCCCGGCTCGCCCTCGCTCGGCGAGCTGCTCGCCCAGGGCAAGGACAACATCCAGGCGCCCTGGCTGGGGCTGACGGGCTTTGCCGTCGTCGCGGTGATGCTGAGCCTCCTGATCTTCGCCGGCGAGGCGGTGCGCGACGCCTTCGACCCCCGCAAGACCTTCGCCTGAAACGGAAAGACCGCCGGCCCCTCCCGGGACCGACGGCCTCTTCGAAAGGCGGACCGGAGACGGCCGGGGCTTACTGCCCGCCGCCGCCGCCACCGCCGCCACCGCCGGCGCTGTTGGGCCGGGGCTTGTTGTTCTGCTCGGCGTTGCTCGCCGCGCCCGACGAGCTCGACGGATCGCGCCCCTGCGCGAGGACCGGGGTAGCGAGAAGGAGCGCGACGGCGCTCAGGGCTGCGAGAGCCTTCATGCGGGATTGTCCTCCGTGGCGACGGCGCCTGACCCGGCGGGCGGGCCGTGCTCGCTGGTCCAACTCGCTGCCGGCGCACAAGTTTCCCCGCACGCGGGCGGGATGAGCGGAGGCGAACGGACATTTTCGGAAACAAAGTCGGAAAAACCCCGGCTCTGACCGATATTTTCGAGGTCGCTCTTCAATCGCGATGATGTGTCTCATCCGCTCGATGCGGCGGTTGTGCCACGCGCCGAGGCGATTACTTACCCCCGCAAGGGGACGATCGATCGATCGAGATAGAAAATGACCGAGCAGACAGTATCACGGGCCGCACAGCGGCTCGCGCGGACGGCCGAGATCGCGTCGGCCTACGTATCGCGCAACGCTCTTCCGACGGAGCAGCTTCCCAACCTGATGGCCGAGATCCACCGGGCGCTCGCGGCCCTCGACGGGGCGGCACAGGCAGTCGACGAGGTCGCGGTGGCTGCCGTCAGGCCGAGCCCGGCGCAGATCCGCCGATCCGTCCAGCCGGAGGCGCTCGTGAGCTTCATCGACGGCAAGTCCTACAAGACCCTCAAGCGGCATCTCGCCAAGCACGGGCTGACGCCCGCCGCCTACCGCCAGCGCTACGGCCTGCCGGTGGATTATCCCACCACCGCCTCCGAGTACTCGGAGCGCCGCTCGCGGCTCGCGCGCGAGATCGGCCTCGGCCAGCCGGTGCGCATGGCCGCCCGACTCGGCGGGGAAAGCCGTCGCGCCGCCTGAATCCGCTCAGAGACCCAGCCGCCGGGGCCGCGCGATGAGCGAGGCGCGGGCGCGGGTCAGGAGCGCCGGGCGCACGCGGGCGATGTCGTCGCCATCGAGGAGCGGCGAGGTCGAGAGCGCGGCGAGATAGGCGTCCTCGGCCTCGCGGCAGTCGCGCAGCGCCGCGTCGGCGGCGATCGCGCGGCCGGTCAAGGCAGCCTGGCTCGCGAAGCTGCGCGAGAGGCAGCCGTTCCAGGCGGCGTAGCGGACGCCAGCCTCGCCGGCCTCGCCGGGGCAGGAGAGCCCGACGAGCAGCGGCAGGGCCAGGGTGAGGGATCGGGCGGTCACGAAGCGCTCCGGAAGGCCGTCGAGTCTTCGACGCTCGGGCCTGACGCACGGTTAACGCTTCGTGACCGGGATCGTCCCGAACCTGGACGCACCCGGAGATCGATCCGACCCGATCGCGTCGGGCCGGCGTCTCCCGGGCTTCGTTTCGAGCCGCGTTACCGATTGGCGGTTGTTGCAGGGGATGAGAGGCCGCCGAGCGAGACCCAGGCGATGGCGTCCTGGCTCTCGCGCTTGATGAAGGTGTAGCCGGTCTGGTGCCAGGGCAGGACGGCGCTGGTCTTGTTGTCGAGGACGAGGTCGCCGC